>ERZ773267.306-NODE-306-length-35209-cov-11.983672_pt1 | contig 35209 bp, 33 predicted proteins | sample MGYA00511959_ERZ773267 | MGnify/ENA primary metagenome ERZ773267 (study PRJEB29015, sample SAMEA2738165) | human oral metagenome | biome: human oral; feature: human-associated habitat; material: saliva | place: China | collected 2240 ...
GATTTGCCTGTATGCTTGCAAAGGATTAATCATTATTCTAAGCGTGGTGATGACTCACCATAAAAGGCTTTACCATTTCTTAAACATAGATTTAACCATTTCCATAGAAAGGGGTTAATCTTTTTTCAAAGAGAGATTTAAACCACCATAAAAGGCTACACCACTTATTAAACATAGATTTGACTGTATGCATGGAAAAGGTTAATCGTTTTTTTAAGAGGATTAAAAGTCCATCATAAAAGGCTTAACGCCTTCTTCAAAAAAGCTCAACTGTTATTGCAAAAAAGATAGATAATTCGAACAAAGAGAACTTTGACCGTTTCTTCAAAAGAGAGGAGATGTCATTTTAAGGCACATCCTCTTTTTATAGTATGCGTATCATAAACATATTAAAAAGAACACACTTAAACCAAAAGGATAAGTGCGTTCTAATTTATTATATTATATATAATCTAATATGTATACAACTTAGTTGTACCAGATCTCTCCACCAAGCGTTTGGTCTGTGTTGGTGTATTCCCGACTATTCTGATTCTCGAAGTCATAGTCTTCGAAGAATTCATGTGTTTTGTTTTCTTTCATGTTAAATACCTCCTATTAATTAGACTAATTGGTAAATATATTATGTTATCCACTAAATGGCTGACACAAATATAAGTAAAAAGGAAATGAAAGTCAAGTATTTGGTCTAAATATACTAAATATTTAAACATTTTTTACCAACAAAGGCGTTATTTTGTAATAAAACATCGCTTTATGTGTCATTACATTCGCATTACTGAAGTATAAAGAAGACTGATAAAATTAATACCAAGTATAGGTCAATAAATACTTGGGTGTACATTCACATTTGAACTCAAGAGTAAGACTCTGCCTAAGATTAGTGGCAGTTCTCAACTGTGGATTCACCTTAATTTCTTGCAAAGCCAAATGGTCAGAAGAGAAGAGTTTGTAGATTGTTTCTTTAGCACACCAAGCAGTAAGTGTATCCAAAGTGTTTGTAAATATTTCATCACACCTAAGAAAGCGAGATGCTATACGATTAACTCGGTTAGAAAAGTATTCTATATCAATGCCAACCTCATAATTTCGAGATAGAATTACAGCAACATACCCAATAGTATGAGTGATACTAATATGATATCCCTCGACCATTGGCTTCCCATCCTCATTATGTAAGACAGGTGTTTCAAAGCCTAAGATTTCTTTTAGAATACGACGTACTCCTTCTTTCTCAGCCTGCTTCCCTTTATCAATCTCCAGCAAACCGATAGTTACCTTGCCCTCAGCATCATTCGTTATTCGTACCACAGACTGTAACCTTTACTTTACTAATACGACGCTCTTCTATTTCTAAAACCTCAAACTTATAATCTTTATAAATTAAGACTTCATGTACTGCAGGGAAGTCACCTTTTATCTCTAAAAGTAATCCTGCTAACGAATCAGCATCACCTTCAATATCATCAAATTCATCATCAGGGAGATTAAGAATCTTAAGGAAATCCTTCAAGAGCGTCTTCCCCTCAAAGAGATATGTATTTGAGGCCAACTTAGTATAATTACGTTCGTCTTCATCAAATTCATCATTAATCTCACCAACTATCTCTTCGAGGATATCTTCCAGTGTCACAATACCACTTGTACCACCAAATTCATCTACTACAATAGCTATATGAACCTTATTCTCTTGGAAATCACGTAAGAGATCATCAATCTTCTTTGTTTCTGGCACGAAATAAGGTGGTCGTATTAAGCTTTGCCATCTAAAGTTTGACCCTTTAGAAAGATGAGGTAAGAGATCCTTAATATAAAGTACGCCACGTATATTATCCTGGTTATCTTGATAAACAGGAATACGAGAATAGTTATTCTCTACAATACACTTCAATACAGTATCATACGAGCAGCGGATATCCAAATCAACAATATCCTGACGAGAAGTCATAATCTCTTTAGCCGTCTCATCACCAAAACGAATAATACCTTGAAGCATACTCTGCTCGTCCTTAATCTCCTCTTTATCTGTTAGTTCTAAAGCTTGTTCAAGTTCATCAACCGACAATTGTCTATTTTCTTTTTGGATAACCTTCTCAGCAAAAGCACCACTCTTCAAAAGTATCGTCTCTATAGGCCAGAACAATCGACGGAAGAACATAATACCTTTAACAGCTTTTCTACAGAAAGCCAATGGTCTACGTCTACTATAAACCTTCGGGATAATTTCACCAAAAAGAAGAAGAAGGAAAGTTAACAAAATGGTTACACAAAGGAATTGCAACCATTCGGCACCAAATGTAAACAAGCTGCCAAAGATGTAATTACACAACATGATGACCGCCACATTAACAAGGTTGTTTGTGATAAGCACCGTTGCCAATGTACGTTCACTATCATCTCTTAACAGTTCAATAAGCTTATCCGAAGAACTTTTATCCGGATCAAGTGATTCAACATCAGTAGGCGAAAGACTAAAAAAAGCTATCTCCGATGCACTTGCAAAACCTGACAAAAGAAGAAGTAAAATTACCAACAGAATAGCAACAACAACATTGATATCTATTGGATTAACACTTATATAAGAAGAAAAATCTACTAAAAAGCTATCCATTAAAACGGTAAATTAGTTTCATCTATGGTATCAGCGGACCTATCGTCAGTCTTATCACCAGACACATTTTCCGCTTTGCGAGGCGCAGCAAGCCATTCAAGATTGTCACCATAAATCTCAGTTACATGTCGTCGTATCCCCTTCTTATCATCATAAGAACGATAACGTACTCGCCCCTCAATATAGAGTTTATCACCTTTATGAATATATTTCTCTGCATACTTAGCCAATGCCTTGAATAGAACAATATTATGCCAATCCGTATGATCAGGCACAACAGTACCATTAGGAAGTGTATATCCACGTTCCGTTGTAGCCAACGTAAAAGAAGCTACACACTGGTCGGTATCATAGTACTTCACTTCTGGTTCACGACCGACATTGCCAATCAACATTACTTTATTCATAAAAGCATAATAACAAAAAGGAATGTGGAATTACTTCCACATACCTAAGTATCTAAACTTAAAATTCTTACCTTTGGCTGATGGGAATTGACTTCTATTGTCAACTCTGTCTTTTAAGTACTCTACAATGCGATTATAGCAATCCCATCCAGAAACAGCCTTACACTGTGCAACAAAATGTGTATCACGATATTCGTGCTTACCAGAAGTAGGGATTAGAACAACACGCTTGAAATCAAGTTCACCTTCATACCAACCTTCACGTTCTTCATTAAGATGCATGATAGCAGGACTATCCTTGCGAGCCATACCATCAACAGCTGGACGAAGCGCCTTCTTTTGCTTGAAGTCCATCATCGTAGCCGCTTCTGTCTTAATCACAATAAAATAAACACGTGGGCGCACCTTATAACGCTTAGGATAGAAAACATCATTAGAAGCATAATTTCTAATATCATCTTCCAACTCTGGAGTAAGCTGAATATCTGGAATAGAGCTTAGAAAATCTAACGCTTCATCGACGCTATGCACTAATACTTCATTATCGAAATATCGTAAGTATAAATTCATAAAGATAATGCTATGTATGTTTCTCTTTAAAAGAGCGGCAAACGAGACTCGAACTCGCGACCCCGACCTTGGCAAGGTCGTGCTCTACCAACTGAGCTATTGCCGCATTAAAAGGTAAGTAATAACAACTTACTAAACTATTCTATGTGAAGAGGAGGAGACTCGAACTCCCACGAAACAATTTTCACTACCCCCTCAAAGTAGCGCGTCTACCAATTCCGCCACCTCTCCAACATATCCGTGACATTCTGAATAAAAAAGTGCCCAGAACAGGACTCGAACCTGCACGTCGTGAAACACACGCACCTGAAACGTGCGCGTCTACCAATTCCGCCACCTGGGCATAAACTAAAAGCAAAAGCTTATATATCTTTCAGAATATCAAAGAGCGGCAAACGAGACTCGAACTCGCGACCCCGACCTTGGCAAGGTCGTGCTCTACCAACTGAGCTATTGCCGCATTTAACGTCTCTCTTTCTCTAAAGAGTTAGACAAGAAGTCGGGGCGACAGGATTCGAACCTGCGACCGCCTGGTCCCAAACCAGATGCGCTACCGAGCTGCGCTACGCCCCGTTGCTTTTCTTTAATGATTAACTCATTTCCGAATTGCGAGTGCAAAGGTACTATATATTTTCTGTACTGCCAAACTTTTCTACGTTTTTTTTCAAGAAAAATTAATGCTTTTGCATTATTCTGTTAACTTTTCTCTGCTCTAATATTAAATAAACTATTGATTATCAAACTATAATAAAGGCATCACTTTATATCCATGTAAACTAAAAAAAATGTCCTTTCCTAACCTATCTACTAAGATCTAACGAACAGACCGCCCTTCTTTCCAAATAAAATTAGAGTATAATGATTAGGTTTATGCTTCAGATATGTGGCGTAATAGAGCTTATAAGGTCAGAAGAAGTTACCCCTCCCCCACCTCAACTACTAATTTTTCTCTCGTCAACCATCCTTGCTGAGAGGGAAATAATGATTGATATTACCCATACAAGTGGAACTATACGATTAACAATGACCTTTTATTATCCTCCAACAAGAGCTTCATTGTGGCTACTTTCCTCTTCTCCTGTTCCCTTTAATCAGCACATGTTGTCTCGAAGAGGAAGTAAGTCCAACGATTTGCAACCGCTACTTATATGTAAAACCCCTTATTGCTCTTTGAAGAAAACTCTCCGAGAAGCCCCCACAGAATGATTGATAGCGTAAGAAGAAACACTATACATGATAGCAAAAATTGTAGAGATGTTTTATAAACCACTCCCCTATTCTTTCAAGCAAGGTTCTGAGGTGATATAAGAAAAGGCCCTTCTTCGTTCGAGAACATGCTCTTCTTGCATGTTGAAGACGCCCTTCTTGAGGCAAGAAGAGCATGTTCTCAAACATTATTCGTAACAAATTGATTTATTGTAAGTTATAAGCACGTAATTAATAGACATTACACTCGTCTTTTGAGAGTATTCAACGTTGTTCTATGTAATGGTTTTTCAATATATCAGTTTTTATCTTCTTTACATTGTTCTCAGCTTGTCACAACAGCATTCCATCTTATGCAGCCAGTGTTATTCAAGTTTATTACCCTCGTATTAACTTAATTCATGCAATTCGTAGTTTGCTTTCTCAGTCCACTATAGGCAACAACTGACTATCATTCCTGCAAGGAGATAATAACTACGAATAGTACTCACACGTTATATTTCGCCTTCAACTCCAGCTATATCAAGACTCAACACAAAAAGTAGGAAAGCCTCACAAAATAGGTAAATAATGAGTAAATAGAATTGTTTCTACCATAACAACAGGCAGTATAGTACATATAGCAAACAGATATGAGAACTAACAAAACATAAAGAACGCAACTTGCATTTTATCGTCCTACACATAATATAGGCGTAAATCCTATCGTACATGCCACTGAAAGATAACCATAAGACGTAATCCTATCGAAGCTTTTACACCTTATATATATAGTATATTAAAAAAGAACGAAGAGATTACTCAATAAGAATAACCTCTTCGTTCTTAAATTATAGTTCCTTTATCAGAATCTATTAGTATCTTATTTTATAATACCTTGTTCCTTAAAAATCTTTGTCAGCGCCTGAACGCCACGTTCAACCTGCTCTTCAGTATGAGTAGCCATCAACGCAAAGCGTACCAACGTATCTTGTGGAGCACAAGCAGGAGGAATAACAGGGTTGATAAATACGCCAGCCTCGTAAGCCAATCGCGTAACAATGAAAGTCTTTTCGATATCACGTACATAGAGCGGAATAATCGGACTCTCTGTATCACCAATCTCAAAGCCTTCTTCTCTGAAGCGTTTCAATGCATAATTTGTAACCTTCCATAACTGCTCCAGACGCTCTGGCTCCTGCTCTAAGATATGAAGAGCTTCCAACGCAGCTGCTGTTGCAGATGGAGTATTACTTGCAGAGAAGATATAAGTACGGCAAGTATGACGAAGATAGTTAATGGTATCCTTATCACCTGCTATAAAACCACCGATAGAAGCCAAGCTCTTTGAGAAGGTACCCATAATAAGATCAACCTCATCAGTCAGCCCAAAATGGTCGCAAACACCTCTACCCTGACGGCCAAAGACACCTAATCCGTGTGCCTCGTCGACCATAACAGAGCAATTATACTTATGCTTTAACTCTATAATTGCAGGGAGATTAGCAAGGTCTCCCTCCATAGAGAAGACGCCATCAACAACGATCAACTTAACAGCCTCCTTAGGAAGACGCTGGAGAATACGCTCCAAATCCTCCATATCGTTATGCTTGTAACGCAGTTGAGTTGCAAAACTCAAACGACGTCCATCAACAATACTCGCATGATCGCGGTCGTCACAGATGATATAATCACCTCGTCCCACAACCACAGCGAGAACACCAGCATTCACAGAAAAGCCTGTTGAGAAAACAAGCGCCTCATCTTTACCCTCAAAAGCAGCAAGTTCTTTCTCTAACTGTACATGAAGATCGAGCGTACCATTTAAGAATCGACTTCCAGCACACCCCGAACCATACTTATCAAGAGCACGATGAGCAGCATCAATCACACGCTGATCGTTTGGCAAACCCGTATAGGCGTTAGAACCAAACATAAGAATCTTGTTGCCATCAATATCTGTTACTTCTGTTCCTTGCTTACTTGTAATCTCACGAAAGTATGGATAGACACCTGCCTCCATAAACTTTTGCGGCTCGCGGTAGCTTTTGTACTTGTCTTGTAATTGTCCCATTATTTTTTAATATGGTGTAGTCAATGACTACTTAAATATTATTTTCAGGCTGCAAAGATACTAATTTAGAATGACAAAAAAGTCTTTTTGATTAGAAAAGTGGTTTTTAAACATTTTTACTCTCTTAATCTCCACGATATAAACAACAAATATGTATCTTTGTACAAATAAACTATGCGCTGATTATTTGGCACAATGAATAAGAAAAAAATAACTTTTATCCTAAACCCAATATCGGGTACAGTCAGTAAAGCAGGCATTCCTGACCTTATTGAAGAACGGCTCGATAAAGATAGGTTTGACTATTGCATAGCAGAAACAAGTTATGCTGGCCATGCAACTGAGCTCGCAAAGGAAGCGGCAAAGGATGGTGTTGACATTGTTGTTGCTGTAGGTGGAGATGGTACTGTCAACGAAGTTGGAAGAGCACTGACCCAAACAGACACGGCAATGGGCATTCTTCCGTGTGGCTCTGGCAATGGACTTGCCAGACATCTAAACCTACCCATGAACCTTAAGAAATGTATTGACATTCTAAACTACTGCGATATTAAGAAACTTGACTACGGTATCATTAACGAACATCCATTCTTCTGCACCTGCGGAATGGGCTTCGACGCATTTATTTCTATGAAGTTTGCAGAAGCTGGGAAACGTGGTCCTATCACTTATATGCAGAAGGTTCTTGAGGAGGGATTGCGTTATGAGCCTGAAACTTACGTCATTGAAGATGAGGACGGAACGCATAGCTATAAGGCCTTCCTCGTCTCTGTAGCCAATGCCTCACAGTATGGTAACAATGCATACATCGCTCCTCAGGCATCAATGAGCGACGGACTGTTAGATGTTATCATAATGGAACCATTCGACCTCATCGATGCGCCACAAGTTGCCATAGAACTTTTCAATAAGACATTAGATAAGAATCTGAAGATAAAGACCTTCAGGTCCAAGCATATACACATACATCGTAAGAGCGAAGGTATCATTCACTATGATGGCGACCCTATTACATCAAGTGCAGATGTGGATATTTCTATTGTCCCTAAAGGCATAAACATCATTGTTAACCCTAAGGGTGGGAAGGACTGTAGACAACCAAATATGTTACAAACAGCCTTTTCTGAGATATTCTACAACTTTGACTTGATGAGACAAGACCTTACCAAACAAAGTAGAAAAGTACAGGCAATCAATAAGAATCTGCTTCGCAAACTAAATATATAGAAACTCCATAACAAGGCGCATGGGCTTTACTTTTAAGCAATTCCATATCGTTGACAACCACACGGCCATGAAGGTCGGGACAGATGGGGTATTGCTTGGAGCTTGGGCACAAGGAGGTAAGAAGATTCTTGACATCGGAACAGGGACAGGACTCATCGCTCTCATGATGGCTCAACGTTTTCCTTTAGCCGACATTGACGCTATAGAGATAGACAAAGGAGCTTTCGAGGATGCTCAGCTTAACGTTTCACAATCTCCGTTCAACGATAGAATAAACATTATCAATTGTTGTCTACAAGACTATCAGCTATGTCATGAAACCAGTACTGAGGGCGTTTATGATGCAATCGTCTGTAATCCGCCATATTTCATCAACTCATTAAAAAATCCTTTACTGTCAAGAACGACTGCAAGGCATGCCGACTCCCTCTCTCCACAAGAACTTATTTATCACGCCAAAAGACTCCTTAAATCAAAGGGGACGCTCTCCATTATCATTCCTTACGACAACAAAGATATACTTGAAGCAGAAGCTATATTTAATGGATTATCAGTATTGAAGCTTGTAAACATTAAGACTAAATCTTCAAAACCAGCTAAACGCTGCTTAATAGAATTTGGGAAGGACGCTACTAAACAATGTGAGGAGGAAGAACAAGTGCTGACCACCGATGAGGGGACACGCACAGAATGGTATCAAAATATTACACAAGAATTCTACATCAAGTAGGCATGAAGTAGATAGACAATAAGGTAAAAACGTTATCATCTATCTCAAAGAGCTTATGCGTTGTTACGTATGCTGTTTAACCATATCAAACAGCAAGCATAAAGCCCCGAAAAACAGTTTTTCTTATTTACATTGTGACCCATCCTAACCACCACTTCTTCACGCATATAAACCAGTCTTTTTACGAGAGAGCCAATTAAAGCACAATTATTCTTTCAGTCTTTCGGTTTTATTTTGTACCTTTGCAAGCTAAAAGTAGGTATAAAAGAACTTTATGAAACAAAATAGCTCTATTCAAATGATTACTGATTACGAGGGTGATATGCCAAAGTTAGACATACAGGTCGACGGCGAGATACCCGTTTTCGTAACCCGTAACCTCGTTATGTTCCCAGGGATTCTCTCCCCTATCCTCGTTGGAAGGAAGCCAACATTAGAACTTGTTAGACACTTGGAGGAGAATCCAAACACTATCATAGCGATTGTCAGTCAGAAAGATAGCAACATTAACGAGCCTCAGGAGGACGACATCTATACGACAGGTATCTATGCACGCTTCGTTCGTGCCTTTGATATGCCTGGTAATTACGAAGGTAATAACCGCACAGTGATATTGCAAGGTCTTGGCAAGTGTAAGATAAAGAAGATTACAACGACAACACCTTACATGAAGGGATACACTGTGGCTATACCAGAAGAGGCTGAGCCAGAAAAGGACAAAGAGTTTTCTACAGCAGTAGAAGACATGAAGGTGGTCGTAAAGGAATATATCCATGGTAGTGACGACATTCCAGACGATTCACAATTCGCACTTGACAACATTAATAATCCAGTCATTGCAGTGAATTATATTTGCTCAACAATGCCATTCCCTGTGACTGACAAGATTCAAATGTTGAAAGAGAACTCTATCAAGGATCGCTTATTCTCATTGATGAAGGTGCTCAATCGTGAAATACAATTCCAGCATCTTCGCCAAGACATACGCTCAAAAACACGTGAAGATCTCGATGAGCAGCAGCGCGAATATTTCCTGCATCAGCAGATTAAGAATATTAAGGAGGAGTTAGGGGATGGCGATTCTGCACCTGACAAGAAAGAGTTGCTTGAGAAGGCAAAGAACAAGAAATGGCCAGAAGAGGTTGCCAAAGTCTTCCAAAAGGAATTAGACAAACTCGAAACATTAAATCCACAAAGTCCTGACTATAGTGTACAAGTAAACTACTTGCGCACAATGGTTAGTCTACCTTGGGATGAATATACCAAAGACGACCTTGACTTGAAGCGTGCGAAACGTATTCTTGACAAAGATCACTATGGTATGGACAAGGTGAAGGAACGTATCCTTGAATACATTGCTGTCCTTCAGTTGCGTGGCAATCTAAAGTCACCAATCCTCTGTCTTTACGGTCCTCCGGGTGTTGGTAAGACCAGTTTGGGTAAGAGTATTGCGGAAGCTATGAAGCGTAAGTATGTACGTGTGTCTCTCGGTGGTCTCCACGACGAATCAGAAATCAGAGGACACCGTAAGACTTACATTGGTGCTATGCCTGGACGTATCATCAAGAATATCCAAAAGGCAGGCTCATCAAATCCTGTTTTCATTCTTGACGAGATTGACAAAGTTACTCAGAACACTGTTAATGGCGACCCTTCATCAGCCTTGTTGGAGGTTCTCGACCCTGAGCAGAACAATGCCTTCCACGATAATTACTTGGATATGGACTACGATTTATCAAAGGTCTTATTCATTGCAACGGCCAATGACATCAATACAATCCCACGTCCACTACTCGACCGTATGGAACTTATTGAGGTTTCAGGTTATATTACGGAAGAAAAGGTTGAGATAGCAAAACGCCATCTCGTACCAAAAGAACTCGAAAACACAGGTTTAGACCAGTTAGAAGAGAAACCAAAGTTTGCCAAGGCAACGTTGGAGAAGATTATTGAAAGCTATACTCGTGAAAGTGGTGTCCGTCAACTTGAGAAGCAAATCAACAAAGCTATGCGCAAGTTAGCCTTTAAGCAGGCAATGGACAAGCAACTTCCTTATACGAAGATTACTCCAGATAAGTTAGAGGACTTATTAGGTAAGCCACCTTTCACACGTGATATCTATCAGGGCAACAAATATGCTGGTGTGGTAACAGGTCTTGCATGGACCAGTGTTGGCGGTGAGATTCTCTTTATTGAGACCTCTCTTTCTAAGGGTAAAGCAGGTAAGTTAACCCTGACTGGTAACCTTGGTGATGTCATGAAGGAGTCTGCTGTCATTGCATTGGAGTATGTCAAGGCACATATCAGCGCATTGAACGTAGACTATCGCATCTTTGAACAGTGGAACATCCATATCCACGTACCAGAAGGAGCAACTCCAAAGGATGGTCCTTCAGCTGGTATAACGATTGCAACAAGTATTGCTTCTGCCCTCACACAACGTAAGGTGCGTAAGAATACAGCAATGACGGGTGAGATAACTCTTCGTGGTAAGGTTCTCCCTGTGGGTGGTATCAAAGAGAAGATACTTGCTGCGAAACGTGCAGGAATTACTGATATCGTGATGTGTTCAGAGAATAAGAAGGACGTAGAGGAGATTCCTGAGGTTTATCGTAATGGTCTTCAATTCCACTTCGTTGAGAACATTCAGCAGGTATGGGACTTTGCGTTGACCGATGAAAAGGTAGAACATCCAGTAGAATTTACCATTGTTGAAGAAAAGAAGGAGGACACTAAATAATGACATTTGAGCTTCAGCATACAGATAACGCCAGCGATGCCCGCACAGGTATCATCACAACAGACCACGGACAGATAAAGACTCCTATCTTTATGCCTGTTGGTACCGTCGGTTCTGTTAAGGGTGTACACTTTGAGGAGTTGCGAAAACAAGTTAAGGCACAGATTATCTTAGGTAATACCTATCACCTTTACCTGCGTCCGGGACTTGATATCATCAAGGCTGCAGGTGGTCTGCATGGTTTCAATGGTTGGGATCGTCCAATCCTGACAGACTCTGGTGGCTTCCAAGTTTTCTCATTGACAGGTATTCGCAAACTGTCAGAAGAGGGCTGTGAGTTCAGAAGTCACATCGATGGTTCTAAGCATATCTTCACCCCAGAGAGCGTGATGGATACCGAACGAATTATTGGTGCCGATATTATGATGGCTTTTGACGAGTGCCCTCCAGGGCAGAGTGACTACCAATATGCTAAGAAGAGTTTGCAACTAACGCAACGTTGGCTTGACAGATGTATTAAACGATTCAACGAGACGGAGCCGCTCTACGGTCATAACCAAAGTCTCTTCCCTATCGTCCAGGGCTGTACATACAAGGACTTACGCCGTGAAGCAGCAAAGTTTGTGGCTGATAAGGGTGCAGATGGCAATGCTATCGGTGGTTTGGCAGTTGGTGAACCAACAGAGGTAATGTATGAAATGATTGAGGTAGTCAATGAGATTCTTCCAAAAGACAAACCTCGTTACCTGATGGGAGTTGGTACACCACAGAACATTCTTGAAGCTATTGAGCGCGGTGTGGATATGTTCGATTGCGTTATGCCTACCCGTAACGGCCGTAATGCAATGCTCTTCACCTACAATGGTACGATGAACATGAAGAATAAGAAGTGGGAAAATGATTTCTCACCGATTGATCCTGATGGCTGTGACATTGATGTTATCACAAGTAAAGCCTATCTCCATCATCTCTTCAAAGCAGGAGAATTGCTCGCAATGCAGATTGCCAGCATCCACAACCTTGCATTCTATCTCCGTCTCGTAACGGATGCACGTACACATATTGAGCAGGGTGACTTCGTACAGTGGAAAGCTTCTGTCATTGAACAGTTAGGAAGAAGAATTTAAGAAGAAACCAAATGAGTAAGGTTAAAGAGATTGTTGATAAAGTTAAGAAACTGATTAACCATTTCGGGCAACGTGTTCTTACACGCTTTCCCGTCTTGAAGAAGGTAGGACATCTACTTCAGATGCTCTCCCCTTCTCGTTTTATCGGTATTTTAGATTGGTATATCATTAAGAAGTTCATAGGTACATACATCTATGCTATCTTATTGATTATCTCCATTGCTATTGTGTTCGACTTCAACGAGAACCTCTCTAAGTTCACGCAATATCATGCCCCATGGCGAGCAATCATCTTTGATTACTACGCCAACTTCGTCCCTTACTATTCTAATCTCTTCTCACCACTATTCGTATTCATTGCAGTAATCTTCTTTACTTCCAAACTGGCGGGTAATTCTGAGATTATATCAATGATGGCAGCAGGCGTGTCTATCAGACGACTGATGCGCCCTTACATGATATCATGTGTGCTCATCGCAGGCTTAACATTCTATCTTAACAGTTTTGTGATACCTCATGGGACTGTTATTCGCCAAAACTTTGAGTCTCTCTATCGTAATTCTAAAAAGAACACATCGGCAGAGAACGTACAACTGTTTGTTGCAAAGAATACCACCGCTTATATTCAGCATTACGACGACCAGTATAAACGGGGCTATGGATTCTCACTTGTAAAGACTAAAAACAAGAAGATTGTCAGCCACATGACTGCAATGGAGATTCAGTATGATACCGTTGCTGACACAAAGTATCATTGGAAGGTAAGTAATTGGAAGATACGTACACTCAAAGGATTAAAGGAGCATATCCAAAGTGGAGCCTCAAAGGACACTGTTCTACTCATGGAACCGACCGACCTTGTCTATTCTAAAGGTCAACAAGAAACCTTTACCTCTCCAGAACTACTAAACTATATCTCCAAGCAGACCAGCCGTGGCTCTGGTAATGTGGTACAATATGAAGTTGAGTTCCACAAACGAATAGCGATGTCGTTCTCGTCTTTCATCCTCACCATTATCGGTCTCTCCCTCTCTTCACGTAAGAGGAAAGGTGGAATGGGACTCTATCTTGGAATCGGTTTGGCATTGAGTTTCGGCTATATCATGCTCCAGACCGTTTCAGCAACCTTTGCTATTAAGGATAACACACCGCCTATATTGGCAGCGTGGATACCAAACATTATCTTTGCTATCATCGCCTACTTCTGCTATAGACATGCACCAAGTTAATAAGGCGAATAAAACAAAAGTAAAAACTACCCTCATTGAAGAAGGGCAAAACAGTAGAATATGTATTTTGAAGATTTAGATTTAAACGATAACGTACTTGACGCACTATATGACATGCGTTTTGATGAATGTACTCCAGTTCAGGAGAAGTGCATTCCCGAAATATTAAAAGGACACGACGTATTGGGCGTTGCCCAGACTGGAACAGGTAAAACAGCGGCTTACCTCCTTCCAGTTCTCTCTAAACTGGCTGATGGTGGCTACCCTGAGTCAGCAATTAATTGTGTCATCATGTCGCCTACACGCGAGTTAGCACAGCAGATTGACCAAGGTATGCAGGGCTTTGCCTACTATCTTAATGGTGTATCTTGTGTTGCTGTCTATGGTGGTAATGATGGTAATAGATACGATCAGGAGTTGAAGAGCCTCGCATTGGGAGCAGACGTAGTGATTGCAACACCGGGGCGTTTCATCTCTCATATCTCTCTTGGAAATGTAGACTTATCTAAGGTGAGCTTCTTCATCCTTGACGAAGCTGACCGCATGCTCGACATGGGATTTGCTGATGACATTATGACTATTGCAAAGAAATTGCCTGCAACTTGTCAGACAATTATGTTCTCTGCTACAATGCCTGCAAAAATTGAAGAACTTGCGAAGACATTGCTAAAGAATCCTGTTGAGATTAAACTCGCTGTAAGTAAACCAGCAGAGAAGATTCAGCAGACAGCATACGTATGCTATGAAACCCAGAAGATGGGTATAATCAAGGATATCTTCAAGGCTGGAGATCTCAAGCGTGTCATTATCTTCTCTGGTTCAAAACAGAAGGTTAAGCAGATTACTGCATCGCTTAATCGCATGCACATCAACTGTGGTGAGATGCACTCTGACCTTGATCAAGAACAGCGCAACGACGTTATGTTCAAATTCAAGAGTGGTCAGATTGATGTGTTGGTTGCAACCGATATCGTTTCACGCGGTATTGATATCGACGATATTGCAATGGTCATCAACTATGATGTACCTCATGATGCTGAAGATTACGTACACCGCATCGGTCGTACAGCACGTGCTGACCGTGACGGAAAGGCGATTACCTTTGTAAACGAAGATGATATTTACTTCTTCCAGCAGATTGAAACGTTCTTAGAGAAGGAGATTGAGAAGGCGCAACTACCTGCAGAACTTGGCGAAGGTCCTGAATACAAGAGCAACGGAAAGCCTAAGAAGGGTGGCAATAGTGCAAAGAGCCGTCGCCGCAAGGACCGTGACCATCAGAGTCATAAGGACAAGAAGCAGGGAAACAACAAGCAGCGCAACAGACGTCCTGCACCTCAGACACAGAACAACGCTGACGAGAAGAACGCGAACCAACAGGAGCGTAAGACTGGAAACAAACAGAACCATAGACCTCAAAAGCAGCAAGATAACAATCCTGCAGCAACTGAAGGTAAACCAGTAAACAAGAAGAATAATCGTCAGAATAAGGGTAAGCAGCAGGAGCGTCAGCCAAAAGCTGAGAACGAGAAGCGCAATGACAGGAAACCTGCTAATAATAAAGGTAATGCTGAAAACACTACCAATCAGCAGAACAAGAAGCCTAATAATAAGCGTAAGAAGCGTAACAACCGCCAGCGTACACCAGAAGACAAGTCTGTAAGAAGGAGTACGAAATATGATATTCGTGAGGATTTACCATCAACATCCAACAAAGAATCAGGCTTGAAGGCGCTTATTAAAAAGCCTCTGAAGTGGCTTCGTGGACTCGGTAAGAAGTAAAACAAGTGTGCTTACACATTATTATATAATGCCCATAACCCAAGAACAAGGGTTATGGGCATTGTTTTATTCCCACCTGCCCATTAATGAATGATACGCATAACAGCACCTTTTTTAGCCTCATCAACATCTTCTATGGGGGTAACTCTCTAATCAAACTCCTCATTGCAAGGAAGGGAAAGGAAGAAAAGCCACCTTCTCCTACTTACAAGAAAACTATCACTCGACGCTTCTAAGAGCCCTATGTATTCGTAAAAAATCACTACATTGCATCAAACTGAACAATCTCTAAGTAGAAGTATATTATCTCTTAAATACGACTTTGTAACATACAACAAATCAAGATGTTACATATATCCTCAAAGAAGACGCTTCTCTTGACCATAGAAGGGCGTCTTCAACACGCAAGAAGGGCATGTTCTTAAACATTGAAGAGCGTCTTCTTAAACTATGACGAGCATATATTAGACATGAGAGGAGCGAAAATAGTTGACAGAAAGGTCGAGAAACCTCCTTCCCCAGCCCCGCTCAAAAAGAAAAGGGTGCGCCTAACGATATAAAGCTCACTATGATTATATGGGTCATTAAATGATTTTCATAACAAAGATATAGACTTAAAAACATGACGAAATCAGTATATGGAGAGTGAATTTATAGTTATTGATGGGAGTGAGCACTTGGAGGAGGCTGCGTTCCTCGGCTGGCCTGAACAGTGAATATCCCCATACACTAACAAAATAGAAATATATTTTAGGTGCAAGATAATTTATGTGATTAAAGAGCAAAGAATTATATCGAAAATAAAACAGAGCTTTTTCATATAAAATAAATTTCCTGTCATTACTGTCATCACCTTGTTGTATGTAACTAATTAGCTTACAATATTTTACACGAAATGTTAAATATGACAGCAAACTAAAATAAAAAAAAGTTTAGTATAATAAGGTATTTGATTTACATATATATGTTGTAAAATCGAAGAGCAATCTGACCTTCGGAATGAACGGTAAGAAAAGGGAGTATCCACACATCCAATCTGTTGCGAAAAGGATTTCTGTTTGTCTATTAAATCAATGAAAGAAAACAACCAACAAGGGATTTGTTGACACATAACGACACTGAAAAACAGAGAAAAAAGAGATTTAATGGCGTTACAAAAAGATACTTTATAATAGAAACTAAGGATAACTAATTAACACTGTAATCAAATATTTAACGACAAAATGACAAGTAATTTAGCAAAAAAGTATTACCTTTGCAAGGTAAACAAGCGTAAATATATGAAATAAAACATTTCAGGGTATAAAAATAAAAACAACTATTTATGAAAGCAACAGAAGTCGTAGAGAGATTAAAACAGCGTTTTCCAAATGAGCCAGAGTATATTCAGGCTGTTTCACAGGTATTAGATACGATCGAAGATGAATACAATAAACATCCAGGTTTTGAGCAAGCCAATCTTATCGAGCGACTCTGTGTGCCAGACAGAATCATAAAGTTCCGTGTAAACTGGGTTGATGACAGAGGAAATGTACAAACCAATATGGGTTTTCGTGTACAGCATAACAACACTATTGGACCTTACAAAGGTGGATTACGTTTCCATGCATCGGTTAATGAGTCCATCTTGAAATTCCTTGCCTTTGAACAGACATTCAAGAACTCACTGACAACACTCCCTATGGGTGGCGCTAAGGGTGGTTCAGACTTTTCTCCTCGAGGTAAGTCAAATGCAGAGGTAATGCGTTTCTGTCAGGCTTTCATGAGAGAATTGTGGAATTACATTGGTCCAGACTGTGACGTTCCAGCTGGTGACATTGGTGTTGGTGGACGCGAAGTTGGCTATATGTTTGGACAATATAAGAAACTGACTAATCAGTTCGTTGGTATTCTTACAGGTAAAGGTCAGGAGTTCGGTGGTTCACTTATCCGTCCTGAAGCAACAGGATATGGCAATGTATACTTCTTACAGAACATGCTTAAGACTCGTAATATTGACCTCAAAGGTAAGACTGTCCTCGTCTCTGGTTCGGGTAATGTAGCACAATACACAATAGAAAAGCTTTTAGAATTAGGTGCAAAACCTTTGACTTGTTCTGACTCTGATGGCTATATCTACGACCCAGATGGTATTGACGAGGAAAAACTCGCTTATATCATGGAACTCAAGAACATTGAACGTGGGCGTATTCGTGAGTATGCTGAGAAGTATAATGTGAAGTATGTCCCAGGAGGAAGACCTTGGTCTGAGAAAGCTGACATCGCAACTCCATGTGCGACACAGAATGAAATCAACGGAGAAGCAGCTGCTGAACTCGTAAAGAATGGCGTTATCGCTGTGACAGAAGGTGCGAACATGCCTTCAACTCCAGAGGCTGTAAGGGTCTTCCAAGAAGCAAAAGTGCTTTATTGCCCAGGTAAAGCAAGTAATGCCGGTGGTGTAGCTGTATCAGGACTTGAGATGAGTCAGAACTCAGGACGACTGAAATGGAGTCGTGAAGAGGTTGACCAGAAACTCCATCTGATTATGGATGATATCCACGCAAACTGTGTCAAGTATGGTACAGAAGCCGATGGATATATCAACTATGTAAAAGGTGCTAACGTTGCAGGCTTTATCAAGGTTGCTAAGGCAATGATGGCGCAAGGCGTTATTTAGGTTTTCTACGCTTATCAAACGCAACTAAAAAACAGGAGCACACAGCTTTAACCATAGAGAAGGTTCATAGTATTTAATCAAAACAATATTAGAAAGAATACGTAAAAGGACGTTCAAAGGGTTTAGCCTGTGTGCTTCTGACATATTTCGTACTATCACCAGCATAATTCTTATACGACACAAAAGATTATTAAACAATTCCCTATTGACCTTGAAAACACCCCTACTCAACTCCCCCAAGCTACAAACATAGTTTGAAACATAACAAAACAAGTTCGTTTTTCTCCATAGAATTTAGTACTTTTGTAGCTGAATTAAAATTAAGATTATGAAACTTTCAACAATAGTACTTTCCATTATGTTAGGACTCAGTTCTTCAACTATGGCACAACAGAAGGATGTTACCATCAAACTTATCGAAACAACTGATGTGCATGGTTCTTTCTTCCCATACGACTTCATCACCAGAAAACCTAAAAGTGGTTCTATGGCAAGAGTCTATACATTGGTAGAAGAGCTGCGTAAGAAGGAAGGAAAAGACAATGTCTATTTATTGGATAATGGCGATATCCTACAAGGTCAGCCTATCTCCTACTATTATAATTACGTTGCACCAGAGAAGACTAACATCGCTGCAAGCGTACTTAACTATATGGGATATGACGTAGCAACGGTTGGAAACCACGATATTGAAACAGGACATAAGGTTTATGACAAATGGTTTAAGGAGCTGAAGTTCCCTATCCTTGGTGCAAATATTATTGACACAAAGACTAATAAGCCTTATATCTTACCTTATTATACTATCAAGAAAAAGAATGGTATCAAGGTTTGTGTCATCGGTATGCTCACTCCTGCTATACCTAACTGGTTGAAAGAGAGTATTTGGAGTGGTCTACGCTTTGAAGAAATGGTCTCTTGTGCCAAGCGAACAATGGCAGAAGTGAAGACGAAAGAAAAGCCAGACGTTATTGTTGGTTTGTTCCATTCTGGCTGGGATGGAGGTATCAAGACGCCAGAATACGACGAAGACGCTTCGAAGAAAGTAGCTAAGGAAGTGCCTGGCTTTGATATTGTATTCTTCGGTCATGACCATACTCCACATAGTTCGATTGAAAAGAACATTGTTGGTAAAGACGTAATCTGTCTTGACCCTGCTAACAATGCACAACGTGTAGCCATAGCAACATTAACCCTTACACCTAAGACTGTCAAAGGTAAACGGCAATACACCGTAACAAAAGCTACGGGTGAATTGGTTGATGTAAAGGAACTCAAAGCTGATGATGCTTTCATTCAGCACTTCCAACCAGAGATTGATACTGTAAAGGCATGGAGCGACCAGGTAATTGGAAGATTTGAAAATACTATCTATACAAAAGATAGTTACTTCGGCAACTCTGCTTTCAACGACCTTATCCTCAATTTAGAGTTGGAGATTACTAAGGCAGATATTGCTTTCAATGCACCTTTATTATTCAACGCATCTATCAAAGCTGGTCCTATCACAGTTGCAGATATGTTCAATCTTTATAAGTATGAGAACAATCTTTGCACCATGCGTCTGACTGGTAAAGAGATTCGTAAGCATCTTGAGATGAGTTATGATCTGTGGTGTAACACCATGAAGAGTCCTGACGACCATCTGCTTTTGCTCTCTAACACACAGAATGATGCACAACGTCTTGGCTTCAAGAACTTCTCATTCAACTTTGATTCAGCAGCTGGTATAGATTATGAAGTAGACGTTACGAAACCTGACGGACAGAAGGTACGTATCCTTCGCATGAGTAATGGAGAACCATTTGATGAAAATAAGTGGTACACAGTAGCAGTTAATAGCTATCGTGCTAATGGTGGTGGCGAGTTATTAACCAAGGGTGCTGGTATTCCACGTGACTCTTTGAAGAGTCGAATCATTTGGGAAAGTCCAAAAGACCAACGCCATTATTTGATGGAAGAGATAAAGAAGGCTGGTGTGATGAATCCACAGCCAAACCATAACTGGAAGTTTATTCCAGAGACATGGACCGTTCCTGCTGCAGCACGTGACCGCAAACTTCTTTTTGGAGAATAAACAAATCATAAGGTAAAGTAACCAAAGAGCAATAAACATAATGACAGTTTAGAGTTTAAGGTTAATAGAATTAGGCAAAAGATTAATACTGAGACCAATGAAGAAATACTGGTTTGTTTTCTGCAAGACAGATATTATGCTTGAGAAAGTGGGTAAAGGCTATACCATTCCACTTTCTGAAGAAGCTCCAGTAACACTACATCCTTGGACACACGTACTGAACGTCACACCAATGGAAGACGGTACAGAAGTGAAGGCGGTCATAATCGACCAACCTATTACAGACAATCCTCTATATGAGATGTGTGGCTTACGTCCATCCTTCTACCACCTTTCCAAGGAACTTTATCTTAAGGCTGGCAAGTGTCATGAACTACTTTACTGGGATAATAACACTAAGTTTTGTGGCGTTTGTGGTGCACCAATGAAGATACACACCGATATATCAAAGCGTTGTACGAATTGTGGAAAAGAAGTATGGCCACAATTGGCAACAGCAGTCATCGTTCTTGTACACCGAGGCAACGAAGTCCTTTTGGTACATGCTCGTAACTTCAAGACCGATTTCTATGGACTTGTAGCGGGCTTTGTTGAGACTGGTGAAACACTCGAAGAAGCTGTATATCGTGAGGTAGAAGAAGAAACAGGAATCAAGATAAAAAACATCCGATACTTTGGTTCACAACCTTGGCCCTATCCTTGTGGTCTGATGGTAGGTTTTAATGCCGATTATGACGGTGGGGACATTCATCTACAACAAAGCGAACTATCCAAAGGTGCCTGGTTTACAAAGGACAACCTACCAACCATTCCTGAGCCTTTATCAATAGCGAGAATGATTCTTGATGATTGGATAAACAAAACATCAATATAAACTAAAGAGTATTTAAACCTTAAAACAATGATGACTTTCTTAGAAAAAGCCCTCGGCTTTAACCCCAAGTCGATGAAGCTCCGCACTGAGATTATTGCTGGAGCAACGACATTCTTAACTATGAGCTATATCTTAGCAGTTAATCCAAGTATCCTTGCGACTACTGGTATGGACAAGGGAGCGCTCTTCACGGGTACAGCTCTTGCTGCTGCCATTGCTACATTGCTGTTAGCATTTATGGCAAAACTACCGTTTGCACAGGCACCCTCTATGGGTCTTAATGCCTTCTTTGCCTATACACTCTGCGTATCATTAAAGTTTACATGGCAGCAGTCGCTTGCCATCATGCTCATTGAGGGTATTCTCTTCGTCGTAATTACCTTCTTCAATGTGCGAGAGATGATTCTCAATGCCATCCCAACTAATTTACGCTATGCCATATCAGCTGGTATTGGTATGTTCATTGCCTTTATCGGTCTGAAGAATGCAAACATTATCGTTGATAACGATGCAACTCTCGTAGGCTTAGGCGCCTTCACACCTACCTGTATTCTTGGTATCATCGCTATCTTACTCAGTGGTGCACTCATGGCAAGAAACGTCAAAGGCTCTTTATTCTGGGGTATCATCATCACGACAATTATCGGTATACCAATGGGTGTAACGGTTTTTCCTAATGGATGGCTGCCAGTTTCTGCACCACAGGACATAACTCCTATCTTCTGTAAGTTTGATTTCTCAAGTCTTCTGAACCTCAAGACAGTATTGGTAGTATTCTCTCTTCTATTGATTAACATCTTTGATACTATCGGTACGTTGATGGGCTTAGCTGATAAGACAGGTATTGTTGAAGCAAATGGCAACATCCCTCATGTAAAGGAAGCCATGATGAGTGACGCCATCGGTACAACCTGCGGTGCTATGTTGGGTAGTTCAACACTGACAACATACGTTGAGAGTGCCAGTGGTATTGCGGAAGGTGGCCGTTCTGGAGTAACAGCATTCACAGTAGGTATCTTCTTCATCATTGCTCTCTTCCTATCCCCTATCTTCTTACTCATCCCAAGTGCGGCAACAAGTGGCGCTTTGGTCATGGTAGGTGTACTGATGATAGACTCTGTGAAGAAGATTGATCTCCAAGATATAACAGAGTCTTTCCCAGCCTTTATCACGATGATAACAATGGTACTTTGCTATTCCATCGCTGATGGTATTTGCTTAGGAATCCTCGCATACGTATTCATGAAGACTTGTACACGTCGGTGGAAAGATCTGAACTGGACACTCATCATCTTGGCTGTTCTCTTTGTCTTGAACTTTATAAAAGGCTAAACACCTTATTATATAGACATCTCACTCCCTATGAGCAATGACCTTACTCATAGGGATTTTTTGTCTCCATCATCATAATAAATCAACTTCTTAAACTATAATCCTATGCTATACAAAGAAAAAGAACAAAAAAACTTGATAAAGTTTGCACAGTTCAAATAAAATGACTACTTTTGCAACCGCTTACGAAAAGTAAGGGCGTTTAGCTCAGCTGGTTTAGAGCATCTGCCTTACAAGCAGAGGGTCGGCGGTTCGAATCCGTCAACGCCCACCACCTTGGGTAGTTTCCAGAGTGGCCAAATGGGGCAGACTGTAAATCTGCTGCTTCTAGCTTCGGTGGTTCGAATCCATCACTACCCACAAAAGAGTTGTAGTCGTCTGATTACAACTCTTTTGTTTTATATACCTATTAAGATACTACCGACCTATACCCTACTCCAATGTGATTAAGAGATAAGTATATAGAGGTAATCATGGACTTATAATCTTTAACTGGTACCCTTGTAACCATTGAAATCATTCGTTATAGCATTACCCTCCAACTCGCCTTTTCCTCCTTTAGCTTTCTCTATGATGATTGAAGAATAATCTACCGAATAGCGAAGGACAATATCATTTCTATGTGCAGTAAAATCTATGGTTTTGCACAATACAAATACGTAAAACAACCACACAATTATACCAATTATTTTTTATTTTAGTTTGCTGTCACATTTAACATTTCCTGTAACTACATGTAAATTAATTATTTATATACCCTAAAAGGATGACAGAAATGACAGCAAAATTCATTTTGATAAAATTACTTCAGAATAGTCTCTTACCTTAAAGCACGATTATTCAACCCGTATTCTTATCTGTACGACATAATTACAGCTAACTCAACACCCCGAAGCAGACGTTATATCGAGAATACAGCTTATTAGATTAAAACAATATATGGTCCAATGCACAAGGTTCCCAAGTCTGATAATATCATCTTTCTTCGTGAAGCTACACCTCTCACCCTTATCAGACAGGCTGCTAACACATTAATAAAACAACCCTAACCAAACAACATCTTTACCTTTTTAGGAGAGCTCAATGATTACTCCCCACCCTATTCGGAGAAGACGAAGGAATGAAATAACCTTTCTGCAAGGACTATTTGCATATATTATTAAGCGTTACGTTGTGAGAAGAAGAACTTTCACTTCCCTCTATCAATACCATACATAAGACAACCCCACCAATTGCACCACATTTAGGGAGCACTAATTGTATCGTAAAAAATAATTACATAATTAGAGAGTAACATTCTCAAGTCCGAGGCATGAAATCTTCTACTAACGAGCTTATAACTCACAATAAATCAATACATTACAAAGAGCATTAAAGGACATGCCTTTCTTGCTTCAAGAAGAGCATCTTCAACATGTAAGAAGGGCATGTTCTCGAATGTAGTTAGGCCTTTTCAATCAATCCAAAGAGCCTGTATTAGCCTTAATGGGGAACAAAAATACTGACAAATAATCAAGGTTCTAAGAAGTGAAAGAATATAAAAGCTAAATTATACAAGCATTGACTACACTGCAGTCAAATATCAACATAAAAAAAGACCCTCATTACTGAGAGTCTCTTGAGGTGCCTAGCGGAATCGAACCGCTCTACATGGTTTTGCAGACCATTGCCTAACCTCCCGGCCCAAGCACCATTCTATTACAAATCATAATTGCGATTTGCGAGTGCAAAGATAATCAATTAATTCGGTTCAACCAAACAATTTAGAGACTTTTTTCAATAAACATGATATCAACTCAATGTTATGAACAAACTCAACAAGTCTCTATAGCCTATCTTGTAAGAGATGGTATAAACAAAACTAATGACAAATATCTCTTCAGGAACTACTTGAAGCATACAGGCTTCTTGCGCCCTTTCCTTTTCTGCTTTGCTTTCAACTGGTCATGTATAGCACAGCCAGCACATCCATGACAAGGATCACTCGCCGCTCTAAACGTTTGCCACGTACGATAAGCCACATAGCCAATAGCCGACAAAATCACTATGGCTAAGACAACATACTGCCACATAAATCCTCCTTTCTACTCTTTTTATACTGGGTTGTCAGTAGAATCTTCTGTGAAGAGGTCCTCCGCAACGTTCATTTCGTCATCATCAAACCACTTTGACAGTTTATCCTGTGCCTGCTTCTTAATGTCATCATCGATAGAAGTCCACACTTTGTTCAGTGCATAAAGTAGGACAGTAAGGTCGTCGGTGAGCCCTGCTATAGGAATAGCATCTGGCACAATATCAAGCGGAGAGATAAGGTATCCCAACGCACCAATGATAATCGCCTTATCCTTCAACGACACTTTATCACTCTGCAATAAGTAATATAGTAGCAAAGCAACATATACCAACTTAGCACCTGCACGTTTTGCAATACGCTGAATCTTATCAAAGAACCCCTGCTGGGTGAACTTATCTTTATATTTCTGTAAATCAGGTAACTCCATACTTATCGTTAAAACATTAATTAAACCTACTCGAATGCCATCACACGATCCACATAAGCCTTTGCTTCTGGGTAATCCAAGTTTGCACGTCGAATCTTACTACGTACCATCAACTTCATGAGGAGTCTGTAAAGAAGGAAGAGAATGAGTCCTACACCAATCGCTGCCAACACATTCAACGGCCCTTTGAAAGGCAAAGAGTCATCAGGAAAAGCCGATAAAATTAATATTGGCAGACACAGTAAAAACCCCGCTACTGTATAGCGTGTACGCTCCGTTCCCTCGCTATCCAAAGCCGCCTGATAATCGAAGAGATAATTAGAAAGGTCCTCTTCGCTAAGCTCTGCCGGCAACTGAGGGAACCCATCTTCGTCTTTATGGTTCCGGATTTTATTTTCTACAGTGCGTTGAAAATCGTCCAACACAGTTACATATTTTTCTTCTAAATCTTTCATAACATCTTAAAGTATTAATTTTAGTATAGTTACATTTCCCCTAATCTCTCTGTTATACCCACATGAGAATAGAAGGACTTATATGAAAGAAAAATAAAACAGTGTTCCTATAAGCCGGGTTCTGTCTCTTCCTCATCTTTAGATAATAGGAAGATGCCTGTCATTTATCTATATTACAGGTCGCCCTGCAACTAAAGCATTCTACCCTCCGTTGTGCTTATAGCTTGGGCGGGCTACCCTCAAACAACGGTTTACATGAACTTGCAGCTCCTGAACGGCACAGCCAGACGATCACCCGCCTGCTGGTAGTCTCTTACACCACCTTCTCATCCTTACCATACGAGTGTATGGCGGTTATTTTCTTCTGCCTACATCTACTGTCACCAATAGCTTCTATTTTCGGAAGCAGGATGCCCTATGCTGCCCGGACTTTCCTCTCGCACCCATTACAGATGCCAGCGACAGAGCCGGAACACTGCCTTATCAGAGTGCAAAGATAGTAGAAATCATGGAAAAGGCAAAATATTTCAATGATTATCTATATTTATTACAAAGAATGGTATAATGGAATTGATTATACGTATCAGCTTATCATCGCTCTTCCTTGTCTCGTTTTGCATGCGCAAACCATGATATACATGGGATAAAAGAAACTGAGTTTACATCTGACAAAACCTTCTTTTACATACAACTTTTTACTTACGTGAATCGTCAACTATCGATAAATGATTTCTTCAAAACAAATTTTCCTGTCATATCTGTCAGCTATCAATGATAAATAAGTTTCTAACACACAGCAACTTACTTGATTTGTTAAATATGACAGCAAACTAATTTTAAAAATAATCTCACTATAATGTACCTAATAACCTTACTCATTTCAGTAGACTTTTGTGCTTCTACTGTTCGAAGAGCGTAATACACATTGCTACAACAAATACGTAAATTACAAGGAGAAGTTCTATCTGACACAAACAACAACTCTACAAGCAAATTAAACATCAATGACCATAGAGACGACACTTCCATATACCTTTCTTTTTACAAAGCATCGTTATAGAGAGCAAAATGTTTGAAATAACAACAAAAAAGGCACTCAAACTGAATGAATGTAAATTATTTCATGGCATTAACTAAGAACCGTTAAGACGCATTTGGGAAATGTTAAAATCGGATAAAGATAACTGACAAAATGTCGGTTTCTCACTTTTTGCATCTATATTTGCATCTCGAAAGATGTCAACAAGACATTTAGAAATAATGACTACTTGACACACAAAAAAGTAATTAACGTACAAATAATTAAGTATATGAAGAATTTATCAAAGTATTTGGTAGGTGCAGCATGTGTTACTGCCCTTGCTTTTTCTACAGGCGCATTCATCAAAGTTTATGCAGCTGAGGCACCCGTTGTAGCTCCTGGACAGCCAGTCGACTTGACATACGCTGCCGAGAAGGCTCTTCCAGCCGTTGTTCACATTAAGTATGTACAGAACTCTAAGACACAAACCGTTGACGTTCAAGACGACCCATTTGGTGGTTTCTTCGACCCATTTGGCTTCTTTGGAAATCCTAACCAAGGTAATGGCTCACGCCGTCAGCAGGTACAGACCCCTAAGAAAGAGGCTACTGGTAGTGGTGTTATCATCTCTCCTGATGGTTATATCGTAACGAATAATCACGTTGTTGAGGGTGCTGACGAATTGACAGTCACACTGAATGACAACAGAGAGTTCTCTGCTCGCATCGTAGGAACTGACAAACAGACAGACCTTGCATTACTGAAGGTTAACGCAAAGAACCTCCCTACCCTCCCTATCGGTGACTCTGACAAATTGAAGGTAGGTGAATGGGTGATTGCTGTAGGTAACCCTTACAACCTCAATTCTACAGTTACTGCAGGTATCGTAAGTGCTAAGTCACGTGGCTTGGGTGCTACTCGCAATGGTATTGAGAGCTTTATCCAGACTGATGCAGCCATCAACCAAGGTAACTCTGGTGGTGCATTGGTTAACACTCAGGGCGAGTTGGTTGGTATCAATGCTATGCTCTACTCACAGACTGGTGCATACAGTGGTTACGGTTTTGCCATCCCAACATCAATAATGACTAAGGTTGTTGATGATATCAAGAAGTATGGTAGCGTACAGCGTGTAATGCTCGGTATCCAAGGTGGCGACGTCTTGAATTATATCAATGCACAGAAAGAAGAGGGCAAGAGTGTTGACCTCGGTACAAACGAAGGTGTATATGTCAGCGAGGTATCAGATGATGGCAACGGCGCTGCCTTAGGTTTGGCTAAGGGCGATGTTATCACTAAGTTTGATGGACAGAAGGTAACACGTATGTCTGAGCTTCAGCAGGCACTCAACAGCAAGCGTCCTGGCGACAAGGCTACTGTAACCTATATCCGTCATAAGAAAGAGATTTCAAAGACTATCACACTGAAGAATGCACAAGGAACGACAAAGGTTATTGAACAAGCCGACATTGACGTTCTCGGTGGACAGTTCCGTCCTGTACAAGACAATCTTAAGAAACAGCTTAACATCAGCTATGGTCTTGAGGTATTGAAGGTTAATAGTGGTGCACTGAAGAATGCTGGCATCAATCGTGGGTTCATCATTCAGAATGTAAATGAGAACATGGTGAAGAGTATCGACGACTTGCAGAACATCGTTAAGAAAGCATCAACCAGCAAGGACCCTGTACTCTATGTACAAGGCATCTACCCAACTGGTAAGAAGGCATACTTCGCAATTCCGCTTGCTGACTAATAACAGATAACTTTCGACGAAGATGTCGATAAATGATAGGTCCCCCATCCTTGTGAGATAATCAAGAATGGGGGACTTTTTATGCTCTAACTGCTCAAGATAAAGGCATAAAAAGGCAAAAAGAAAACCTACCTAAACAAAGAAACAACAAAGATGTACAAACCATGAGGATAAAACTTACCATACAACATTAAACTTTCTTAGGTGAGTTTTTTACTTTTTTTTTTGTTCAACTCATTGAATTTGTGTAAATTTGCCATCACTTTATATAATACTAAGCACATGAGACAGCTGAAAATCACAAAATCGATTACGAATCGAGAGAGCGCTTCTCTCGACAAGTATCTACAGGAGATCGGTCATGAAGAAATGATCAGTATTGAAGAAGAAGTTGAGCTTGCTCAAAAAATCCGAAATGGTGATCGAAAGGCTTTAGAACGTCTTACAAAGGCCAACCTGCGTTTCGTTGTCTCTGTTGCTAAGCAGTATCAAAACCAAGGTCTCTCACTGCCCGATCTCATCAATGAAGGGAATGTAGGACTCATTAAGGCAGCTGAGAAATTTGACGAGACCCGTGGGTTCAAGTTTATCTCATACGCTGTATGGTGGATAAGACAAAGTATCTTACAGGCAATAGCCGAACAAAGTCGTATCATTAGGCTACCACTAAATCAAGTTAGTTCCGTCAACAAAATCAATAAGATATTGACTCAGTTTGAACAAGAGAACGAGCGACGACCCAGTATTGATGAGATAGCACAGAACACAGACTTACCAGAAGACAAGATTGTTGATGCGATGAAGGTTAATTCCCGTCATGTATCGGTTGATGCGCCTTTCTATGATGATGAACAGAGCAGTCTGTTAGACGTTATCCCCAACGACAACACCCCTTCTACTGATAAGGAATTAGTTGAGGAGAGTTTACGTGACGAGATCGGAAGAGCTTTACAAATTCTCGAAGATAGAGAGAAGGTGGTTATTGAAGCTTATTTCGGTATAAACCAACGAGAAATGACCTTGGAAGAGATTGGCAGTAAGTATAATCTCACACGTGAACGTGTTAGACAAATAAAGGAGAAAGCAATACGACGCCTACGCCAGCAAACCAATAGTAAGATATTGAAGGCGTATTTGGGGCAATAACATAACATTATAATATATTTATAAATTAAGATGAAAGTACGTCAGGTATTAATCATAGCGGTAGTACTCCTACTGGGATGGGTAAATAGTAGTAATGCAAAAGGATATAAACCTGCAAAAGTCTATATGTTTGGCTTCGCAGCTTCTTTTAATGATTCAACGGTCTACATGACCAACGTACAGAAGATAGATGCTTACCTTGCCAACGACCGCACGAATTTCCTTGCTAATCGTGAAGACTACTCCTATCAGCTTCGTTATTACCTTCAGAGTACTGGTTTACAGAACTTTCCAACCTGCGTAACGATGTATGCAGAAAATGAAAGTAAGGCTATGAAGAAGTTCACAGCCTTAAAGAATAAATACGAAAAGGGTAAGAAGAAGTATGATGTTAAGTTGATTTCTGACTCTGAGTTCAGATATAAGGCTGTAACACCAGACAACTATACTCCAAACGAAACTCCTCAAGTGAATACGACACCTGCAGTTCAGTCAAAGGAAGCTCAAACACAAGAGAATGGAAATAAATAACTTTAGAATAGCTGACTTTGATATACAGATTATCTTCCGTGAGACGGGTGTCAATGGAATGCACTTACTAAGTTCTTTTGAGCCTTTTAGGATTAAGGAAGTATCGGAGGATGTTTTTTTCCGACTGACTGTTGACGATACGCTTCGTCCTATTCCAAAAGATAGAAGACAACGTATTCGTGCCTTTGATACAGGAAACGGTGATACTGTTGTCGACCGTGTTGATGATGGTAGTTATCAGTATATTATCAAAGACATTAATGGCGCTGACTGCTGTCTACTACAGAGCAATAAGGATTTCTCTGATTGCCGTTGTGCACTCAATGGTAATAAGAACATGCGTACATTTGGACTGAACAATGCCTTGATGCTCATCTTTGCTTTTGCAGGTGCTCATAAGAAGACATTGTTAATTCATGCCTCTCTCGTTCGTAACAACAACTATGGCTATGCTTTTATAGCTAAGAGCGGAACAGGTAAGTCTACACAAGTCAGTATGTGGCTACGCTATATTCCTGGCAGCGACCTTATGAATGACGATAATCCCATTGTTAGAATTATTAATGGCGAGACGTGGATATATGGTAGTCCTTGGAGTGGAAAGACTCCATGCTATCGGAACGTCAAGGCACGCTTAGGAGCTATCACACGAATTGATCGTGCAAAGACAAACTCCGTAGAGAAACCTAATCCTATTGCGGCCTTTGCTTCACTCCTCCCCTCTTGTTCAAGTATGAAATGGGACTCAGATATCTATAATGGAGTTTGCGATACAATTACAAAGATAGTTGAAACAGGAAGGGTTTTCACATTGCACTGTTTACCAAATCAGGAAGCAGCAGAGGTCTGCTATCAAACGGTAACAAAAAGGTAAGGCTTACGTCAAAGAATGACTACCACTACTTTTATGTCCCAGCTTACTATCAAACAGTAACAATAGATAAGACTTATGTCAAAGACTGTACTAACTACTTCTGAGATTCAGTTTGCTAATGCAGAGTTTCTGCCAGAAGTTGTAAAGATATTAAATGAAGGCCATACGGTTACATTACGCCTTCGAGGCTATTCTATGCGTCCTTTCCTTGAGAACGATCGTGACAAAGCGTTATTGGTGAAACCTTCAAGTATCAAAGTTGGCGACCCTGTCTTGGCTGAAGTAAATCCCCTTCACTTTGTCTTACATCGTATTGATAGTATAGAAGGAGACAATGTGACCTTACGAGGCGATGGGAACCTTGGTGTCGAACATTGCAAAAAAGAAAATATCGTAGGTGCCGTCATTGGTTTCTATCGCAAAGGAAGAAAAGAAATGGATGCTACCGACGCATGGAAATGGAGAACATATAGCTATATATGGACCCGACTCCTACCGCTACGGAGATATCTCTTAGGTGCATATAGACGAATATGGATTCCTATCTTCGGTACAATTTGACCGATATAAAACGAAAGATAACAAAATAAATTATCAATAAGAATGAAAGTAAAAAATGGTTTCAACCTCCGTGAAGTATGCGGAGAGCATATCATCGTTGCTGAAGGAGATGAGAACATCGACTTTAGTAATATCATTTCAATGAACGAAAGTTCTGCATACCTGTGGGAAGAGGTGCAAAAGATGGGCACTTTTACAGTGGATAATCTCGTTGAACTCATCTGTAATCAATATGAAATCGACGAGACAACGGCCCGCAAGGATGCTATAGCACTTGCTGCACAATGGGGTACTGCTGGTATTATTGAGGGTGATGACATTCCTGAAGACCAGTCAACCAACGAAAAAGAAATTACTGCTGAAACGAAAGACGCTATTAAAGAAGATGTACTTAAGCAAGAGAGTAAACCTAAGAAGAAAGGTCTCTTCAAGCGTCTTTTTGGATAAAAAAGATTGAGGAATATAGGATTAAGGACGTAATAAAACCGTTCGCTTTCAGATAGAGCATAAAAAAAGAGGGTGTCACCACCCTCTTTTTTATTTAATATCTAAAACTTACATTACATCATACCGCCCATGCCTGGAGCAGCTGGCATAGCTGGAGTATCCTCAACCTTGTCTACAATAAGACATTCAGTTGTCAAGAACATACCTGCGATTGAAGCAGCATTCTCAAGTGCTACACGAGATACCTTAGCTGGGTCGATAACACCGGCAGCACGAAGATCCTCGTAAACATCCTTGCGAGCATTGTAACCGTAGTCACCCTTGCCCTCACGAACATTGTTTACTACAACTGCACCTTCACCACCTGCATTCGCGATAATCTGACGGAGAGGCTCCTCAATAGCACGACAAACGATGTTGATACCTGTCTGCTCGTCAGCATTCTCACCCTTAAGGTCTTTCAATGCCTCCTGAGCACGAATGTAAGTAGTACCACCACCAACAACTACACCCTCTTCCATTGCAGCACGAGTAGCGCAAAGAGCATCGTCAACACGATCCTTCTTCTCCTTCATCTCTACCTCAGAGTTAGCACCAACATAGAGAACAGCTACACCACCAGAGAGCTTAGCCAAGCGCTCCTGCAACTTCTCCTTATCGTATGAGCTTGTTGAAGCTGCAATCTCGTTCTTAATCTGAGCAACACGGTCCTTGATTACTTCCTTCTCACCAGCACCATCAACGATTGTTGTGTTGTCCTTAGAAATGGTAACCTTCTTAGCTGTACCCAACATCTCAAGAGTTGCCTTATCAAGTGAAAGGCCCTTCTCCTCGCTGATTACTACACCACCGGTCAACACAGCGATATCCTCAAGCATTGCTTTGCGACGGTCGCCAAAGCCTGGAGCCTTAACAGCACAAATCTTCAAACCTGCACGAAGACGGTTTACTACCAATGTTGTCAATGCCTCTGAGTCAACATCCTCTGCAATGACCAACAATGGACGACCACTCTCTGCAGCTGGCTGGAGAATTGGAAGGAAGTCCTTAACGTTTGAAATCTTCTTATCGTAGATGAGGATGTATGGGTTCTCCATATCACACTCCATCTTATCTGTATCTGTTACGAAATAACCAGAGAGGTAACCACGATCGAACTGCATACCCTCAACAACACCGATACTTGTCTCACGAGTCTTGCTCTCTTCGATAGTGATAACACCATCCTTAGACACCTTACGCATAGCATCTGCGAGCAACTTACCAATTTCAGGGTCGTTGTTAGCACTTACAGTAGCTACCTGCTCTATCTTGTCATAGTTGTCACCAACTACCTCTGCTGTTGCCTTGATATGGTCAACCACCTTAGCAACGGCCTTATCAATACCACGCTTGAGGTCCATTGGGTTTGCACCAGCTGTAACATTCTTCAATCCTTCAGTAACGATTGCTTGAGTAAGGATAGTTGCTGTTGTTGTACCATCACCTGCATCGTCACCTGTCTTACTTGCTACACTCTTAACAAGCTGCGCACCTGCGTTCTCAAAGTTGTCTTCAAGCTCTACTTCCTTTGCAACGGTCACACCGTCCTTTGTAATCTGTGGAGCACCAAACTTCTTACCGATAACAACATTACGACCCTTAGGACCGAGTGTTACCTTCACTGCATTTGCCAACTGATCAACACCACTCTTCAAGAGTTCACGTGCGTCTGAATTGAATTTTATCTCTTTTGCCATTTTCTTTATTCCTTATTATTATTGTTTAGTTATGCTTTGCTTATCGTCACCTTATATATATAAGGTAAGAGTATTACATTCTTTAATAAGCAAAGGCTATTTTATTCAACAACTGCTAATACATCACTCTGACGCATTATCAGATATTTTTCTCCTTCATTCTCAAGCTCTGTACCAGCATACTTACCATAGAGTACTTCGTCGCCAACTTTGAGAACCATCTCTTCATCCTTGGTACCATTACCAACAGCTACAACCTTACCACGCTGTGGTTTCTCCTTGGCTGTGTCTGGAATTATAATACCACCAACTTTCTCTTCTGCCTGTGCTGGGAGTACAAGCACTCTGTCTGCTAAAGGTTTAATTGTCATAATTGTATATTTTAAGATTTTGTTTATCATTACTCTACGACTCCTAAAAATCGTTTCGCCTTACTTTATACGAAAAGTATGCCAAAAGGACGTACTGACATCTTCACGAATATTATCTGACAACCTGTCAGTTTTTCTTGTCATTTAGACTAAAAAACAAAATAAAGAATTATCTTTGCAATAGAAAAAGAATATGGTAAGAACTATCAAAGATTTACGATGGAAAAGATTACTAAGATTATTACAAGTGAACTTCAAGCACTGTCAAATGCTGAAAAACGAGAGATTTTTCCTAAGTTCTTTAAGGCTGGCAAAGGAGAATACGGTGAAGGCGACCGTTTCTTAGGTGTTACCGTACCCAATATCAGGGCTATTGCCAAACTCCACAAAGATATTTCCTTAGACGAGATACGTGACTTGATGCTGTCGGAATGGCACGAGGTGCGTCTTTGTGCCTTAATCATAATGGTAGAGAAAAGCAAGAAAAAAGACGAGGCTTTACGTCAACAGCTATTTGATCTCTACCTTTCTCAAACCGATAGAATTAACAACTGGGACCTTGTTGATCTATCTTGCCGCTTCATTGTAGGAGAATACCTACTCGACAAATCACGTGATATTCTTTATCAGTTAGCTCAAAGTTCACTACTATGGGATAATCGCATCGCCATCGTTTCAACATACGCATTCATTCGTAAAGGACAATTAGAAGACACATACGCACTGAGTGACCTAATGATGCACCACCCTCACGACCTAATGCACAAAGCTATTGGCTGGATGCTTCGTGAGGTTGGGAAGCGTGATTCCGATCGTCTTTATGACTACGTTATGAACCATAGAGCAGACATGCCCCGCACCATGTTGCGTTATGCGATTGAGAAGTTCTCACCCGCAGAGCGTTCTATACTTATGAAACGTGGCTGACCCTCTTTTCTCTTTCGCCCACCTTCAAAACTTTAGTCCAATGAGTGTCAAAGACTGAGGGACATAAAAAGACGAATTATCGTTTTAAGTTAAAGGTGAAAAGGCGAAGAGGCAAGAGGACTTAACCCTCATAATTAAAGCCTTCTGCAAAGATTTTTACTATTATATATGGTAATACGTAGCGCAAGGAAAGATAAATGTTTTTATATTTTTTAGCTAATTTCTTGTTTGTTTCATATATTCTCACTACCTTTGC
>ERZ773267.307-NODE-307-length-35141-cov-3.641595_pt1 | contig 35141 bp, 40 predicted proteins | sample MGYA00511959_ERZ773267 | MGnify/ENA primary metagenome ERZ773267 (study PRJEB29015, sample SAMEA2738165) | human oral metagenome | biome: human oral; feature: human-associated habitat; material: saliva | place: China | collected 2240 ...
GGCATTCCAGGCAAAGTCGCTCCGCTCGAAAAATCAGAGCTAAAATCATCAAGCGAAAGAGGCAATACCGACGGCGAAATTTTAATGCGAAAGATAGAGGCGTTTTTAAATGAGAAAAAATTGCCCGTCGAAAAGAAAGACCTCATAATCCGCACCCTTTCAAACACAATACTAACCGATAATATAAATAAAATTTCAAACGGCGAAACTCAACTAAAACGCGTTTTTTCAAAAATAGTCGATGATCTGGGGATTTATTACAAAATCGGACTAACCACCGATTTTACGGGTAAGCTTTTTAATGAGATGTATTCGTGGCTGGGCTTTACGCAGGATAAATTAAACGACGTAGTGCTTACGCCATCATATGTCGCCACGCTTTTGGCTAAACTTGCCCGCGTGAATAAAGACAGCTACGTTTGGGACTTTGCGACCGGTTCGGCGGGGCTTTTGGTTGCCGCGATGAACGAAATGCTAAAAGACGCTAAAAATAATATAAGCTCTCCCGATGAGCTAACTAAAAAAGAGGCGCATATCAAAGCATACCAACTTTTGGGCTTGGAGTTGTTATCAAGCGTCTATATGCTCGCGGTTTTAAATATGATAATGATGGGCGATGGAAGCTCTAATATCCTAAATAAAGATAGTTTGACCGATTTTGAAGGCGTTTACGGCTTTGGCAAAGACGACGAGCCGTTCCCTGCGAATGCTTTCGTACTAAACCCTCCGTATTCTGCTGAGGGCAACGGAATGATATTCGTTGAGACAGCCCTAAATATGATGAAGGGCGGATATGCGGCGATAATTATCCAAAATTCGGCAGGTAGCGGCAAGGCAAAAGAGATAAACAAAAGAATTCTTGCGAAAAATACGCTAATCGCAAGCATAAAAATGCCGATTGATCTTTTCGTTGGCAAATCAAGCGTGCAGACGAATGTCTATGTCTTTAAAGTCGGCGAAAAGCACGAAAAAGATGAAATAGTAAAATTTATAGACTTTTCAAACGATGGCTACACACGCTCAAACCGCAAAAAAGCGAGTAATAATCTAAGAGATACGGATAGAGCCAAAGAGCGTTACGAGGAGCTTGTAAATTTGGTTCGTTTCGGCGCAAGCAAACTTGAAATTTTCACGCAAAACGAATATTACGAAGCGACAATTGATCCGAGCAATGGTGCTGACTGGAATAAATCTCGTCCAGTCGATACTATGCCGACGCTAACGGATTTTAAAAAGAGCGTAAGCGACTATCTAAGCTGGGAAGTGTCGCAAATTTTAAAAAAGGATAGTCCCAGTAGAAGCAGTATTGTAAGTCAACGAATTGCAGATTTAGAACGAGAATTTAAAGTAAGCGGTGGAAGATTTGAGGAATTTCGGATAGGAGATATTTTTGACATTCAAACGCCAAAGCGTAAATTTGATGCAAATAAAATTCAGTTTGGAGGACAATATCCATATGTGGCTCGTGGGGATAAAAACAATGGAATTCGTGGCTACATAAATGAAAATACGCAATATTTAAATGATGAAAATACAATTAGTTTTGGTCAAGATACAGCTACAATGTTTTTTCAAAAAGATAAATATTTTACTGGAGATAAGATTAAAATTTTTAAGCCCATAAATTTCGATTTAAATATTCGCTTGGCAAATTATATTATTGCCTCAATGAGGCGTGGATTTTCGAATTTTGCTTGGGGAAGCAGTTCTTTTAATGTAGAAATTTTAAAAGACGTAAAAATCTTATTACCGGCATTAGGCGGTAATATAAATTTTTCCTTTATGGAAAAATTTATCGAAGAACTCGAGTGCGAACGCGTCGAAGAACTCGAGTGCGAACGCGTCGAAGAGCTCGACGCGTATCTTGCGGCAACGGGACTTAAAGATTATAAGCTAACCGAGAAAGAAAAAGATGCTTTAGCTAAATTTGACGAATTTAGTAAATGGGGGGGGGTAGCGAGTAAATTTACTACCTTAGAAACATTATTTGACAATATCAAACAAGGTAGAAGGCTAAAAAAAGAAGACCAAAAAGACGGATTAGTACCGTTTGTAATGGCTGGAGTAACGAATACCGGTGTCATAAATCATATATCAAATCCAGTAGTTACTTTCCCTAAAAATTCGATAACCGTTGATATTTTTGGAAATACATTTTATAGAAATTATGATTTTGGAGCAGGGGACGATACAGGTGTTTATTGGAACGAAAGTAAAGAATATTCGCAAAGTGTGATGCTTTATTTTGCTGCGTCTATATCAAAGTCGTTGCGGGGTAGGTTTTTTTACGGCAAGAAACTAAGAAGCTCACAAAGTTTAAAATTTAAAATCAATCTTCCAGCCGTAAACGACCGAATCGACTACGAATTTATGGAAAATTTCATAAAAGCTATCGAAAAACTGGTCATAAAAGACGTTGTGCAGTGGACGGATAAAAAGATAGAAGCAACTAAAAAGGTCGTTGCTAAAATTTAGCCGCATTCGTTAATTTTAATGACTATGCCCTAAATGTCCGCCCGCATCGTTTGACCTTACTTCGCAGATTAGCTCGTCAGTGCATTCGTTGTCGCTGCTTTCAAGCTGCAGCGTCGTGTGCGTGATGCCTAGATGCTCCATTTCGTGCGATATTTCGCGCAAGATCCGCTCCGCCTCGCGCACGCTCAGCTCGCCGCTGACCACCACGTGAGCCGTGAGCGCGTTTGCGCCACTTGTTATGCTCCAGACGTGCAGGTCGTGCACCGAGAGCACGCCGTCCACGCCCCTAATCTGCGCGACGAGCCCGTCCGGGCACACGCCCTTTGGCGAGCCCTCCATCAGGATGTTTAGGCTGTCTTTTAGCACGCCCCAGCTGCTTTTTACGATGAGCGCGGCCACGAGCACGCTAGCTGCCGCGTCCGCCCAGCCCCAGCCAAAACACATCATCAGCAGTGCCGCCGCGATCGCGCCTACCGAGCCCAGGGCGTCGCCCAGCACGTGTAGGTAGGCACCGCGCATATTGACGTTTTCTCTCACGTCGCCGCCGCGCAGCATGTATAGCGCCACGACGATGTTTACGGCAAGACCTAGCGTGCTGATAGCGAGCATGCCCGCGGTGGCTACTTCGGGTGGGTTTTGGAATCTCCGCGCCGCCTCGATGACGATAAAAACGGCGATGACGATGAGCGTGACGGCGTTTATCGTCGCGGCTAAAATTTCGATCCGCCTGTAGCCGAAGGTCTTTTGCAGATTGCCTTTACGTTCGCCGAATTTAAACGCAAACAGCGAAAGTCCGAGCGCTGCGGCATCTGATAGCATGTGTCCGGCGTCGGAGAGCAGGGCGAGCGAGTTCGTCGCGAAGCCGCCCGCTACCTCGACCAGCATAAAAGCGGAGATTATAAGGAAGGAATTTCTCAAAACGACCTTGTTTGACGTGTGCGAATGCGCGCAATGGGCGTGATTTTCGTGCATTTTGACCTCGCTTTTGGGCAAATTTTAGATACATTATACCTCAAAAAAGCGCTTAAATTTTAGCTAAATCCCCCTCTAACTCGACGTTTACGCGCTTGCCGATGTCTTTTAACTTACTAAACTCTTCCACTAGCCTCGGCGCGTCGTCAAGACTGATCGCAAACGCCTTAAATACGCTATTTTGCATAAAATTCCTTTGGTTAAAATCGCGCGGATTTTAGCTGATTTTAAAATTCGCGTCAAATTTTGGAATTTTTGCTGTAACTCTTGACATTACAACAAAATTTTATTATACTTCGCTCATCGGTTGTAAGTTATAGCATTACAACAAAAAATTTCTAAGGAGAAAAAGATGTCAAACTACAAGATCGTTTCAACGAAAAATGAGCCGAGAGTCGAGCTGAAAGATGCTTTAAATTTAAGCGGATGCGAGCTTTCTATCAATGAGCTTCCGGCAAACGCGAGCGTGCCTTTCGTGCATTCGCACAAGCAAAACGAGGAGCTTTACTTGGTGCTAAAAGGCGGCGGTACGCTATTCATCGACGGCGAGGAAAAGGCGGTGGGTGAGGGCGATGCGATCCGCATCGATCCTGACGGCAAAAGGTGCTTCAAGGCGGGCGCGCAGGGGATGAAGTTTATCTGTATCCAGACCAAACGCGGCAGCCTGGAGCAATACACGATGAGTGATGGCGTGATAAACGAGGACGTAAAGCCAAGCTGGCTGTAAAATTCGCAAGGCGGGCGCGACAAATGCGGGCGTAAATTTTAAACTGCCATCTCGCCTGCGGGAGACTACGACGCAGATGGCGCTCGCACCGGCAAATACGTCCTTGGCAACGATCACGTCATATTAAACTCGCAAAACGAGAGCTATATCAGCTACGCCGATCTTGCGATCGCGATCATAGACGAGCTAAAAAATAGAAATTTCGTGCAAAAACGCTTTACCGCAGTCGGCAAGAGGGCGTGAGCTTAAAATTTTGCGTAATTTAGCTAAAATAACGCCGCACGAAACCAACGTGCGGTTTTAAATTTAAATCAAGGCCGGTTATGCAAATAGGACAAAAATTTTCCATCGCTATACATATATTGCTTAGCTGCGAGTTTTTTAAGGACGAGAAAAACACGAGCGAGTTTTTGGCCGGCACGATCGGCACGAACCCCGTCATCGTGCGAAATATAATCAGGCTTTTAAAATCGGCAAATTTGATAAACGTAAGCGCAGGTACGGGTGGGGCGAGTCTAGCTAAGAAGCCTGAGCAGATCACGCTTTTTGATATATTTTCGGCGGTAAATGAGGGCGAAAACGATATCTTTAAAATCCACAAAAACTCGCCGCCGCCTTGTCCGCTAGGAGGCAGGATCGGGGCGCTTTTGACGCCTAAATTTGCCTCCGCGCAGCAAGCGATGTTTGATAGCTTGGCGGGCGTAAATTTGCAAAATTTGCTAGACGAACTGGCGGCTAAAAACTAAAATTTGCGCCTTTTAATTTTTTCTCGTTTTAAATTTAATCCGTAATTCAAAAAACAGAAGTATTTGTAGTTTAAGAAAAATTTACTTATAATTCACGGATTAAATTTAAAGGAGATTTCGTGCAACCAAACGCTAAACGCGGAATAATCCAAAAATATTTCGAGGCGAATTTGCTTCTAAAAATTTTAGCCGGACTTATTTTGGGCGCCGTTTGCGGCATCATTTTTCAAGACGCAAAGGATGCGATAGTTATCCTAAAGCCTTTTGGCGACGTGTTTATAAGACTTCTTAAAATGATCATCGTGCCTATTGTTATGGCTTCGCTTATCGTGGGCTGTAGCTCCATTTCGCCTTCGGATCTTGGCAGAGTGGGGGCAAAGGTGCTGATTTTTTACATATTGACGTCGTTTTTTGCCATCATAGTCGGGCTTGCGGTCGGGCTTGTTTTGGAGCCGGGAGCAGGGCTACATATAACCGGCAGCGGCGACGTAGCCGGCAAAGCCGCAAATGCGCCTAGCATGTCGTCGATACTCGTAAATTTATTTCCTACTAACCCTTTTGAAGCTATTGCAAAGGGCGAAATTTTACAAATCATAACTTTTAGCCTATTTTTCGGCGTCGCACTTTCGTTTTTAAAAGATAGCAAAGACGAGAGGCTTAGCAGGCTTGGAAATTTGATCTACGACGTATTTGACGGGATTAACCACATCATGTTTTACGTCATAAGATGGATCATGGAGTACGCACCGTTTGGCGTTTTTGCGCTTATATTTATTGTATTTTCGCAGCAGGGCGTAAAGGCATTCGGACCGCTTCTTGGCGTCACAGTTAGCGCATATATCGGCTTTGCGGCTCAAATTTTCGTAGTTTATTTCTTGATTTGCTTGATCGTTAAAATCAATCCGTTTAAATTTATCAAAAAAGTTCGCCCGCCTATGCTGACGGCTTTTGTAACTAGAAGCTCGGGCGGAACGCTGCCTATCTCGATGAAAACGGCCGAAGAAGACATGGGTATCCCAAAGCAAATTTACGGCTTTGCGCTTCCCGTGGGCGCCACCGTAAATATGAACGGCACGATCATATATCTAGGTATCTGCGCGATGTTTATCGCTAACGCCGTGGGCGTGGAGCTTGACTCTGGGGCTAAAATGACCATAATACTAACGGCCGTCCTTGCTGCCGTGGGAACTGCCGGGGTGCCTGGAGCGGGCGCGATAATGCTTTTGATGGTGCTTGAATCAGTAGGTCTAAAAGTCGAGGGCGGAAGCGCGGTAGCTGCGGCGTATGCGCTGATTTTAGGTATCGACGCGATCCTTGATATGGGGCGCACGTCGATGAACGTGACGGGTGATATGCTGGGTGCGCTAGTGGTGGCTAAAAATGAAAAAAAATTAGACGAAAGTAAGTGGGCGGATTAGAATTTAATAAATATTTAGATAAAATCGCTAAAAATTTAAAGGAAATATATGATTTTCATCGACGCTTGTTTAAAAAAACCGACGCCCTATACGCCTGTTTGGATGATGCGCCAAGCTGGCAGATATCTGCCAGAATATATGGCTGTAAGAGCTAAAGCAGGGGACTTTTTATCACTTTGTAAAGACTATAAAAAAGCTAGCGAGGTCACGATCCAGCCGGTTGAAATTTTAGGCGTCGATGCGGCGATACTTTTTAGTGATATCCTCGTCGTGCCACTCGAGATGGGCATGGATCTTAAATTCGTCCAAGGCGAGGGTCCAGTATTTAGCGATCCGATCAAGACGAAAGATGATCTGGATAGGCTGGACGTCCAAAAATCAATCAAAAATTTAGACTACGTATACGATACGATCAAGCTAACGCGCGAAAATTTGGCACATGATAAGGCTCTGATCGGCTTTTGCGGAGCGCCGTGGACGATAGCTACGTATATGATCGAGGGCGGCGGGACGAAAACCTATGCGGTCAGCAAGAAGCTTTTATATTCAAACCCTGAGTTTATGCATCAAATTTTAGCCAAGGTTACGGCCGCGCTCATAGGCTACATGAAAGAGCAGATAAAAGCTGGCGTAAATGCGGTGCAAATTTTTGACAGCTGGGCGGCTGCGCTTGAAGAGCAGGCTTATTTTGAGTTTGGATTTAGCTATATAAATAAGATAGTTGATAGCGTTAAGGCCGAATTCCCGCATATCCCAGTCATCGTTTTTCCAAAAGGCATAAGCGGATATCTGGATAAAATTTCAGGAAATTTTGACGTTTTTGGCGTAGATTGGAGCACGCCGATCGAGCTTGCAAAAGAAAAACTTAGTCCAAGATACGTCCTTCAAGGCAACATGGAGCCAACAAGGCTTTATAGTAAAAAGGCGATCGACGAGGGTGTGGATAAAATTTTAAGCACGATGAAAGGCGCGCCGCATATTTTCAACCTTGGTCATGGGATCTTGCCTGATGTGCCAGTTGAAAACGCAAAATACTTTATCAAGGCCGTGCAAACAAGAAGCGCAAGGTAATATAAAGTAAATAGATAAGACGGAGGCGGCATCGGCATCAAATTTAAGATCATATGGCGCCATGCTTGATCTTATTTTAGGCTTTAAGTCGGCCGAATGTACGCAGGGCATCAACGATACGACAGAGAGTGATGGGGCCACAATATAATAGGTCAAGATCGACGAGTTGCCCAAGCAAAGCGTCCAGATCGTAAACATAGCATCGCAACCGTCATAGAGACGGCGCGGCAAAGGCGATCGTAGAAGGCATAAGAAAAGATTTAGCCATTTTGTCGTTTCTTTTTGCGTAGAGTTGTCAAATTTGACTCTTATGTATGATTTTTAAATTGGGGTAAAGCAAAATTCGAGCGAAACTAAATTTCCAAATTTTGCTTTATGCCTTTTTAAAAGTTTTTGTGTTTTTTGGTATTTGCTACTAAATCGGCTCAAATTTAAATACTTTTATTGTTATCCGCTTTAATAAAATTTATCCTCGCTTTTAGTATAATCGCGCATCTTAAATTTAGGAAAATCAATGCAAATCGTATTTGGTCCCGTTAGCTCGCGCAGGTTTGGCGTTTCGCTGGGTATCGATCTATCGCCAGCGCAAAAATGCTGTAACTTTGACTGCGTTTACTGTGAACTCACGGCGGCAAAACCCGTCGCGGAAATAGAAAATTCGCCTAGCGTAGAGCAAGTAATCGCCGAGGTGAAGGCCGCACTTGCCGTGCATCCGCATATCGACGTCATCACGCTTACAGCGAATGGCGAACCGACGCTCTACCCGGATCTGGCGCAGCTAGTAAGCGAGCTAAATTTGATAAAAGGTCCCGCCAAAACTCTCATCCTCTCAAACGGCTCGGGCGTGCTTGATCCTAAAATTTGCGAGGCGCTAAAGGGGCTTGATATCGTCAAATTTAGCCTTGATAGCGCGGTGCAAAAGACCTTTGCCAGGATCGACCGCTCGGGCGATAATATCGATGTTGGCGAGCTGGTGGCTGCGATGGCTAAATTTAGGCGAGAATTCAAAGGCGAGCTAGTGCTTGAAATCCTGGTCGTAAAGGGGCTAAACGATACGAAGGTGGAATTTAAGGCGCTAAATGCGGCGCTAAATCAAATTTCACCAGCCCGCGTGGATATAAGTACCATCGACCGCCCTCCCGCATATCCGGTTAAGGGCGTGAGCCAGGAGCTCTTGCATGAGCTTGCGCAGCAAATTTCTGGCGTACCGTGCGTGATAGCATCAGCAAAATACGGCGATGAAAAATTCGAGCTTAGCAAAGAGGAGCTACTTGAGCTAGTAAAACGTCGCCCGCAAAGCGAAAACGATGTAACAAATAGCTTCTCTGAAAGCTCGAAACAAAATTTGCATGAGCTTTTAGCGGACGGAAAGATAAAAATAGTAGATGCGGCGGGGACTAAATTTTACCGACTTGCGTGATTTTGCGGTAAAATTTACTCTTTTTTCTACTAATTTTTTGATATCCAAAAAATTTAAGCTAAAATTTATTGACAAACGGAGTTTTTTTGCCTATAATACGACTTCTTTTAAGTGTTCCGGATTAGCTCAGCGGTAGAGTAGTCGGCTGTTAACCGATTGGTCGCTGGTTCGAATCCAGCATCCGGAGCCATTTACTTATAAAAATCCCTTTTAAACCCCGATTTTACCGATATTTCAAGAACTTTAAGTTTTCTTAGTTTTATAAAATTTGTTCCCTATTTGTTCCCGAAATTTTTTAATATTCCAATTTCCTACCAAGCTTTCTAAGTTAATCTAAGATACCTTATTTTTGTTTTTAAAAACAGGAAAACAATTTTTTACTCTCGACTACTCTAAAATACTCTAAAGAACCATAGGGTATTAAAAATTTTTCAAAAACTATCCAAAAACCGCTTAAAACGATAAAAGTAAATGAAAAGTACATATAATTAGTTATGTAGGAGCTTAGCAAAAGGAGAAAAATAATATGCTTAACGAACTATATAACGACGTAGAGTACAAAACGCTTCTTGAGCACATATCTAGCCAATATAAAGGAAAGGTAGTTCTAGATAGAAGTCAAACCGCAGCGGTTCTTGGTATCGGCGTATCTACTCTTGATCTTCGTATATCGCAGGGCAGGGATATTCCACATTATATCAAAATGGGAGATGCAAAGAATTCTCGCATAGCGTTTGCGATAACGGACATTGCGGCTTATATTTTTCAAAAAAGGGTTAAAACATGCTCTTAATTTCTATAGTAGATAATAAAGAAAAGGATCAAAAATGAGTAATGCCCTTCAAATAGGCGGACACAGCCTAGTTCTTTGTGTAAGAAGCGAGTTTTTAACCTTAAAGAGGGCTATTATAAGGTATGAGCACAATGTTAGAGAGGTTAAACACGCCTCTAAGATTGGATATCTTAGAGGTAACAGCCGAAATAATAGATACATAGTGCTTAGCGAATATAACGACAACGGCCACATGCGAGAGATCGCAGCCGGAGATTTGGTAGAAGCATGCAAGAAATGGGTGGTATAGCATTTGACGGCATCGCTCTAAGAGGCGAAATAGGTAGCAAGGCAAAGCATAAGAATTTAAGAAGAATGCACCTAGACGAAAAAGAGTTTAACGACAAGCAAGAGCTAAAAAAGAAAATAAAGCGATTCATAGTTGAGGAAGCAAATAAGTATATAAAAAAGGAAAAACCTATGTTTGGTAAAGAATATTTTAGAATAGAAGCCAAGGACAACAAAGCTTTCGTAGAAGATCTTGTAAATTTGGTTTTAGAGCAAATGCGAAACAATATAAGCATAATTACGGATAGCGAACTAAAGCAAAAAGTAGAGGAACTAACCAGGCAACTTTTAAACAAAGGTGAAGTGATAGCAAAAAATAATAAACTAGAGCAATCTAACGAAGAGCTAATCCAAGAGAATAAAAAGCTAAAAGAGATAAACGCAAATCTAAATAATCAAGATGAAATTATAAAAGATAGAAATTTGCAAATAAGCAATCTCTCGGCCGACCTAATCCAAAAAGAAGATGAAAACAATAAACTAAAAAGTAGATTAGAAAATATTGAAGCTGACATAGCGCAAATAGATAAACTAAAACAAAAAGCCGATCAAACCGATGCTCTACAAAGCAAGCTCGAAAAAGCTAATGCAGATCTAGAAGGCAAAGAAAAAACAAATCAGTCTTTGAAACAAAGAAACGAAGAGTTGGAGGCGTTGCTAAGTAGTGAGAATGCCTTAAAGGAAGATAATGATAGTAAACGACTACAAATCGTTAAACTACAAACTTCTATAAATAGCAAAGATCAAAGAATATCCAAGTTGGAAGAAGAAGTAGAAGTTAAAGACGAAACGATAGAAAATTTGCAGGATAAGTTATCTATATTAGAAAATTTTAAAATGAAGGTTATTAGTTTTATTTCAAAAATAAGCAATTTAGTACCGAATTTTAGCAAGCTATTAGATGATGAGCCTGCGGAGATAAAAAATGAGATAAAAGGCAAGATGTATAGTAGGGATGGGATGGAGATGTAGTTAAAGGACTTTTGGGTGCTTTGGCGTAAAAATAGTCTAATTTAAAAATTTTTACTAAAATTCCAAAAACCAAGGAGGCACAATGAGCAAGATAGATGAAATTTGCAAGTATTTGGACGCTAAATTTAGCTCAGACGGCAAGATACAAAGCGATATAAAGGAGCTATTTGTCTACCGAGCAAGCGTGCCGACCGAGTTTTTAACCGGCGTTTACGAGCCGGCGCTTTGCATGGTTTTTAAAGGCTCAAAACTGGCCAAAGTCGGTAATGATTTTTACGAGTACGATGAGCAGCGCTATCTGCTAGCCGCTACGCATATCCCCGCCGTTGCAAAGATCAAAGGCTGCCCGTATCTAGCCATAAAGATCAACTTTGAGCTAGAAGATATCTTGGGCGTGATCGAGAGTATAGGCGGCGCCGAGAGCAAAAAGGGCGAGTTTGCAGGGCTAGCTCTTGGGGTGGTAGACGATGAGCTGCTTGAAGCCGTATTTAAATTTATCCGTTTGCTAGAGCGCCCAAACGATGCTAAATTTTTAGCAAAGCTCGCGATAAAAGAAATTTTATACATACTTTTAAAGGGCGAAAACGGCGATTTCCTACGCCAATATGCAATGCTAGAAACCATAGAAAACCACGTCACGCGCGCTGCTAAAGAGATAAAATCAAACTACGCTGAGGCAATAAATATCGAAAATTTAGCCAAAAAGCTCGGTATCAGCGCATCGTCACTATATCATAACTTCAAGCGTATTACGGCGCTTAGTCCGCTTCAGTTTCAAAAAAAGATCCGTCTCGAAGAGGCAAAAAATCTCTTGATAAATCAAAATTTAGACGCCGCAGAGGCTGCATTTGCCGTCGGTTATGCGAGCCCTTCGCAGTTTAATAGAGAGTACTCCAAAATGTTTGGCATGCCTCCTAAGGCTCACGTCTTAGCCATAACGGGCGCTTAAATTTAGTGCGAGCAGACCTTCTGTCTCTTTCGTTGTTTTTATCTTCTAAGCCTCTTTTATCTAAATTTACATTTTTGACCCACCATAACTACAAATTTTGATCTAAATTTTGCATTTTTTATAAAATTTGCAGAAATAGGCAATGATTTTGTAGGATCGTTCTACCTCCTTTTTTTAAAAACCGTTATAATCATTTCAGTTTAAAAATCAAAATTACAAGGAGCAAAAATGCAGTATTTAACCTTAAACGACGGCAACAAAATGCCGATTTTAGGCTACGGAGTCTATCAGGTGGAGTCTGCGGAGGCTCAAAGATGTGTTGAGGACGCAATTAGCGTGGGCTACCGCCTCATTGACACTGCGCAGTCTTATCGCAACGAAGAGGGCGTTGGCGCGGCGGTTAAAACGGCGATAGCCGGCGGCGTGAAACGCGAGGAGCTTTTTATCACCACAAAGCTTTGGGTGAGCGACGTAAGCGAGGATAGAGCGCTAAAAGCCTTTGATGCGTCGATGAAAAAGCTAGGGCTTGATTATCTCGATCTCTATCTCATCCATCAGCCATATAGCGACACCTATGGCGCGTGGCGAGCGATGAGTAGGCTTAAAAAAGAGGGTCGCATCCGCTCTATCGGCGTTAGCAACTTCTACGCTGATCGGATCGTCGATCTGTGCGAAAACAGCGGCGTCATCCCTGCGGTAAATCAGCTTGAGTGTCATCCATTTTTTCAGCGTGAAGCGTTAAAGCGCGTGCTTGATGGCTACGGCATAGCGTTTGAGTCGTGGGCTAGCTTCGCCGAGGGTAAAAACGATATATTTAAAAACGCCGTACTAAGCGGTATCGGTGAAAAATACGGCAAAAGCTCGGCTCAAGTTATTTTGCGCTGGTTAATTCAGCGCGGCATCGTCGTCATTCCAAAAAGCGTTAAAATCGAGCGAATGAAGCAAAATTTCGACATTTTTGATTTTACGCTTGCGCCTGATGATATGGCTGCTATCGCTGCGCTGGATACAGGCAAGACGCTATTTTTCGATCACCGCGACCCGCAATGGGTCAAAAGACTAAATAACTATAAATAAGGAGCAAGCAATGAAAAAACGCGATTTTATGAAAATTTCAGTAGGAGGAGCAGTAGCTATGAGCAGTTTAAACGCAAAAGAAAACAATGCTGGCGAGAGAGTAGAAAAACTCAAAGTCCCATTCGCCAACCCGAGCAAAGAGGCTGCCGCAAATGCGGCTAAAAATCCGTTCGGCCTGGTTTACGGCGACGCGATAAGCAAAAACGAGGAGGGCAAGGTAAATTTGACGCCGGTAAGCTATAAATCTCGCGGCTTAGATATCGCGGCCAACGTCTATACGCCCGCAAATTTTGATCCTAACAAGAGTTACGCGGCCATCGTCGTGGCGCATCCAAACGGCGGTGTGAAGGAGCAGGTAGCGGGCCTCTATGCGCAGCGCCTAGCGGAGCTTGGCTACGTCGCGATCGCCTTTGACGCGGCTTATCAGGGCGCTAGCGGGGGCATGCCGCGCAACGTCGATACGCCTGCAAACAGGATCGAGGATATCCGCGCAGCAGCCGATTTTTTGCTTAAATTTAAAGGCGTAGATCGCGACCGTATCGGAGTGCTAGGCATCTGCGGAGGCGGCGGATATACGCTAAAAGCCGCGCAGACTGATAAAATTTTCAAAGCCGTGGCGACGCTAAGTGCTTTTGATAGCGGACTAGCTAGGCGAAACGGCTTTTTGGACGCGCAAATTTCGACTATCCAGCAACGACTAAAAGATGCTAGCGACGCACGTGCCAAAGAGGTGCTAACGGGCGAGGTTGAATACGTGCCGGATCCAGATATAACCGACGAGGAGATAGCCAAAATCACCAACGATCTTTACCGCGAGGGGCTAAAATACTACCACCGCACGCACGCGCATCCAAACTCCACCTTCGCCTACACCAAAAGCAGTCTGCTAGATCTCATGAACTTCGACGCTGCGAGCAATATGGATCTAATCAATCAGCCGCTTTTGATGATGGTAGGCTCCAAAGCCGACAGCGCCTATATGAGCGAGCGAGCTTTCGCGGGCGCTAGCGGTACGCAGAAGAAGGAGTACTTTAAGATAGACGGAGCGCTACATATTGAAACTTACTATAAGCCAGAATATGTGGACGTCGTGATGAAAAAGCTAGCCCAGTTTTACGGAGAAAATTTGTAAAAACGAATAAAACAAATGGTATGCGGTAAAAATTTTTAGAATTGTTTTAGCTATTTTATTCGCTTTAAATTTAAGCTCGGCAAAAGAGCAAGCGATGATAAATTTTAACGAGCTTCCGCACGCAGCAAAGCTTAGCGGGGCGCTTAGCAACAAACAGCTAGCGCTTGTTAGCTTGGCTGCTTATGCGGCGGCTGGCGATGCGGACAAACTAAAAGTCGCGCTGCAAAACGCAAGAGATGCCCTAAAAAGTCTTTAGCGGTTTTTGGTTATAGAGGTCAAATTTGAAAAAGTTTTTGATTTCGGCGCTATTTGCGGCGGCGCTAGCGGGAGGGCAAATGAACGATAATTTTACAAAAGAGAGCAAAATTTCAGACGTCGTCCATGATGCGGCGTTTGGTGATTACGGCAGGCTGCTTTTTCCTACAGATGCTGGTTACTTTAGCGGCGGACGGCTCGGCGAGCTAAATTTGACGTGGTACGAGCATATCGATGCCGATAAAACGGTTGAAATTTTAAACTATCTAAAAGATCGCGCCAAAGCCGGCAAGCAGGTATTTTACGATATTTACTCAAATACCGAAAAAGCCGCCGATCCACGCAAAAATGATACTGGGCTTTTTTATTTTAAAGGCGAGCGGGGCAAGCCGTTTGCAGTGGTGGTCGCCGGAGGCGGCTTTGCCTATGTGGGCGCGATGCATGATAGTTTCCCGCACGCGCTTGAGCTTTCTAAAAAGGGCTACAACGCCTTTGCATTGATCTACCGCCCGGGCGCTAGGAGCGGGGCGCAAGACCTTGCTCGTGCGATTAGCTTTATTTTTGAGCACGCAAAGGAGCTTGAGGTGGGAGCGGAGTTTTATTCGCTGTGGGGCGGCTCGGCCGGAGCTAGGCTTGCGGCGATGCTGGGAAGCTACGGCACGCAGGCTTTTGAGCAGGGCTCGCATCCGCGACCTGCAGCCGTGATAATGCAATATACGGGCTATTCGGATTTTACGCGAAACGATCCGCCGACCTTTGCCGTCGTTGGCGAAAACGACTGGATCGCAAGCCCCGGCGTGATGGAGAGACGGATACGAAATTTAGCCGCTACGGGCGTTAAAACGCAGTTTCGTAGCTACGCAAATTTAGGTCACGGATTTGGCTTAGGCACCGGCACGGCAGCACAGGGCTGGCTAGATGAGGCGGTCAAATTTTGGCAAGAACAGATGAGATGAAAGAAAGGAAATAAAATGAAAGAACTAAGTAAAATAATGGCTGGAGCGCTTGCTATGTGTTCATTCGCGGCGGGCGAAAGTGCAGCAGGAAATATAAAATTTGAGCCCCAAAAGACGCTCGTAGTCTATTTTTCAGCAGGCGGCAATACGGCTAGAGCGGCAAATTTAATAGCACAAAATTTAGGTGCTAAGATAGTTGAACTAAAGCCCGTGCAGCCCTACACGAACGCTGATCTAAACTACAACGATCCAAAAAGTCGCGTTAGTCGCGAACATGACGATGCGTCGCTCAGGATCGTACCGCTAACTAACGCTAAAATCCCTGGTTGGGAGAGCTACGAGGCTGTTTTTGTGGGCTATCCGATCTGGTGGCACAATGCTGCGTGGCCGATCGACGAGTTTATAAAAAACAACGATTTTAACGGCAAAAAAGTGATCCCGTTTTGCACCGTTTATAGCTCTGGGCTTGAAAATAGCGATAAAAATTTAGCCAAGAAAGCAAACGGCGGCGAGTGGCTAGCGGGGAAGTGCTTCGGCGAGAGACCGAGCGAAAGAGAGATAAAAGAGTGGCTCGCGAAATTTTAGGCAAGCGGTAGAAAAAAATTTAAAATACAAAAGGAAAGAAGACGAATATAGAAATTTTATTAGAAAAAGCGGCTTTAAAAGAGCTAGTCGATACCTTTTCAAATTTGGCCGACGAAAAGCGAGTAAGCGAGCAGATGGCGCTATTTACGCCGGATGCCGAGATGATCAGTTAATACTGTAGTAAAAGAAATAGAAAGAAATGGATATATTGACTTGATTCCGATTAAAGGAAAAAAGCGTGAAATGAATATAGTCCTGACAAATCTAGGAAAGGCATATGCTGAAGATGTCCTTTCCGAATTATATGAAATAGAAGCCAAAGTTTATGACACGCTTGATGCTAACGAAAAACAGGTTGCTTCTATGCTAAAAAATAGCTGAATATTTAAAGGAAAGTAAAGGAGAAAAAATGTCAGAAAAAATAGTACAAACAGCAGGAAGAGATCAACTTAGAGAATTTGCACCTGAATTTGCTCATTTTAATGATGATGTTTTGTTTGGAGAGAATTGGAATAATGAAGATATTAATTTAAAGACTAGAAGCATAATTACTATTGTAGCATTAATGTCGTCTGGTATTATAGATTCATCTTTAATTTATCACTTACAGAATGCAAAAAAAATGGTGTTACAAAAAAAGAGATGGTGGCAATTATTACACATGTAGCATTTTATGTTGGCTGGCCAAAAGGATGGGCAGCGTTTAGTCTTGCTAAAGATGTATGGAAAGAAACTGCGGATAAAAATGATGCAAAGGCACAACATCAAGCGTCTATGATATTTCCAATAGGAAAGCCTAATGATGCATTTGCAAAATACTTTGTTGGTCAAAGCTATCTTGCACCTATTTCTATGGAGCAGGTTGGAGTTTTTAATGTAACATTTGAGCCTGGTTGCAGAAACAATTGGCATATCCATCATGCAGATAAGGGTGGTGGTCAAATACTCATTTGTGTTGCAGGAAGAGGATATTACCAAGAATGGGGTAAGGATATTATAGAAATGAATCCTGGAGACTGTATCAATATTCCTGTTGGTGTTAAGCACTGGCATGGTGCAGCGCCGGATAGCTGGTTTTCTCATCTTGCAATTGAAGTTCCGGGAGAAAATGGATTCAATGAATGGTTAGAACCAGTATCTGAGGAACAATATGGTGTGCTGAACTTAAAATAAATGGAGGATTAAATATATGATTACAAATGAAATGATTAAATTAGAAAACGGTGTGAAAGTTCCAAAACTTGCTCTTGGTGTATGGATGATTCCAGAAAAAGAAACAGAAGCCGCAGTTAAATCTGCAATTGCTATGGGTTACCGTCATATTGATACTGCGCAAGCATATGATAACGAAGCCGGTGTTGGTGCCGGTGTCAGAAATTGTGGAGTACCTAGGGAAGAACTATTTGTAACATCAAAAATTGCTGCAGAGAATAAATCTTATGAATCAGCAATGGAATCTATTGATGAAAGTTTAAGAGCAATGGGGCTTGATTACATTGACATGATGATTATTCACAGCCCACAGCCTTGGGTTGAAGTAAATCAATCTGAAAATAGATACTTTGAAGAAAATATACAAGTATGGAAAGCTCTTGAGGATGCTTATAAAGCGGGCAAGGTAAAAGCCATCGGACTATCTAATTTTCTTAAAGTGGACATTGAAAATATCTTGGCTACTTGTAAAGTTAAACCAATGGTAAATCAGGTCCTTTCACACATCTCAAATACACCATTTGAACTTATTGATTACTGCAAATCAGTAGGCATTGAAATGGAAGCATATTCTCCTGTTGCCCATGGTCTTGTACTTCAAAACGAAAAAATTGCTAAAATTGCAAAAAAATATGGTGTAAGCATTCCTCAACTTTGTATTCGTTATGATTGGCAACTTGGTATGATTGTTTTACCAAAAACTGCTAATACAGATCATCAAAAAGAAAATATGGCAATAGACTTTGTGATTAGTGATGAAGATATGAAAACACTAAAAAATATGGAAAGAATTGAAAGCTATGGCGAATTTGGATTTTTCCCTGTATATGGTGGGAAACTTAAAGGCTACAGCGGAAAACCTGGGACAGCAATAGTTGATTAATTATCACTAATCCTAAACTTATCTCAAATATCAGTCTGTAATAAAACCAGAGAATGGAGGGAAAACTATGAAATTAGTAGCATATTTCAGTGCGACTGGAACAACAAAGAATATGGCAAAAAAGGTTGCTACAGAAGTTGGTGGAGATTTATTTGAAATTACTCCGGAAACACTATATACAGCAACCGACTTGAATTGGATGGATAAAAAATCACGTTCATCAGTTGAAATGAGCGATAAATATTTTAGACCAAAAATGAACGGAGAAAAAATTGATATCTCAAAATATGATGAGATATATATTGGATTTCCAATTTGGTGGTAATGTAGCACCAACAATTATAAATACTTTTTTGGAAAGCGATGATTTTTCAGGCAAGAAAATAAAGTTATTTGCAACAAGCGGTGGCAGTGGATTTGGAAAAACTGTTAAAGAGCTTCAAGCCTCTGCAAAAGGGGCAACAATAGAAGCTTGGATGATAAATGGAAAACTTGTATAGTATGAGTGCATTCTAGGAATATAGTATTAAAAAAATATGGAAGGATAAAGCATGAAAAGAGGTAAAAAATTATTTATATTTCCGATGATTTTAGTGTTTTTCACTTGTGCTATATGGATGTGGAAATAAAAAACAAAAGAGTGCAGATGTTAACTTATCAGTAATGCAAAAACAAGAAAGTGATAGCAATGATAGTAAAAAAATTCTTGTAGCATATTTTTTCTGTACAGGAAACACAAAAGGTGTGGCAAAGCTCATTGCTTCAGAAATGGGAGCAGATCTATATGAAATTACTCCGAGTAATAGTAGGGCAACAAAAGAACAAAATGATGATAATGCAAGACCTGAAATTGAAGGGAAAAAACTAGATATCAGCCAGTATGATACAATCGTTGTTGCTACTCCACTTTGGTGGTCAGATGCGCCGCGTATTATTTGTACTTTCCTTGATATAAACCTACTCATACAACGTCTCCACCATCTCCCTTCCGCTACCTGGCATTAGTTTAGTGTATCTTAGAGTATGATTGATACCCGAGTGGTTCATTAGCTTTTTTATCGTTAGTATCGGAGTGCCTTTTATAGCTAGATGCGAAGTGAACGTATGCCTAAGGGTATGAATAACTACTCTATTGGTTGCGTCGCTTATATCTAAATTTTGATTAAAGAGCTTATTAAGTAACGGCTGTAAGACGTTTTGAACGGTGGCTTTTGGTTTATTTATCAAAGAGTCGTTCGGAGACAGGGTGGTATAAATTTGATTTATCATTCCTAACGCTTTTTTGCTTAAAAATCCAGCATAAGTGCTCTTTGTCTTAAAATCGCTTATAGTAACTGATTTAGTGGATAGTGCTAAATCCTTTTTCTTGATGTTTAAAATTCCCTCCAACCTAGCTCCTGTGCATAAAGCCAGCTCCACGAATAGCTCTAACGCAAAGTCTTCTTTACTTGCTACTTCTTTGCGCAAAAGCTCTGTCTCTATAAGCTCTAAAAATCTCTCTCGTTTGTTATTTGGTTTTTTTAGTTCTATTTTGTACGGGCTAATATGATTAATCTGCGTCGTAGTTAGACCCCCTAACTTATCCTTATGGTAAATTTCGTAATCTCGCCTTTGCTCTTTTATGTTGACGGCGTTGCTCGGTTCTTTTTCTAGTTTAAAACTAAAAAAGGCATCTGCGATCTCGTCAAATTTAAACGAGTTTTTGTTGTTTTTGGCTACTATTTTTTAGATATGCTATCGGGAAGCTCTCCGTTTCTTTGTTTGGCGCCCAATTCTTTCTTTTTGTTATATGCGTAGGTTATATTTACACCTTCGGATTTTGATCCAATTTTAATGTTGGCCTTTTTACCCTCAGGCATAACTCTCATGTAAAAAACCACGTCTCCGTTAGCTAGATTATTAAAAAAATTCCCGGATATTTATTGACTCCGAAATTTGTTCCCTATTTGTTCCCGAAATTTGTAAAAATGTATGATGTTCTAGTGTAACTTAGAGTATTTTAGAGCGTTTAAGAATTATATATTTTTGAATCCAGCATCCGGAGCCATTTTGCTATTAAATCCATTCAAAATCCAAATTTTAAAATAATTTCAGCAGTTTTCCAATCTTTATTTAATATTCTAAAATATTTCAGAACAATTTATTTCACCATCAAATATTTTACAAATCAAAATTCGATCAAACAAATTTCACCTCACTATATTATTTCTATTGTATTACTTGTCAATAGTATTAAAAATTCTTGATATTTTTTACTTTACATGATATACTTCGGCTAGTATTATTTAAAAAATAATACACAAAAAGGCTCTAAAATGATAAATTTAAGCAAAATAGCCGAAATAAAAACCGGCTTAGTGTTAAGCAGAAAAAAGGCTGAGGCGCATAGCCCGTCCGAGCACTCGTATAAAATAGTCTCGCTAAAGTCGTTTACAGAAGATGCCATTTACGACGATGCTTTTGCAGATGAATTTATATCTAGCGAGCAAATCAACGAGGAGTATAAAGTAAGCCTTGGTGATGTTTTGCTGCGGCTTAGAGAGCCGAATTTTGCCGTTTATATAGACAAGGAGTATAGCGACCTCGTCTATACGTCTTTGATGGTTCGCATAAGGATTAAAAGCGATAAATTTGATCCGCATTTCGTGGCGCATTATCTAAATAGCAGCGCCGTTAAAAGAGCCCTTGCGCCCGATGTTTCAGGCACTACTATAGCAATGATAGGCGTTTCAAGTATAAATAACATAAAAATACCGACGCTAAATTTGCAAACTCAAAACAAGATAGTAAAATACCTAAATTTAGTCCGCCAAGAGAGCGAAATTTCACAAAATTTGAGGGCTGCAAAGCAAAAATACCACAAAAGCATATTTGAAAATTTGATAAAACAAGAGGAGAACTAAAATGCAAAAGACCACACAAGAGACCATAAACAACGTCGTTTGGAAAGCCTGCGACACATTTCGCGGCACGATGGACGGAAGCGACTATAAAGACTATGTTTTAACTATGCTTTTTGTTAAATACCTATCTGATTTTTACAAAGAAAAGCTTGAATTGCTTAGAGCTGAGTATGGCGACAAAACCGATAGGATCGAAGCAAAGCTAAAGAAAGAGAAATTTAAGCTTGATGAGAGCTGCACGTTTGAGTATCTTTTGGCGCACAAAGAGGCGGTAAATTTAGGCGAGATAATGAACAAAACGCTAGAAAAGATCGAAGAAGACAACAAAGATAAGCTCGAAGGCATATTTAGAAGCATTGATTTTAACAACAAAAACAAGCTTGGCGACACGAAAGAGAGAAATGCCATATTGCAAAATTTGCTAGAGGATTTTAGCGATAGCAGGCTAGACCTTCGCCCATCCATGCTCGAGGGCAACGACATAATCGGCGATGCATACGAGTATCTCATAGCTCATTTTGCAAGCGATGCGGGCAAAAAAGGCGGAGAGTTCTACACGCCAAGCGAGGTTTCTACGCTTCTTGCAAAGCTAGTCGAGCCAAAAGAGGGTGATATGATCTACGATCCTACTTGCGGTTCGGGCTCGCTTCTTATCAAGGCGTCAAAAGAGGTCGGTAGCAAAAATTTCCGCCTTTACGGACAGGAAAAAAACGGTCAAACTCACGCGCTTTGCAAGATGAATATGTTCTTACACGAGATAAACGACGCCGTTATCGAGTGGGGCGATACGATCAGAAACCCGCTCCACCTGCAAGATAACCTCATCAAAACATTTGACATAGTCGTGGCAAATCCTCCGTTTAGTCTAGATAAATGGGGTGCTGACTTTGCCGAGAACGATCCTTTTATGAGATTTAGCAGCTATGCCTTGCCGCCAAAGAGCAAGGGCGATTATGCATTTGTCATACATATGATAAAAAGCCTAGGTAGTAACGGCAAAATGGGCGTCGTACTTCCGCACGGCGTGCTATTTCGCGGATCTAGCGAGGGCAAGATACGCCAAAAACTGATCGAAGAAAATTTACTTGACGCCGTTATCGGACTACCGGCAAATCTATTTTACGGCACGAGCATACCTGCTTGCATACTTGTTTTTAAGAAAAACCGCGCAAATGAAGACGTGCTATTTATCGACGCTAGCAAAGAATTTGAAAAAGGCAAAAACCAAAACTCCCTAACTGAACAAAATATCGAAAAAATAGTCTCCACCTATAAAAATAGAAGCGAGATAGAAAAATACTCCCACGTAGCAAGCCTTAGCGAGATAAAAGACAACGACTACAACCTAAATATCCCTCGCTACGTCGATACTTTTGAAGAAGAAGAGGCTGTGGATATCGAGGCTACTAAGAAAGAAATTTTACGCCTTGAAGCCGAGCTAAAAAGCGTTCAAAACAAGATGAGCGAGTATCTTGCGGAGCTTGGGTTATGAGCGAATTTAAAAATTTACCGAGCGGGTGGAAGGTCGTGAGGCTTGGGGAAATAGCTAAAAAATCTATTCTTAAAAATAGAAATAGTTTGATTAAGTTAGTTTTGTCAAATTCGGCTATTAATGGCTTGGTTGCACAGAATGAATATTTTGATAAAGATATAGCAAATAAAGAAAATATACAAGATTATTATGTAGTTGATATTGGAGATTTTGTTTACAACCCAAGAATATCTCAGAATGCACCTACTGGACCGATAAATAGAAATATGTTGTCTAAAGGCATAGTGTCTCCATTGTATACGGTTTTTAGTGTGCAAGATGAGACATTAGCAAAATTCTTAGCATACTTTTTTAAAACGATTATATGGCAAAATGAAATCAAAAGTGTAGCAAATTACGGTGCTAGGCACGATAGGATAAATATAACAGATAATGCTTTTTTTTCTTTGAAAATTTTACTTCCGCCATTAGACGAGCAAGAAAAGATAGCGGAAATTTTATCTACTTGGGATGAGGCTATAAATTTAACTATAAATTTGATAGAAAACAAAAAGCAGTTTAAAAAAGCCCTTATGCAAAATTTACTTACAGCCAAAATCCGCTTCCCTGAGTTTCAAGACGAGTGGCTAATTGTGAAATTGGAAGAGGTTTCTGAAATATATCAACCGCAAACAATTTCACAAAGTGAATTAACAGATAGTGGATTTGACGTTTATGGCGCCAATGGCATTATAGGAAAATATAGTAGGTATAATCACGAATTTGAACAAGTTGTTATAACTTGCAGAGGAAACACATGCGGTGCGGTTAATTTTACAAAACCAAAATCATGGATAACTGGTAATGCTATGGTTATAAATTTAGACAATTCAACTAAAGCTATAAAAACTTTTATTTATTATTTACTATCAAATACAAATTTCCAATATCTAATCTCTGGCTCAGGACAGCCTCAAATTACAAGTAACATTAGATATCATAAAATAAAACTTCCAAATTTAGACGAGCAACAAAAAATCGCAGAGGTTTTAACGGCTTGCGATGACGAGATAAATTTACTAAATTTAAAACTAGAAAATTTGAAAAAACAAAAACAAGGCTTAATGCAAAAACTACTAAGCGCAAAGGTAAGAGTAAAATGAGCCAATACGGCAAGTATATCGTATATGTAGATGAGAGCGGAGATCACTCCTTAAGCCCTATCAATAAAGAATATCCGGTGTTTGTCTTGGCTTTTTGTATATTTGAAAAACATAAATATAGCATAGATATAGTGCCTAAACTTAAAGAATTTAAATTTAAGCATTTTGGACACGATATGGTTGTATTGCATGAAAATGAGATAAGACGAGATAAGGGGGAATTTAAAATACTAAACTCTAAAGATAAAAAAGATAGTTTTATATCTGAGCTAACAAATATTATAGAAAATGCCGAATTTACTCTTATTTCAGCCGTTATAAATAAAGAAAAACTCGGAAGCGGAGTTGGTAGCCCTTACGATCTAGCTCTTAAATTTTGCATGGAAAGAACATATTTTTTTCTAAGAGATAAAAACGAAGCAAATAATATAACGCATATAGTGGTGGAGCAAAGAGGAAAAAGGGAAGATGAAAGCTTGGAGCTTGAGTTTAGAAGAATTTGTGACGGATATAATTATAGGAGTATCAAAATGAACTTTGAAATAGTTATGGCAAATAAACTTAGTAATTCTGCAGGACTTCAACTAGCTGATTTAGTAGCAAGACCGATAGGACTAAATGTCATAAAGCCAGATCAAGAAAATAGAGCATTTGAAATATTGAAGCAAAAATTTAGAAGTAGCAATGGAGTTTATAATGGATATGGATATAAAATTTACCCATAAAAAACAAAAGCCCTTAGGAAAATCCCTAAGAGCTTTCGCCGATCGCCAATCTGCAATCCAATGTGGAGATACTATCGAAATTCTTGTGAAAAATAACTTAAAGGATACCAAATGACCCCAGATACTTCAGAAAATAAGATCCAGCAAAACAGCATAAATTTACTACGAAATTTGGGCTATAAATTTATAAGCAGGGAAGAAAATTTAAGGCTTCGTGGCTCTAAATCTAGCGAGGTTTTGTTTAGGGAAATTTTAACCCAAAAGCTTTACGAGATAAACGGCTACGAGTATAAGGGCAAGCGATATAAATTTAGCCAAAGCAGTATTTTAAAAGCGGTCGATGAGTTAGCGGGAGTTTCACTAAACGAAGGGCTAATGATCGCAAATGAAAAGATCACTAATTTGCTCTTGCTTGGCACTAGCTTAGAGGAAAATTTAGAGGACGGCACAAGAAGAAGCTTTTCTTTTAAATTTATAGACTTTGAAAATTTGCAAAACAACGACTTTTATGTAACGGAGGAGTTTGAAGTAAGCAGGGCAAATCAAGGCGAGATACAAAAGCACAGAAGGCCAGATCTCGTGCTTTTTATAAACGGCATACCAATAGTCGTAATAGAGCTTAAAAAATCAAGCGTGAGCCTTGAAAACGGCATAAAACAGCTACAAAAAGAGCAGGGCAAAGAGGAAATAGCGCATCTTTTTAAATACATCCAGCTAACTATCGCAGCAAACGGCAGTGAGGCAAGATACGGCACAACGGGCACGCCGTTTAAATTTTATAGCGTGTGGAAAGAGCAAGATAGCGTAAATGAAAGCCTAGAGGACGTGATAGAAGATAGAAAAATAAGTGCGCTTGATACTACGCTTTTTGCGCTACTATCTAAAGATAGGCTATTAAGGCTAATTAGGCACTATATACTGTTTGATAAAAGGGTGAAAAAGGTTTGCAGATATCAGCAGTTTTTTGCGATAGAAGAGACGCTAAAGCGAGTATCGGCGAAAAAAGAGGGCGCAAGAGTGGGCGGACTCATCTGGCACACACAAGGAAGTGGCAAGTCGCTTACTATGGTAATGCTAACAAAGCTTTTAAAACAAATTTATTCAAACTCAAAAGTTATCGTCGTAACCGACAGGATAGACCTAGATGAGCAGATACACGAAACTTTTAAAAACACGGATATAAAAGCAGGACGAGCAAGTAGCGGAAGCGATCTGATAGAAAAGCTACAAAGCGGCGTTAGCGTGATAACTACGCTCGTGCATAAATTTGAAAAGGTGCAAAACCAAAAGGTAGTGATACGAGATAGCGATATATTTGTGTTAGTAGATGAGAGCCACCGCACGCAAGGCGGAGATCTGCATAAGGCGATGAAAAAGGCTTTGCCGCTTGCTTGTTATATAGGCTTTACAGGCACGCCGCTTTTAAAGCGCGAGAAAAATAGCTTTGCTAAATTTGGCGGAGAAATTCATAGATATACGATAGATGACGCCGTCAAAGACGGAGCCGTTTTACCGCTACTTTACGAGGGGCGATATGTGGGTCAAGAGGTGCTTGATGCTGATGGGCTAACTAGGAAATTTGATCTCATATCAAAAGAGCTAAGTGATCAGGCTAAAAGGGACTTGCAACAAAAGTGGGCGAGGTTTGAGCGTGTGGCCTCAAGCGAGCAAAGACTAGAGCTCATAGCCGTTGATATAAATGAGCATTTTAAAAAGAGTTTAAAGATGGCAAATGGCGGATTTAAGGCGATGCTTGCAACGCAAAGAAAATATGACGCCATAAAATATCATCAAATTTTTGAAGAATTTGGAGAAATAAAAACTGCTTACGTGATATCAAGCAACGAGCACGAGGAGCTTGAGGGCGGGCACAAAGAGTACGTCGCAAAGGCGTGGCAAGAGACGATAAAAGACTACGGCGGTGAGGAGGCGTATCTAAAGCATGTCAAAAACGAATTTATTTACGGCGACGAGATAGATCTGCTTATCGTCGTTGATAAGCTTTTAACGGGATTTGACGCGCCAAGAGCAAGCACGCTTTATATAGATAAACAGCTAAAAGAGCATAATCTGCTCCAAGCCATAGCTAGAGTAAATAGGCTTTATGACGGAAAAGATTATGGCTACATTATTGATTATAGAGGGCTTTTGGGCGAACTTGATGAGGCGCTTACTAGCTATGCGTCGCTAAGCGGCTTTGACCCGGAGGATCTAAGCGGAGCCGTGATAGACGTAAGAAGTGAGATCGTAAAGGCTAAGACCTACTATACTCATTTAGACGGGCTTTTTAGTGGCGTCAAATTTAAAGACGACTTAGAAAGCTATGTGGCGGTTTTAGAAGACGTGCAAAAACGAGACGACTTTAAAGAGTGGCTGTCGCAGTTTGCTAGGGCGTTTAAACTAGCGCTTTGTAGTGAGAAAATTTGCGATATCTTAAGCGAAGAGGAGATAAAAGCCTATAAACAAAAGGTTAAATTTTATAACGAGCTAAGAAAGGCGGTGCAGCTAAGGTATCACGAGAGTTGCGACTTTGGCAAATACGAAGCTCAGATGCAAAAGCTACTTGATACTTATGTGAGCGCAAAAGAGGTCAATGAGCTCACCAGGCTTGTAAATATCTTTGAGACGGAATTTGATGACGAGGTGCAAAGAGTCGAAGGTAAAAATGCAAAAGCTGATACGATAATCAGCGCCGTAAGTGCAGTGGTAAAAGAGAAAATGGAGTCAAATCCGGCGTTTTATAAATCAATAGCCAAGCAGATACAAGATATCATCGACGAGTATAAGGCAAAAAGACTGAGCGAAGAGGAAAAACTTGCCAAAGCAAAACAGCTAAAAGGCCTAATAACCGGAGCTTTAAAGCCAAATGAAGATAGATATCCAAAAGAATTTAACGGCAAGGAAATTTTGTTTGCCATTTATGATAATTTGCTTGATATTTTAGGCGATGTGGAGCTTGAGGATATAGAGGCGGTCGCTAAAAATTTGAGTATGAAATTTTATGAAATTTATGAAAAAGCCTCTAAAAAACCGGAATGGTACAAAAATAAAGAGGTAGAAAACGAGATAACAAGCCAGATGGAAGACGCTCTTTGGGATGTCGAGGACGAATACGGCGTATCTATCGATGATAAAGAGAAAATTTATCAAACTATCCGTGGCATAGGGATAAGTTTTTATGCAAAGTGACGTAAAAATCATCAAAAAAGATGTAAAAAATATCACTTTAAAAGTTAGACCTAGCGGCGAAGCGATACTGACCGCGCCAAATTCGGTAAGCGATGAGCATATAAAATTTATCATGCAAAAAAGAGCCCAGTGGATAGCGCAAAAACGTGCGTTTTTTGCTTCGTTTAAGACGCCGCAAAAAGAGTACGTAAGCGGTGAGGATTTTAGATATCTTGGGCGAAGTTATAGGCTAAAAGTGGTGCAGTCTAAGGAGGAGCGCGTAAAGCTTCAAAGGGGTTATCTAGAGCTATTTGTAAAAGATAAAAGCGACCTAAAGCGAAGAGAAAATTTGATTTATGAGTGGTATCATGAAAAGGCGATGATATATTTTTTTAACATCTTGCAAGAGTTTAACAAGATAGTAAAGCAAGATATCAAAAGCGTAAAAATAAGGCAGATGAAAACAAGATGGGGGAGCTGTAATCCATATAAATCATATATAAATTTAAACATAGAGCTTATCAAAAAGCCAAAGGTGTGCATCGAGTATGTCGTATTTCACGAGCTAGCTCACTTGCACTATCCAGATCACTCAAAGGAATTTTATGATTATTTGAGCCTTTACATGCCTGATTGGCAAAAACGCAAGGAGATTTTAGAGAAGGCTATGCCGTAAAATATTTTTGCAACCTGAGTTTTCTAAAAAAGCGTAAGAAATATGATTTTGCTGAGCGGTTAAGTTTTTGGAAAAATCGCGCAGGTGAAACTCTCCGCGCTCCAGCGCCTAAAAGCTCAGTCGTAGCAGCTAATCTCGCCGCCGCACGCCATCTCTTCCTCGTCGTTATCGAGCTTAAATTTGGCGCAGTTTTGGGCGGTTTCTCGCGCTTTTTCATAGTCAAATTTGCCAAATTTAAACTTGCCTTTTTCACTAAAATTTGCACGCATCAAAACACCCGAAGCTCTTTTACGCTTAAATTTCTAAAGCCGCCGTCCGATTCTTTTTTGACGAGCAAAGTCGCCTTAAAATCCAAAAATACCGACTTTAGCGCTCCGATCAAATTTGCCTCTGATCTTGCCGTCGTTTCCGCTAAGCCTAAGCCCTATACCGGCTAGCGCGCCTATAACGCCGCGAGCGCCGCTTTTAGCTCTTTTGTGATTAAATTTGATTTCGTATTAAAATACGAGCGAATATTAACAACTTAAACTTTCATAAAACTTAAAAAACAAATATGCAAAATTCTAACTTTGTCACTAAAATATTCTACATTAACGATTATCGGAATTTTAGGTATTTTGATAAATGAAGTAGAAAAATTTAATTTCGTAATTTGGAATTCGGGACAAACATTTTTTGGGTTAAATTTGAAAAGGGGCGGAATGAAAAAGTCAAATTTAGACTAAACTAGTAGTGAAGCTTTTTGCGGCGATTACGGAAATTTTGTATTTAAGATATATGCTAAATTTGCATATATAAATCATCATCAGATACCGATAAAATCGTACTAAAAATAGTTTAAGTTTTTGCTTGATTTAAGCAATAATTCACTACAATCAAATCTTAAATTTAGATTTTCAAGCTATCATTTTGCAAAAATTAAGGAAAATCATGCAACCTATTTTTACGACGCAAATCATCAAATTTAAAGGCGCGCAAAAAAGCGCCGTGGATGATATTTTGGTGCGCGAGATCAAGCTTGAGATCTACATAAACGGCAAGCGTTTTGGCGCACTGATGGCAACTCCGACCGATCAGGAGGCTCTGGCTGCGGGCTATCTAATCAGCGAAAATTTGATCGCGAGCCCCGAGGATATCGAGAGTATCGAGCTCTCAGACGACGCTTTAAGCGTGCGGGTAAAGGCTAAAATCAACGAAAAACGCCTCGAGCAGTTTGACGAGGAAAAGGTGATAATCAGTGGCTGCGGGCGTAGCTCTACGGCAAATATCGATCCAGGGGCTATGGCGGCACGCTCGATAAAGGGCGAGGTTAAATTTCACAAAGACGAAATTTTGCGCCAGATGGGGCAGTTTTACACGCAGTGCGAGCTCTACGAGATGACTGGCTGCGTGCACACGGCTAAGCTTTTTGTTAGCGGCGAACAGTTTTACATCGGCGAGGATATCGCCCAGCACAACACCATAGATAAAGCCGTCGGCAAAGCGGTACTAGCAGGTGCGCAGCTGCAAAATTCGTTTTTGATGGTGAGCGGGAGGCTGAGCTCCGAGATGGTCGCAAAAGCCGTCATGCACGGCATCCCCGTGCTCGTCTCGCGCACGGCTCCGACTAGCCTTGGCGTCGTGATAGCGCGTAAATTTAACCTCACGCTATGCGGCTTTGCTCGCGGCGAAAACATAAACGTGTATAGCGGCGCGGAGAGAATCTATGAGTGAGCAAATCCGCGAACTGATCGCAAAACTGCTAAATCCAAAGGGCAGGCTAGACTGCGGCGCGGCGTTTAAGATCGCTGCAAAGCTAGGCGTAGAGGTCGGGCTGGTTAGCGACGAGGCCGAAAAAATGGGTGTAAAGATCGACAACTGCGAGCTAGGGCAGTTTGGCGGGCTGGAAAACGGACGCGGCAAATACACCGTGATGACGCAGCTAAAGCAGATGACCGACGAAAAGAACAGAATCCTGTGCAAAGACGCTAGAGACGCGGCTGCGGGCGTGGGGCTAAAGACGATCCGCTCGACGCTAAAAGACTATAAAATCGACGTAAAATACTGCCAGTTGGGGTGTTTTAAGGAGAAGAAAGGAAAAAAGATGAGAGTAAAAACCAAAACCTGGATAGAAAACGACGAGGGCGAGCTTATCTTCGGCAAGGGTAAAACAGAAGTCCTAGACGTCATCGCAGAGGTTGGCTCGATCTCAAAGGCCGCCGAAATTCTAGGCATGAACTATAAAAAATGCTGGACTCATCTGCAAATTTTGCAAAAAAATCTAAAAGAGGAGCTCTTTACCACTAAGCAAGGCGGCGGAGAAAACGCCGGCACGACGCTAAACGAGCGCGCGCATGAGCTCATAAACGCCTATAGACAGCTTCAAAACGACATCGAGGATTTTGCGGATAAGCGCTTTAAGGAGCTGTTTTTGAAAAAAGACGGCGAGAAAAAAGACGAGACAAACGATAAAAAGAAATAAAACCACATCAATTTAAGGGAGAAAAAATGTACGTAAAACTAAACGATAGGGTCTATCTAAACAAAGATAAGATCACCAGAGTAAAGGTAGATAGCGTCCAAGACGGTATCAGGATTCGCTTTTACGAGGGGCAAAACCAAGTCGCTAAAAGCGGACGCTTCGAAACCGAAGCAAAAGCTATCGAGTGGCTAGAGAAAAATTTTATAAACAAATAATAAAATGGTCGTGAGCCTCTGTGGCTCGCGCTTCTGTGCTTTATCAAGTTAAATTTGCCGCTTTGCGGTTAAATTTAGCTTGCTCAAATTTAACCTCCAAATTTACTAAATCATTTCCACCGCAAAAGCCCCAAATTTGCGAAAATTTACTATAATTACCGCATCAAATTTAAAGAGTAAAAAATGGCAAATTTAGACGAAATAAGAAAAAATATCATCCTAAAACCTGGCGTGCATTATTTTGATTTCGCGGCTTCGGGGCTTGCTTATGAGCTCGTAGAGCGCGAGATAGGCGAAATTTTAAAAACCTACGCCAACACCCACTCCGATAGTAGCTCTAGCGCGATCATCACGCAGCGTCGCTACGAGGGCGCGCGCGAGAGCCTAAAAAAGCTGCTGGGGCTTGACGAGCGGTTTTATCTCATCGCCTGCGGACAGGGCGCGACGGCTGCGATCAAGAAATTTCAGGAGCTGCTTGGCATCTACTTGCCGCCTGCGACCAGAAGCGCGATCGGCGAGGCAAATTTACGCGCCGCACAGCTTCCGCTCGTGCTCGTTTCGCCCTACGAACACCACTCAAACGAGCTTAGCTTTCGCGAGGGGCTTTGCGACTACCTGCGCGTGCCTCTTAGCGAATCTGGCGAGATCGATCTGCTCGCACTTGAGCGCATCCTAAAGCTAAATGCGGGACGCCGCATCATCGGCTCGTTTAGCGCCGCCTCAAACGTCACGGGCATCATTAGCGACTATAAAAAGATCAGCGAGCTAATCAGAGCCGCAGGCGGTATCGTCGCCTTTGACTGCGCGGCGCTGAGCTCGCACGCAAATTTAGACTGCGACCATTTCGACGCGATTTTTCTCTCACCTCATAAGCTACTCGGCGGACCTGCAAGCTGTGGGCTTTTGGCGATCAAAAAAGAGTTGCTTAACAGCGACGTACCGACATTTGCCGCGGGCGGGACGGTCGCTTATGCTAACCGCGAAGGACACGTATTTTTGAAAAATCCCGAGCAGCTAGAGGAGGGCGGTACGCCGCCTATCATCGGCCTTATACGGGCAAATTTGGCCTACGCGCTGCGAAACGAAGTCGGTTTTGAGAGGATAAAAAGCGCCGAAGACGAGCTAGCGCAGCTTTTTGAGAGCGAGCTAGCAGGCATAGACGAGATCATAAATTACGCTCCAAAGGGCGCGCCGCGGCTGCCGATAATCTCCTTTAACGTTCGCGGCGTCTCGGCGTATGATTTCGCCGCGAGCCTTAGCAACGACTTCGGCATCCAGACGCGTGCGGGCGTGATGTGCGCAGGGCCGTACGCTCACGATCTGCTGGGTATCAAGGAGGGGCGCATGCCGGAAGCCAAGCCCGGCTTCGTGCGCGTGAGCCTGCACTACACGCACACCGAGCGCGACGTGCGCTATTTAGTTGGCGCGATAAAATCCTGCATCAAAAAGCACCGCGAGCTCTGGGGCGAGGAGAAGGCGATGTATGAGATGTTTGGCGGGAAAATTTAAATTTGAGCGGGTTAAATTTGACTCGCGAAAAGGTCAAATTTGAGTAAATCAAAAATACGCGGTCAAATTTGAAAATTTACGCCGTAAAGATACGGGTCTGGGCGCTCAAATTTGATTAAATTTAAAAAATAAAAAGAGTAAATTTATGAAAGAAAAAGGGCGCAAAGCGCGCCCGAATTTACGCGAGTAGAGTCAAATTTGACCTAAACGCGCGTAAAAATTAGTTTTTGCGCGTATTTGCGTCTGGTGTGAAAAGTGGCTTGTCAAGAAGTTTGAAGTCACCTATAAATTTCTGACCCTCTTCGCTTGTAGCCCATTTTATAAATTTCTCTGCATTTTCGATGTCAGTTTTAGGGCAGTGTTTTGGATTTACTGCGATTAGAGAGTAGAAGTTTTTAAGATCGTTGTCTCCCTCGTTGATGATGACCATCTCAGGATGACCTTTTTGGTTTGCTTCATATTTAATGTAAGTACCGCGGTCAGTAAATGTAACGCCTTTTTGCTCAGCAGCAGCATTTATCGTAGCTAGCATGCCTTGACCTGTTTGCATATACCAGCCGTCTTTTTCAGGGACTTCACCAGCGATCTTTTTCCAGATGCCTTTTTCTTTATTGTCTGTGCCTGATTTATCGCCACGTGAGAAGAATTTGATACCATCTTTTTTGATAAGTTCAAAGCTTTGTTTTATATCTTTGCCTTTAAATTTATCAGCGATTGATTTATCAGCGATAACGACGAAGTCATTGTACATTACGGCATTTCTTTTTAAGCCAAAACCTTTTTCTACAAATTCTTTCTCAACTTTTGGTGAGTGAACGAAAAGTATGTCCGCATCGCAGTTTTCGCCTAGTTTTAAAGCCGCTCCAGTGCCTACGGCAGTCCATTTGATATCGACACCGGTTTTTGCCTTATACGCAGGATAGATCGCGTCTAGTAGCCCCGTGTTATCGGTGCTAGTCGTAGTTGCCATGATGAGTTCGCTATCGCCCGCAAACGCCAAAACGCTCGCGATTAGCGAGCCTAGTATTACTTTTTTCATTGTTTCTCCTTTTTTAAAAAGTATGCTATTATAGCACATTAAATTAACACTTAAGAAATATGCAAGGAAAGAATATTTGGACTTTCTACTAAACGGATTTTTGGAGGCCTTTAGGCTGCTTTTTAGCGGCGACGAGGAGACGTATTCGGCGATCAGGGCGACGCTTTACACTTCGAGCGTTTCGATATTTTTTGCGATTTTAGTCGGTTTTCCGCTAGGATTTACGCTGGGATTTTATGATTTTAAAGGACGCAGGGTTTTGCGTCTGCTCAGCGATACGGCGCTTGCGATGCCCACCGTTGCGATCGGGCTTATTTTGTATGCATTTATCACGCGAAACGGGCCGTTTGGCGAGTTTGGGCTGCTTTTTACGCTAAAGGCCGTTATGCTGGGGCAGTTTGTGCTAGCTCTGCCTATCATCATCTCGCTAAGCGCTAGCGTCGTGGAAAATATGGACAAAAAGCACTATCTAACGATACTAAATTTACGCCTGAGCGCGCCTAGGCTAGTGGGCTGCGTGCTTTACGAGCTGAGGTATGCTCTGATGGTGGTCGTAGCGACGGCGTACGGGCGTATCGTGGCTGAGGTCGGTGTCGCGATGATGATCGGCGGAAATATCAAATATTTTACTCGCACGATCACGACTGCAGTATCGCTAGAGACGAACAAGGGTGAGTTTGCGATGGGTATAGCGCTAGCTTTGGTGCTTATCTTTATCGCATTTGCGGTAAATTTGGCGATACACGCGCTAAAAAGGCTTGATCGATGAAATTTGATAAATTTAAAAAATTTACGCTCGTAAAAAGCGGGCTGTGCGCGCCAAATTTGAGCCTTTTGTTTAAATTTAACAAGAAAGGCGCAAAGTGATAAACGTTAGAAATTTACGCCTAAACTACGGCGCGAGCGAGATTTTAAACATCCCGCACCTTGATATCGATGTCACTAAAATCACCGCGTTAACTGGTAGCAACGGCAGTGGTAAAAGTACACTGATGCGTGTGATTTCGTTTTTACAAAAGCCCACTAGCGGCGAGGTGCGGCTGTGGGGAAGCAGCGCGCCTAGCTTAAATTTACTGCGCGACGTTAGCGTTTTGTTGCCCGAGCCCGCGCTTTTAAAACGCCCCGTGAGGGAAAATTTTAAAGCCGTTTTAAAAAGCCGCGGAGTGCTAGGGGAATTTGACGAGCGAGCGAGCGAGGCGTTAAATTTGGTCGGGCTTGACGAGAGTTTTTTAAACAAGCGCCACTTTGAGCTAAGCTCGGGGCAGACGCAGCGCGTTAGCTTTGCGCTAAATTTGGCGCTTAGATCGCGGCTATATCTACTCGACGAGCCGACAAATAGCGTGGACGCGGGCACGTCAAAGCTTTTCGGCAAGGCGGTGCTTTACATGTGGCAAAGATACGGCTGCGGCTTTGTGATCGCTAGTCACGACGATAAATGGCTAACCGCGATCGCCGAAGAAAACGTCTTTTTGCACAAGGGGCGCGTGTGCGAATTTGAATACAAAAATATATTCGACGCTCGGGACGGGGTTTTGAAATTTGACGAAAACGCTATCATAAATTTGCCGTCAAATTTGCGTAGCGCCACAAAGATCGCCGTAAATCCCGGCAAAATAACGCTAAGTAAAACGCCGATTGATGGGTGCTTGAGCGGTATCTTGCACTCAGTTTCGCTCTATCTTGGCAAAGAGCTTTTGGTGAAAATCAAAGTCGGCGACTTTTTGATTAAAACGCTGGCGCCTAATTCGCAAAATTTTAGCGTCGGCGAAAATATTTATTTTAAATTTGACGAGGAAGCGTTTTTGGGGCTTGAGTGAGCCCCGAAATTTTGCAAATTTTGC
>ERZ773267.308-NODE-308-length-35114-cov-14.694458_pt1 | contig 35114 bp, 33 predicted proteins | sample MGYA00511959_ERZ773267 | MGnify/ENA primary metagenome ERZ773267 (study PRJEB29015, sample SAMEA2738165) | human oral metagenome | biome: human oral; feature: human-associated habitat; material: saliva | place: China | collected 2240 ...
ATAAAACCCTCCTTACTGTGACACTTTCGTGTCCAGTAAAGAGGGTACATATCACTACTGCGTGGCACACACGGGGCTTTGACACTTCCATGCACTGGGCCACGTCTACGGAACGCACCATGCCTTGTTTCTATTGAAGTATCAAGATCGCTTCTAAATAGTCCACCCCGGACGCATGGAGTTTATCATAGGCGGGCATAATCACATACTCCAATTTTGGCTTTCTTGTTGGATGTGGTATAGTTTTTTATATAGCCCCTTGTGTGCCAACAGCTCCTTGTGAGTGCCATGTTCAACAACTGTTCCATCCGCTAGAACCAATATCTGATTCGCATTAACAACTGTTCTTAGACGATGAGCAATCATAATAACTGTCTTTCCCTCCACCAGTTTTGCAATCGCCTTTTGGATTTCTCCCTCATTCTCTGGGTCAAGGGAGGCCGTCGCCTCGTCGAGCAGAATAACAGGTGCGTCTTTTAAAAGAGCGCGGGCAATAGAAAGGCGCTGCCGTTCACCACCAGATAGGGTAGAACCATTTTCGCCAATCATAGTTTGGTAGCCATCAGGTAGCCGTTCAATGAAGTCTTGACAACAGGCTGCTTTTGCCGCCTCCATTACTTCTTCATCTGTGGCACTACTACGGCCAAGACGAATATTTTCCATTACTGTGTTGTTAAACAACGTAACATCTTGAAATACAATCGAAAAATTTTTCAAATAGGTTTCTGGGTCTACGGATGTTATATCAACGCCGCCAAGTGAAATTTTACCTTTGGAAGGGTCCCAGAAACGAGCAGCCAGCTTGATAGCTGTACTTTTCCCGCCACCAGAAGGCCCAACAAGTGCTGTGATCTCACCCTGCTTTGCGGTAAAACTTACATCTTTCAGAACAGTTTCCCCGGTCTTATACGCAAAAGCCACATTATCGAAGTTAATATCATATCCGTTATATTGTGCAGTTTCACTTCCATTCTGAACAGGGTATTCCGTGATTTCTCTGGTACGTTCTACTTGAAGCATGGTATTAAAGACTGCTGCAAGATTTCCAAGTGCGCCGGACAGAGGTTCAAAAATCCGGGAAGCCGCAACAAGAAAAATCAAGAAGGTCATAAAATCCAAACTCCCGGACGTAAGCAGAGTGCCGCCTACAACAACTGTTGTAGCAATTCCTAACTTTAAAATCATTTGAGAAGCAGTTACACACATACCTGTGATAGCTTCACTTTTTACTGTTTCCGTTTCCAAATGATCGAGTTTGTCATCCAAGCTCTGCATATAACGAATATTCATATCGTTTGCACGAATATCTTTAATATTGTCAATGCACTCTTGTATTCCATTCGCACAGTCCAGAGTAGCTTCTTTGTGCTTTTTACTATATCGTTCCTGCAATTTTTTTGTAGAAATACAGAGCAGAAAAGCAACAGGAGCTACCCAAAGCAATGCCAGCCCCATACGCCAGTCCATAATCAATAAAGCAACCGCAACAGGAACGATAGAGAATACAGCACCAAACAATTCTGGAATGTGCCTTGAAAATGCCTTCTCCATATCCGCACAGTCTGAAAGAATTGTTGTTGTTAGGTCTGAAAGGTCACGTTCACCAAAGAATGACAAAGGCAGCTTTCGTAATTTTTCAGCAATAGTAATTCTCCGGGCTGCACTTTCCGAGTAGGACGCTAAAAAGGAGGAATTTAACTGTAAGTATTCCAGTCCATAAATAATCACAAGAATTATTAGACTTAGGCCGATATAGACCCAAATCCCCATGCTCTGAACAGAAATCCCCATCAAAGGCAGAATCCATTGACGCAACAGTATATAGATTAGGCACATCGGAAGCAGCAGACTTAAATTGGTTATGGTGTAACACCAGATTGCTTTATTCAAGTCTTTGGCACCTTGTTCACTAAGGGCGAAAATACGTTTTAACCATCCTGTCATACTGCCACCTCCTTTCCTACTTTCCATTCAACAGAGCTTTGGTAATCAGCCCACATTTTTGCATACAGGCCATTTTTCGCCAGTAGTTCGTTGTGAGTTCCTTGTTCCCTGATTTCTCCTTCTTCAAGGACGATGATTTTATCTGCGTTTTTTACCGTAGAAAGACGGTGTGCAATCATTACAACCGTTTTTCCTTTCATCAATGTTTCAAATCCTTTTTGTATTTGATGTTCGTTCTGTGGATCAGCAAATGCCGTCGCTTCATCGAGGACAATGATAGGAGCGTCTTTCAAAATGGCTCTTGCTAAGGCTATACGCTGCTGTTCACCACCGGAAAGATACACACCTTTTGTTCCTATAACTGTCTGTAAGCCATTTGGCATTTTATCAATAATATCCTGACACATGGCGGCTTTAACCGCTGCTTGTATTTGGTCGTCTGTGGCCTCTGGCCTTGCCGCCCGGATATTATCTAAGAGGGTTGTTTTAAAAAGGTGATTGTCCTGAAAAACGAATCCGACAAGTTTTAGCAATTCGGAAGATTGAATATTACGAACATCTACGCCACCAATTTTTACAGCCCCTTGCTCGGTGTCCCAAAACCGAGGAATCAAACTGGCTACGGTGCTTTTGCCTCCACCAGAAGGGCCGACTAAAGCAACCGTTTTTCCTTCAGGAACAACAAAGGAAATGTGATTAACCGCAGGGTTTTCGGCTTCCTGATAAGTAAAGGATACATCTTCAAAAGAGATTGTATTATTTGGGGGAGATTGGGGGCTTTCTGTTTCTTTCAATGCTTCCTCATTGATAATTGCTTTAATGCGTCTCATGGCGTCCTGCGCTCTCATTGTCTGATCGCTTGACCAAAGGATTTTATTAAAAGCAGACGCACACAACGGAGTAAACAATATGTAAAAAATAAAATCCAACATAAAAGCCGATGGGTTAGCAACACCAGCAATCAATAGAATCCCCGCAGGGATTAAAAAGGCAAAGCTGGCGTTAATGCAGACGGTATAACCGCACATTGGTTTTGTTGTCAGTACCGTGTAAGCAACCGCCCATTTCTTGTAAGATTGTATAGAATCGTGGAACCGCTTAAAGGAGAAAACACTCTGCTGAAAGGTCTTGACAACTGGAATACCACGCACATACTCTACCGCGTGAGCGTTCATATCTCCCAATGCAGACTGATATTTCTGCATATTTTCCATAAGAGACGGCCCCATCATAGCAAACATAAAAAACAGACTAATACATAAAGGAATAAGGCTAATCAGCCCAAGCCTCCAATCAAAAACAAATAATAAGACTACTGCCACAATCGGAGTTACTTTGGCCGCTGTCAGATCGGGGAGTTGGTGTGCCAAATATCCTTCTGTTTGAGAAGCACAATCATCAATTTCTCTACGGATTTTTCCGCTATTGTGAGATGTAAAATAGCCTAAAGGCAATGAAATCAAATGATGGAGTGCCACGGAGCGCAGATTTTTTGCGGTGCGAAATGCTGCAATATGCGTACACATTAACCCAATAAAATATACGGCCATACTGGAGGCGGCAAATGCGACAGCCAGCCAGCCCCATTTTCCAACTTCAATCTGTGATAAATCTGACAGATTAGAAAAAACATCTTTTATGGCAAACCAGATACAGATAAATGGGATAACCGCCAATACAGCACTTATTCCAGCTAAGACACACCCGATTACAGATAGTGAACGATAATCACCTGCATATTCAAGTAAATCTTCTTTTTGTGGTTTCTTATTCATAAAATATCTCTCACCTCGCTATTCCAAGAAGTGCAGGCGTGACAGATTGCCACGCCGTCCCTTCTTTATGCTTCCAATTTAGAAAAATGCTTTTTGAACAGGGTATAGCCTAAAAATCCGCCGAGGGCCGCTAAAACAATCGTTGCCAACAGGCATACAATAAACATCGGGCCACTCACAAAGTCTACCAGAGATTGTGCAAATTCAAGGTCTGTTCCCTGACGAACCATAGAGTTCATAAACATTTCTGTTCCAAGAATCATGTACAACGCCTGGCCAAGCCAGAAGCCGCAAATGAATACGATATACCCAATCAGGTTCCACAGCTTGTTTGTGTATTTACCAACCGCACTGATGATTTCAGCAAAAATACCACCGATGAACAATCCGAGAGCTGACGGCCATGTAATACCAAGGCAGAAAGCAATGAGAGCAACCAGCGTACACATAAGAAGAACGCTGCCTTTGCGCGGAACTTTTGCACGGACATACATATAAATAATTCCACAGGGAACAGCACCTACGCCATGTGTGAAAAAGAATGTAACAGGAGTGCTTCCGAGTACCGCTACCGCTACCAACATAACTGCAAAAAACAGCACTGAAAAAATGGCGATGAATATAACATCTTTGAGTTTCATTTTTTGAGACATTGTAATACCTCTCCTTTACTTTTGATTTATTTTGAAAAACTCCTGCAATGCAGGCAGAATTTCCACAGTCAGCCGGACATCTTCCCGGATGGTTCCCTGATCGAGCCATAGCACACGGTCACAAGTATTCAAGAGAAATTCATAGTCATGTGTGATAACAAAGGTGGTTTTTCCTTCCGTGCGGAGATCGTTTAATAATGCACTCACACGATTCATATTTTCCAAATCAAGCCCGCTTGTCGGTTCGTCCAAGAAGAAAATATGGGTATCCTGCATAAGTGCTATGGCGACAGAAAGCCGCTGTTTTTCCCCTCCAGATAATGAAAGGGGATGGTATTCTCGTTTCTCTGTTAAATTGAGGTGTTCAAGTAACTGTTCAGCACGCACTCCATCCGCCTCTGTTTTTTTTCGCCCAAAAGAGATGCGGAGTTCTTTTTCTACGCTGTCAGCAAATAACTGATAACCGGGCTCCTGCATTACAAGGTAAATTTTCCCGGCCCGTTGTTTAGGGGATAATGGCGTTCCATTTACAAAAATCTTACCGGCAGCCTCTTTTAACAAGCCGCACACACATTTTGCAAAGGTGGATTTGCCTTGGCCGTTACGCCCTATAATTCCTATAACCTCACCTACATTGGCCGTCGTAGAGATAGAAGTGATCAACGGTTCATGTTTTGAATAATTTACAGACAAGTTCTGTGTAGCAAGAATCTCCGCAGTTTTACTTTGATGTGCTGCCTTTATGCAAAGCCGTTCAGGGAATACGGCTCTCAAGCCCATATTCTTACGCTCGTTGTCGGTGAGTGCGAGAAAATCATTCTTTAAATAGTCTTGAATAATCGAGCCATTTTTCATATAAACAATCCGATCAGCCAAATCACGAAGATACGCAATCCGGTGTTCGGCAATAATGATGGTCTTTCCCTGACTTTTTAAAAGGGCAACGATTTTCTTTAACCGTTCTGTGACTTCCATATCCAGGTTAGCAGACGGTTCATCCATTACATAAATATCCGGGTTCATAGCATATACGGAAGCGATTGCTACTAATTGCTTTTCGCCGCCGGATAAAGAAAAAATATCTCGGTTTAATAGATTTCCTATTTCCAAATCACGGCTTGCATTTGTGACACGCTCTAAAATCTGTTCATGGGAGATGCCAATATTTTCGCAGCCAAAAGCAATTTCTCCGGTGGTGTCCACGTTAAAAAACTGACTACGGGGATTTTGAAACACGGAACCAACTTTTTGAGACAGAGAACCATCTTTGTATTCAGTGACAGCTTTTCCTTCAATCAGCACTTCTCCATCTATTCTTCCCTCATAGAAAGAAGGAACTAAACCGTTAATCAGTCTGGTTAAAGTCGTTTTGCCACAGCCACTAAGTCCCATCAGCAGGACACATTCACCCTTGTTGATGTGCATACTGACATGATCGAGTGCTTTTTCTTTTTTTTCTCCATAGGAGAAAGACACATCTTTTATATCAATCAAAGTATCACCCCCAATTTGGGAAGATAGGCTACCAGTAGTAATAGAAACAGCAAAATAAACAGCGCTACATCTGCCCAGCCTATTTTCAATTCATAATATGAGGTTCTCTGTTGCGTAGCTTCAATTCCACGGGTCAATGCCGCCGCGGAAAGTTCATCTGAAACGATAGAAAGTCTTGAAATCAGAGGAACTAAAACAAATTCTGTTGTGGCTGCGGGGTGTAATATACTATTTTTTATATTCAAAGGAATCCCCCGAACAAGCATTGCATTTTTGATACTCCTAAATTCTTCCGCAATCGTCGGAAAAAACCGAAGAATAACCGCAACACTTACAATTAAGACTTTCGGACAATGCCATTTTTGCAAACCACAGATCAGTTGGCCGGATGGTGAGTGAATAAGCAATTTTGCCGCCATAAAAACAGGGAACATTTTGCGAATCAGAAGCAAAAATGCGCCAATCTCCACAGCTGCTTCACCGCCTATTATCCCCATAAGAAAAGTGAGAGCTGCGATTACTGCATAGCCGGTTAAAGAAATAGACACATCTTTATATTGTTGTTGATAGAGCAAGCCGAGCGTTATTAACAAGACACAGATTGCCTCTACCCAATATGTAATGGAACTATACATCAATAGATTTACAAAAAGCAGAGCCACCACTTTGATTCGTGGGTCTAACATTCTGGTCATGTGGGTTCCTCCCTTCAGATTAGAGACAGCTAACCTTTGCTCATAAAAAATCGCTCCGTGAAGGAGCGATCTCCTTACGATTATACAATTTAACACACTTTGGACAATGAGCGTTAATCTGAAAAGTCCTCTTTTCTCCCATTAAGACAACAATTATTACGATATTCTACGGGAGATAGATTCAAAATTCGTTTGAATACCTCTGTGAACTTGCTTTGGTTAGAATATCCTACCCGTTCTGCAATTTCGGCAATCGAAAGATTGGTTTGCCGGAGAAGATCAGCAGCGGTATGAACACGATATTCTCGCATATAGGTATGCACGGGTACGCCGTAGATTCCTTTAAAACACTTTTTCATAGATGTTAGCGGTATTTCAAAGTGTTCCGACATTTCCTGCAATGTAAAATGACGGTCTATATTCTTTACCATGTATGCGGTCATTTCTTTGACAGCCAGAACATGATTTTTATAAAAATACGGACGCTCGTCCGAAGCCGCAGCGTTGGAGGATAAGAGATAAAATAATAGTTCTATCACTTTCAGTTTCAAATAAAATAATCGCGTCTTTTTCTGTTCCTCATACATTTCATCCAAGATATGCTCCAACGACGGATTGGAGCGAAAAATCACAAGCTCATTCCCTTTTAGCAAGCGGTCACGCAAAGTTTCAAAGTGGATAGGATTTTCACCAAACACCATTTTTAAATTATGGATTCCCAGTGCCGCTTCTTCGATGGAAATTGTGATCGTAATTCCGTGAAAGTGTGAAAGGGGAAATGTATTTCGTATGGGCGCTTTTTCAGGTAGATTCATTGCTAAATCCCCTTCACCAAGATAGATAAATTCACCATTTGCAAATTCGGCCTCAAAACGTCCTAACCGGCAATGGTTGATCGTCAGTACATTTTTTGAAAAATCCTGATCGGTTTTGCTATAATCTAAGCTGTTAAGGTGAAAGTCCTGATAAAAAAGCTGTATTCCCGGAAAGAGATCATATTTTGTTATCACCCCGGTTCCATTCCCGTGTTTCGTCTGGTAAATTCTGCAAAACTCACAATCGCGGATTTGTCTGGTGTCCGGCCCATATAATGTTTCAATTTCCAAATCATCTACGGGGAATATAGGTTCTCCATGCACTTTTCTTTTTCGCATATCCGTAGGTTTACAGATATTGTCTGGAACAAGCCAAACATCACCAATTTTTTTGGCTCCCGGTACTCTGTTTTCCTTACAAAGAAATTGAACTCTACGAGAAGAAATATCCCATTTTTTTGCAACTTCTTGAATAGATATATAATTCATTGTCTTTAACTCCCAATCAATCATTCGTGTACACGAATGATTATATCACGAAACAGCCAGATTATCCATTCCTAAATTCCAAAATAAGAATTACAAAATGAAATCAAAGCGCATATCAAATCATTCCCGGCGCACTCTATGAACAATAGAATGTAATTGGGTGATATGATATGCCGAATGTAAAAGACTGTCCCGGTTTTGAAAGTTTTGGTGCAGACGTGCAGCAGGCACGGGAGGCCGTAGGAATGTCCCGCAGGGAATTGGCGGAACGGGTAGGAATTGACCCGCGCTATCTTGCCAACATCGAACTGTGCGGCACTATACCGAGTGTGCCGGTTGTTATGCAGCTTATCCGGCTGTGCAAGCTGCCAGCAAAACGCTATTTTAATTCCGGCTTAATCAGAGAGGACAGCGGACAAGCCACAAGTTGCAGCTCTGCCCGGAAAAATACCTGTCTATCGTCGAGGGCGTCATTGACGGGGCAATCAAAATCAAAGAGAATGAAGAAAAGGGGGATGAATAAAACCATCCTCTTTTGCGTTTGTTGGAGGCCACAAGGGGCCTCTTATTTTTTGCGTTCTTTACGTCGGAAGCCTTTATTTTGCGGGAATTTTAGAGTGGTTCGGGCGTTCTTTTAGCGGAGGAAAAGAAAAACAGCAAGCATAGGGAGTGTAGCCACACTCCCGGCAAACGGCCTCCCGTTTGTATCTTGAGGAAGGCCCCAAATCCCTGAATGAATGGAGGTGCGAAAGTGGAAAACCGAAAACGGAAGTTTGTGCTGCGCGTCCCGGTGACGCCGGAGGAACGGGCGCTGATCCAGCAGAAGATGGACCAGCTTGGCACAAAAAACTTTTCTGCCTACTCCCGGAAAATGCTGATCGACGGCTATATCGTTAATATCGACACCGCCCCCGTCCGGGCGCAGACCGCAGAGCTGCAAAAGATCGGCGTCAACATCAACCAGATTGCAAGGCGTATCAACAGTACCGGGACTGTGTACGCGCAGGACTTGGAGGACATCAAGGGGGCGCTGGCACAGATATGGCAGTTACAAAGATCCATCCTATCAAGTCAACGCTGAAAAAGGCGCTGGACTACATCGAGAACCCGGACAAGACCGATGGAAAGCTGTTCGTTTCTTCCTATGGCTGTTCCTATGAAACGGCGGATCCTGAATTTCAAATGCTGTTAGATCAGGCGTACCAAAAGGGCAACAATCTGGCCACCACCTGATACAAGCCTTTGAACCGGGGAAACCACGGCGGAGCAGGCCCACGAGATCGGGCGGCAGCTTGCCGATGAAGTGCTACAAGGCAAGTACCCCTATGTGATTACCACCCATATCGACAAGGGCCACCTGCATAACCACATCATTTTCTGCGCCGTGGATATGGCGAACCAGCGAAAGTACATTTCCAACCGCCAAAGCTACGCCTTTATCCGGCGCACCAGTGACCGGCTGTGTAAGGAACACGGCCTGTCTGTGGTAAAGCCCGGCAAGGACAAGAGCAAGACCTACGCCGAGTGGGACGCACAGAAAAAGGGCAAGAGCTGGAAAGCAAAACTGAAACTTGCCATCGACGCGGCCATTCCGCAGACCAAAGACTTTGACGGCTTTTTGCGGCTCATGGAGGCGCAGGGCTATGAAGTCAAACAGGGCAAGTTTATTTCATTCCGCGCCCCCGGACAGGAACGCTTCACCCGCTGCAAGACCTTGGGGGAGGATTACACCGAGGAACGGATCACCCAGCGGATCAAGGGCATTGCCATTGACCGGGGGCCGCGCAGAAGAAGCACCGAGGAAATCTCCCTGCGGATCGCCTTGGAGGACAGTATCAAGGCCCAGCAGTCGGCGGGCTATGCGCGGTGGGCGAAGCTGCACAACTTGAAGCAGGCCGCCAATTCCTTAAACTTCATCACAGAACACCAGATTGACAGCTACGAGGGCTTGGAAAGCAGGCTGGCCGAGATTAGCGCGGCAAACGACGCGGCGGCCTCCGCCCTGAAAGACGCAGAACGCCGCCTTGGGGATATGGCGCTGCTGATAAAAAACCTCTCCGCTTACAAGCAGCTCCGGCCTGTGGCGCTGGAACTGCGAAACGCCAAAGACAAGGCCGCGTTCCGGCGGCAGCATGAAAGCCAACTGATCTTATATGAGGCGGCGGCAAAGGCGCTCAAAGAGGCCGGGGTCACAAAGCGCCCCAACCTGTACGCCCTCAAAACCGAGTATAAAAAGCTGGACGCAGAACGGGAACGGCTGTCCGCACAGTACAGCGAAGCGAAACAGAAATTGAAAGAATACGGCATTGTCAAACAGAATGTAGACAGCATTTTGCGGACAGCGCCGGGAAAGGAGCATACGCAGGAACGATGAACATACCGATAATGAGTTACCCCCAATACCGCAAGGCCCGCAGGCTCACCCATGAGTGCTGCAACTACTGTAACGGAAACTGCCTCCTGCTGGACGATGGGGAGGAATGTGTCTGTGTGCAGAGTATTTCCTATTCGCTGCTGTGCCGGTGGTTCAAGGTGGCCGTCCTGCCGCTGGACGCGGCCCTGTGTGCCGAAATCACCAAGAGAGTATGAAAGTTTTTCTGTAAAAACGGAATAAGAAATACCTTCAGGGGCTCCTGTGATATACACTAATCACAGGAGCCCTTTACTATGGCAAAAAGAGAAAAGAAACCCGTCCACAAAGTTATGATGACCGAAGGCAAACGCCAGATCATCCAGCAACTCCTACAGGAATACGACATTGAGACTGCCGAGGATATTCATGATGCTCTCAAAGACCTGCTCTGTGGCACCATCAAGGAGATGATGGAAGCCGAGATGGATGACCACCTCGGATATGAAAAATCCGAGCGCTTCGACTCCGATGACTACCGTAACGGCTACAAGGAAAAGACTGTCAACTTCAGCTACGGTTCTATGCGAATCGACGTCCCGCAGGACCGCAAGTCCACGTTTGAGCCTAAAGTCTTAAAGAAGCGGCAGAAAGACATTTCTGACATCGATCAGAAGATCATCTCCATGTATGACAAGGGGATGACCACCCGCCAGATCTCTGACACGCTCATGGATATCTATGGTTTTGAGGCCTCTGAGGGATTCGTATCGGACGTGACGGATAAGATCCTGCCTACCCCATCCTCTACATCGATGCAATCCACAACTCCGTTCTGGATAATGGGATCATTCGGAAGATGGCGGCTTACGTCATCCTCGGGATCAGCTGCTAAGGAAAGAAAGATGTCCTGACGATCGAGGTCGGCGATAACGAGAGTGCTAAGTACTGGCTGGCCGTCCTCAACAGCCTTAAGAACCGTGGGGTTAAGGATATCCTGATTATCTCAGCTGACGGGCTGACTGGGATCCGCGAGGCGATCCAGACGGCTTTCCCGAAGACAGAATATCAGCGCTGCATCGTCCACCAGGTCCGGAACACGTTAAAATACGTGTCAGACAAAGACCGCAAGGCCTTCGCCAATTACCTTAAAACAATCTATAATGCTCCCAACGAGGAACAGGGGCGCGCCAACCGGGACCGGATCACAGAGAAGTGGTCAGAGAAATATCCGAACGCCATGAAACGCTGGGAACGCGACTGGGATGTCATCACTCCGATCTTCAAGTTTTCCGCAAATGTGAGAACCGTCATCTACACAACGTACGCAATCGAGAGTCTGAACGCCACATACCGCAAGCTGAATCGTCAGAGAAGCGTTTTCCCCAGTGCCCAGGCTCTTCTGAAGGCCCTGTATCTGGCCACCTTTGAAGCTACGAAAAAATGGAGCATGACAATCCGGAACTGGGGGCAGGTTTACGGCGAGCTGGCGATTATGTACGAAGACCGGATTCCCGAATGACACGATAAACAGCCGAAACGGGCGGATTTCTCCGTCCGCTGTAGATATGTCAACCTGTATCCGTTATAAAATAAGCAACCGTCTGAAGGTCGATAACGCTGCTTTTTGTAAGCCCTCAGACATAAATCCTATCACAGGAAATCCTATTTACAGAGATTTCTTCACACACTCCACTACTATCTGCAATAGCAGGCGTTCCCTGAAAGCCATTTTTTACATGGCTATCCAGGACGATTGCCTCCGCAAGAATCCGTTTGACTTCCAAATCAATGAAGTAATCAACGACGACACCGAGCCAAAGGTTCCGCTGACCCCTACACAGGAAAAAGAACTCCTAACCTTTATGCAGGATGATGAAGTCTATTCCAAGTATTATGACGAGGTAGTTATTCTGCTGGAAACGGGACTTAGGATTTCTGAACTCTGCGACCTGCCCCCTGCTGATCTGAATTTTGAGAAGCGTTTTATCAATGTAGACCACTAGCTTTTGAGAAGCACGGAGGATGGCTACTACATCGAAACGCCCAAGACAGACAGCGGTTTCCGTCAAGTGCCAATGAGCGCAGCAGCTTGTGAAGCGTTCAAGCGTGTGTTGGAGAACCGCAAAGGCGGCAAATCCATTCAGGTTGATGGATATAGCAATTTCTTATTCCTGAACCGGGACGGCCTGCCGAAAGTAGCGGTAAACTATGACGCCATGTTTAAGTGCCTTGCCAAGAAATTCAACAAGTGCCACAAGGAGCCGTTGTCCTCGGTAATGACGCCCCACACTATGCGGCACACGTTCTGCACCAGAATGGCAAATGCGGGAATGAACCATAAAGCATTACAGTACATCATGGGACACGCTAATATCGTTATGACGCTGAACTATTACGCCCACGCTACATTCCATTCCGCACAAGAGGAAATGGACAGACTGGAAGCAAAGGCGGAAATCAAAGTGGTAAACACGGAGAAAATCGAAGCTGCCGCTTAGTAGTAGACAGGTATTTTTCTACTGCTTATACTACTTTTGACCGTGAAAACACAAGGGGATATAAAAGTATATGTGAGGTTCTTCCGATATGAAAAACGCCGGAGAAGCCCGAAGTTACGGGCTATACCGGCATTTAAGAATTTCTAAAGAGATAATCGAAAATCTATTAAACTATTCGAAGAATAATAAAAATGATTCGGCATGACGAAGCGTGGGAAACATATGTCTTTTGAAAGATATTGACAGAAACGGGTATCGTTGTACGGGAAAGCCTGAACCTTTGAAGGGTATTCTCTCCGGCTATTAGAGCGTTCGGATCGACAAGAAAAAAAGCGTGCTGTCTCTCAATCGTTTGAGACAGCACGCTTTTTTACATATTCTTCAGTCGCCAGGCTTCCCGGCTGAGTAACGAGACATGCTCGATTCGTACTTCGTTTAAAAGGGGGACATCCACCTCCCGCAGAGTCTTCTCATGGCGAAAGCCGAGCTTTTCCTGCACGCGCTTTGACTTTTCATTGCCCTCGAAGTAAGCGCACCACACGCGCCGCATGCCGAGTTCCGTAAAGGCACGGCGAAGCAAGGCTTCCGAGGCCTCTGTCATAAGACCCTGTCCCCAGAACGGCTTCCCGATCCAGTAGCCGAGCTCGCACGCATCTTCCTCTTCCGCAAGCCTCGAATCTCCGTTCAACGACAAGGCAATCGCGCCGATGACGCGCCCGTCTTCCTTTTTGCAGATGGCATAGCTCTCCGGACCGCTCAGTACCAGGCGGATGATGTTCCGGCTCTCTTCTATACTGCCGTGCGGCGGCCAGCCCGCAGCCGGGCCGACTTCCGGGTCCTTGGCGTACTTGTATAAATCCGCTGCGTCCGCCTCCGCAAAGGGGCGAAGCAGCAGGCGTTCGGTTTTGATTTGCATCCGCTTGCTCTCCTTCCGACAAGGATCAGTCCCAGTAGCCTGCTTCTTCGGGTTTCAGAGTTCCGCTGCAGTACGGGCAGGGAAGCCCCGCAAAACACTCCTCTTCATATATGGGCCACATCCTATGCCCGCAGCGGCAGCGATGTTCGTAATCACGAAAAAAACGGTAGCTTTCCGCCAAACAGCCGTAACTGTCCCAAAAGAAAGCGTACTGCTCCCTCTCGCTCCCTTCCATCTCGGGAAGATAGGTCGCCAACAGCGGGCGGACTTCATAGCGGTAACAGTGCTCACACTGCAAAATGACATCTTCTCCGTCCACCACTGCACCCGGATACCTCGTTAGCAAGGTCTTTAGTTCTTTTCCGTACCTTCCTTCTCTCGCCGCCTTCGTCACGCCTTCGGGGAAAATGCCATTCATCCCATATCCCAAGTAAGCCTCAAACGAATACTCACATTTGTTACATTGCCAGAGATAAATAACGCCCATGGAGACCTCCTTTGCGTTCTATACGACTTCATGTTGTGCTTTCCGCTACGGCGTAGCATAGCGGGCTACACAGCACTCAGACAATCAATCTTCATCGTGCCCAAGCTCTGTCCTCCCAAAGAAAGCTCACCTATCTTCATCCTTAAGGAGAACATGCTCTGTAAAATGTGCCCTGCCTTCTCTCACATCGTTTGCGATTCCGTTCAAGTATCTCATATTGCTCTCGGAATAAAAGCGATCCGCCGAAACATCAAACGGAATTCTCCGCTCCCTGGTCATGCGCTTCGCAAAAATCGTAAAGGCAGTCGTCATCGACATTCCCAAGTCATCGCAGAGTTCTTCCATATTGCGCTTGAGCTCTGCGTCCATTCTGAAATTCACATTGACCGCATTGGACATACTGTTTTCTCCCTTCTGTCAATCTTCTAGTCTTACTCTAGCACCAACGCGACAAAAAGCAAGGCATTTTCCCGGATTTGTAATGAAAAAACATTTTATTGTCATTATTTTTTTACTTCGATAAGGTATGATAAGTTGCGCAAATTTCCGGATGGAAACTCAGCGTTAATGCTGGTTTGTGCTCGGCTTCGTTATGTTGCGGGAACCCAGTGGGAAAACACCTCCGCTGCAGGCTGACTTCATTTAATCAGAGGATGCAAACTAATTTGCGCATAAATCTTGACGGTACTCATAAAGCTGCTTGCAGTTCTCAATCTTCCAGTCGTAATTTCTCTGATATACGGGAATGACAAACCGCTTGTCCGCTCCCTCCATATATTTAATCAGTTTGGATTCAGACCCTTTCATCATGTGCCTCTGCCGCTTTATCCATTACTGTATTTCTTCCAGCTAGCGGACTGCTTTGCCGGTCGCTATCGCATAATCAATCTCCCAACGTGTGCTGGAACCGATATAACCGCCGACATTGATCACATAGATCTCATCTGACATGTCAATCTTGCGTTTATGCATGTCATCCAACATTTCCTTCGTCCGAGTCAGCGTTCCTTCGTCCATGTTTTCCCAGACTTCAGAATCACCGGAATGACCGAAGAGACCAACGCTGATCACGATATTCCCTTCCAGCGTCAGTCATTTCTGTGCCTCCATAAAAGCATCTTTGAAGCACGTACTGCCGCAGAGGGTAATGATCTTATATTTGCCGACCATTTGTTATTCTCCAGACATATATAAATCTTCGTCCACAAGACAAATGGCTTTTCTTAAATCAGAGGCCACCGTCGATTTTGCTGCTTCATAATAATTATCGTATATTTCCAACAATTTATTGCGTATGAAGATTTCATGCTCCCTAATAATATTCGGCTCAAGAGACATTAATGCTGTGAGGCAGTATCCAATATCATCAGGATTCAAATTAACATTTTCAATTTTCCAAGCATCACGATACTCTGCTTTCTTTATCGATGCCTGTGTTCCAGACATACTTGCCGAGGTTCGTGGAATTCTTTTTCCATTCAACCTTGCTAAAAGATTTTTCTTTGTCACCGCTCTTGAAGTGGTTTCTTCGAGGGTCTTAATTGCTTCATCTACTGAGTTGTTAGATAAAGCGAGCAAAAAATACACAGGATAATTTGCACTTGTAGCGGAGGACAATGTTTTAAGATATTCCATAGGCTCTTCCACATCTATCCCCTGTAAAAATGCTCTGACTACATCATTTGGCTCAATGGCCTTAACGACCTTTTTGGTGGTTTCTTTTACAACTATTTTGCCAGTTCCAACTTGTTCAATATCTCCAATCAGGCGAAGTGTAGGTTTTCCTTTTGTTTCTACAAATTCACCTTCTTTGATGAAAGCAATTTTAGAAAGTAAGGATTCGTCTATGATTACTGAACCTCCTTGCCCGGAAACTATACCCGTATCCAAATCAAGCAGACAAGCATTTTCAATGCCTATTTTTGCAGCACGCTTTGCAAAATCTATCCATTGCTGTTCTTCAGCTTTTCTAGCCGCATCAATAATACTGTTTAACTCTTCAAATCTAATGCGCTCAGATCTGCCACCATATCGATAATAAATATCACCTTCTTTAAGGGTGTATTTCACATTTTGAGAATCATAGGCCCTTTTGCATATACATGGCTTTTTGAGTAATGGGAATGTATATATAACGCCAAAGCTCATTCCTTTGAATTCAAATGTGCAATGATCCCATTTTATTTCCGGAGAAAAATACTCCAGAAGATTTTTGGTAAACTCTTCAACTTTGATATCTTCAAACTGTGCAAGGTTTTTATCTTTGAGACCAATCAACCGTCTCGGTTTATCACCAACACCAAAGATAATATATCCACCTGTATTGTTAGCAAAGGCTGCAATCGTCTTAAAATACTGTGCCATTCCTGAATGGCTATATGATTCTTTAAATTCTATTGTGGATCCTTCTCGGTTAATAATCCTCATAGGATCTTTGGGACTAGTTCTAAAAATGCTTGTAAGCCGGTCTGCCGATAAAGGATTGATAGTGGCCATATAACAAAACCTCCACGAGATAACTTACTCCACTCCCAGTGCCTTATACACCGCATCTTCCGCACTGTTATAGAAAATCAGATTAAAGCATCCGACCAGCTCCGCCGGTACTGCGCCGAGATCTGCTGCGGATGTAATCGGCAACAATACCTTCTTCGCACCAGAATCCAGGCAAACCTGCAGCGCATTTGCAAGCTCATCTACCTTTATCATGGTGCCGCTGATACTTATCTCACCGAGAACAGCAAGAGAACTGACAGTCGGCTTACTCAGGGCTATAGAACTCAGCGCAATGAGCGTAGGCAGCGCAAGCTTACTTGTCATGCCGATACCCTGAAGATCCTGATAATTCACGATATAATCTTTTGTGGTCGTGCTGATCGAACCGCTGATCCGGTTACCGTTGGCCTTCAAGAAGCTGAAAGCTGTGTTGGAAGCCTCTCTGCATTCACGGTCTGATCCAAGACCTGTCCGATCAAATTTGCCGTTGCCCGGTAGCATCTGAGACTCCAAACGGAATACGCCAATCATTCCGGACTTGCCACGAGATACGGTATAAACCTGCCCCGGATTGCACATGCCTTCCGGAATCAGTTTTCCGCCGCCTTGTTCCGGAACGGATACGTAATGCTCCTCGAAAGATTCATTGTCGATATAAGAGAAGTTCACGTCGTAGAACTCCATGCCGCCCAGCTTTTTCAGCTGCTCCTTGACGCGGCGGCGCATCTCCAGCGCAAGGGTCAGGACTTCCTCCACTTCTTCTTTGCCGAACTGACCGTCCGGATAGAGCAGCTTCAGGTAACCATCCACCATTCTGCGGATAGCAATAGTATCGCGCTGGTTCAGGTTCTTACCAAGACGGAAATACTTGTCCAGCAAATCTCCGTATTGTTCTTTCCGCAGTTCACGGATAAACTCAGCCAGGTAATCCGTAATAAAGCCATAATCGTCCGTAAAATGCTCCGGTCGGAACTTTGGAATCTCCCATCCGGGCAGATAGCAGTGCATACGGTCAAGGAAAGCTGTATCTGTACCCATTTCAGGCGGGAACGGGTCAAACAGGCTGGATGTCTTTAAGAGCACATCCACACTCTGGTTGATATTCCCGACAAAAACCATAGAGGCAGAAGCAGCCTTTTCCTCTTTGCCACGGGCAAAGGAACCGGAAGCCATGTAGTCCTTCATGATCTGCACGCCGTCTTTATCTTTAAAGCGGATACCGGCCACCTCATCAAAGGCAACGCAATCCCAAAGTCCTACCAGACCAACGGTCTTTCTGCCCATGTTGTAGAACAGATTGGCAACGGTCGTCTGCCCGCCGGACACTAGTATGCTGTTGGGAGAAATTTCTTTATACAGGTGCGATTTACCTGTGCTGCGGGGGCCAAGTTCACAGAGGTTAAAATTGTTTTCAATCAGCGGCAGCATACGGGTGAGAAGTAGCCACTTTTCCCGGTATTCCAGTTCGTCCGGCTCCATGCCGATGGAGCGCAGCAACACGTCAATCCATTCATCTTTGGTAAACGCTTTGCGCCCTGCCTTTAATTCATCGATGTCCACATGGGGCATCTGGATCGGCGTCAGCTTGCGGATGTGAATCGGCGTCCCATTGCGTTCTTCCTCGATAAACTCATAATCCAGCTGCACGATGCACCATATTCCGCCGCAGAGCAAGCGGTCATATTCGGTCGGATAGTCCTCATCAATGGGGATGCCCGTTAATCCAAGGTTTGAGAAGGTCGCAAGGTAGCAGTCGTGCTTAATATCCAGATTGACCGTAATCATATCGATCACGGTATGGCTGCCGCGCTGGCGCAGCAGTGACAGGATTTTCTGCGCTTCATCCGGACGCACGAAATTGTCTGCCAGAATCCGCTTGACGTTATCCACGCCCTGCTCGATCACCTCTGGATCGTCTGAACTGCAATACTGACCAAGAAGGAACTCCAGCACATAGACCGGTACATTCGCGCCTTCTTTGATCTTTTTTGTTAAATCCTTGCGGACGATCTTCCCATCGAAGTTCTGGCGGAGCTTACTCTTGATAACCTCTCGTCTGTCATCCGTAATCGAAAATTCTGACATATTCCCTTACCGGCCTTTCCTTCTATCAGATGCTGAAGCCAAAATCATCGGCAAACGCCAGATCCATGATCACAGGGTGACGGAATGCCTCGATGCCTGTCGCATCATCGTAAACGACAAGGTAATACTGCTTATTCTTGTCATATTTCTTATTCTTGAATGTGAAGCGCATCCGGAAGATTCTCTTCTGCGGATCGGATTCACGGTTGTCCGCGATGTAGGTGTTCTCATTAGAAATTTTCTCATTATCCTCCGATATAAAGTACATCTTATAGGTGGTCTCCTTGACTGTATCGCTGACCGCATCCGACTGGATGAAATCCATGGTGGTAATCAGGTTCGTGATTTTCTGCACGATACTCACCAATGCGATCTGCGCGGGACGGGTCTCCATATGTCCCCTTTCCATCCGGATGGTCAGAACGGGAACCAGCATTTCCTGCGGGGCGGAACCGCCATGGACGAAGTTCTGTCCGCCCCCGGCCACCTTGAATACATTGCTGTTAACGGGGAAGGAAACCACCTTCTGATCATCGTTTCCGAGGATCCGCCCCATGGACATGTTCTGAACACCTTCGCTTGTCACAGGCTCCTGTGCCACGATGAACCTGCGGTTAACAAACGCCTTCTTATCATTAATCCCGCCAATCTTATCGCTTTCAGAAAGCTTGTCGCGCTTATAAATGAAGCCATGGTCAGAGGTAACGATAAAGTGCGTGGTATTCGCATTTCCAGTGAGCTTTCGGATCAGATCCATGATCTCCGTGATGGCCTCTTCACAGGCGACAAACACTTCGTCCTCAGTATTGGCCTTATCACCGCGAGCATCGATCTGGTTATGATACACATATACAACCTGCTTGCCTGTGAAGATGTCTCTGAGATCGTTCTTTTTGAGATTCTTGATATCGTCAAACTGCACGCAGCAGCTGTCCTTCTGATACGTTTGCAGTACCGTCTGGCGGCCAGCCAGGTCATTGCAAAGCACACCATCTGCCAGCACGCGGAAATCGTCCTCCATGGTGAGAGTTCGGTGCGGCAGAAGCGCCGCCATACCCAATCTTGTATAGGACGGCAGCACGGAGAGCTGCGATTCCAGCTTCGCCGTGCATTTCGGGTCATCGCTCATACGGCAGTACAATTCCTGCCCCACCTCATAGCGCATGGCATCGGAAATGATGACCACTGTGCGCTCTTTGGCATTGCGGAGGTTACGGCTGTAGAAATTCCGCTGAAGCGGGATCTCCTGCATTGCCTGCTCTTCCTGTATGCCCTCATTCCATTTGGGCATGATCGTCGCCAGGAACTCATTGGTGTAGATGTTTTCTACCAAAGTACGGAGCCCTTCAAACGCGCCGGTGTCCTCCAAGGCGTCAAAACTGCCATAGAATTTCCGGTATTCCTGATCGATCTTATAATCGTCCTTCAGATACTGGCTGATGATCTTCTTAAAGCCATCCGGGCAGGAATAATTCGCTACCGAGATCAGATAGTACGCACTTTGAAGCAGACTGTACGTTTTCAGCGTCCGTTTTCCAAAGTGCAGTTTGCTCCGCTTTTCGCAAATATCCGGAATAGAAAGCCTATCCAGCTTCGCGCCGGTATCCTCGGCAGTCAGGCGTTCCACGATCCACTTCACAAGGATCTGATCTGCAGCAATAAAGGTATCCACGTCCACCAATGCTTCCGGCTGCATTGCGGAAAATGCCTCCATTACATTCATGCCGTCAGACACATGCTTTGACAATGCATCGAAGCGTTCCACATAAAGTACACTGTTCATGAGGTTATTCAGAAACGCAATTATATTACCTGATTTGTAAGAACCGAAGCTCTTCCAGCTCTGTGGAACATCGCAGCCCAGCTGTCTAGCGGTTGCCGTCACAAACATGGTAACCATGAGCTTTTCCAGCGTTGGCTTTACATCCGTGTAGCCAAACTGCTGCTCACAGAGCTTCCAGAACGAATCCAGCAGATCATACTTTTCGATCTCTGCCAGGAACTTATTGTCCTCCATCTCGCCCTCCGTGAGCATGACACGCAATACTTCTTCAAAGGAGCAGGTGCGTGTCTTACAGATAGCGCTCAGGAGGCCGACGAGGATATTTTCCTCATTGAAGTTCTCGATCTCAAGATCATAGAAGCGCTGTGTACGTTCTTTGTTGGCAAAGAACTTGATATGTTTTTCAATGATCGGCTTATACTTTTCCTCAATGCCTAGATCAACCGACAGGAGGGAGGCACGGTCGGCGAAAAACCGCTTGGAATACAGCATGGTGTCTTCCAGGTGGTTTTCGCTGACATCCGGCTTTGGAAACGGCGCATAGATCAGGTAATTTGTGGTGATATCTTCTCGCTCCAGAAAGCGCTTGGTCTGGAACTGATTATGCGGCTTCAAAATATATACCTTCGCATTTTCCAGTTCCACACCAGCGATATCTTCCTCAAACTCGGCTTTATCGTCATACCAGAAGACCAGCTTACGGGTATCGCCCGTAAACTCAGCATTCAGCCGGTCTATAATTTGTTTTAGGTTTAATTCAGCCATAACATTCAATCTCCAGAATCGACAACGATCCATTTACCGCGCTTTTGTGCCCCTTCACGGCTCAGCTTTCCACGCTTACGCAATGCATCTATCACATAGCGGATACCACTGACAGACATTCCGCATTGCAAAGCCATCTCTTTTATCGTAATCGATGGATTATGCTTAATCAGAGCAATAACCTTTTGTTCTGTGTTGGTTTCTGTGCCGGTTTCTATGTTGGAGGGGGCTTCTGTGCTGGTTTCTGTGACAGTTTTTCTGCTAGTGTCAGTCTTTTCGCCTGCCTTACTGTCAGTTTCTAAGCCAGTATTGGATAGATTGGCTTCATGATTGGCATCAATGGCCTTATAAATCGTCACCTTGATTCCATCGCCGAACTCAGAAAATTTCGGTTCCGGCAGCCCCATTTCTGCACAAGCTTTATATAGTCTGGGCAACCCGGTTCCCCAGCCTTCAATCAGATTCATATACTGAAATGCCTCGGCCAATGCCTTATTCCGACATTTTGATTTCCCGGAGAGCGCATCCGCCACACTCAAACCGGCACACAGCATACCCGGAGAATCGATCTCGACTCTGTCATCGTAGATAGAAACCTGAATACTCGCAGGATCTACATAGCTGCGGTGCAAAACCGCATTTGTGATGATCTCACGGATAGAACTGACCGGAAGCTCATAGACATCCTGCCGGTAAAGTCCCTCTATGATGGCACTCTTATTTGTGTGACGCAGCACAAACTGATGTGCCTGCTCGATCTGTTCCTGTACCGGTCCACGGAATTCCTTGCGGTCGATAAAATCCACTTTTTCAGTTCCTTTGAACAGGGCACACTGGATTTTGACATAACGCTCTCTCGGCTTGGTCAGAAGCGTAAAGGCTCTGGAAGGAACAAGCTCTCCCTCTTTTCGGAGCAGAATACCAAAGTCCTCCAATTTTTCGGTCGTAAGCTTATGAACCGCATTTTTGGCATCGGAACCTCTGTATTCTGACAACGCAGTCTGATACATGCTTTCCATCAGAGCTTCGACCGCTTCTTCGTCATAGGAATCGCCGATCTCCCACAAGGTATCATAGGACATCCGCGCACCTTCCAACTCCAGTTCCTTCAAAATGAACTCACCACAGGGGCGACTGGTTCCATTGATCCGCACATATGCAGACGCTTCTTTTCCGGCAGACTTCAGGTAATACGGCCGGTTGGTGCCCGGGAATACTTCTACTTCAAGAACCGTCTTTCCCTCCAGTGTTTTAGCGGTAATATCTGTAAAGATCTGGGGTGTACAGGTATCGGAAATCATATTGGAGATCGCATCAGAAAGTTTGAACGGATTCTGTTCCCCTAATCCTTTCACCTCACCTGTTTCATCCTCTATGCCTATCACAACTTTGCCACCGCCGGTGTTGGCGAAGGCAATGATGTCCTTCAGAAACTTCTCATGTTTCTTTGGGATCTCCTCTTTGAACTCAACGTGTTTTCCTTCACCGAAGTATTCTTTGGAAACTGCCATGCCATCACCCCTTACTTTTTCGTCATGATATTCTTGGAATCCGCCAACACCTCGTAGAATTTGCCGTCGTTTGCAGTCTGAATCTTGCGATAGTTGACCTTCACGCCGTCATCCAGATCCAGCTCAATGCGAGAAAGCGCAAGGTGCGCAAGGCGCTCGTCGTACTCCCGGCATTCCTTCAACTGCTTCTGCAGCTTCTCCCGGCGCTTGGTGGACTGTGCTACTTCCCGACCACTGGTGCTGTGGTCGATCATATCCTGCATGCGGCCGATTTCGCTTTCGTAGATACGCTGCATCCGGTGCAGATAGTCGATACGCAGGTTTCCAATGGTATCGGCATTATAGCGGTGCAGGTAGATCAGTGCCTTGAAACCGTTCTGTTTGCCGGAATCAAAGAGCCAGTAGATCGGTCTCTTGCCGGAACCAGTGACGGAATAGGTCTGGCAGTGATCCTTGAAGAAATCGTTCAGGAAATAGTTTCGGATGACATCACGGGAGGAATTTCCCTTGTTGCCCAGCGCATCGGCGATGAAGTCAAGATTCTGCTCCAACGTTGCCTCGCCATAGACAGCTTTCAGCCAAGTACACAGGCGGGTCACAATGTCGTCTTCCAGATACTCCTCGTCTGTGATGGGAATCACGTTATCCGCATCCGGCAGGAAAGAGGAATACTTGGAGGCATCCCAGGTACCGCCCGCATAGGCAAGGCCTTCCGTATCCAGAGAATACCGACCAAACATGCAGCCTACGGCGTAGGAAAGCAGGGACTTGATATCCCGCTGAAGATCCGCCTTGCGAACTGTCACATCCCTATCATCAACCTCCGGCGTCAGTTCGTCCTGCAAACCATAAATATCAATGAAGATGCGGTTCAGTTCTTCTTCGTTAGCTTTCAGCTGCCGGAAACGATCTTCAAAGTCCTGTGCCACAAACTTGTAGACATATTCCAGAGTAGTATCGCCATCATCATTCCAGTGTAAACGGCTTAAAGCTTTACGGACGATAGGATGCATTTTATAATCCCATGAAGTTTCAAAGGAATCCCAGTCTTCTTTTGCTATATCAGTGCATAATCTAACGTATTCATCTACTTTTACCTTGTCTCTTTCATCTATAATAATTGCTGGAACCTTGCCAACTGGACCTTCGTGAAAATCCAAGGTTGGAGACAGAACCGACAAAGCCATCTCAGCCACTTTGGAATTAAGAAGTCCCAGTAAATAATAAAGATTACTTTTGTTGTCAGGGAAACAAACCGATCCTTTGGTTTCGAACATAAACCCAGTTGGACTAAGCCTCATAGATAGCTTATTGGCCAGAGTAGACCACGTAATTCCCTTACGGAAATAATAGTCCATATTTTGAGGTCTAGATTTTTGTCTACCGTTTGCATCTCTATTGTTCTTAATTCCGAACCCATCATTTTCCCAGTCTACGATGTAATCATTATTTCCAAACCAGCGCCTATATGTACCGCCCTTATTACAAGGGAACCATTTCTTCTTGCTATCCCGAGCAGCATCTCTGTCTTTGCAACCAAATCCTAAATTTTCAAAATTTGGCTCATACCATAACCTCAGGAATCTATCATTATCCCCCGTAGCCAGTCCCTGTCTCGGTTTTGCAACTTTACTTATGATTTCGTGCCTAAATGCATCGAGAAATGTGTCATTTAACCAATATGCATATGGTGCGCCTGGTATAGCATCGAACTTATCTTGTGATGTAAAGCTTTCATTTGCCTTTGACAAGAACAATTCCATTTTTGCAGACTCAGATTCCCCGCTTAATAATCTTAAGTATCTACCCGTATAATTTAGAATTGTTTTTGCTCGCATCACGAAGCTTGTAGTCTGTACCACCTCTCCACTTATCTCATCAAAAGCTCTTGGTCCAAGATGTGCCATATTAACACACGTGTACTTTAAAGTAGATTGACGGAGCTTTTCAAAGCTTGATAAAAACATCCATGAATGTTGTGTAATCATGGCTTGGTAACCATTTGAAGATAATAGATTGTGGCATTTTTCAATGAAAACAGCATACAGATCAGTTTTATTGTTTGGATATTGATCTTGAACATATTGAATGAGTTTTCCTGTGCCATTTCCAATAACCATATATGGCGGATTCGTGACGGCTGTAAAATACTTATTTGCCACCACCTCAGCAATGTCAATGATCTCCTGCAGCCTATTCGCAGCCGGCTCCGCACCATTCATATCCAGAGAAAGCTGCCCTACACCTACATTCGGCACAGCAAAACGGCGCAGCAAATCCCAGTCACGCCTTTCGATGTTCAGGATACTACCATACTCTTTGGCATCCTTGAACTCTGCAATCAAAGTATTGATCTCTTTGAGAGCCTTCTGGCGCTCGTCTTCGGAAAGGCTGCCGCCCATATCCCCAAGAGCAGCATCGGTAATGCCGTTGCTCTCTTGAATCGCATAGACTTTGTAGGTATTCTCGCCATTCAAAATGCGGCGGTTATATTCCCTTGCCTTCATCATCACGGCAAAATAGGCCATCTGATAGGCACGGTCGTCGATATCAAGGCCATAGAGATTGTGTTCCAGAATGCTTCTGGCCGCATCCCGCTGCCCGTACCCTGCGCTCTCATAGATCTGCATCAGCACGGAAAATCCATAAACCAAGATATGCCCCGAACCCATACAGGGATCGATCATGGTAATCTGCTCTGGAGTCAGTTCCAGGCGCTCACGACGAAGCTCCCGGAGCTTTGCTTCCACTTCAGGTTCCTGCTTTGCCTCCGGCAAATAATATTTCCAACCAAAACCGGCTGCCAGCTCCGCCTCGTCCTTGGACTCATCCAGTGCCCGCAGGTGTTCTATCCAGAGCCTGCCGACAGAGTTCTCCACCATGTAGCGGACGATCCAGTCCGGTGTAAAGAGCTGGGTTACCGCCGGGATCTCTTCCTTGGTGATCTTACCGCTCTTGGCGAAAGCCTCATTTTTCGGCTCGGTGTTGTAATACTGATACAGCCAGCCGATGATCTCCACCTGACCGCCCAGCTCGATGTTAAAATCCTCTTCCGGAATGTCGTGTACCAAATGCCAGACCACACCGTCCTGGTCGATAACGGACAGGTTCAGCAGCAGCTCGGTATAATCGGCGGTCTTCTCAAATAGAGCAGGGAGGATCTCATTTAAAGCATTGCACTGCTTGATAAAGAGGATACGGAAAACCTCATCTACCTTGTTTTCCTGCTTCAGGCGGTAAATTTCCTGTTCTTCATCCGCAGAAAAGGAAAGTTCTGCCTCAAAGGGTGTTGTGACCAGATCCGGCTCCATTTTACCGGAATCGGAGGACAGTACCCGGATATTGGAGGGCAGATAATCGTTGACCTCCATAAAACGCACGGCAATCAGGCGGTTAAACCAGGTATAGGCAACCTCCTCAATCACATACTTATAGGCAGTCTGATAGTTTGTCTCTTTTTCCTTGGCACGAATCTTATCCACCAGCGATTTCCGCTGCTTCACAGCATCCCCAGAGACGGAATACGGCTCCGCCGTTCCGATGTCATAAAACTCGGTGGTGCCGGTGGACTGCGGCAAGGCTTTCTGGATGCCTTCCGCCGTGATGCCCATCAGGCCGGCACGGTAGCTGATATCCGCGATTAGCTTATTCCTTGCCCAGATGGCAAAGTTCTTAATGGCAGTCTTGTTCATAGCTTGCCCCTTCTATCGTTAAAACTCGACATTTACTATGTCGTTGTTCTCCAGTTCCGCCAGCAGTGATTTGCGAAGGGAAGATATCACCTTCTCAACATCCTCCGCACTCTCCAGACGCCATGAGGAAGCATGTGTCATGTTCTTGATTGTGACGTTCTTTGTCTTCTTGACGTGATATGTGACTTCCGGTTCGGCCACTCTGTCAGGGAGCGCCTTGCCCTCTTCCTTTGCCTTCCGTGCAGCCTCTTCCGCCGCTTTTCTTGCTGCTTCTGCTTTCTGTTCTTCATTCCGGCGATCCATCGCATCCATCTCGTTCAGGAGGCGGATTTTCAGTGCTTCCGCTTTATCTGCAAAACTCCGAAGGGTAGAGACATTGTTGCAATGCTCTGCACCGTCAAGGATCTCCCGGAACAGGTCAATGTATCGTCCGCGTTTTTCACCGGCATATTCCTTGGTGTTCAGGACTTCCAGTACCCGTGTCTGCGCCTGATCGATGGAATCAATAACCGGCTTTTCCTCACGGGTGAGGATCTGCATATACACTTCCATAAAGCGTTTGCAAAGCTCCGGAAGCTTGGGGATATTCTGATACGGTTTTTCCTGCCGGGTGATCTGCCGCATCTCATGAACGACTTTCTCCAGCTCTTCATCTACGATGTAAGTCTTGGAGTCATCATAGATTGCCAGCATATCCAGCGCATGGCTGAAGATCTGCTGCTGTTCTCCATTGAAGAAAGCCTTGACCGGTTCGTAATCCTCCGCGAAGTCGTAGTAGTCTTCCCGGTTCTTCGATACATACTGGAAAAATTCCAGCGGAGACTGGATCTGCAGCACAGACTGCATAATGCGCTTGCCGGTTTCAAGAGCTTTCCTTCCGGGGAAGGCGTAGCGCTGATATTGCGGTTCCAGACGAAGAATCTCATTGATGGTGTTCTGGGCATACCGTTGGAAATTCTTCATGATGCTGTCTTCGTCCTCGGCAACACCGGAGGTTCCGAAGACTTCCTTCATCACATCCCGGACAGCTTTCTTGTCCTTCTCATTCACGCGGACGCGCTCCTCCATCAGGAGCTTTTCCACGAATGCTTTCTTTGTGATGAAGCTGATCAGTTCTTCCTCGGTCTTATTGTTCTGGTTGACACTGGCACCGTTCACCGTAAAGGCAAGGTCTCCGCGCTTAAAGAGCCGTGCCACCAGCCAGTGCACATCATCCTCCACAAAGCCATAGGGAGCTTTCATGAAACGATCCTTGACCGTCTTCATGGAGGTCTTCATGTGCATATGGGTGTTCTGAGCGATGAAGGCCAGCACATCGTCCAGCGCATGGGTGTTGGGCTCCGTCGTTCCCTCCAGTCCCAGCGTCAGCTGATTATTGGAGTGGAACATTTTCCGGACTTCCGCCTCGCCGCAGGCCGCGTCAATATAGGAAAGCTTGTTATAGACGATCTGCACCAGTCGGCCAATAGATTCATTGATCCTGCCGGTCACTTCCTTGGCAGAGGTACGGACAGTATCGCCATTTACATAGATGGTGGAATCCTTCAGACTCTCCGTCAGATACAGCTTGGCGTTGGCATTGCGTTCCCGCATTTCCACACGCTTTGCTTCCTTGATGGTCTCGTACTTGGCCAGCTGGGTCGATGTATTCAGGCGCAGGAACTTTTCAATCTTCAGGTACTGCCGGATCTCATCCAGAAATGCAGTATCATTCGGCAGCACAACCAGAACCTCCCGTCCCTGGCCGGACATCATGCGAAGCGTAGTCTCATCGTTTCCGCCCTCATACCACGGGGTAAGAATGCGAAGTCCAAAGTCATAACCCTGATTGGCTTTATAAGGCCGGTCATCCACAGCCTGATTGAAGCCGAAGGAATACCTGCCGTTGAATGCCGGGTAACGATACTTCTTATCCGTAAAGATGTCCTCAAAGATCATCTCGGAAACCTTATTGATGACCTCGGCCATCTCCACATTCTGGCTGTCAATCTCACGGTTGATTTCCTGCTCTTCATCTGTCAGGAATACATAAAGGCTGCCGTTTTTCTGCACCAGCATCTGGCGCATGAGCACCTTCAGTGCCTCTTCGACTTTTGCCTTGACAGTGATGCGGTCATCATCAATATTCTCGATCATGAGGCTTACGATATTATCAATGTTGGACTCGATCTCCAGCACATATTTGATCATGAAGAGTGCCTTCAGTACGTTGATGGTGAAGACGTCGCTCTCCTTGTGATCCGGGTTGATGTAGCTGTTGTCATAGCTTTTCTGGATCACACCCTTGTGGCTGTGATCCAGGAAGTTCTCCAGCGCGTCATAGAACCGGTGGAACGGCACAATCACGCCGACTTCTTTCTCCTTGATAGCCTCTGCGGATTCCTTGAAGAGTGCCAACATGGAACGCTCGCCCTCAGACAAGTGCTTTCCGGATGCACCATGCGTGCGGATCGATGTCAGCACGCTGGCAAGGAGGTTAAACTGATAGGGGATGAAGGGATAAACCTCCGCAAAATCCCGGTCGTTTGCATATAATTTTTTCTCCACGCCATCGTTGAACACGACCAGGTTCTTAATGATGGTGGCTTTCTGCTCGTAAAGCAGGCGCAGTGTCTGTGCTGCGGTCTCATTCTTATCCAGAATACGCTTCTTAATGACGGTATCCACGTTTGCGGAAGACAGCGACAGACGGGTATCAAAACGTCCCTGAATCTTGGAGAAATCATTGCCCTTGACCTTCTTGATGGAATCAATGTCCTGCTGGCTGGTCACGATGACCCATGCCTTACCCATACACTCACGGCCAAGTTCTTCCGTGACGGTCTGCAGGTTCAGCATCAACTTAGAATCGTCGCCGATGTACTGGCCGATCTCATCCACGAGGAAGACAACATGATGGTTGTTTCCCATGCTGTCAATATAGGCCTTTACACGCTTTGCAAAGTCTTCGATGCTGATCTGATACTCACCGATTGCGGCATCGCACCAGTTCCAGGCAGCCTTCTCACTCATGTAACCCATATCAACGAGAGCATCCACCACTCCGTCCTGCTTGGAGAGGAATTCGTGGCGCTCTTCATACCAGTCATGACCGGTCACTTTCAGGTATGAAGCTTTGAAATCTTCGTACTTTCCGTCCTCGGTCAGCTTCCGCTCCAGATCCGCAATGTAGGGAATTGCCCCACAAAATCCCAGCGAATTATTGAAGACCTTCAGGAAGACATTGACGATGGCATCCTTATTGGATTTTCCGTCGGATTCACTCTTGGCATCGATATTGAAGATAATGACATCGGACGGCGTATTGGCTGCCAGCTGCATATCAGCCAGCACCATGGGATCACTGATCTTGTGGTCGTCAATAAAGTAATCAATGGCCCTCTTGCCGCCGATTTTCTCGTTATCCAGAATGTAAGAAAGGATCTTCAGCAAGTGAGATTTACCACTTCCAAAGAAACCGGAAATCCACACGCCCATCTTGGTGGTATTCCCGTTGATACCTTTTGCATAGGCAGAGAAGAAATCAGCAAAGTGGCGCTGCAGCTCCGGCGTGACCACATATTCTTCAAGCTCGGTGGCGATATTGGTTTTCTCGCCCTGACCGGCAATCACAACACCCTGGATATCACGGGTGATTGGTTTCTTAAACATCTCTTGAATTCTCATGGTCTCTACCTCACTTCACAAGCTTAAATGCCCTGTAATAGTTGTCGTCTTTGATTTCATTGAACAGGATCAGTTCCTGCTCGTTGTATGTTCCGGGGAAGAACAGCACCACCGGAGCTTTGAGCACCGACTGATGCAGGTTGTTCAGAATTTTATGGGAACGAAGCAGCGGATAGCATTTGCCGACACCGGTCAAAAACACGATGGCGTTTTCCGGGGTCTGCTCCACAATCTGCCGGATCAGGATGCTGTCATCCTCATTCATCTTCATGGAGGTGGATGCAGCCCGGACGATATAGTCGAAGCCCCTGCGCTCCTCGTAACGGATGTAGGAATTCACAAAATCCTTGCTTTCCAGATAGTCCATGATCATGTCGTAGAGGTCAAATACCACCAGCTCAAATCCGTCCGTTCCCTTGGCGTTTTTCTTCTTCATGTATTCGATGCGTTCACGGACTTCCATTTCCTTTGCCGGGTCATAATCGAATACCCAATAATTTACTTCATTGGCTCGGCCAGAGCTTTCCCGGAATTTGGGCTTATGGATGGCAGCTTCCATCTCATCTAGCCGTTCCTGTAATTGGCCCAGGCCACCCTCTCTTTCGCCTGCGGCGAAATTCACCTTGCCTGCCATCATCTCTCCTCCGTTTCACTATGTATAGGTTCGTCATAGCCAATCACGCCGCGCTATCGCTTTCGTTCTTGGAGACTCACCTAACCCCCGTAATTGCTTTGAGTTCATATTCGAGGCCGTTGTCCTGCATCCATCTTTCCATCGCCGGATCGGGAAGCGGTTTATAAATTTTCCGGACATCCTTTGCTTTGTTTATGACACCGGCCTCATAAAGCATAGACTTGTACGATACCATCAGTTTTTTGATTGTTGCCTCCGTCCACTTGGCAGCGTTTTCATCTTGCTCCTGCTTGTTTTTGAAGAATATTCGCAGGTCGCTGTCAGAAAGTTCATTGCTGCCAATGATCATCTTCTCCCGGACAAGCTCGTAAACAAGTGCGCCGAATAATGCGTCATACGCCATCGCCGCCACAAGAGCAAAAAGCTTTTGCGACGCAAGATCACCCCCCGCAAAGACATCATAAAAACTGTCATCAAGACTCTTCACTCGCGCAGAAACTGTATTGAAGATCTGTGTTGCCCGGAGGGACGTAGGTGCTCCAAATATATTTTCATTTTCATTCAGGCTTTTGATTTCTTCCCAGCTCATGCCTTCCGCTCGAAGCGAAATCACTTTGCGAAATTCCATGAACCAGAAGCAATGCTTAACAGCGCCTGCACTGTATTTACTTCTATCCATCAAAAGACTACCCCATCTCTATTGTACGGAATCAACTGTACCATTTTCTGGACTCGGTTCAGGATCAGGAAAAATTTCCATGATGTCATCAATGCTGCAGTTCATATTAAGGCAAATCTTCTCCAGCACGTCCACCATGACGTTTCCTCCATTCTGAAGTTTATTCAAAGTCCCCTGGCTGATGCCGGTAAGTGCTTTGAAGTCTTTCTTCTTCATATCTCTGTCTATCAATAATTTGAATAACTTCTTGTACGAAACTGCCATAACCTTTACCTCTCAATATGAGCTCCATAAATGGCTACAAAATCACATAGCTTATACTATATCACAAAGCGATTGAGATTGCGTCTATTTCGTCGTGCTTATGGCAACTATTTTATTGTTCAAAGAATTTTTCGACCACAAAATGGCAATTGGTATCAGCGTTTTAACATTTTCAGGAATTTTCGTGCAGAAAATGATAGTCGGTAACTGCGCGAGCAGTGTCTGGGTATTAACCACAGACTTTTCGAGCTCGTTGAGGCAGCGCCCCCCCCTGATAGTGTCAATAATCTTTCGCAAATTCAATTTCAGCCGCCGGTGTATTGTAGTTAGCTGGCTGTGAACTGACCATAAGCCTTGCACTGGAGCTCCAAATCAAACAGGTGATTCATATTGAGATACCGCTTGGTTCCCCGGTTCGACGCTGCCACATGGCGCAGTCGGGCACAGACTAACATCAAAGCACTTTGACCATCAGGGAATGCTCCAATCGCTTTTGTTCGGCGTTTGATCTCCCGATTGACGCGTTCAATGGTGTTGTTGGTCCGGATTCGATTCCAGTGTTCAGTTGGATAGTCCATATATGTGAGCGTCTCTTCGATACTTTCCTCCACTTTCTGGGCAGCGGCAGACAGCTTCATTTCGCGGAGTTGTTGTGCTACAGAAGCAGCCTTTTCTCGAGCTGACTTTTGCTTTCTTGGGCATGGATGGCCTTCAGCATCATTGCGACGGTTCGCATCTTTGTTCTTGGTGTGATGGTGAGTACATTTCGGTAGAAATGTACTGTACAACGCTGATACCGGGCTTTTGGAAACACTTCAGAAATGCTTTCTAGCATACCAAGGCACTTGTCGCCAATGATGAGACGAACGCCTTTAAGCCCACGCTCTTTCAGCCATACAAAGAAGTTTTTCCAGCTTTCGTGATCTTCCTTTATGCCTTCGGCGGCGCCAAGGATTTCGCGATAACCTTCATTGTTCACACCAATGGCCACAAGGACAGCGACATTCCGAATTTCGCCACCCAGCTACGTTTCAGGTAAACACCATCAACGTAGACGTAAGGGTACTCCTCAGTAAGAGGACGGGAACGCCATTCCTCGATGTCCTCAACACGACGAACAGAAACACCGGCCAGGTACATCTCAATCAAGGCTTCTTCTACGGAACGCTCACGGCGCTTATATCGCTCGGTGATGGCAGTTTCAAACTGAATGCCCTTAAGTTTTGGAACTTTGAGAGTCACATTCCCTGAAGTAGTTGAAAAATTTCTCTCATTTATCTTATCAGCATTCACAAGCTCATCAGCTTCGTGATCTAGCAGAGCATTAAGGTTGCCTCGACGCTGCTGCGCACCAGATCTTTGAGATTATTCTTTATCAGATCCTCATTGAGCTGCATAATGTTATCAGACATAGCTATTGCCTCCTCGGTGGGTTTTGTGTGGTAACTTAATTTTACCGACAGCAATAGATTATGTCTATTTTATATGAATTTGAATTTGTGATGCTTATTATATGTTATCCTTGATACAATACCCACCGCACGGAAGTGTAGAAAAGTGGTTAAAACAAAGGCTTTCAGCAGATTTGAACCGTCTGCCGAAAGCCTTATTTTTTGTTTCTTGATTCTGCGGAGTGTTTCTGAAAACCGTTTGAACCCGCTCCGAAGCCAAAATAAAAAGGTCACCCAATATTTGGATTAATGCATTTATTCTTTTTACACTGGCACTTTTGCATTGGGAACTCTTCGACAGGATTATCGCTTTTATACCAGCGATCTCTTAAGCTCGTACATGAATCATATAGACTTGATACTAAAGGAAACCCTCTCGTTGCTAACTCTGCAAATTCCTCATCATACTGTCTATAGTGCTGTAGGCTTACCAATCCATGAACTAATTCATTGCGATCTTCGCACCACCGCTGTATCTCTGTTAGTATCGCGCTATCAAATCCATCAAATGCTCCGTATTTTGTGTCAATTTGCTTCTGCAAGCATTTTATTCGAGTAGAAATTGCTGCGGATTTTTTATCTGTTCTTTCTGGTACAGTGCAGTTATCGATATATTTAGTAATTAGTCGGCTTATCCGTTGCTCGAAAATTGCATAGCAAAGCCATACGACTTCTATATGCTTTTTTGATTCATATGCATCAGACAGGCGCGCGATGTATTCGTCATGCATCTGAGCCATTTCGTTCCTTGTCTCGTAATTTTCCTTGGCTCTCATAATAATCCCTTCTGGCATCATTATTTCGGTATTGTCGCATCGTTAGTACACAAAATAGTCATTCAAAGTATTGAAAGCAGAACTCCAACTGCAATAATCAAAAAGCATATCCAGAGAAAGTCTCCTAAATTTTGTGGTTCTTTCATCAATCTATAAATCCTCGCAATTAACTGCATCGTTAAATTAGACAGCGAAGTTCCTCGACAAATCTTGAAGCAGAGGCATTCTTAAACATTCTAAAAATAATGGTGTTTTCGTCTCTCAATGCAGAAAATACGCTCTTTGGGTGTCCATATCCTTTCTCAACGATACTAATATACCCGTTGGTAATATTTAAGGTTTCCCGAATCATCGCAGCCAATTCCGCTATGCCCTTTTTCCCGCGCAACGATCCGACGTAGCGGTTTTCTTCGTTTTCGCCCGCAATCATATCGTCTCGCATCCACTCCTGAACGCTTTTCATTTGCCGAAGCGTGTCAATCAACTCACGGCTTGGGTCCTGCAATTGTCTGCTATCTACCGTACGAAACTCAAGCAGTTCAAATTGCTCCTGCGGCTGCCTTTCCAAAAAGAAATAGCCGATCGGAACATGTATTTTGCGGCTGAACTCCTCCAGTTGCGAGAACGTGGGCTTCTTTTCTCCGCTCCTCCACTGTTCAAACTTCTCTCGCACGGCAGCGGGAACTTGCACGGATGTGTTGATCCAGTTCCAGATGTTACTCGAAACTTCCACGGTATTCGCCATAGTTCCACCTCCCTGCGATTTTGTTGCCTTTATTCTCTCATTTTTTTACGTTTGCTCAATCTCTTTATCTCAATAACCACATACAAAGGGCGCCCCTTCCTACAGAGCGGCGCCCTTTTCTTCTACCTTTTCACTTGATTCAAACTTCTCTGCAGATCACCGGCTCACTCTTAATCCCGTTCAGCTCAATCCTTTTCTCCGCTCCGGGCGTGTCAAAGGGCTCTGCTGCCCCTTGCGCTTTTGCCTCCCCCGAGAATAGTTCGTCTACGGTGATCGCAAACAAGGCTGCGATTGCCATGCTTTGCGGCACACAGGAAACACGGGCTTAACACCTTTCAATACTGCTCAATCCTCTCGCTGTATAAAGTTGGTCGCTGCTCCGCTTTCGGTCTTCGGGTACGGAATGCCCTGCTCTTTTGCGAGGGCAAAGCTTCGCATCATCCAGACC
>ERZ773267.310-NODE-310-length-34990-cov-4.127036_pt1 | contig 34990 bp, 52 predicted proteins | sample MGYA00511959_ERZ773267 | MGnify/ENA primary metagenome ERZ773267 (study PRJEB29015, sample SAMEA2738165) | human oral metagenome | biome: human oral; feature: human-associated habitat; material: saliva | place: China | collected 2240 ...
TCTTTGACGGCGGTTTCCAAACGGCGGACGGTATCGTCGAAACTGTATTTGCTGATGGCGGTATGGGTTTGATTCATGGCGGAACTTTGTCGGGAATCGGGTTGTCGGGCGGCATCGCCACCATGTGAGGCGCAGGCGGTCAGGGCGGCGGCGAGTAAGATGGGGATGATCGTTTTCATGGCTGTGCTTTCTAAGATAGGGCGTGTTTGACACGCCCTTTTTTATTTGATGGCTTTGGCTAAGTCTTCGGGGACTGCCTGATTTGCCCAATCGTGATTTTTTTGGATGGCCGTCTGAATCTGCTCATTTTTGCCTGCTGTTTCGGCGGTCAACTTGTCGAGCTGCGCTTGCATGGCGCGGCTGCGTTGTTGGTAGAGCGTCAGGGCGGCTTCTTTTTTCTTGATGGTCTCGGCCTGCGTTTTGATTTCTTGCTCTTTGGCTTTGATTGTTCGGTTGGCTTTGAGCAGGCCGTTCATCAATAGGGCGCAGGCGAGGGATAGGGCGATGCAGAATGAAATGACGATTTTCATGTCGCGTCCTTTAGGAAAGCTCGAAATGTGGGCCGTCGATAAACGCGCGTTTACCGGCGGCGCGGCGTTCGGCGACGTAGTCGGCGACGAGTTGGGTTGTCGGCTTGGTGGTGTCGTTGAGAGTTTCCCAGCAGCCGCCCCAACGGACGCGGATGTTTAATTCTTTGGCGGCGGCGCGCATGGCTTCGGCGATGGGGTAGAAATTTTCCCACGCCCATGAAATCTCTTTTGTGCCGTTGCCGTCGAAGTCGCCCCACGGAATGAGGTCGGAGGCGTGGCCGTAGCCGTCTGTTTGTTTCAGGTGTTTGCTGTTGAGAGTACGGCTTGCACCGGCGGCGACAAGGCGCTTTTGTCGGTCGAGTGTGCGCAGTCCTTCGTTGACGCCGAAATCTTGGCTGGTCAGCTCAATCGCGCGCTTGATGACTTTGACGAGATTGGGATGTACGCCGTTTAATTTTGACAGGCTGGTTTTTCCCAGTGTGTAGGTTGGTTTTTCGGTCATTTGTGAGGCTTTCTTATGGGTTGGTTTGATGTTTGGTAGAGGTCGGCAAAATACTGTTGACGTTGCCGCCGTGCCAAATTAATGCTCCGGTATGTAGGGCTAATCCGAAAATCAGCCCCCACACGGCCGCGGAGTAGAGTTTGAAAATCACGGCTATCATGAGGCCGATCATCCAGGCGAATTTGAGCCAGGCGATAAAACTAATCAGGGGCTTATGAGTGCGGCCGCGTGTATCAAAAAACAGGATGCGCCATGCTCCGGCGGCAGTCAGGGAGATGATGGCGGCGGCTTGCAGTGGGGTCATTCGCTCTCTCCTTTCTTTTGGGTTTGGCTTTTAGCTGTGCCGACAAAGTCGATCAGGCGGTTGACGATGACGACGACGAGGGCGGAAAACAGGGCTGCGCCCAAAAATTCGTTAAATTTCAGCGGCTGGGCATCAGGGCGGATGATGCTTAATGCCCAGTTGAAAATCCCTGCGGCGGTTTCGCCGCCGAAGATGCCGCTGAAAAAGGAAACGGCGAAGAGCCAAGCCTTAGTCAGTGGGCTGTGTTGGTTTTGGCTTAGGATAAAAAGGCTGGCTCCGACGGCTGCGCCGAAGGCAACAGAGGCGGCCATGTGATAACTGCCGATGACGATGACGGCCGCGTTGATGGCGGTGGTGGTTTTGGTTTCGTTCACGTTTTCTAATCCCATAGATTGATTGTTTTGATTGTTTGGTTTTGTTCTGTTTTCGGCATGACGATGGTCAGCCCGGCAGGCAGTTGCACGGCTTGGCGGCTTAGTTTTGGATTGGCGGCGAGGATTTGCTCAACCATGCCGCTGGATTTTCCGTAATACTCGTAGGCGATGCGGCTGATGGTGTCGCCGTCGCGCGTGATGATGGTGTTGTTTTGGGTGTGCATTTCAGACGGCCTTTAAATCAGCTCGCAATCGATGCGCGGCTTTTTGAGCAGCTCGGCGATGGCGTGATGGCCTTCGCGGCGGTAGTCTTCGGCGGTCTCTTGTTTGGCGTCGCTGCGCGCGGCGGTCTTGCCGGTGCTGTCGTAGTCGTTGTAAATCTCTAGGAGCAGGGCTTTGGTGTAGCTGTACACGGCGCGGCGGTAGCGGATGTTGGCGAGCGGCTCTCCGTTGATTCGGCGTGGGTCGGTTTGGCTGATGTGTTGCGCCAATGGGACGATGGCGATGATGTCTTTGAGCTGGTCGTTGACGTAGGCGACGGCGTTGATTGCAGTCTCGAAGAGGCGGTCGGGTGTGATGGTGGTGTCGATGCGCATGTCGCGGCGCAGTTCGTCCAGGTCGACAACCGGCCAAAATTCGCCGCTGTCGATGTGTTGTTTGTCGATGGTCTGTGTGTTGGTGGGTGCGGCGGTATTGAAGTTAAATCCGGTCATTTCAGACGGCCTTTTTTATTGGGGGTATGGCAGGGGCGGCGGCGCAGGCTGTAAGGGATTGGGCTTGCAGACAGGCAGCCGTCTGCCATACGGCGGGGGGGGTTTTATTTTTCGAGCTGTTTTTTTAGCGCGTCGATGCGTTTTTTGACGCCGCTGCGCTCGTTGTAGGCGAGGGCTTGCTCGTAGAGGGCGAGGGCGTGTTCGTCTTCGCCTTGTTCTTCGGCGCGCTCGCCTGCGGCTTTGAGCAATTTGGCGCGGATTTGGTCGGGCATGTTGTTGATGTGCAGGCCGTTGTCTGACTTGGCTGTGACCCAATCAATCAGGGTTTGCAGGTTTGGCAGGCTGATGTCGCTGCCTGCGCTGATTTGCTCGGCCATTTGCTCGATGATGATTTCCGGCATGGTGCGGCTGTATTCGTCGGTCGAGGCCATTTGTGTCTCGATGGCGAGTTTCGCCAGCGGCATGGCTTGGTCAAGCGCGCCTGTGTCAATCATCCAAACCAAGAGCGTAGGGGTCACTTGGTCGTCTTCGGTGGCGCGGCCGGTATCGATGACACCTTGAATCCAGTCGGAATAATTCGGAATCATGGCGGCTTTGGCTTTGATTTTGTCTTGGATTGAGGCGATGTTTTTTAAAATCGCTTTGTCGTCTTTGAGGCTTTTATATAGGCGTTGATAGACGGTTAGGGCGTTGATGTCGATGTTGTCCGTCGCAGCGGCAGCGGCAATGCTTTGATCAAAGTGTTGGCGGATGAGGGTCATTTCAGACGGCCTTTCTTTTTGTCTTCGGGGGCTTGCGCCCCCTGTTTTTATTCGGTGTATTTCAGGTTTTCAATCAACACGGCCGCGCCGTATTCTTCGACAATAAAGTCGATGTTTTTTGATTGCAGGCTTTCGAGCTGGTCTTTGCGTGGGTTGTCCACGATCAAACGGCGCTCGCCGCTGATTTGGTAGTAAATCGACAGATTTGACAACGGGGTAATCAGCAGGGTGTTTTGCGGCATATTTGGGACGTACATAACCGGCAGGCCGCCCAGTGTGCGCTCTTTGTTCAGACGGCCGCCTGCTTCGATTTCGGTGGCGGTATCGCCTGATTTGTTGACGATGCGCAGGTACTTGTCGCCAACGGTACGGCGACTGGTCAAGACAACAAAGTCAGAGCGGTCGGCGAAGCGTTCGTCCATGATGTTGAGCGCGTCAGTGACGACGGCGTCGAGGTTTTTGTAATTGGTTGCGCCCGGGCCATGTGGGACGGATGTGACCGACGTGCCTGCTGTGCCGATGCAGCGCGCTTTGTTTTCCTCGCGCATTTTTTGCAGCCAGCCTTTAGCAACGTCTTGCAGCATTGTGTTGGCGGAGGCGTCAGAATCATCGGCGCGGCTGGTGCCGTTCATGCCGATGGTTACCAACGACAAGGCAATGGATTCGGCGATTTTTTTGTTGACGTGTTTCGGGAAATCGGTCAGGTGCGCCCATTGGTCGATTTCGTCATAACGCAGGGCGGCGTCGAAGTTAGTTTTCTCGAGCGAGTATTTGCGGCCGCTCAAGTTGTGGATTGGCTTGGGTTTGCGTTCTTTACCTGCGCCGGTGGTGTCGGTATTGCTGCCGATCAGGCCGGAAGAAAGGCCGATAACTTCGCCGACTTTTTCAGTTTTCGGGCGCAGGTTGATTTTTTGCAGCAGCTCGGTGTTTTGGGCAATCTCGTCGTACATGATTTGCACGGCGGTCGGGGCGATGGTGTAGCCGTTGCTGACTTGCTCTTTGCTGATGCCCTGGGCGGCGGCAACTTCGGAAATCATCGCGGCGATGGCGAGACTTAATTTAGTTTGGTTCATGGTGCGCTTTCTGTGGTATTGGGTATTAGGGGGATGGGTGGATTTCGGTTTTCTTACCAAGCAACGCGCGCGGCGGATTGGCTGCCGCTGTGTTCTTGGCGTTGGCCGGTATATGGCGCGGCTTCGATTTCGGCTTTGAACTTGTCAAACTCGGCGCGCAGGGCGTTGTATTCGGTTTGCTGGGCTTCGATTTTCTCGTCCAGTTTCTCGATGATTTGCGCGGCTTGACTGTATTTCTGACGCATGGCGTCGAGGTCTTCGGATTTGGCGTAATCTTGAGAATCCCCAGCTTGGTCGGTTGTTTCCGGTGTATTTTCTGGGATTGTTTCCGGCGTTTCTTTTTTGCCGAAGTATTTGGCAAACAGGCGGCTGAAAATGCTTTCGGCGTGTTCTTCGGTCAGTGGTTTGGCTTGGTTTTCGGCTTGGTTGCTGTCTTGTGGCTGGGTCATGGCGATTTCCTGCGTTTCGGTTTGTCGGTAGGCGGTAAAGATTTTTTCTTCGGCTTTGGTCTTGGCGGCGGTGTAGTTTGCAGTCGTGCCAAGACTTGCCGGGGTGTCGGTAATGGCGAGGCCGGTCAGGTAGGCTTTGTTGGTATCGGCAAAGCGCGGCGTGATTTCCATGCTCGTGTAGATTTTTTGGCCTCTGTCCCAAAGTTTTTGGAGGCTCTCGGTAATATTCAGCTTGGCCAGCAGGGCAGTTTTGGTTTCGTCTTTTGCCCACGGCTCGGCTTTGAGTTCGACGACGTCGCCGTAGCCGCCGGCGAAATCGGGAAACAGAAAATTCATGTGTTCGAGGTTGATGCGCGCGCCGTAAATTTCGGGGTCGTATTGGTCGGCCATTTCTTGCAGCTCTTTGGCTAAGATGGTGCGGCCGTCTGCGGTTTCGCCGCTGACGCCGATGACGCGCCAATCGGTTTTTTTATAGGTCATGGGGTATGTCTCGCGTGTGGATGGGCATAGTTTGGCAAGCGTTAAGCTCTTTATCTATGCTTTGCGATTTTTGAGGATTTTTTTAAAAGGCGTTTGGGTTTAAGGCGGTCTGAAAATCATTGATTGTTTGGTTTTCAGACTTTTTTATTTTTTGAGATGACAAAAGAATTGTTAATCAAACCAAATGTCGATCCGCGCTTGATGGCGCGTGAGCTTTATTGGCAGGGCTGGCGGATTTCGGAGATTGCCCGACATCTTGGTCTTAAGGCGCCGGCAGTCTATTCGTGGAAGAGCCGCGATAATTGGGACGGCGGCAGCCCTGCCGGGCGCGTGGCTGCTTCGGCGGAAATGCGGCTGCATGTTTTGATTGCGCAGCCGAAGAAATCGGATGCCGACTATAAGGAAATGCGGCAGCTCTTTGCGCTGGTATCGGGCGGCAAGAAAGCCGACGCGCGGCAGCCTGATTTAAATGAGGTCGCGCCTGTGGCAGATGCTCCGGTGGTTTCAGACGGCCTGCCCTGGGATGTGCCGACTATCGATAATCCGCCGCGTGAGCGTCGGGAGCGTGAGAATGTACGCGCGACAACGAAGCCTGCGCCGAATAGTTTCACGGCAGAGCAGGTCTTGCGCTTGCAGGAAATCTTCAGGGAGCAGATGTTTGAGTATCAGCGGATTTGGTACAACCAAAAGGTACGTTTCCGCAATCTGCTCAAAAGTCGTCAGATCGGGGCGACGTTCTTTTTTGCGCGTGAGGCATTGGTTGACGCGTTGACGACTGGGAAAAATAAAGTGTTTTTGTCTGCGTCTAAGGCGCAGGCGTTTCAATTCAAACAATATCAAATCGATATGGCGCAGATGGTCGGCGTTGAGTTGAAAGGCGCGGATATTCGTTTGGGCAATGGTTCGGTCTTGTATTTTTTGGGGACGAACTCTCGCACGGCTCAAGGCCGACACGGCGACTTGTATGTTGACGAGTATTTCTGGATTCCCGATTTCAAAGAGCTGACGCGCTTGGCGAAGCCTATGGCCTCGCAGAGCCAGTATCGAATTACTTATTTCTCTACGCCGTCTGCGGTGTCCCATCCGGCTTATTCGTTTTGGACTGGCGAGCAATTTAATGAGGGGCGCGATAAGTCGGAGCATATCAAACTCGATGTCAGCCATGACGCGCTGGTTGACGGCCGCGCCTGTGAAGATGGGCAATGGCGTCAGATTGTGACGCTCGATGATGCGGAGCGTCGCGGCTGTAATTTGTTTGACCGCCAGCAGCTCCTGCTTGAAAACTCGCCGGCGGAATTTCGTCAGCTCTTTATGTGTGAGTTTGTGGAGGACGGCGACAATGTTTTTGACTTCACGGCATTGCAACGCTGCGCGGTAGATTCGTGGGACGAGTGGGCGGAATTTTATAAACCGTTCGCGGCGCGCCCTGTTGGGAATCTGCCTGTGTGGTTGGGCTATGACCCAGCCGATTCAGGCGACGCGGCGGCTTTTGTGGCTGTCGTGCCTCCGCGTTTTGCCGGGGATAAATTCCGAATTGTTGAGCGTCAGATGTTGCACGGCAATGATTTTCAAAGTCAGGCGGCATTTATTAAAAAGGCTTTCGAGCGATACAACGTGCAAAAGGTTGTCATCGATAAAACTGGATTGGGCGCGGCGGTCTTCCAGATTGTGCAGGGATTCTATCCGCCTGTCGTCGGGGTTCAATACTCGATGCAGGAAAAGTATTTGATGATTAACAAGATGCATGCGCTCATGCGTGAGCGCCGCGTCGAGTGGGAGCTTGATTGGAAAGATTTCACGGCGGCTTTTATGAGTATTCGCACGGCTGTAACCGGCAGCGGCCGCAATGTGACCTATGTCAGCGGTCGGACGAAAGAGTTGAGCCATGCGGATGTCGCGTGGGCGGCGTTGCAGGTGTTTTACCAAGAGCCGCTCGACGGGGCAACGGCGCGTGGTTCGGTTGATGTTTATTAATGAGAGGTTTTTATTATGGATAATGAGATTTTAAAAGAGGGCAAGTTTGACTGTGATGTCTATTCGTTTGAGGATTATCAAGACGTTTACAGTCTGTTTGATTTTATCGGCTGCTTTGACAACGGCAACTGGTACGAGCCGCCTGTCAACTTGTACGATGTCGAGCGTCTGCTGACTAAAGGGCTGCACCATGCGTCTGCCTTACTGGCCAAATTGAATATTCTTAAAGTCACTTTCAAGCCGACGGAGTTTTTGAGCCGCTCGGAATTTGAAAAGCTGGCTTTTAATTATTTGGTTTTGGGCAATGGCTATCTTGAGATGCAGCGCAATCGTCTGGGCAAGGTCGTCGGAATGAAAAGTCGCTTGGCTTTGTACATGCGCCGCGCGTCAAACCTGAAAGACTTTGTCTATCTGCGGAATAATTTTGTGCAGCTTAACTATGAAAAAATCTCCGGAGACGATGTGATCCATATCATGCAACCGAATCTGAAGCAGGAAGTTTATGGCGTACCTTATTATTTGGCGGCGATGGATTCTATTGATTTAAATTCGGCGGCGACTAAGTTCCGCGTCCGCTATTATAAGAATGGTTCCCACGCTGGCTTTATTCTCTATTCGACTGATACGCAGATTGACGAGGACGGCTGGGATAAGGTTAAGTCGCAGCTTCGACAGTCGAAAGGCGACGGCAATTTTAAAAATGTTTTGCTGCGCGCGCCGGGTGGAAATCCTGACGGCATTAAACTAATCCCCATCGCAGAGGTCGCAGCGAAGGACGAGTTTCTTAATATCAAAGCCGTGAGCGCGGAAGATATGATGGCGATTCATCGCGTGCCGCCTGCGTTGATGGGGATTGTTCCGAAGTCTGCCGGTGGTCTTGGCGACGCGATGACGGTGGCCAAAGTGTTTGCAACGAATGAAGTCAAGCCGTTGCAGCAAAGTTTTATTGATGTCAATGAGCGAATCGGGCTTAAAGTCTTTGACTTTGACAGCTATCAAGTCGAAGAGCCAACGGCAAAATAAAATCAAACCGGAAAGAAAAGCTGAATCCATTTTCTAGGATTCAGCTTTTTTATTTTTTGGGATTTTGACCGGCCGCGGAGCGGCTCGCCGCGCACTGCCCTCCGCGCCTCCGCATTGAAAAAATCCTCTGCATTTTTATGCAGTCGGGCGGAATGCTCAAAGGCTTATATTCATACGGTCTTTGACATATTTTTTATTACGCTTTTTTTATGCGTTTTTACGCAAAATTCCGCGTTTTCTTTCTAAATTATTCGCCATCTTTTCGGCGGCGGTATTTTTCGCGTAATTCCATCACGTCACGGCCAAATAATTCCAACGCTTCGCGTCGTTCTTCTAGCAGTTCGGAGCGGTCATAGGCTCGCTCTGTTTTGTCTGCGATTCCGTGAGAAAGCAATAATTCCCCCACATCGCGGCGGATTTTGTGTTTCTCTCGCAGGTATGTTCTGGCAAGACTTCGGAGGCCGTGGGCGGTTGTGTCTAGTTTCATTTTCCGCCGCAGCTTCAGACGGACGGTTTCACGGTCGAGCGATTTTGTAAAGCCGCTTCCTTCAAACAAATAAATTCCGTTGACGTTGAGTTTTATAGCCTCGTTATAAATTTGAAGCAGTGCCGATGATAACGGCACGATGTGCGGTCGCGTCTTCATCCGCTCAAGTGGGATTTCCCATGTTTTCTGCTCAAGGTCAATTTCTTTGAGTAGTGTCCCAGCCGCTTCGGACGGTCTCGTCATGCTTAGAAGTTGCCAATAAATCAGCAGGCGCGCACGTTCGCCAATCCCGTCGGCGGTTTCTAGTTTTTCGATTAATAGCGGCAGCTCATCATATTTTAAAGACTTAAAGTGTCGCTCTTTTGGCTTGTCGAAAACCTGCTTTCCGATAACGGTCACGGGGTTGCTCTTCAATGTCCCGTCGGCGACGTAGTAGTCGAACATCAGATTTAAATTCCCCTTTACGCGCCGCAGATATTCCAACACGCCGCGCGCTTCCATTTTCCGGAGCATTTCGACAATCTCGGCCGTCTCTATTGTGCGAATATCGCGGCCTTTAAAAACTGGAATCGCGTTCAATTCAAGCGCAGACAATACGGCTTTTGCATAACGCGGCGCTTTTCCGCTGCCATCTTTGCCGCCCGATCTAGCCCAGCGGTCATACCAAATCGCCAAGCAATTTTCAAATCGATATTTCGCAGCCACGTCATCGGAAATTATTTTAGGGTCTTTCCCTTCGGTAATTTTTTTTAATATTTCCTCTCGCCATTGCCTTGCGTCTGCGAGGCCGAATTTCGGGAAAAGTCCCAGTGTCAGCGTGTCTGCTTTGCCATCGGTAGGGCGGCGATATTGAAGCCGCCATGACTTCTTGCCTGATGGAAGCACCCAAAGAGCGAGGCCGCCGCCATCAGACAGCTTGTACATTTTATCTTTTGCGCGCGCGGCTTTGACTTGTGCCAGCGTCAACGGGGTCACGATTTTGGGCATTTTCTAATCTGTTTTCATCTAATACCAAATAAAATACCACAAAAAAACAGAAAAGATTTAAACCTTTTTAAAAGCGTTTGACACGCTTAAACAAACAAAAGCCCCTTAAATTCTTAATATTTAAGGGGCTTTTTCTGTTTTTGAAAAGTTCGTAAAACTTTTAAAAGTATCTATGGCAGAGAGGAAGTGTGTCGGATATATTTTTATTCTATTGATTATTAAAATGTATTTCCTATTAAATAACTTAATACCAAATAGAATACCAAATAAAAAATTCAAAAAATGCCGTCGATTTGACGGCATTCTCATTTTCTCAACCTCTCAAAAACTCGTCTCTCATTCTGACAACATCTTCGCGCTTGTACAGATTATCCCTGCCGACTAGCTTCGGCTGTGGAATCAAACCGGCGCGGCGGCGGTGCCAGATTGTGGCTGTTGATGGCGGTTTCTTGCCCGGGATTGTCCAAAGTTCCTTGACCTGTTCAAGCGTGATGTACTCATTCATTTCTTGCCCCTCTTTTTAATCCAATTTTTCCAATTCTTCGCCGATTCTTGCCAGCAGCTCTTGGCCTCGTGCCAAGACGTCGTCAACCGTCCACACGCGTGGGCGCGGTTGGTAGCGTTGGCGGCGTTGTTGTTTGATGACCGGCGTGTCGTCGGTCAGCGGTTTGACCATGCGCAGGCCGTCGAGGCGGCGCATGTAGTCTTTAAATTTCCAAATATCCAAAGATTTTTGACGAGCCGCGTCAGCGGCTTCGCGCGCGGATTCGATAATTTTGTCCTGATCGGCTTTTTTCAGACGGCCTTTGCCTTGTTCTTCGCCCTCGAAACCATATAAATCAAAATCCCAGCTTTCATCCGGCAGAATATCCCAGTTAGGCAGGTCGTCGATTTCCTCGCAGGCGGCGAGGGTTTGCTCAATTTCTTCGGGCGTGGACGGAATCTTATAAGTTATCGTGTCGGAAACTGCCGCCAAATCTTCCTCGGAGATTTTCGTACAGTTATTGACACGAGTCCAAGCGGCGGCGGAGCCGCCGTATTTCAAAACCCACTCTTTCTCTCTTGAAATTAGGTATTCCCCCGTTTCAAGCTCGACGACGCCGCGCAGAATCGCGGCTTTCTCTTCGCCGTATTGGTTGCGCTCTTCGGTTTCCTCTTTGTACAAGGCGAGCGGCAAGTCGGCGCGCTTAACGAATGCGTAGTCTTCGCCGCCCAATAAAGCGACGAATTTGCCCCAGTCGCCTTGGTCGGCCGCGTGGACGGCGCGATACAAGAGCGAATCTTCGGCGTCAACATGTACGCGGCGCAGCTCTCGATAAAGAGTGACCGGCACGCCGCCGATTTGCTGAAATTGACGGATGCCCCATTGCGAAGCCCACGCGCCGACGCGTTTTGCGGTTTCGGCGGCTGATGTGCCTGGCTCTGCCTCGTCATCGTCGCCCATGCTCTCGCCGGAGTTGGTCAGGCCGTCAATATTTTTGGAGACGTACTTTGCCAAATAAGCGGCGGCGCAGCCTTTTGCCGGGTCGATGTCTTTAAAGTCAACACGGGCAGACGCGCGCGATTTTTGCCAAAATCGAAAAGAATAATTCTCCCAAAACTCGTCCTCCGTCTTCATGGCGGCTTTGAGTTTGGCTAGGCTGATTTTCTTGCCCGATTCGCGCAGGATGGCTTCTTGGCGACGGCGCGCCTCGGCAGTGCGCTCCTTGTCTGTCTCGAAGTAGTGCAAGCCCAGCTCTTCGCGGTCGGCGCGGCAACCGTATTTGGCGACAACGCGGCGGAAAGTCTCCTTGTGCGCCTGCTCCATGAATAGGAGCAAGTGCCAATGCGGCGTCGCGTCATGGTGTGGCTCGGCAACGCGGAAGCCGTAGATACGGATGCCGGCGCGGCCAAGATTGGCGCGGATTTGCGTCCAAACTTTTTGCAGGTAGTCAGCGCCATCGCGCGGCGTGCTGCCGTCAAATTTCGGATTGTCCGCGCTGTTTTTAGACAGTTTTTTATGAAAGCGGCTAGGGCAGGTCAACGTAACCATGCAGCCGTAGTGACCATGCACGCGGCTGATTTCGTCAAATCCTCTCATACGCGTCATCAGCTCCATGCGACGGATGGCAGGATTTGCCATCGAATGCTCCCACAATTCCGCCAAGACGAATGATTCGCCAGTCTCTTCGCAGATTGCCTCGGCTTGCTCGAAGAATGCGCGCGCCTTGAGCTTGCGTTGCTCAAAGCGTTTGAATGCCTCGTTTGAGATATACAAACCTGCGCGGCGGTGTACCATGCCGCATTCACGCATGACGGCTTCAAATGCGCGGTAGAGGAATTTATAAAGCTGGCGTTTCCACCATTTTTTTTCTTTCAGACGGCCTTTAATGCCGGCAATGCCTTCGGCCAGCAGCTCTTCATCGTCGCTTTCGGCGGCTTTGGCGATTTTGCGCAGTTGCTGCTCAAATACTTCGGCGGAGCGAATGCCCTCTTTGTCGGCGGCGTCCATCATGTGCTTGTAGCCCATGCCCAGCATTTCTTTTTGCTCAAACTTGGCGGCCAAAGCCTGCGCCCTGGCTTCGATGGTTTCATTGTCTGCCGACAGGTCGAGGCCGTCTGGCAGGTGTAGATTTCGCACGGCGGCAAGGGCGCGCGCCGCCTCTTTGTCGGCTTTAACAGCGGCAGCCAAATCGGCCAGCCCTGTGGCAGGGTTGGCCGTGCGCTGCCATCGGCTGATTACCACATGGGCCAGGCCGTGGGGCAGGGTCTTTTGTATGTCTTGCTCCAATACCGGAGCCATGTGGAAATAGGTCATGTTCTTTATTCGTCTGCCCTTGTCGGGCCGTATGGGTTGTCAGGGAAAGGCCGCCAGTATGTGACCTCTGCTTCGGGGAATTTGCGCCCCTCTAAATTTTCGTATCGGCATTGACCGTAGAAACCGGCCTGTACTCTTTCGCCGTCAAAAAATAAAATCTGTTGGTATTCAGGCGGTCTGCTCTGCGTTGTCATCCAAAAGCCTGCTTCGCCTATTTTTGCCCTTTGGCTCCAAGCCATCGCGGCGACTTGGGTCTCTCTGGAGTAGTAGCCGCCGCCCGGCTTTTGTTGAGGATTCATGCCGCGCTTTCGCGCCCATGCTTCAAAGTTTTTGGCCTCTAGCTCTCGATTCATATTTCGTACTCTTTCTGCGTTTCAGCCCATACGAGATAGGCAGACAAAAAAACCAACAGGGCGATGGCGACGGCTACTGCGAAAATCGTCAGTAAAACCACAATCAGAAAAACAATGCCCATCACGCGGCCTCTCGTACCAAATAAGCTGACGGCCAGCCGCGGCGGTTTCGTACTTCGTACAAGGCGGCATTGACAGTCTTGTAGGGCTTTTTCTTGCCGCCACCGTCGGCGTTGAGTTCGAGGACTGCTTCGCCGTCTGCCGTTGCGATGATTTTGCCGATTTGCACGTCGCTGCCGTGTGGCTCGTAGTTCATGATTTTGTAAGTTTTCATCTTTTTCCCTTTAAACTTTTACTACTTTCAAATCGCCTTCTTGGGCTGCTCCGATACGGTAAGACCATGTTCGTTCACGTTTTTCTTTAGGTCTAACATAGGCAACTTTAAATTCACTTATGTCGGCATACACAACTCCACGCCGCAGATGTTCGTGAGTTATTGGCAAGTTGCCATGCTCTGCCTTCAAGTCTTCCAATCGCCTGATTAAGTCTGATATGCGTGGATTACTCGGCCAAATCCCATTTTCCATTTTTTATAACTCCTTATCTTTTAAAAAACCGCTTAAACAAAGAAGCCCCACACAATACAGGCAACCTTGCTACAACTTCGCCTTCATAAACCGCCGCGGCCTGCGCCCGAATCTTCTGCTTCGCCTCTTCAACACTGTCGGCAAATACAGACGTCACCCAATATTTACCGCCAAATTTGTATTTGAATAGGAACTCTCTCTGCTTTGAATCTTTACTCACTTCCCCTGCCTTTCTAATCTTCATCAGGCGGCATTTCTGCCGCCTGTCGGATTACCCGATAAAACCTAATTAATATTCCCGATTCTCGCCGCCCAATCAGCGATTTCTTTCTCTGTGTACTCCACCTCGCTGCGGCGTTGCGCTTCTTCGTGCAACCATTCGGCGACAATTTGCGCCGCTTCATGTGGCAGGATGTGGGCGACTTGCCAGAGTGGAATGTCGTTAAACAATTCCTGCACCGTCATCGCCGAATCTCCGCGTCGCCTTGTGTCGGCTCGTATTCCGGGCTTTCGTAGTCGGCGGCGGCTTTGGCTTCGGCTTCGCGCGCCTGAATGTCCAAGACTGTGGGCGTTTCGGCCGCGGTTTTGGCTTCAGACGGCATCATTGCCATTAACGCCCAAATCGCCAGCGCCATTGCGATGATGTCGAGGATGTAGCGGATTCTGATTTTCATGATGTAACTCCTTGTCTGATGGCGCGGCGGTCGCCGATGGGCGGCCGTTGCTTGGCTTGTACTGTTCCGATTTTCTTGACGACTTCTTCGACGCCCATTTTGTTGGCGGCGTAGCCTGCGCTTCTGACGCGGTTGTCTAGGTCGAGCAGGTAATGATTGATTTCGTTGGCGGTCAGGTTTGGCAGCCCCAGCCCGTAGGCGACGTTGATGGTGTTGACCGATTGCACCAACTGGCGGAGCTGGGCGACGATTTCCTGCACTTTCTCGACTTGCTCCACCTGCCCCAGCGTCATGGTCATGGCGGCCAGCTCGTTGGCTGTGTAGGCTGGTTTCGGCTGGCTCGGCATGGCGTCGCGCTCTAGGGCATTAAAAATCTTGGCTTGCTTGGTTTTGGCGGCGGCCAGTGTTTGGCGGATGCTTTGCATGGCTTGCGGTTGATTCATTTTCTATCCCCCTATGGCAGCAGCGTTTCCTGCTGCATGAGTTTGATGTCTTCTTCAACTGCCTTGAGCGTTTCGCCGTGGATTTCCGGCGGCTCTTTGCTCTTTTCGGCATAGAATCGGCTGCCTTTTTGAATCGTGCTGCTAATCTCGAAATATCCTGTTCCAGTCCATCCGCAGAGGGGATTGGTGCAACGCAAATAATATAAGCGGGTCAGGACGGTTTGCCGGAAAGACGCGTAAATCACACAAGGCTCTTCGCAGCATGGGCAGGCTTGCTGCGCCAATTTCAGACGGCCTTTCTCGTGTTGGTTTCTATTCTTGACCGTCATGCTTCTGCTCCTTGGCGTAAACCACTAGGCCGCCGCCGTGTTTGCGGTAGGTCGCCGTTGCGCGGATATTTGGAAAGCGTTTCATCGGCTCGGCGCGGCGGAAGTTTTCGGCTTCGCGGTCGGTCAGCTCATGACGCGCAATTTCTTGATGCTTGTCGTTGACGATGATTAATTGATTGTTTGACATATCCCCACCTCTTATTTTTTTAAATTAAACCGTGTTTCATCTCGACGTCTGTCCTGGCTGCCGCGTAGGCGCGCAGGTAGATTTCTGCGTATTCCAGGGCGGCTTCGGCGGCAAATTCGCTTAATGATTTATTCGCCGCGCAGGCTGCTGATTCCATCAGGTCAAGCTCTTCGCCGTAGAATTTGACTTCGACGGCGGCAGTGGCTAATTCGTCCGGCGCGCCTGTTTTGGCGCCGGTGTCGGCGTGGACGTGTTGTTCGATTGACAGTTTGCACACTTTATTTTTCCTTATGATTCGCAGGCGTTTCATCTTCATATTCATAAATGAACATCGGGAAAGCCTGCCCACTTCTTACGATATTCAGATCAGGGACGGTATCGGTAATCAAACAAGAGAACTTTCCATCCCCCCCGTTTCCTGTTGAACAGCAAATTACTAAGTTGCTTCCAAATGGTATTTTTTCTTGATTCACGGTCATTTTTTATTGTTTTGGGAGATACGTTTTGAAAATCAAATTTTCGAGGCGTCGGTAATTCTTTTCGGTTTTAACTAACCCATCTGTCTTAGGTAGCGCGTCTAACAGCTTGCGCATATGCCCTGCGATCACCTGTAAAACAACCTGCTCGATTGGCGTGGTATTGTGTTTTTCAGTCATCGCCGCCAGCCCATAAACTGCCAAATCCATAATGGCCTCGACGCTATCCGCTTCGGCTGAATGCAGAAGAGCGATATCTACTTCATCCTTGATATTCTTGTTTTCTTCCAAAGTGTTCATTTTCTCCTCCTATGCGATGATGATTTCATGTGGGTAGATTTGGCTGACCATTTGGACGGCCGCTTTTAAGGTTTTGGCAGGTTTGCGCGGCAGTTTGCTGAAGTTGCCGTCTTGGCCGTGTTTTTGGATGGCTAAAAAGCCTTTATCCCAAGGGGCAACCTCGACAAGCGAGCCGTGAGAGAGTTGGACGTTGATGGGTTTCATTTTTTTGCTCCGTTTAGTTTGGCAGGCCGTCTGTCCGGCTGGTCAAGCGTCTTTCCGCTTTGTCATAACCCCGTTAAAATAGAAGCTCCTACACAACCATTTAACGGAGAAAAAATGCAACTTTCTGAATTTCAAATCCTTCAACTTGCCGCTACTTTAGCCTCCACTCAAGCCAGCCGCTGTCCAAGCAATGATGTATATGTTGAACATATGTTCCAGCTTGCCGAAGCCATCAAGCGCAAACTTGAAGCCCAGCCAAAAGGCCGCGCCGAAGTTGATGTGATTTAATCCAAATCCTTTAATTTCGTTTCCAACTGTCGGCGTTTCGGCTTGAACTCTTTGGGAATCTTGCCGAAGCGCAGGCGGTTGATTCGTTTTAACTCTTTTAAAATTTCGCGGTTGACCGCTTTAATGCCGCCGTATTTCTTGGCGTTTTTCGCCATCGCCTTACCTGCAATCCGGATTTGCTCCTTCACTGTTTCCCAATCGCGTAAGGTAATGAGTCCATGCTTGATTGCGCTTTTTTGCCATTTCTTCAATTTCTTCATTTTCTTGCTCCGTTTAGTTTGTTATGCCGTCTGAAAATTATTTTTCATTCCGCTATAATTTGTTTCCCTATAACCCAAAGGAAAACACATGGATTCACCCGTTATTTATCCCTTGCAGATTGACTCGCCGCTTGAGATTCGCTATGACGAGGAGTCAAAAACAATATCCGTTTCCTGCTATCAGTTTGCGTCTGACCGCAGCGGCGTGAAGATGGCGCTTCAGTTTTCTGCCCAGGCAACACAACAAATGCTTCGGGCTTTTGAACATCTGCAAAGTGATTTCGGTGTAAAGTCATCAGCAGACGAAATGCCGCATAATCTGCAATAGCCTCTTTCCATTTTTTCAACCGTCTGATAATTGCCGACGGTTTTTTATTGATCGCTGTCATTTTCTTGCTCCGTTTAGATATGCAGACTGCTTGTATTCATTCTGCGTTTTCCCTAAGATTGAATCTCTCACCAAACAACTTAAGGACTTTAAATGTCTATTGATAAATACCTTACCGATGCGCGCCCCGATTTTGACGATGCAGTCAGCCGATTGCTTGAATCACATCCCGACTACTTCGAGGCTCCCGACTACCGGCTTTGCATTCTTCACGATGGGAAGCCTTACCGCTCTATCGCCTTCGATCACGATTACCACTTTGAAATCCTCGACATCTTTTACGACATCGGCCTGCGCGATATTGGTTGGCGCGGCGATGGCAAGGCGGTCAAAGGTTACGCGCTGGCATTTGATTTGATTGCCAATACCTGACCCGAATATTTGAAGCCATAGGCTCTTACTTCGGACATGCGCGGCGGCTCATATTTCGGACTCATGGCCGCCGCTTTTTCACGCCCTGCGGTTTCCACCGTATGCAGCCAAACGGCTGACAAAATGCGGCGGACGGTTGTTTTGGGTTTCATTGCTGACATTTTCTTGCTCCGGTTTCGGTAAAAGTAAATTATAAAAATACGTCTGGTCTTAAATCTTCGCGGCGTACGCCATATCCCAGCTTTTCGATTTCTACTGCGATTTCAGCAGGGATTTTGTTTCTTCCTTTTACCCAACTATTTACAGTAGAACGCTTTTTCCCTAGTTTCGCGGCAAGGGCGGCTTGACCGCCTGCGGCTTTAATTGCTTTGTCTAAATTGTTCATTTTTGCTCCTTAAGTTCAACAAAGTATATTTTAAATATCCTAAAAAGTAAACTTTTAGTAGCCGTTTTTTGTCTATTTAGAATTTACAATGCTGAAAACATGGAGAATTTTATGACTTATGATTTGGCAAAATGGGCTACTGAAGCGAGAAAAGCAGCAGGCATGACCCAAGAAGATTTTGCTTTTGAGCTTGGTTTCTCGACAAAAGCGAGCGTCAATGCGATTGAGAAAGGGCGGAATAAGCCAACGTTTGAAACAATGGTAAAAATATCTGAAATTTCAGGATTCCCATTGCCTTATCAGGACGATTTCCATATGAAAAGGCCGTCTGAAAGTTCAGACGGCATCGAAACGGCGCGCTTGGATTTATTCGACGTTGCCGCCTCGTGTGGCAGCGGCCATCTCAACGCCGACTATCCCGAATTGCTGCACTCGCTAGAGATTCCGAAGTCTGCGCTGAAAGAGCTACTCGGCACGGATAACCTGCACGGCGTGAAGCTGATGTCGCCCGACGGCGACAGCATGGAGCCGACGATACCGCCGAAGTCGATCACTTTAATTAAAACCGATGTCGTGGAGTTTGAATCCAGCGGCGTGTACTTATTTACTTTTCAGGGCTATACCTACATCAAACGCCTGGCGCGCGGCAAAGCTGGCGTCATCCATGTGACAAGCGACAATCCGATTTACAGTAAATCCGACTTTGTGATTGAGCCGGAAGAATTTGACGATTTGTTTATTCACGGCAAATTTTGGAAAGTGTTGCCGTTGGATTTTTTGGATATTTAGGTTTTTAAGAAAAAAGGGGATTTTATGAACGAGGAAATGTCTGATTTGGTAGCCTTATTCGTCTTGGGCATGTGTACGTTTTATTCTGTTTGGCTGTCGATGGAGTTTAGCCCACGAAGCAAACTGCACTTGCTCTGGACGATTCCTGTCGGCTTTTTTGGCTGCTTTGCGGCTTTGGCTATATTCTCGCTTGCGGTCAGTCAGGCGGATGACTTTTTATTTATTGCGACAGTTTGCGCGGTATTTCTACCGTTTCCGATTTGGCGGCTATACAACCGCCGAAAATTCGCGCCGGTACAGAAAGAGCAGGCCGCGCCGAAAGTGCAGGCAGTATCAAAAGAGCCAAAACAGATTCTCACGCCGTCGGCTTTGTTTGATTCTGTTCGGAATATGAAAAGCAAACTTGATTTACAGACGGCCTTGCTGAAGAAAAATAACGGCGACGATTTGCCGCCGCCCGAAGTCAGCGGATCGAAATACATCAATCCGAATGACCCGAAGTTAAAACGGCATTACGAGCCGTTTAAAGGCTGGCGAAGCGATTTTAAAAAAGAAATGGGGGTTTCCGATGATGATTTTGATGATAAAGAAGGATTGAAATATATCAATCGGAATGACCCGGATTTAAAGGCGCGTTATGAAAACTTTGTCGCTTTTAAGGCTTGGCAGAAAAAGAGGGCGGAAACAAGCCAGCGTTATGATTCATATTTCGACGATGACGATTTTATCCTCGAGGATGACGAGGAAATTGAAGAGCTTCCAGACGGCCTAAGTCTTGGTGATGAAATCGCTTTTTCTTATACGAACGCGCACGGCGAATTTTCTGACCGCCGCATCGTCATTCGTAATTTTGACGGCCTCTATTTGTATGGCTGGGATTTGGATAAACATGATACTCGGACTTTCCGAATTGACCGTATAGACGGCGACGTTGTCAAAATAAGTACCGGCGAAGTATTTTATTTTTAATTTTTTTTGAAAAAGTGCTTGCATTACCGCATTAGGTGCGGCTGCAATATCTTGAGCGGAAATCGAATTAAAAACAGAGGCCGTCTGAATTTCAGACGGCCTTTTTGTTGGTCTTAATATTTTATTTTGAGCATGGCTTGATAATTGGCAAGTTCGCGCTCGGCGTGGTTGAATGCCTCGATGTCGGCGGCGTCGCTGGCTTCGCGGCTTTTTTGTTGCCAGTATTGGATTTTTTCGTTTATCCACTCGTATGGATCATGAGTTTGGTTTTCCATTTTTTATAATCTCCGTTGTTTCGCCTGTCGGCTGAAAGTTGTTTGTCGGCGCGTCTTCGTAGAGTGTGATGTCGGGGACGATGCGCGCTTCAAATTGTATGCCTGCGGTATAACCGCCGCTGTCGATTTTATGCGAAACCTCGGTAATCAGCCAAGCCTCTGCGTCGATTTCCGGCTTAAAGCCTTTGACGACGGCAGGCGTTTCGGGGTAGAGGTCGGGGCGGCCGACTGCCAGCGTAATGCTAAATTCGGCAACGCCGCGCTGGATTTTTTTAAATGCGCCACGCGCGCCTGACCATGCGCCGCTTTCTGTGGCATACAGATGGCGCAGGGTTTTGATTTTTTGGCCTTCGGTGTTTACTTTGCGATTGTCGATCACGGTTTTTGTCGTCGTGACTTTTTTTGTTGTGTATTGCCTGCCTTTTTTGCCTTTTACCGTCTTGCCCTTGGTGGCTTTGCCTTTTGGGGTTTTGCCTTTTACGGCTTTTCCTTTGATGATTTTTGTCTCGCTGACTGTTTTTTTATTGGGGTAGGCGTTGTCTTTGTTGACGAGGACTTCTTTTTTTTGCCCGGTCTTTTTGTCGGTGTAATAGGCGCGCACGGCCTGATAACTGTTACTGCTGGAGTAGGTAAAGCTGTGGCTGTCGCCGCTGGCGCGCGTGATGGTGGTGGGCTGGATGGGCTGGCCGCTGGCGGTTTGGCTCTCGCCTGCCGGGATAAATAAGAGCTTGCCGTTTTTGATGGTGGCGATGGCGTCGTATTGCTCGGCGAGGCGGCTCATAAAGGACGCGTCGGATTCGTTGGTTTGGTCGATGTGTTCTATTTTCTGGTTTTGATAGTCTTTGCTGATAATGTATTCGTATTTGTGCTTTTTGGCGATGGTCTCGATGATTTGGTAGAGCGTCTGCTTGTGCCAGCTTTTCTCGACTTGCTCGGCGAGGGCTTCGGCGAGGTCGGCGGCGCGCGCGGTAATGCTTAGACGGTCAGGGCTGCCGGAGGCGGTAAATTCGGAAACAAGATATTCGCCTTTTTCGACGAGGCCAGTTTCTTTATAGCCCAGCTTGAGCGTTATTTTGCTGCCTGTTTTTGGGATGGCGATGGTGCCGTCGTGGTCGTCCAGTTCGATGGTCAGCTCGTCGGCTTCAAAGCCGCGCTTGTCGGTCAGGCTGATGCTGATGATGCGGCTCATTGCCTGCGTGCCAAATCTTTTTCCGTCTATGGTCAGCTCGGCTTGTGGTGTCAGGTGTCGGGCGTTTTTGCCGCTTACTTCGTCAAAGATTTTTGCGGCGGCTTTTTGGGCGGCCGCGCTGATGGAATCAAAATTTAATTGCATGATTTAAATCCCTGTCAGGTTTCGGACGACGGAGACGGCAACGTTGAGGGCGGCGCCTTCGAGGCCAAGCGATTTGTCGGAAACTTTCTTCAGGCTCATGGAAAACGAGAGGGCGCGCGCGCTGCCGTCTTGGTTTAGCTGGCTGCCGCGCTCTTGGATGTTGGTGATGACGTAGCTGCCCATGATTTTGCCGTGTCCCATGATGAGGGTGTAGGGCTTGCCGGTGGACGCCATCATGCGCAGGGCTTCGATGCTGCCTGTGCCGCCTGTGACTTCGGGGCGCAGCTCGGCTTCGATGGTCATTTCTTCTGGGTCTTTGCCTGTAAATTGGGACGGCGGCATGGTGCCGACGGTGGATTGGTTCGGGTGTTTCCATGCCTGGCTGCGGCTGTATTGATTAAAAGGGATGGTGCGCATTAAAAACACAAACATGCCCAGGCTTCCTAATAAAACCATGATTTAGTCCTTATCAAAAAATGAGGAATTGCGGCGGCGCTGCTTGGCTTGGCTGCGCTCGTTGAGTTTGGCCATGATGGCGTTGACGAGGCTTTGCTCGCTCATGCCCGGCGCGGCGTTGACGTTGATTGTGATGTTGTCTCCTGCCATGCTGACGGCGTGGGGCGCGGCATTAAATCGGGTCGGGCTGGGCAGGGCGGATTTGCGGCCGTCTGAAAATCCCAGTCCTAAGCGGTTGCCGATGTTGGCTAGTACGCCTGCGCCGCCGCGTCGGATGGCTTCGACTGCCTGCCAGCTGCCGAATTTGGCGACATCGCGCTGATTGAAGACGACTTCGCCTTTGTGTACAACGCCTGCGGCTTCGTGGACGCCGCCTGCGCCTGTGTAGCCGCCGACGGAAAAGCCGCGATTGGGAATGCCGATGCTGGGCGGCGTTGATGGGGCTTTGATTGATACCGCTTTTTTGAGCCATTCCCATGCGGAGGCAGCGGCGGAGCTTAGAATCCTTAAACTGTTGATGACTGCGCCGATGGGACCCATTGCGGCAGTCATGGCGATGGATATAGGGTTGCTGCCTGAAAATGTCTTTTTAATCCATTCCCAGCCGCGAATCAGGGCGGATTCGACTTTATTCCAGTTTGCGAGCAGGGCAATGAGCCAGCCGATCGGGCCGGTAAAGGCGGCGAGCATGGGATTTTGCTGGAATACTCTTTTGAGCCATTCCCAGCCTGCAATCAGTGCCGCTTCGACTGTTTCCCAGTTGCGCCATAGCATGACAAGCGCGCCGACGGCGAGGATTGCCCATCCGAAAGGGTTGGTCACGAGGAAAACCGCCGCTTTTGCGCCAAAGCCTAGCAGCGCCATGCCTAGACGGCCAAGCCAGCCGATGATGGTGGAAATCGCGCCGCCGCCGCCCGAAAAGACGCCAAATAGGCTGAAGAATGAGAATTTAGCCAAGGCGATGGGGACGAGGACGGCGGAAATAGCCGCGCCGATGCCTGTGACGACAGTCAGGAAGATGCCGATGGCGGCGACGATTTTCATGATGGTGTTAGCGGTCTCTGGATTTTGGGCGGCCCAGTTGCTTAATTTTTCATTTACGTCGCCGATCCATTTGGTCAGATCTTTTAATTCGGGCGCGATGGATTCGCCCATTTTGGCAAGAAAGTTGGTAAACGTGCCGCTTGCCGCGTCCCATAAGTTGGTCAGCGTGCCTAATTGGTCATTTACGCGCTGGTTGAGGCTGGCTTGCGCTTCCATCTTTTTGGCAAATTCTTCGTAGCCTGCCTTGCCTTTTTCAATCATGGTATTCAGGGCTTGCAGCGTCTCGGCGTCATCTCCGAAGATGCCTTGCAGAATCTTGAGGCGTTGCTCGGTGTTGACGGCTTTGAGTTTGGCGAGCTGCTCATACATTTTGTCTAAGCCGCCAAATTCGCCTGCGCCGTTGGTAAAGTCGAGCGACAAGCCTGTCCCTTTTGTGACTTTGGCGATTTTCTTGGTATCCATCATTCGAGTGAACACTTTGCGCATGGCGTTGCCTGCGGATTCGCCCGACAGCCCTGCTTGGTCTAGCATACCGACAAGCGGCGACATCATCTTCATGGCGGATTCGCCCTTGATTTTGAGGGTATCGAGGGCAGGGGAGAGCTTGGAAAACGCGCCTAAAATGTTGGTGTCGTCCGTGCCTGCGTAGTAGAGGCGTTGGACTTGGTCCATGATGGCCAGCATCTCTTTTTCTGTGCCGCGCGTTGCGTCTTGCAGCTTGGCGGCCATCTCGGCGGCGGCTTCGGGGCTTTTTTTGAGTTGTACGGCCAAGAGCGCGGCGGCTTCGCCTGTACCGCCCAAGACGGTCTGCGCGCTCATGCCTTGACGGATCAGCATGGTCATCAGGTTTTTAAAGTCGGCAGTCGTACCCGGCAGGCGGTCGCCCAAGCGCGTGGCCAGATTGTCGATGTCTTTGTATTGGGCGGAGACTTTGCCGGTATTGTCCATCATGGCGGCGCGCAGGTCGGTGGAGGCGGTTTCTGTGTCGGCGTAGGCTTTGACCGGCGCGGAGAGGACGTTGCGCGTGGTGTCGGCGATGCCGCGCGCGGTGTACATCAGGCCGACGGCGCGCATTCCTGCTTCGGTCATTTGGGACTTGGCGGCGGCGGCTTTGTTTTGGGCGTTTTGTAATTTTTCGTATGCCAGGCGTTGCTTTTCTACTGCTTTAGATGCTGCGTCGTGTTTTTTATTTAATTGGTCTTGCGCGTTTGAGAATGTCTTGGCTGTTATACCGGCGGCGGATAATGCTTGGTCAAGTTTTCTGACTTTCTCCCAGTTTTTCTCTTGTGCCTGCGTCAGCTTTTTATTCGCTTTGGTCAAGGCGTTTAATTCTTTTTCCTGCTCTTTACTCGCTGTTCCTGTTTTGGCGATTTCGTTATTCAGACGGCGTATTTCGGCGGCGTTTTTTCTTAATGCTTCGCCGCTTTTGCTTAATTCTTTATTTAATTTGTTTTTTCTTAATAGATTTTCTTGGGCTTTATCCAGATCATGCAATTCTGCCTCTGCCTTTTTCAGGCTTTGCGCTAAGACGTTGCCGCCCTCTCGCAGCTTTTTGAAAGCCGCGCTGGCTTTGTCGGTCGCCGACATGATGATTTTTAATTCGAGGCTTTTAGACATGATGTTTCCTGTTTTTTGATTACAAAAGGCCGTCTGAAATATTCAGGCGGCCTTTGTTTATTCTTCGGGCGTGTTGATTTGAATTGCCTTGTGCGTCCACTCAATCAGCTCGGCGATGTTGCACTGCTCAAACTTGTCGAGGCTGCCGAAGGTCGCCGCGCATTGGGCGAGGCAGTCGTTGATTAAGTTGTAATACTTTTTCTCTTCGTCGGCCGCCGCCTGATAGATGTCGGCTTCGCCGCTTAGGATTCTGCCGACGTTGTCTGCTCTGAATTTGAGCTTTGGGAGTAGCCCAAGTCCTGCAAGGCTGCCTCCATCTCGGCTTTGGCTGACGGCGGCGCTGAAAAAAAATCAATAGCAACGTTTAAGACTTGAGCGTCTGACATGCTCAATTTGCCATAGGCGACACGCGTCAGCGGCGGCGTTGAGATTTTGCCCAGCAGCTTTTGGACGGTGTCTGTGTGTTTGACTTTAATCAAATCTTGACCCAAGCCCTCCATGTCTTTGGCCAGCGGCTCGCGCAGGGTGTAGCGCTCGCCGGTGGAAAGTTCGATGGTCAGGGTGTTGTCGTCGTTGATTTTGATGGTTTGCATGGGTTGCTCCTATTTGGATTTCAAGATGGCGGCGCGATACCAAACGCCTTTAAATTCGGGCGCGTAATTGGTGGCCAGGTCAAATCAGCGCGTTAAGGCGGCGGTGAATGGCGGCGATTTGCTGGTTGAAGTTGTCTTGGTAGCTCTCCAGCTCGGCGATGCGGCGTTGCAGGTCGCTGTCGTCGTAGATAGTGTCGCTGTATTGACGGCTCTCCAGCGCGGCGAGGCGTTGCTTGATGTCGCTGTCGTCTGGCTTTGGTTTCCAGCCGCGCGGATGATGGCCGCTTCGGAAACGGTCACGCTGACGGCCTCTTCGCGGATTTCTCCGCCTTCGCCTGCTGTCACTGGTGTGATGCTCGGCGTGATGTGCAGTTGGCCGCGCAAATAAGTTTTGACGTACTGGCCGCTGATGGCGCGGAGGTCGTATTCGGCGGTTGTGTGCGTGATGGCGGCTGTCAGGGCGGAGGGAAACATCAGGCTGACGATGTTGCCGTCAACGGTCAGCTCGGGCGTGATGGTTGAGCCGTCGGGGAATTTGACGGCCAGCGCAAAAGACAGGCCGTCGGTTTGCAACGGCTCGCCTGTTTCGCTGGTCAGGGCGATTTTGAAAAGATGGGTGTCGCCCTGGTAAATGGCCAGATTCTTGGTTTTCATCACAAGCCCAAAGCGGCGCGCAGGCCGGCGCGTTCGTCTTGGCCGCCGAATGCGGCTTTATTGCCTAGGACGTCAATTTCGACGATGGGGCTGCCGTCGAGGCTTTCTTTCCAATAGACAAGCTCGATTGTGAATTTATGCTCGCCGCCTTCGCCTTGTTTGTCGCTGCCGGGGTCGGCTTCGGTAATGCGGCCGCGCGCTTCGCCTTTAAGCGTTTGATAAACGGTGTCGTCTTCTTCTTGTAGCGCGCCTTGGTAGCGCAGCAGCTTGCCGCCGATGCTACTCGACATAGATTTAAGGATGTCGGCGTCGTAGCCTTTTGAAGTCACTTCCATCGTCAGCTTTTCAAATCCGTGAACTATGGTCAGCTCGGTCATGCCGCCGCCCGGCGTGTAGGTTTCGGTTTGGCGGCTGATTTTAGGGCGCGTGATGTCGACGACGACGCCGTATTGGTTCTCGCCATCGATAAACAAGTTAAAGTTTTTAAGGACTTTTGGCATTTTCATGGGGTGGTTTTCCTTTCAGACGGCCTAGACGGTAGTCGGTTTCATGGTGTTGGCGAATGTGATGACCTTGTCAACCAAGTTAACAAAGAATGTGTCAGTGACGTGTTGGTTGAATACCATGTTCTCCAATGGCGGCACCCATGTGAACTCGTAGCTGATTGTGAATTGACCGGCTTGGACGGTTTCGGAGGTGTTTAGGGTTTTGTCGATAAAGACACGCGCGCCCAAGATGTAGCCTTTGTTGACGTACTGCGCCAATTTTGCGTTGATGGCCATGATGATGTCTTCCATCAGGCTGGGGTGCATCGGCTTGTCGAGCGCCCACATGAAGGCCGAAGCGATGGTTTCTTGGATGATTTGGGCGGTTCGCGTCGCTACTTCAAACGCCATCATGCTGTCGTTGGTGCAGGTGCGGTTGCCCCAAACGCGGAAGCCGTCCTCGCGGATCAGGGTGGTGACGTCTTTGTTGTTGAGGGTGTTGGCGTCGCAGTTTTTGTCTAACAAATCGAAGCTGCGCGCGAATTTCAGGCCGCTGACGCCGTTGATTTCGGTGTTTGAGATTGACTTGTGCCAGCCGACATTTTTGTCGAGTTTGGCACGCGCGCCCAAGATGCGCGCAATCGTTGCGGCGGTTTCGGTTTTCTTGGTGGTCGGGTCGAATGCCATGAACTCGTTGTCAATCAACATCAGCTCACGCTGACCGAAGTTTTTGCGATAGTTGCCCACTTCTGTAATGTCGGGATTGCCGCCTGCGCTGCCGTAGGCAAAGGCGCGCGTCGCTTGGGCAACGCCGACCAATTCTGTCAAAACGTCTTGGCTGTCAAGCTCGGGGCAGCCCAAGATTTTCGGGGTAAAGCCTGTCACGGCTTTAGCGCGGCGCAGGGCTTTGAGGCCGGTGTAGTTGCCGCCCTCTGCTGTGCCGATGACGTTGGCTTTGAGTTCTTCGGTGTTTTTGCTGTCGTTAACGCGCACGATGACGACTTGCGCGTCGGCTTGGTCAACGATGGCGTCAAGTGATTTTGCGAGCGTGCCTTTGGTGCCTGCTTTGGCGAGCAGGTCGTAGGCTGATGTCGCAAAAATCGGTGTATTGAGTGGGAATACTTTTGCGTCGGCATCTTCGGCGGTACAAACCATGCCGATGATGGCTGTCGAGATGTCGCTGATGCTGCGCACGCCTTCGGTGTATTCGTTGGCTGTGATGCCATGATGGCGGTTTGCTTCTGCCATTGGGGCTTCCTTTTTGTGGGTTGGACGATTGATACACTATTAAAAATTAATCCCACGCGTGTGGCGAGCGCGTGGGATTTTTTGGGGATTTTTTAAAATTGGTCTTGCTTCATGGCGGCGGCAAGGTCTGACGGCGAATATTTGGACGGCTCGCCAAAGCCGATTACTTCTGCGCACCATTCGGAGCAAAACCATTTATTCGGCGATTGGCGGATTTTCAGACGGCGGAAAACCGACTTGACGGCCAAAACGCCTGACAGGTCGTATTTCTTACCTTTGGTTTCGCGCCATAGTTTCATCGCGCGGCCGTAGGTCAGATTGGGTTTGGGCAGCTCGATTAAATCCCACTTGTCAGATGGCAGCTCCATGCGCTTGCAACGGACGCCGCCGTCTCGATGGGACGATGTGTAACAGTCGAACTTTCCGTCAGGCAGTCGGACGGCGATTTCGCAGTGCGAATATTCGCCGCGCGTCGCTTTGCGGATTGCCCAATCAGTCAAGCGGTAGATGATGTCTTTGGGCGATTGGATTTTTTTTCGGCCTTTGTACAATGCCAAATAAATTTTACTCATTCAGAGGCCTCCGGCAGCTTAAACTCGATTTTGATTTTGTCTAAGGCTGATTTAGTTTTTGCAGCCTCGATTTGGTCTTGAATTGCTTGGCGTTGACCGGCAACGATGGCAGACAGGGCGGAATATGCCAGGGATTTTTTTAGAGCGGCGGCCTTGAGTTTATCTTTGTCCAAGCCGCGCGCGGCTGCAATGCCGTCTAGGATTGGGGTAGCGGCTGATTTATTGGCAGCCCACGCCTGCGCCTCGGTTGACTGGAGCGGCCATGTCGCCAGCTCGAAATCGGGGACTTGGCGAGCGCCGGAGTGTGCGTCAACAAAGTTTTGGGCGGCGGCGTTGAGGTTTGACAGCATGTCGGCTTTTAAATCTGCCAAATTTGCCGTTTCCAGCGGTGTCAGGCTGACGCTATCCGGCAAACTGCCGATTTTTTGCCAAACCTGCTCGCCGCCTTTGGTAAATACTACTTCTCCACGGAAATCGGGGAGAATTTCCCAGCGCTCGCCCGTCCATCTCGCCGCTTGGTTTTCTTGCAGCTTCGGCACTTCGGCTTCGATACTTTGACGGCCGTCGTCAAAATATTGCTCTTCAATAAACAGGCCGTCATGGTCAATTACGCATCTTGTCATTTTTTTAATTCCTTGTTTTCGTTTTCTAATTTCTCGATTTTTTCGGCCAGCTCTTGTATTGCTTTGGTCAAAACCGGAATAAAAGTCTCATATTCGATGGTGTAGGTGTCGTTTTTGATATTGACCATCGGCAGGCGGCCGTACTCTTGCTCCATCGCGGCGATGTCTTGGGCAATAAACCAATGCTGCTGGCGGTCTTCTTTGTGTCGGCCGTCCTTGGTTGGGTTCTTCCACCATTCGCGCACTTTGGCGGCTCGCTCTTCTTCGGGTAGGTCTTTGAAAAGCTCGTCAACGTAGGAATCCCGGCGGTCGTAGTAGCCTGTGACCGGCTTCAATTTCATGACAAATTTCAGGCCGTCTGAAAGCGGTTTGATGTCGGTTTTGTCGCGGCCGTCGGAGCGGATGTTGACGGCGGTCGGTGCGTATAGGGTTTGCCCGGTTGTGCCGATTTGGATTTCATTGTCGCCGTTGATGCGCGCGCCGTAGCCGATAGCGATGGAGTTTGTGATTTTGTTTTTTAAAATATCTCCTTGAACATTTCGATATCCGGCACTATCGCCGATGACAACGCATTTCTCACTACTCGCTGTCGGCATCGTCCAATACCCGATGGCGGTCGTTGAAATATGACCACCAGTCCGCAATGATGATGCCCCAATGGCGGTTGATTTTTGATAATTTTCTCCCGATAACGCAGCATCTGCGCCGATGATGGTCGAATAACCTGCTGTAACCGCCGCCTTCATTGCGTTCGCCCCGATGATGGTCAGCTCTTCGTTCAAGGTTGCGGATGAGGTATCTGAAAAAACGAACTTCAGCTCGGCAGAGCCGGAGGCAGTCAGCTCTTTTGAGCTGCGAATTGTCAGAGTATTGCCGCCAACCGATACTACTTTCACGGGTATAACGTCGTTTTGTAAGGTTTGCGCCGCTCCTGATGTCAGGCGAATGCCTACCCAATAGTTAACCTTAGCTCCACGAATATTATTAAATGTCAAGGTAATAGTATCCGCCGATTGTGTGTAACTGCCTGTTTCTGTGCCTGTCCAGACAACATTTCCGCCGTTTGGGGCGCGGTTTTGTTCGAGGCTTTCCATTGCGTTCGCGCCGATGACTGTCACTTTCTCGGCGGTTTTCATATTTCTTGCCGCGTTGCCGCCGATTGCGGTTTGAGCGGCGCGGCCTTGATATGTTTGCAAGACGGCCTCGCCGATTGCGATGGTTTTCGATGTTGGAGACGGCCAGAAAACTTCGATGTCTCCAGTCAAACCGACTGGGGCCGTCCCTGCCAGCGCGCCTGCGCCAAGTGCAATATTTGATGAGCCTTCGCCCAAGCCTTGCCCGGCGTTGCGGCCGATGGAAACATTGGCAAAACCGCTTGTGATTCCTCGACCAGCATTGCCGCCAATGCCGATGTTTCGTGTGCCTGCCATTTTTGACTGGTCGTACCATTCCGTCTCGGCCTGTACGTTGATCAGGCTGTCGGCGCCGATTGCGATGTTGTCGCGGCTGATGCGCGAAAAGCCCTGCGCGCGGTCGCCGATGGCGATGCCGGAAACGCATTTCTCGGTTTTGGCCATCGCGCCTTCGCCGATGACGATGATTCCTGCGCCTGTCCATTCGTTGGATTTGAGATTTGCGGCGGATCCTGTGCCGCTAATAAATCGCCCGATGCCTGTGCGGATTGGTTGATATGGCATATCGACGGTAGCGCCGTTGACGGTAAATTGGCCGTTTCCGTATTTGTTTTTTGTTTGGTACTTTTTATTTGTATCGATTTTTAAGCCTAAGCAATCAACAAACACGCCTAACGCTGCGCGCTCGGCTGCTTCGATGGTCGCGGCGGCGTTGTTTTTTGATTCAGCATAGCCGAAATCGCGGATAGTCAGGGCTGTGTATTGGCGCAGCCAGCGTGTGCCGGATTCGCCGACGATGACTGTGGCGGCGTTGTCGGCAAGGGCTTGATTGTCAGATTTTACAAACACGCCGCCGCCGCCGTTGATGCCGTCATGATAGTTTTCGACGATGACGACGGATGCGCCGGGCTTGTTAAATTCGCGCAGGACGGCAATGCTTGGTACGCGGTAGGCGACGTTGCCGAATTTTTTATTTACGGTTTGCTCAACAAATTCGCGTGTCGCCAAAACGACAGCCGGGTCAACCTTGAGGCCGACGGCGTCGGTGTTGTCGATTTGGATGACCATTCGGATGATTTGCTGGCTGGCCGTGCCGCTGGAGAGGCGCGGCTTGTAGCTGTCGGCAATGCTGCCAATGGCGATCAGGTTGTTGTTGTTGTCAAAGAGGCCGACTTCGCGGATCGTGAAGTCGCCTTCGTCTTCGGGGATGAGCAGCTCTGCAATGACTTGCTTTTGGTTGTTTTCGTCAACCTCCAACATATTGAGGCTGGCGCGATACACTTCGCGCGTCAGGGCTGTGGCTGTGGCTGACGGTGTGATGGGTTGGCCGCCGCCGTCGCCGACTGCCATCTGGCTCAAGTTGACGACTGTGCCTAATGCGGTCGCTTTGGCAATGCGAGCGGCGCCGATGTTTGTGACGAGGGTGTAGTATTGTTGGCTCATGTTTTAAACCTTTGGATTACTTGTGATGACGTTGATTTGTTGTAATGCGGCGGCGGCGCGGCCTGCCGGTTTTAAATTAATTTCCGGCTTGATGTAGGGGTAAATTGTTGTCCTTTGCCCGCTGATGGTAATGCCGCTGGCTTTGAGTTTTCCGCTGGTCATCACGCCGACGGTCAAACCACTTAAATGACGGCTGACCGGCTTAACCTTTTGGACGATGCGCAGCATTTCCTGATAGTCGGCTTGGCTGATGGCTTCTTCTGCCATCAGGGTCAAGCCGAAGCTGGCAGGCGAGCCAAGCGGATTTGTCTGAAACCATTCTGTAATCTTGGCGGTTACGCCGAATGGCTTGAGGGCTTCTTCGATCGCGCCGTTTGTGCCTTTAAATTTATGGGTTCGGTAGGCTGATTTGATGACTTCGCGTTTGCGCTGTTCGTCCCATGCGTCATTCCAGTAGTCAACCGACAGCGCCCAGGCGAGATACGGCAACAGGTGGGCTGGGATTCTGTCGGGATTCCAGAGGTCGGAGACGAGGGCGTAGGGGACGGGGTAGATTTCGGCTTCGCCGAATTTCTTCTCAAATGCCGTCCGCGTTGATGGCTGGGCGGTTTGGTATTTATTCATTTTGGCCGCCGTAGCTGATATTTATTTGGGTACACAATGCCGCCTGATATTGTGTGACCGGCATGGCGGCGGCTGGCTGGCTGATGACGACGCTCTGCACGCCCTCGACGCGCAGGGCGGCATAAATCATAGAGAGGTCAACGTCGCGGCCTAATTTGAAATTTTCGTCCACGGCTTCACGCATACGCGCGCGCGCGTTTTCTAAAATCGGCTCATAGTCCGGGGTCGGATAGACGATGATTTGCGCGTTGATTTGATACTCGATGATTTGGGCGGCCTTGACTGTCACGCGGTCGGCGGTCGGGCGGCGGTATTTGGCATTGACGGCCTCGGTCACGGCTTTGATGACGGCTTCAGACGGCACGCCGCCTGCTTGATTGGATAGGACGACAATATCGACAACCGCGCCGCTCGGGCTGATGACGGCGATGTCGGCGACTTGTCCGTGAGCTGATTTGGCGTGTTGGTAATATGATTCTTCACTGCCTGCCGTGGTCAGCGTTTCAAACGCACCCTGCACGCGGCGGCGCAATGATTCGTCGGATTCCAAAACCTGCTGGATGGGCGGCTCCACGGTGTAGTCTGCCTCGGTAATGACAAGGCGCTGAATATCGACATTGGCGGCGAGCTGGTCTAAGTCGCTGCCGCTGGCGTATGCCAGCATCAAGCCTTTGGCGCGCTCGTTGAAATCTTGGCGCATGAGCATTTCGGAGTAGGCGCACTCTTCCAGCAATTTGACAACCGGCTCTGATTCAAGCTCTAAAACCTTGCGCCAATATTCACGCTCGGCAGGCGTTTGGCATTCGGCGATGAAACGCTCCTTTCGGGCGGCAAGGATTTTCTCGAAGTCAATTTCTTCGATGACGTCAGGGGCTGGGATTTTTGACAGGTCGGCAATTTGCGGCATTTTTTATTTCCTGATGCTGTATGTCTCAAGTGTGCCGGTCGAGATGTTGACGGCTTCGATGTTGATGATGACTTTTGCGTCATTGGCGTCGGCTGCCGATACGGTGGCCGCCTGAATTTCAATGCGCGGCTCCCACTTTGCCAGAGCGGCGATGGCGGCCGCCTGGCATTGCAAGAGCAGGGCAGGGGTAATCGGTTGGTCTAATAATTCTGGCAGCAGGCTGCCATATTCTTCGCGCATCAGGCGCGTGCCGATGCGCGTGAACAGGATATTTTTTATTGACTGGCGGATGTGGTTGTAGAGGCCGATTTGACGGCCTGTTTCGCTGTTGGTCATTCTGGTTTGCCTGTCTTGCCGCCGCTGTCGCCGGTGTGAATGTGGGTATCGAGGACGACGCCGTTGGATTCAATTTTCCCGGTATTGGTCAGCGTGCCTTCGTGGTTGATTTCGCCTTTGATGGTTGTTCCGCCGCCGTCGCCGCCGCTGCCGCTCATGCCTGACGTGTAGGTCAGCAGGCCGTTGCTGGTTGTCATTTTTTGGATGACGACGTTGCCTGTGATTAGGGTGTCGGGCGCGTCGATGGTCAGCTTGGCGACGGCTTTTAAGGTCATTTGGCCGGCGCCGTGGTTGTAATTGATGATTGCGCCGTCGGGGAATTTGACGACGGTCTCGTCAGCCGATTGGGCAGGGCTTGGGAATGAGGCCGATGCCATGCCGCATAAAACTAGGCCGTTGGCGGTCTCGCCGCTTGGCGACAAGATGATGCAGTTTTCGCCGACGCTCGGGGGGCGGTGTACGGAAACGCCGCCTGCGAATGGGACGAAATAGGGCAGCCAGTCGCTCGTCAGCTCGCCATGCTGCACGCGTACCAATGCGCGCGCAGGGTCTGATTCGGCAATCACGCCCTGCTTGATGATGTTGGCGATTTTTCTGTTGAGTTCAGCGGTCATTGGGTTTGTGTTCGCGTGCGTGTAATGGGCATAGTTTGGCAACGGATAGGCGGTTTTTCTATTTTTGGCGGTTTTGATGGTTTTTTTTAAAAGAGAGGCCGTCTGACAATGGGTTCAGACGGCCTTTTTATTCGTGGGCTGCCATGTGGCTGATGACTAGATTCTCGATGACTTCGAGGTCGTCATCGCTGAAACCTAAGAGATGACGCTCGGGGCGGTTGTCTTCGCCCGATTGGTGGGCGGCGGCGATGTAGGCTGTCAGGCCGCTGACGAATTTGATGGCGACGCCCATGCTGTCGATTTTTGATTGAAGGTATTTGGCGCGGCTGATTTTCGTGAACATGCGCTTTTTCAACCGCTCTTTGGTGGGCTTTCCGTCTAAAACGCGGATGTAGTCGCGGTTGAACTTTGACACGCCGCGTGTTTCCAGTTCGTAGCCCCATTCATACTGCGGATCGTAGGCCGCCGTATCGGCGCGCGATTTCTTGGCGGCGCTGGCGGCGGTCTTGATGTTTTTAAATTGGCGGATGCGCCCTGCGTGTTTGCCGGAGAGATAGACAAAGCGCTGGCCGACTTTGAGCCGCTCGCCGTCTTTGAGCTTGCGCCCTTCTTCGTCATGACCGGCGCGCGGCGTCATGGCGTTGCCTTCAGGCTCGACGTTGGCGCGGATGCGCTGGCGGTTGGCTTTGAGGACGACTTTGCCAATGTCGCTTTTCAGGCGGCGCAGCTCTGCCGGGGAGAGTTTGGCAATGTACTCGTCGATGTTTTTTATATATAGATTTAAGGCGTCGGCGGTCATTTTTTGTCTGTCCCGATTCCCAGCGCGGTCATCAGGTCGGAATGGTTGGCATTGCGCGGATGTCCGATGACGATGTTGCCGTTGTCGTCGGTCAAGACGGTGGTGCGCTCGGTCAGGTTTAACTCAATCAGGATGTCGCAGGTGTTGTTGTTCAACAGCTCAACCTCGAAACTGTAATCTGTCGGCGTGGTCGCGCCCGGGCCGATGATTTGGGGGTTTTCTTCTTGCAACCAAGCGATAACGACGGCGTTCAAGACGTCGATGTTTCCGGTAAAGTCGGTAATCATGACGCTTAGGCGGTATTTGGTCTCATGGCTTAACGTACCCTTTGAGGCGACGATTTGCCCGTTTGTCACGAACATCGTCAGCTTGTCGGGATTTTGGCGCAGCTCTGGCAAATGCTTTTGGATTTCAGCGCGCAGTAAAGCTGGTTTTTCCATATTTTTCCTGGTCTCGTTGGCAGTCGATACAGAGGCGGCAGCCGGGGACGGCTTGGCGGCGTGCTTCGGGGATGGGTTCGCCGCATTCTTCGCACTCAAATGCGGATGGGTAGTTTTGCTCGGCGCGGTCGGCTTGTCTGGCTAGAGCGTGTGCGCGCTGCATTTCTTCCAGCTCGCAGGCTCGGTCGATAAAGTCGGTCATTTTTCCGTCTCCTCTTCTTGATGGAGGCAGGCGGCGAGGGTGTCGCGGTAGAGGCGGCACTGTTGGAAAGCGGTTTTGTAGGCGGAGATGGTGTAAACCAAATCGGCATTGTTTTGATTTCGGCCGGAGGATTG
>ERZ773267.313-NODE-313-length-34915-cov-24.741251_pt1 | contig 34915 bp, 43 predicted proteins | sample MGYA00511959_ERZ773267 | MGnify/ENA primary metagenome ERZ773267 (study PRJEB29015, sample SAMEA2738165) | human oral metagenome | biome: human oral; feature: human-associated habitat; material: saliva | place: China | collected 2240 ...
GGTTACCAGCGCAATGCCCTTCAGTCCCGCAGGTGACTACCTGGCAGAGACCGCCATCGAGCTCATCGACTAAGCGAAACATGGCAAGGCGGGGCACCTCCAAGCAAGGAGGTGCCCCGCCTTGCCATGCTCTACGACACCTGCGCCCGCCATGAGCGCCACTTTTAGTGGATACGGGCAAATGTGCCGCCACCTCACTTGCCGTTGGTGGAGGCGTTCAGTTTCTCAGTTGAGCACTCCTCGCAGTTACTACAGGTCTGAGATGACGAATTGAAATGTATCGATACTAAATAGGTGGGAAGATAGTTCTATCAAGCCGCTACGAATGGCGGTGCACATTCATGCTACCAACATCAAGGAGACCCCCTATGCAGAACGACTACCAGCCGGGCGAAGACCTCACCATCACCATTGCACACATCAAGCACAACATCAAGGTTCTTGCCGTCATCCACAAACAGGCGCAGGCGTTGCTTGACAAGCCCATTGAGGCGCTGTATGCCATGACTGATGCCTTTGAGGAAGGCGAGCCGGTAAATATGCCGATGAACCTCAAAGCTGTTACGCGCATTCAGAAAGTAGACGCTATCTTGAAGGATGCGCGGGCGGTTATTGAGGATGCGCGACTAACTCTCGCTATCATGGCATGTGGCGGCATCAATCTGGAGTCATTCAATTCAGATAGCATGGTGATGCGAGATGCTGTGGCGCTTGAGGTCACCACAGGGAAGGCAGTGGAGGAGCTTTCTGTTCGCTGGTTGGAGCACTCCACTCACCTAGATACTGTAGGTGAGGAGTTCTAAGGCGCACTGCTGGGCATAAGAGAGGATGGGAAACGATAGTCACCCTCTCTTATGCCCAGCAGTTTATCTGTGGTTAATCCCAAGCAATTTGCAAAAATAGTTCCAAGTATGGTACTATTTAAATGTAGTAAGAAGCTACAGTAAAGCAACTACCGAAAGGCTCTTAATCATGTACAAGTTCAACTTCTCCATCCCCGAAGCCATGTACGAAAAGTACGGCTGGGATTTTGACACTGAATGGGACCTCAACATCACCGGCTTCCGCGTCTACAATAAGACCCAGCGCATCACCATGCAGGTCATCATTGAAGCAACCGATGAGGTCTTCAATGTTGAACTGGAAGGCATGGACTATGTAAAGTTCCCTCTGACTAAGGAACTTATTGGACACGCACGCAAGAGCAAGAAGCCTCTGTCTTGTGTGGAGGTCGTATGCTTCAATAAGCACTACGTTAAGTTCACTGCAAAGAACCTTTAATATACACATAGTTAGCCCCTAGGATAGCCACCCTAGGGGCTAAGTGTATGGGCAGACATACTCATCCCTCTTGGGGGCGGCATGGGTAGCTACTCACATAGCCCACCACTTGCACGCCGCAATAAATATGTGCTATACTTGAATCATCAAGTCAAAATCTACCGAAAGGTTCTCAAAATGCCTCTCTACATCCCCCTCATGCTGGCGGGCGGCTTCACCGCATACGTCGCGCTCATGAACGAACCCAAGTTCCGTAGCCTCCTGCGCATCTGGCACACCGCTGAAAAGTTTAAGCCGCTCGCCGCAAACGCTAACCCCAGTGAGGAAAGCGCTAAGTCTGGCAATGAGGACGTAAAGCCGAAGGCTCCTGAACACCATATGTGTGTTGCAGACGACAAGTGTATCTATAAGCATATAGACCACACCGAGAGTAAGTAGTGACATGCACATAAAAAGACCTCAGAGGTACGCCCTCTGGGATCTTTTTATTACCTATGTGAGCAAGTGTGCCCAGTGAGCATTTAAATGTCTCAGGCAGGCGCACGGGAGCTCCTAAAGGCACCTGTGTGGCACTTAGCCCACCCGCCCTACCCACACATTCCAGCCCGCGTTTCCGTAAAGGCGGGCATTCGAAGTACTACATAACCGGTGGAAACTCCTGCTCCCACGAGTCACCATAAGTACTCATGGTGTTACCCCACGGGTCGTAGCGCACCTGCGCCTGTGCCTTCATTTCAGAAACCTCACGGCTATGCGCCTGGAAGATTTCCAGCAGGTATGCAATGTGTGCGTATCGTGCGGAGGGAAGGGTACTGGTTCCTGTGAAGCCCTCGATGGTCGGATAGAGACCGTTTGCGTCACGCTCATCCTGCATAATGTCGCCTGACTCAGCTTCTACGCAGGTAATCCAATCGGTATCAGAGGTATCCGCCGTGATACCGCTATAGTAAGCACATTCCTCATAGGTTAGGTCGCTCTCTTCGGGGACGATACGCATCTGGTAGCGGAGCGTATTCTGCTGGTCACGCTTCTTCTCGCTATCGTATGCAAGCTCCATGCCTGCCGCAGAGATAACTTCCGTAGCAGTGCTTGGCGGGACTATAACCTCACCATCAGGGAGGGAGATGTAGAAGTAGCTACTTTCCTCCTCTATGATGTCAATTGCCGGGTCAGCGGGGCGGGTAGCAATGTCTTCTGGGGTGCTCAGCTGGCGGTCGATAACCATCCGCTGTAGAGCATGGTCGTTCCAGTATGCAAGAAGTTCTAGGGCGTTATATGTTTCGCCGGTGGTGGTGGTCGCTTCCGGGTACTCGCGGTAGCGGTCTTTGTTGTAGATGCCGTGGATTGCGCCGCCACCAAACTCGGTGGGGATGAGTAGCTTTACAGCGTCGCGGCGCTTAATATGCCACTTTTCACGAGGGGTGGGCGTATTCCCCTGCGCATAGGTTACCATGATGCGGCTCATTGCCTTCTTGCTCCTTCAGATTGATTGCCGGAATGTCTGAGCTATACGCCCAATAAATATATAACCTATTATACCACATATTTAAACATTGGAAAGAAAGGGCTTGAGGTGTGGCGCAGGTTTCATTTCCTCGCCACACCTCAAGCCCTGAATGACCTACAGCCCCTACTGCTTGCTGTGCAACACGCGGCGCAAAGAACCCGTATCCACAGGCACAGTAAGACCAGATGCCGTAATAGTAGGCGGCTCAGCAGTACGTCGAGCCCTCTGCCAAATACTCACAATAACACCAACAAGAACAAAAGCGTTACCAATGAGATTCGTGTAACTGCCAACCGCAATGTAGTAGCTAACCCACGCGGCAACATTCAGCAATGTAACAGCTTTAAGCAATGCGAAGCTCTCCATGAGCGCCATAGCAAGCCCAGTAGCGCCACCCAAAAGAGCAAGAGTGCCCGGAGACCAAACCCCACGCCCGAGAATCGCATACTGAGTAACCGCCGCCGCCACAACCGCAACACCCATAGACGTTACCCTATAGACCGTCGTCTGCACGAACTTCAGCCTATCCTCCAGCATGAGCATACTGTAATAAGTGAGGTTCACCAGGTTCATCACCAGCACACCCGACTGCCCAAGCAGAAACGACTGTACGCCCGTCATAAGGCACATACCAAAGCTCAGGTTCCTCACCCATCGCCGGTCAGCATAGCCAATAAAGAATAGTGAAGCGCTAATACACAGCCCCAACACCTGAACGACAACCATAGACATGGGTTACAGCACTACCTTTCTGAGTGACCCAGCACCTCGCGCCCAGCGAAGCACCCCCCCCCACGCATAACCTGCATGAGAGGGGGCGCATAATATTTCCGCACTACTTCCAGCAATGCGCTTACACCACTTAGCTTAGCACAGCTTCCATATGCCGTAAAGCGGCTAGAATGGGAGCATGGTAGAGATTGCGCCAAGGACGACGAAGAACGCCATCGCACACAAGCCAACAGTAATATTTCGGTCGGGGTTATCGTTACGGTTGCTACTCATTATTGCTCCTATCGCCGGTTGGGGGTACTTGCTAATTGTGTCCTTGGGGGACTACAGCTTTTCCACCCATTCCTGGTAGTCTGCCAGCATCTTACGGGCGGGGATGATGTCGATATGGTCGATGTGACTGTATCCAAATACGGCGGACTTAGCGTATGCCAGTAGGTTAGGGATGCTCACCTCTAGCGGCGCTTCATGAACCGCGATTCTGGGAAAGTAATCCCATTCGTCGTCATCTTCCTTGTCAGGGACAGTTGCAGAGTCCACAAGGTAGACGTATTTAGCGGTTTCGGGCTCTACGTCTTCACTCCAGTATTCGTACATGGGATTACTGACGGGGATTTCGTTGCGCGCTTCGTCGTACAGACCGCCGTATTCGTTGGCATTGCGGCAGAACTCTGAACTGTGAGCGAGTGCGTTTCGGCTCAGGTGCTCCGCAATATCGCCAAGAGTGTTTGCGGGTTCCCCATAGACGGTGATTTCAGCGCCGCCCATGAGGGACTGGCGGGGCGCATGAATGATGACGCTGTAGGCTTTGCCTCCACAGCGTTCAATCTCTTCAATGCTGGACTGGATGCCTTCGATGTCGTTAGGGTGGATACCTGAATACTCCACGGGTTCGTGAATCATTGGGGTTATACTTTCTGCTAGGTGTTTGCTGTGGCTAATGGTCTATTCGCACCCACATGATGTAGGGGTGCTTCAATCTGTGAATATGGCGAGTGTTCCTCGCGCCTGCGATACGTAGGGATATAGGGGCACTCATTGCTTAGCCCTTATATGGCTCTACTGTGGCTTGACCCATGTGCGGCGACGAGGAACCTTCTCCCACTCAAGCAGTTCCTTAGCTTCGTCATGATGCTCATTGTAAGTGTCAATAGCCTTGACGATGTAATCATCCACTTCTTCCAACGCCGATTCGGTGGCGCGAACCTTTTCGCTGAGAATTACCCATGCTCTGCCGCCGTAAAGTTCGGCGCCATAGTAAGCGCCGTCCATGAAAAACAGGTTTAGTGTACCACTGGAGAGATTATGGATAGCCTGTTCGATGGCTTCCAGGTATTCGCGGCTTGCCTTAGTGCCCCAACCCTTGCGCTGGATATGGTAACGAACATCCTGCATACGCTCAATTAGTCCCGCTTCCAGTTCACCTAGCATGTTGCATACATGCCAGTACTCTAGGTGCATGAGTCGGGACAGTTCCCAAATTTCATCATTATTATCGTGAGGCATCCATTCGTAGCTACCGGGGGTGTAGTACTTACGCTCATACATTGGGTATGCATCCTTTCGGGCTGAAATTTCGATTAACTACTAATAGTGTACCACATATTAGTTGGTATTTGTACACCCATATGTATAGGTTTGCCAGGCATCTCAGTTACGAATGCCCGGCAAACCTATATGCTAGTCAGTCCAGATGCTTGCCATAGTGTCGCGCCAGATGCGTTCCACGGCGGCAACATCCATGCCCTCCATGACGGCGGGGTCTACAGTGTTGCCGATTTGTGCGTTACGCCACACCCAAACCTGACGCGCGTCAGCACTGCCAGCATCACGGAAGAACAGCCAGGTAGCACAGTCGCAGTCAGCCGCGTCGTTTGCAGGGTTCACGCAGAAGGTGTTGAACTGAGGTGCTTCACCTTCTTCAATCTCTGCACGAAGAACACCTGCCATATCCAGTGACCACCCATCCATGTTGCTTTCGCCGGTAGCCTTCTCCGCAATGTCTACCCATTCAGTACCCTCGGAGGTAATGAAACCGTTACGAGCGTCCACGAAGCAGGTAGCTTCACTCTCGGTGGCATCCAGGGCTACCTCGCCAACGATGCCAATAGTTTCCAGGGAGAAGGAGCCGCTAGTGCGAATAGTGCCTGAGATGAGCGTGGCAAACATGCTGGTTACGCCACTAAAGTCAGAGCCGGTACTGTCGATGATGCTGTCACGGAACTCGCCACTAGTTAGCGGAGTGTCTGTCTTGATGACCATGCTATCAAATGAACCAGAGAATACGATGGGGTTTTCACTAGTAGTTGCCTTGAGGAAGTTGAAGCCGGTCAGCAGAGTGCCTACGCGCTTGCGGGGGCGGCGCACCTGCATATCCAGCTGAGCATTACCCAGAATGAAGGTGGTGGAGCTGGTGGCGAAGACCTTGTTTGCGCCACCAGGGAGGCGGACAGCTTCGAGCTTACTTGCGTTGATGCCGGGAATGGTGTCCAGCGAGTCGGTAATGATAGTGATTTCCTCGTCGCCATTGGAAGTGAGGAAGGAGAGCTCATTACCTGCTTGAGCCAGTGCGTCCATTTCGTCGCAGAAGAACTCTACGGAGGAGATGTCGCCCTCATTCCACCGGGTGTCCAGCGCGCGGCGCTGTTCCTTGAATCGTTCCGCATCTTCGATGGTAAAGGGGCGGGTTTCGATGGTGAAGGTATTGCGTGACATGATTGCATCCTTTCGGGGTGATGACTTAATGGTTGCCTGTAACTATTATTAGTCTATCACATATTTTAAGGCGTGCGCAATATGTAAGGTGTGATTACGGTAATACCCCTTAGTGAATGTCCACCAAGGGGTATTACCGTATAGGTCGGGCTATTCGATATAGATTCCGCGTTCCTCTAGAGCCGCCTCAATGATAGGGCGAACCTCATGCTCCGGCATCACCGACTTACAATGCACATGGTCAATATGAAGGGTATGCGCCTCATCAAGCCACAGCTTCATGCCAACAAGCCGATTTGCGGAAGTATTGGAGATGGCTTCACCGTTAAGTGTTGCCCAGCGAACGAAGCCAGATTTAAAGGTCTTATAGTGAAGACCGATTAACTTTTCCCACCCATTGAGGTATAGGCGCGGGTGCTCGATGGCAGTATACTTCCACCGGGACACGATGATAGATTCTTCAGCTGTTGATTCGCGATACATAAAGACCTCCCCTTTTTTAGGTGTGGCTACAGGAATTACTTCTACAGGTAACCATACCACATATTTTAATGGTCGTGAAAGTCTTCCTCGTACTGTCGCTTGCCCCAAGTGTTCCAGTACGCCACTGCTAGGGGTGTAGGCGGCGCGGGCGTAGATAGCTCTTCCCAGTCAATATAGACAACGCTCACACCCGCATCACCACTATCATCAGGCATAATACACGACTTACCACCACCCCCCACAACAGCATGTTTCAGCATCCTGCAAATTCCCCGCAGGCACCCAAACGCATATGGGGGGTAAACGTCGCTGGCGCTTTTCGGGAAGCAGTCGAGCTATTGTCGTCACGCTTCCCGCCCATCAGCCTTTTCATGAACTTGAGAACCTTCACCTTCTCATCACTTCCTCGCTATGCCATGTCACTATGGGGCGGTCGCCAGTCACTAAGATTTCACGCCCTCCCCATAGTGATGTATGCAGGTGCGCACTAATTCCCCGCATTGTCTCCACGGTAGTCCCAGGGGCGGTCATTCAGCTCTGGGTAGGGGAAGTCGGGCGCGTTCTTGAAAGCGCCTCGCACGATGAGGTGGCGGAGCTGGTACCAGTAGATGTCTCGTGCCACCTCATAGCTATACTCGTCAGTTGCCTTCACCGCGTCATGGTATGCCTGCAAGCTTTCGCGAATGTGTCCAATTGCCGCCTCTAGCTTATCCAGAGAAAGGACTGCATGGTCGATACGGTTTGCGAGGTCATTCATTTCCCACGCGAGCTTAGAGCCACCAACTACCTGCCGCTCTTCCTTACTCGTATCCTCCCAGCCACGCTCATGACGCTTGAAGCACCGCAAGGAAGCAGAGTTGAAGCCCCTCAAAGCAGAGTTCATAACGTTCGCGTAAGCCGCATAGAAGTCCGTATCAGCGTCCACAATAGCCGCGTCATACTCATTGCACCAGCTGGCGTAATGCAAGCCACTGAGTGCGTAGTTAGTGCTAGGGTGATTGACCTTCTCATAAATCTTGGCGGCAAGGCTGTCCACTAGTGCGAACGCGATACCAGCAGGCGGCTCACCATCACCATCTTCAGGTACGCCACTAAACCCCGCCTCATACACCTTGTACGGTACCGGCGGGAACGACTCACCCACAGTTGAGATAGGCGACCCTGGAATCACGTTGTGCTGACGCGCATCCTCGCCAGAGGTCACGGGAGCACCCAAGTAGAAGGCGCACACCGGCGGCTCAGTGAGAACGGATACTTGACCATCAATTTCCTCACGGTACGTCACCAGGACTGAGGTCAGCTTCGAACCTGCTTCAAGCTGGCTTCCCTCGCTAGTATGGATGAAACCCGTAACCTGGAGCACTCGCTCGCTGGCGAGAAGGTGACCTTCGAAAGCGCCCGTCTCCGGGTCGTACTTTTCAATCTCACCCATTGCTGGCTTGACGAACGTCAGGCTCTCTTCCAGTTCTTCGTTGTCTCCTGTAGAGAGAGTTGCCATCACATGCCTAGCGAGAATGGGGCTGTCTTTGACGACGGCGAAAATGCCGTGTCCTACGATGGTTTCGGATGTGTTCATTTGGTTTCACCTTTCTTGTGGGGTGTAATATGTGCTGGTATGCGCCCATTCTAGCAGGGTGGGCATCATGTCAGCTCAGCTGGTGTAGGTTGCGGGGGTATTGAAGGTCACTTTGGCGGCTCCGTCCTCTGCAACTTTGATAGATTCGATGCCGACGATATGCCCTGCCGGGTAGCCTCTTAGTGGTTCTTTCAGATGGAAGAAAGGGACGGTTGTGGTGGGTATACCAGATGATGTGTTGGTGATGATAGCTAGGGAGGGCGTGAGGAATAGCGCTTCGAAGTTGTTTCTTGTGGTTGATATGTCCACGCGGTGTATGCTGTTGAGTCGTAGTTCGCCAACGTTCAGGAACTCGTAAGAGCCCATACTGCGACTGAGGCGATGTGCCCTGTAATCTTCATGTATGTAGAGAACTGCTTCCGCGTCACGCTTTTCAAAAACTCCTGACACAGTACCTGTGTTGGCTTCCTTGAGTGTTTCAGTGAACCAGTAGATAGCATCTGCTCTGGCGTTATCTTCGTCCATGTCAGTCCAGTATCTCATGGAATCTGAAGCGTCACGCTTAACCGGCTTGCCTTTGTCGTTCCACCCGTAGAGGTGGTTGTGTGAACGAGGGTGTATTAGCTTCATGTAGTCATCAGTGGAATGCTCTTTGTCGAGCAGTATTACCTCAGGTGAGCCGCCCCTAAGTGCTGGGAGCCTAACGCCCGCGGGGTCAGTGACATACAATCCAGGCTGTCCCCAGTACTGATGATTCTTCCTTAGCTTTGGGTGAGTCTCAGCTATCTTCGGGGTAAGAAAGCTGACTTTCTTGTCGGCTACAAGTAGTTGTATCTGCCAGTTATGGTAAGAATGCTCGATGTCTCGCAGGCAACCGTCAATGACATGGTTCCAGCCCTTCGCTTTCCCCCAGGCGCTTTCGCTTGTGGTGTCGCCGCAGAAAATCGACACATACTCCTTCATGTCACGCATACTTTCTAGGGCGCAGGTGAGCGGATGGATGGTGAAGATGTCTTTGCGCGGCTTGCCGATAGCGATAGGCGGGAACTCATACTTGGGCTCAAACACCATGTCGCGCCATGCGCCACGCATAAAAGGAGCGCCCCCTGCCTGCGCATAGGACACTCCTTGGTTATGGCGACTACCTAGACGAAGCATTAGATGCCTCCAATCTGCAAAATAGTTAAGCGGTTGTGCTTACGTGCGCCTGGCGGGATTCGAACCCGCACGTCCTATTCGGACACCAGCCCCTCAAGCTGGCGTGTCTACCATTCCACCACAGGCGCTAAAGTCAAAGCCAGGCAGGGCTTCCATCCCCTCCGCCTCATTGTATCCCCGTCCGGGGTGAGGTGGTGAGAGTGGATGCCTTTCGGGTGCTATCCAGCGCCCCTTGCCTGGCTCCTTGAGTCTCAATCCGATACCCTTTAGGTGGTTTCTCAACCGTTGATAACTCTACTGTACCACAATGATTTTGAGGTATGCAAGTTGAATTGATGTGAGGTGAGACATGTGGCATTACGGATTACCTCGCCGTTACATGGGTTGCTTCACGGAGATTCCCGTCAGCACTTTTATGTGATACACTGTGGATATATCCCCGCATGGGGTTGCATCTACTACTACGACAGGAGCTACTGAAATGGCATATTTCCCCCGCTGGGAGTACGGCGACGACTATACCGAATGGAACTACCCCACTGGCATTGAGCTTGCCGAATACCTCAAGGAGGAGCTGGTTGGTAAGAAAATTACCTACATGGACGACACCCTGATTGAGCTCGATAACGGTCGAGTCCTGGAAATTGCCCCTAACGAAGGGTGCGATTGTTGCCCTAACGGTAACGCTAGTATTGTGGGCGATTCTGTGCGCGCCGCATCTGAATCCGCCATTCTAGACGTGAAGTACTCTGAGTGGGAAACTCATGGTGAATCTTCAAGCTTCGGCATCTTCATCCTTACTCAAAACAAGCATGAGAGCAACCTATATGATACGGTCTCAATTAGCGGCTATGACGCTTTCGACGTGCCGTCTTACTATGGGACTGGTTTCTGGGTCAGGGCGGCTTTCAAGGAGGGGATGAAGCCCACTGAAACGTCCGACGTGGGCGGCGATAACGCGGCGGGTAAGCGTGAGCTTCCTGGCGCAATGGGCTACATGTCGAACCCGCCAGTTATTCGCCCTAAGAAGCGTAAGGGTAAGCCATCCGGTACGTTGAAGCTTTGAGGTGACCTCTTCAAGCAGTGATGAACGCATCAAGGTCATCCGAAGCGCGCCGAAACCAATATTCATCTAAGCAATACAGGAATACGCCCCATATGCACACCGTCAGCAATGAAGTGTGCATATGGGGCGTATGTTAGCCCTAAATATCTACTCGCAGATAGGGCTATGCGTCGCCCGATTGCGACTTCTCGCCCGTCTTCGAAACAGCCTGCATGAAAGATTTACGAACCTCACTAGAGATGTAATCTCCAGGCATTAGCTTCCGCTCCGTCACCTCTGCGGCAGGTGTTACTGCATCACTGCCTGTTGCTTCCGCGAAGGGGTCGCCTGGCGCTGGGGCGCAGAACAAAGGCAGGTCGTATTCCTTGCCATTAAGGTATGCCTTACCTTCGCCAAGTACAGTGGGAATAGGGTCACAGTTGGGCATAGTGGGTGTACTCCTTTTCAAACGATGGGCTACCCCTAGTATAACAGTACACATGCGCTCATTACTAGGAGTATTTTCTTAGCGATAAGGAATGGCGTGAGCGCCCTCACAGGAAAATGTTGCGGTAGCGCTTGCATCCTGCTTGGGAGGCTGTTATGCTAGTATTATCCATAAGGGAAATGAGGCTAACTCCCTTCGTTCCCGCCTTTACAGTAAAATGCTGTCAAAGGTTCCATCTTGGATGACTCTGTGTTCAGAGGGGGACTTTGGAAGTCTCTAAAGTCCCCCTGTTAGCGCCCGTGGTGAAACTGGCAGACACGCAGGATTTAGGTTCCTGTGCCTTTACGGTGTGTGGGTTCGAGTCCCACCGGGCGTACTTGCTTTTCGAAGAAGTGATGCTAGATATTGGTCTAGATAAAGGGCTGTCCCCCGTTCATATCCCCTGTATAGGGAATGTGGGCGGGGGACAGTCCTTTATGGCGCTACTATTGTTCGCGCATCATATCCCGTCTTGCGACTTCCAGAGACCCCGCAGGCACACGCTTCATGAAGTCCTTATTGCGGGGCTCTCCAACCGAGCAATAAAGCGGCTCTACTGAGGTGTTGTTTTCGTTGGGTGGCAAACACGGCTCAGTGTGTGACTCCTTGTTGCTGACGCGCGGTTCGCTTCCCTCGCTCCTTGAGGTGGTCATATGTTTAGCTCCTTTTCAATACGGTAGTGGGACTTACTATTGTATATCCGTGATGATGGCTATAGCAACGAGAAGGCATCATTCTTATGGCATGTGACTCGGCTCATGCAAAACGAGTTGCACAACCTCCGAAATATGTGTTAGACTATAGATGTAGCGAGGGAAACCTAGTGAGCTACAGTAAATCATCCATCCACCGAAAGGTTAGCAATCATGCAGGCAGTCCCGTTCATTAACTTCATGGAGAACTTCACCTTCCACGCTGAGGCTATCAGCTCCGGCATCTTCACCGCCGAGCAGGTTGCCCAGGAAATTAAGGCGAAGGCAACCTACCTGAGCACCGCCGTCACTGACGAAGGCGTTAAGACTTTCTACTTCACCGAGCGCAACGGCACCCCGGTAATGCTGGAAGAAGGTCTTGAGCTTCGCGAGGCTGTGGCAAACTTCTTCCGTGACGATGACCGCAAGGAAAACGCCTTCAACTTCATGGAAAGTGAGGACTTGGTAGGTCGCATTGAGTCGATTGAAATTCACGGTGGCAATAACCTCCGCATCAACATTCAGCACTGCTTCCTGAACGACGGCTCCCTGTAAGTCATGTGAAAGCCCCTAGCTAGAGAAGACGGCTAGGGGCTTTCGCCATCTCACAGAATGCAGGACAGGATTTTCTATTCCTCCCCTAAATGGAACCCCTCAGATACTCCATGTGAGCACCTGGGGGGTTCCATTCTTTCCTTTCTATGATGCGCTCAAGCGGCTGTACATATTAGCGTTTAAGCGTCACTTCTACCGACTCACCGGCAGAGGTAAGCTTCACCGACTCGATAGAATAAGTATTGCCCGTAAGGTCGCCTTCCCTGAAGATGAGCGGCGTAAACGTGAATGACACCAGCGGGAAAGTAGGGTCTTCGCCATTGATGGTGGTCAGAACAGCCGTATCAGCGTCGATGAAGGTCATCTTAACCTCACCGGCAGGTGAGCCACCCTCTTCACTGAAAATTTCACCAAGGTATTCCCACGGGCTAAGAGAGCGTACCGTCTCACTAGACTCATCCTGCGAGTCGTCGTCGTAAAGGTGTTCGTGGTCGATGCCGACGTATCCAATGTCCATAGCCCAGGATTTAAGCCATGATGCTTCCGGCTCTTCGCCCCTGAGGTTAGTGAACCACTTAAGAGCGTCCAGGTATTCCTGCTGACCCGCTGAGAGGGGCATCTTGCGTTCCTGAAAAGGAACAACCACAGGCTCACCATCAGACCACCCTACTAGCGTGTTGTGCGTAAAATACGGCATAAGAGCGTCTTGGTGCTCGATAACGTCATACTTGGGGTCAAGTACGACGTAGAGCGAGAAAGCTCCAAAGAGCGACGGGATAGTAACATTCTCTGGGTCGGTGATGTACAGTCCTTCTGCGCCCCACATGCCAATACCGGCGAAATTAGGGTGAGCCGCCTGGAGCTCTTCGCCACTTAGCCTGCGCGCTTTACCAGCCGCCACAATACCATCAATGATGCTGTCGTTGTAACGCTTGAGAATTTTCCGGCGAAGAACCCTCATGATGACCTGCTCACGCGACTTACCTGCACCCTCGCGGATATGCTGACGCAACTCCTCCGGGGCATCAGCACGCCTCACAAGCTCTTTATCCACCGTATCCGTGTAACCAGGTACATACAGGTTACCGCCGCTCAACACGACCGCCTTCTCGCCCTCATTCGTCCAGCCATAAAGGATGTTATCGGACTCATCAGAGATGAACTGCGAAGCAAACTTCTTAGCATCATACTTCGGGGACAGAATGTATGACCTTGCCGCTGGTCCCTGCATAGTTGAAATATCTTCCTTATGCGGGATTTGCTCATAAGTGTGAGGGTCTGACACCACCCTTGCATTGCCAGGGTAGCGGTAGGGTTCAAAGTGGGTAATTCGCCCACCCTGCATAAGATAATCCTCCAGCCACCGATTGTAACCAAAATGCGCGGTAACTAGCTCCTCCCAATCCCAGTAAGGGTCAGGCTCATAGTCAGCTAGAGGTGCTTCACCCCTGAACTTAGCCACAATAGATTTAAAGACACTGAACATCATTTTTCCTTTCACTAAAGATTGAGTATTAGGGTGTTGCTGTCCACCTTATTGCCGCCTACCTTCCGGTGAACAGCAACACCCTATTCACTATTTGCTTATCGCCTAAAGGTTACCATCACTGGTTCCCATTCGCCGCCTGGCTTCACTGACTCGATAATGTAGCTGTACCCGGTGAGGTCTTGACTCATCGGTTTAGCCGCGCTTAGAACAATGAACGGGGTGGGCACCCTGCGGTTGATACCGGGTCGAGTTCCTTAGTGAAGGTGCTGATGGTGTAAATGTCGCCAAGACTGAAATCCACGAACGCCTGGATGGTGAATGGTTCTGCGTTAGGGATGGTCTTTCCAGCGTTGGTGTGCGCATACCAGCGGCAGGCAGTCATGTATTCCTCGGCTTTATGCTGGTCGCTGGAGTGAGGGCGGTCGGAACCATCAATCACAACAGGTGAGCCGTTATTCCAGCCATAGAGTGTATTGTGGCTCCAGTAGCGCAGAACTTCGCCGTAGTGTTCCTCGGTGTCATACTCGGGGTCGAGGATGATGTTGATGGAGTGTGCGCCGTACAGTTCAGGGATGCGAATATCTGCGGGGTTATCAACGTAGATTACTCGGTCGTAGCTGGAGCGTCGCTTATCCTTATAGAGAGGGTGAGTATGCTCTGCTTCATCGTTGGAGATGAAACGTACCTTGCCGGTGTTCATCGCAATGTTAAGAAGGTTCTTTCGGTAGTCAGAAAGGATTTCTCCCAGTAGGCGACCAATCTCGCGGATGCGGTCTTCCTCGGTGGAGCCCTGTAGCTCCTGATATGCCTCACGGATGATGGAAGCTACAGTGTAGGGGTCTTTGCAGGACTCAAGGGCGCGTTCAAGGTGGTAGATATCCAAGGTATTAGCCTTTCTATTGCTCATTGCTAGTGGTTGCGGGGTGTTCATACCCCTTTTTCTCGCTTATATGCATAGTTTACCACAGATTTTAGAATATGTGCAATGTTGCGTGTTGCGGCTTAGGAACATGCCCTGTTACAAAATAAGGTTATCACTAAGCGCCCAGCCACCCGTTTGTTTTCAAAGAAGAAGACCTCACCAAGCTTCCCAAGGGCTTAGTAAGGTCTTCTAGGTCTTGCTAGTTAGTCGCTCCTCCTGCGTTGCGGGCAAAGCGGGGTTTCAGGAGTGCTCCTGAAACCCTATTCTGTCACCACCGGAACCGCTTTCTCTGCACTACCTGCGGGCACATGGATAATCGTTTCCGCCTTCACGAACTTCACGGTAACGCTCCTGCCACAAGAGTCATACAGGGTAACATCTGCTTTTTCGTACCTTATTGGGCTGATGCACTCCTTGTGTCCGGCGGCGATTTCCTCAGGGTTGAGCGCGTACTCGTACTTACGTTCGACGCGCGTCTCCATGTCAGTAGCGGGAAGGTCGTCCTTCACAACCACTTCCATTGGCTCATCTAGCGACCCTTTATACACCTTTCGAGTGGCAAGAGTGCCATCAGAGCGCTTCTCGACCCACCTATAGGTGGTGCCTTCAGGATTGACTCTCAGATTTGAGATGGGGTAGGTGTGTGTTTCGCCTTCCATTTTACGGTTGTCGGCATCAACGTAGTGCGTCACAGGCTGAGTGAACTTCGCATCCTCAGCCTTTGCGCCATTGACCATTGAGGTAGCCATCCCTACAAGAAGTAGGGAGAGTAGGTAGATAAGCCCGGTCAGGTACACATCTTCAGCCTTTATACCCTCCTTGTACTCTTCCACTGCTCCCCCTTGGTTGAAGGAGCTGATGGCGGCGACAAGGGTTATGATAGCCGCAATGATGACGTGAGCTATAAGCCAGCGTGCGTCAAAGAATAAGACGAGCACACATGACACTGCTACGTGGGCGGCAACGAATAGGCGCGCCCACCGCCGCAGAAACGAGTTCACGGCATAAGTTGTCCTGCTTACCTGCCGGTCTTTAGTGATGATGGCAGTGACCACTATAAGCGGGATGAGGATATAGGCGGCAATGCTCACAACGGTGGCTATAAGCCATGCTGTATTGGTGTCCATAAAGGGTTGTTGTCCTCTCATGTATAGTCAGGTGGGTCAAGGTTTAGCTCCTGGCGATAGTCCTCCAGGTAACTAACGCCAGCCTTCTCGGTCTTGACACCGCCGCCACCCCATAGAGCTTTGGCAGTGCCCCCTCACTAGCGGTTAGCGATTGAGCTTGTTGTCTATTTCAGCGACAATTACGTCCCTGATGATTTCGTCTATAGTGTGTCGCTCCTGGTGGTCTGCCCAGGTGGTTGCCTCAATGGTGGCGTGGGTGGGGAGTCTATCGATGAGGTGCGCGAGCTTCGCTGAGGTTTCCTTAATCTCGTTGTAGAGTTCTTCGAGTGCTTCGCCGGTCAGCCATTCCTTTTGGGTTACAGGCGGCATAGGGCTAGTGGGCGGGGTAGTGAGAAGGTTTAACACTTCTCGTACTGCTTCCACTGCGGGCTCGGTGGTTGCCAGGGCGTTCTCCAGGTGTGAGGTGAAGGTGCGGATGTTGATGTTTGCCACTGCTTCACGGTAGGACTCATGCTTGTACTGCTCGGCTTCGGCGTATTCCATAATTGGCGCAATGTAGGGGCTGTTTCGCAAGGTAGCCGGAAGGCTGTGGCGACTGTAGCTTGTGTCATGGTCGTGCAGTAGCGTGTAGTATGCCAGGGCATGTAGCTTCTGGGTAAGTACAGTGCCTTGAGCGGGGATGTTCGTTTCGGGCATGAACGTGTAACCTGCGTGTTCGTAGCCGCCTACGTAGTCGTCGCTCCTATGCCAACCGGCAAGGTTTTCGGTGGGTACGTAGTATCCGTACCCGTTGTGGTCAAGGTGTAGGGTGGCACCTAGCACGTTGAACCAGGTTGCGCCGGTTTCCTTGTCGTGGTGTTGGGCTACGAGGGTGTTTACGTATTCTTCTAGGGTGATTTCTGTGGACATTATTTCCTCTAGTTCTTTCGTTGGCTTGTGATACCCCTGCATAATCATGGTTCGGTTAATGCAGGGGTATCCAGTGTGGCACTGCTGGAGTGCCTTGTGATGGCTATGCGGGGTGGGTGAGTGGTACGTAGAAGGTAATATCCTCCTTAGTTAGTCCATACCGACCCAGTAGCTTATTTTCCATCTCTACTGCTTCGCGTTCGTACAGGTGGCGAGAGTTGGGTGTCCATGAGCGTTCGGTGTCCTTGATGTAGATGTCTCCGCCGAAAGACATGTCTAGCTTCACTACGTCGCTTTCTGGGTGTAGAGGGGTGTCTGCGATGCCTAGCGAAAGTTCGTAACCTTCACTGGGGAGTAGCGCTGACATGTTGCAACGTGTGCGCCAACCCAGGAAGAGTTTGCCTCCGGCGGCGTGGTATTCCTGTACTGCTTCGTAGATGTTGTCTGCCTTGGTTCCAGCCCACCAGAGCTTTGTAGATTCTTCGGCGGTTAGGGTGTAGGTGTAATCTTGAGTGTTGGTCGTCATTTGTAGGGGAACCTTTCAGTAGGTAGCGTTGTTGATGGTGGGCGGGTAGCCCGTTCAGTAATACCCATAGTGTATCACATAATTTAGCTTGGGTACAGCAACAAGCACGCTGGGGTAGAGAAGTTCCCCTCCCCCAGCGTGCTTGTTGCATACTTGATAACTAATCCACTACGGACAGCATCCTACCGGCGCTACCCTGCGGAATATGAATAACCGCCTCAGCTTTCACGAACTTTACGGTACTCGCGCCATCCTTGCATACGGGGTAGATGCCTGCGTCTTCGTCCACAATGCGCGAGGCAACACACGCCTCCTTACCCTCAGCAATTTCTTCAGGGATAAGCACATACTCATACCTGCGTTCGACGCGCGCCTCCGTATCAGTAGCGGGCAAGTCGTCCTTCACAACTACCTCCCAGTGCCCATCAGTAACGTGCCTGAAAGCTTTGCGGGTAGTTAGCGTACCGTCCTCACGCTTCTCAATCCAGGTGTAAGTGTCGCCCTCATCATTAACTGCAATATTTGAGATGGGGTAGGTATGCGAATCGCCCTCTAGCTTATGATTGTCAGCGTCCAAGTAGTAGCTGACCGACTGGGTGAATTTCGTATCCCTTGCGGCTTCCTTCGCCTTCTCCTGACCATACAAGACAGAAGCTTCCGCGAAGAACATTAGCGCTCCGAAGAAGATAAGCCCAATAAACAGAGTATCAAAGAAAGTGCCTGACGTACCCTCCGACTCTGTGCGCCTAGCCCAAACGAGAAAAGCGGCAAAGAGTGCAATTAAAGTCGCCCCCAGAACATGCAATCCAAGCCACACAGTGCCAGTCGCGATTGCTAGAACAAAGAATCCCAACATAGATAGGCAAGGAATTAGCACGCTCCACAGTTCGCGGAATGTAGACATGCGACGATGGGCGCGTTCTGAAATCTTTGCGCGGAAGACCTTGCCTGCCAAGAATACTGCCAGTAGGGGCAATAGGTATATACCAAGGAAAATGAGTGTAAGAATCGGTTCCCAGGTTTCTCTAATCTGCATGGTGGGTAAACTCCTGAGGGGTTAGTTGATGGGGGTGAAGCTGAGCCAGGCGGCATAGAGCGCAAGAAAAGCTAACATGAACATAATTTGATTCAGGTTGCGCAGAACGGTTTGGTGCGCACCTTGAGCAGTCAGGGAAAGCTCATTCATGCTCGTGGTCGAACCTGAAATTACCATGAGCACAAAGCATGAGCCGCGAAGGTTGTCGGCGGCAACACCTTCCCACAGTAGAGTACTGAGGAAGAGTATGAACAGGACGAACGCTGTCACTGCCCATTGCAGGTAGAGGTTGCGGGTAGCTCGCCGGTCAATCTCGCTATCGGTAGCGCTCTTAAGCTCTTTGTTTGCCTTGAGTCGGAAGAAGTACCAGTATGCGAGTGCGTATGCGGCTAGTGATGCCGTTGAGAAGAGTTCAGGTTTCAAGAGTATCCCTTTCGTTGATGTAGGCGCACCCAGCTTACCACTTGGGTTTGCTGGGTGCATACGGTTGCTCTATGCGAAATAGTTGTTGAGGGCGGTCTGGCGCTTGTTCGCAATGGAGATGTAGAGACTGGTAAGCTCATTGATTCGGTTCTTGCGAACCTCTTCCATTGCTTCCATGCCTTCGCGCCTAGCAATGTAGAGGTCTGCGTCACGCATCATCTCGTAGTCGCCTACGGTCAGGTACAGCTCATGTGCCTTAGGGGTTAGTTCCTTTAGTGCTTCATGCAGGTACCCGTGCTTGTTGGGCATGTTTTCGACGGCTTCGGTCAGTTCCTCGTGAAGTGCCTTTGCGTACTTGCGAACCTTGCGGAGGGAGCCAAGGTAGGTCTTGGTGTGGAAGTTTACAGATGCGCTCATGACTTGAAGCCTTTCGGTTGAGATGTGCGGTTCGGTATTCCGAGGGGTTCCCCTCACTACATAAATAGTGTATCACATAAATAACCCTGTGTGCAACGCGGGCATGTTGCATTGCCGCTCAGAACGCTTTCGAGTCCTGAGCTGTATCATGGTCGGGATGAGCTGCTTACCTGTATTGAACAGTACTACATCCAAGCTCCCCGGTAGTGGCAAGCTTCAGTGAACACCCGTCACCGTAACGCTACTGACACTATCTCTTGCGCCCGCGTTCTTTGGCGTGCTGTGTGATGTCATCACCCACTTCGCCACATGGGGAAAGGAAAATAAAAGCCGCCCCATCTACCGTATTGAAAAGGTAGATGGGGCGGCTTTTACGTATTAGGGGTAGCTCGCCGGGGTTATATTGCGCTACCTCTTATAGACATACTCTAGAAGCCTCAGAATCTCTAGGTATACCCAAACGATAGACAGCATCAGCCCAAACGCTAGAGTCCAGCCAAAAGCATCTGGCGCGCCAGCGTCCACCGCCTCACCAATTTCAGTGAAGTCCATGAGGAGACAGTAGACACCCATGCCGACGGCAAGCACCCCAAGAATAGCGCCAAGGGGTAGACCGAAAACGACGGTATCACTAATACTGAAACCAGTAAACGCCTGTATTGCGATAGAAGCAAACAGATAGATGATGTATGCGACCATGCCGATAAGGACGATGCGGGTCAGCTTCGGGTTTGACCTCGCGCCGAACATATATGCCGCAAAGACTGTCATAAACGCAACAAGCGTACCTAGCACAGCCGCCAATGCGATACCGGGGTATCGAGTCTGCGCCCACATGGTTACAGCACCAAGAGCAACGCCCTCAATACCGGCATACAATAGTACAGCCCAAGCGGGAATATTACCGCCACTCTTGAAAGCAAGCACTAGACCAAGCACGAACGCGATAAGCGCCGCCGGTAAAGCAAGTACAGGCGTGTACCAGCCGACAATACCGCCAAGAAGCAAAACAGCAAACGAAAAGCCTGTCTTTGCGACGACACTGCTAGTGGTTAGCGGCTCAGCGTTAGCGCCATATAAGCCCGGAATGTCTTTCATGCGACCATTCAGATAGGGGTTACGCGCACTCACCTAAAAATCCTCCCTGCTACAAAACATTACCTATAAGTAATAGCAAGAATGCGCATCATGCCCATTGCATCGTCTCTTACATGTGGGGTATGCCAATTCGGTTACGGTCGCCTGTGCCATATTGCGCTCTTCAAGCGCCTATTCGTGCGCACATAAACGCCCTTCCACTCTCTAATTGAAAAGACTCAGCCAGAGTGGAAGGAATGTGACGCTTATCCGTTTAGCCTGCTACGTCTCGCAGGTTCACCGCGTTACCATTGTCATTGCTGGTGGCATTGAGCGGCACCTCGAAGATGACCTCACCATTGGCAACCTGCTCCTTAGTTCCATATGCAAGGGTGTAATCCCTATCTACAGTAACGACTCGCACCTTATCGCGCGGCACAGTCTTGGTGATGATTTCGCCATCAACACCGCGCAGAGTGTAGGTAACGGTCACATCGTAGCGGGTGTGCGCCTCACCTTCGGACGTTACAAGCCCGTGGTAGTGCTCAATGACTCGACCATTGTCGTATCCCTGGTTGGTGTCGCCAGGCTGGAAACGGTAGGGATGCATGGTTGCGTCGGTGTAGGCGCGGTTGCTCATGGATGCGCTGATGACGACATACTGCTCCATCTTTGGAGTGGGGCTTACAGTAGGGGTCGGGTTTGCAGTGGGCGTTACGGTTACAGTGACCGGCTGGGTGGGGGTTTCTGCGTTTGCGGGGGCGGTGCGCGAGGTGGCGCAAGCGGTAAGGGATGCGGCAACCAGCAGTACGGTGGCTACTACGGTACGGCGCGAAGACTTATCGGTAAACATTGGTGTGTTCCTTTCGAGGGTTGTAATACGTGTGGTGATTGCGAGGTTTCGACCTCTCAATAGGTATATTGTAGCACAGAATAGCCCTTCCATGTAGTGTACTGTGCTCTACGTGCGCATTACATGGAAGGGTTATTCGTAAGAGGCTTCCTACTCCGTGACAGAGTGCTTGCCATTGACGGTAACCAGCCCGGAAATAACCCGCTGAACCTCCTCCTCGCGCTCTTTAACCACGCGCTCAGCGTCCAGGACAGCCTTATCTAAGGTGTCCTGGAGAGCATTGTTGCAGTACTGGATACACTCAACACCATTTCGACCATGCAGAGAGTTGAAGATAACTTCTAGAACCTCGTAGGCGGTGTCGAAGCCGTAAGAGTTAGCACATTCACTAATGGGTTTATGTGCAATTTCATCAATATTGCGTAGCTCCACCTCCTGCCATGCCTGCCACTTTGCGTATGCCGCCTCCTGCTCGAAGCTTAGAGCCTCACTAGCGGTATACTTCTCAATGCATTCAGTGTCTCCTTGAGGGTCGGTGAGCATGAGCGTATCCACCTGCCATTCCGGGTCGGAGCAGTCGGTGCATACGTCACGTTCCCTGTAGTAGCTACCCAAGTCGTTGATTGCCATGTCGTCTACATGCGCCAAGTGCTCGCGGCGTAGCGTGATGATGCCTGCCGCCTTGCCTTCACTATCGGCTAGGTAGATGGTTGAGGTATTGCCGCCGGTCACCTGTAGCTTCTTAGCGGCATTACGGGTCTCCAGAGTGATGATGGCACCTTCTACGAAGCCGTAGCCGGTTGCCGACCCATCCGCATTGGTGAGCATGTGGAACTTGCCGCTAGGGCCGCCATTGATGGCATTGTACTTGGTACGCATCTTTGAGTCAGCTACAGTAAGTTCTTCCATCTTCTCACGAATGAGCGCAAGGGTTTCCCGTAGGGATTCCATGCCGCCATGCATATGGTTGCGGGTTGCCGCCAATACGTTAGCCTGCACCTCAGATGTGATGGTGTGTGGTTCGCGCTGGAAGCCTGCCATACCCTTAACGCCCTTAAGAAGTTCCTTTGCCTCATTCAGTAGCTTCGTGTAGCTGTCAGCTTCACTCTTAGCCGTGTCGCCTGCAAAGGTCTTGACGAGGGCTACCTGCCAGGTATCGACTTCACGCAAACATGGTGAGGTTACGTAGAAGCCCTTACGGTAATTAGTGATGAGCTTCTGAATAGCGTATGCGCCCTGCTGGTCACGGCTAGGGATAAGGGCATATGCGCCATCATTTACTATTGCCATATCTCCTGCGTGTGAGGTGACACTGTAGGCGGCGTACTTGCGCTCCTTATGTACTTCAAGGTGTTGGGTGGTTTGGGTGACAATTACGCTACCGGGGGTGAGTGCGTTAGTGGTTTCCATGAATAGTGGTGCTCCTTTTTGGGCGGCTTGATAGTGAGATGGGTGCGTGTTGCCCCGGCGAAGGGGTTATTCCTTGCCGGGGCACAGCATGTAAGATTTAGCGGGTCTGGATAGTGAAAGAGAACTCACTAGGGGTGTCGGTGATAGCAACTACCTTCTTAACGCCCTTGAAGGTGTGTTCGAGCTTAACACGGAACTCAAACTCCGGCTCCTCGGTGGAGCACTTCTTGTCAAGGAAGATTCCAATGCGGGCGTAGGCTCGGGTTCGCTTAACCTCCTTTGCGAAAAGGTTCAACTCATCGAGGTTGCGGGCCTTCTTGAGGTCTTCAAGACTTTCGCTCCACTGACGCTCCTCGTCAATAAAGCCGTTAGAGGTCTCGTTGGATTCCTTTGCCGCCCAATAGTGGTCGTACTTAATATCTCCAAACTGCCCACGAAGGGTTACGTCCTTTGCTTCAATGGTCTTATTCTTACCTGCACGTGCATTTACCGAATTGTTAGCGGCATTGAGGTAGATAGTCATAATGTGGAAACCTTTCGGTAGGAGTTGATTGTTGGAAGATTTCTTCGCTCTTCCTTTCTGCAAATAGTGTATCACATATTTTAGAAACTACGCAAGCCGTCTATCGATTGGGTTATCACGCAGGGCTTGCCACACCGCAATGTTACACTCACCACACTTGTGTCATATTGGCAAGCTGAAAGCCGCTTTGCTGTTGCCACTGGTGTTATTCTGGTAGAAGGTTGGCGCAACCTTACCCTACCGTCACCTTCATACTCCAATTTCAGAAAGGTTTACTGTGCCTCCCCACTATTTTTCACTTCCCCTATGGGCACTGACGGCAGTCTATATCGTCATCGCACTCCTTGTACTAGCAACAGGGGGCAGTACCTTAGCCTCCTACTTTGCTCTGAAGTACCAAAGACGGCACTCTACTGAGCCAACTACTGAGGGTAATAAGATGCAACTGGTCGGCTGGCGGAAAGTGATTCCTGAGGTCACTGGCGTTGAGGTGATGTGGGCGATTAGCTTTGGAGCAGTTCTAGTAGTTACCATTTTAGGTATCGTAACTGGCTCTCTCCTGTTAATGTCATCACTTTTCCTCCTATTCATACTGCTTACTGCCCTAATGGTTTACCCGCTGAAGAATACAGATGGCGGGTTATCGTCTTCCGAAAAGTTCGATTACCTGTCGGCTGTTGCGGTACTTCTAGCTATCGCCATCCCCGCCGGTGTAGATGCATATTTCGTTTACACTCCTCAGCCGCCGGTGGCGTACTATCAGGATGCTTCCGATGGGTATCATGAGTCAGCTCAACGTAACATGCTTGCGGGGAGGGTGGTCGAGTCCGGCAAGGAAGATGGGCTGATTGAATATCAGTGGGGTGAGCTAAGCGCGAGAGGTGGCAATGTTGTGCTACCGAACACAGGGAACAATGAGGATGCCTTGAAGCGTGTTGAGGTGGTTGAGGACTTGAGCCCTGGTGAAGCCCCGTATGTTGTTCGGAAAATTGACATTGTGAAGCCTGTAGGCATGTCTACCAATATGAGGCTTTGCATTGATGGTCGGGATGATGCGAAGTCGTCGTCCTGCACCCCTCATCACGAAAGCGTGGACAAGAGAAATGTCAGTGTTGTTAGTATCATCCATATTCCCGTTGGTGAGCGAGATAAGTATGTCACCTCATCCTTGGTGGACAGTTCAGTAGTTGGTAAGGAGAAGACCTCTAATGGTTCCTAATTTTGATGCCCTATGGCCCGTTGTTCTGTATCTTGCGGGACTGGCGGTGTGCATTATTGTTGCGACAGTCCTTTATTTCCGTGTTAGGCGGATTGATGATGCTGTGGTGGCGCGTGGTAAGGCTGAAAACATCGAGTATGTAGTCTGGATTTATGGTCTAGGTGGAGGCTTTCTGTCGCTTGTGGTTTCCAGTATCTTGACACAGAGCTTAGTCCTGCCTGTAGTTGCTTTTGTGGCTGGCTTTATTGCGCTGGCTGTTACGTGTGCGTATGCCTGTACACAGCCGACGATGAGCGACGGTTACCGACTTCAAGGTTTCGCCATGATTCGCACATGGATTGTTTTCACGCTTGTTTACGGGGCGCTATTCGCAGGAGTACTGAGCATGATTGCTCCGTCTTTACCTAAGACCTTCTTCTATAGTGCAGATGGCACTAAGACTGTTACCCATTATCGTGGTGATGGGTTCACCCCATCAGAGCATGAGGTGCGCAACGAGCTGGTAGGAGTTGTTTCTGTGAAGACTTCCGACAGGTTTGCGACGGCTGGTGACCCCGTATATGAGTGGGCTGAGCGGACTAGCGGCGGTAAGATTCGCCCTATCTATAAGAAGTCTAGTGGCGACCTTGGCGCGTATGTCCTTATGGTGAGTACTTTGGATGAAACGCCTGCCGATACGTGGGTGAGTAACGTTGAGGTGGTTAGCGACTTGAAACCTGGCGAAGTGCCGTATGTAGTCCATCAGATTACTTACAGGGTACCCAACTCATATGATGGGAAGAGCCCTCTGTGTACTAGGTATCATTCCTCTAAGACTAGGTGCTCAGTCAATGTTGATAGTGTCAGTACGAAGGCTACTATTCATATTCCAGAGGGTTCTTACGACCAGTATGTGAAGGTTTCTTAGGAGGTAAATAGAGTGGTTTTGCTAATGAGCGTCGCTGATGGCGTGTACATGTATCCCCTTATTGGGTTCTTGGGGTTGAGTGCTGTTGCGCTTGTTACGTCTCTGTTTTTCTGGTGGCGTTATCGTGGTATGGCTGAGCAGGTGAGTTCCGCTATTGAGCGTGTGCAGGCGGCAAGAGCTGAAGCTGAGCGACTGCTAGAAAAGCGTGAGCGTGAGCTTCTTGATGAGTATAGCCTTAAGCGTAAAGGCTGGGCAGATAGGGGTGATGCTTACTTTGATGAGATTGAGCGAATGTGGGCTGACTACCGCAAGAACCCGGCAAAGTATGCAGGCGACAGACTGTCCGGTGAGGAGTCTAGTGCCCGCAGTAAGCTTGAGTTCATCTATAATTCCTACACTGTGGCTGGGGCGATACTGGCAGTACTGTTGCTAATAATTTTCGTCGTTATTGGGTTGTGGGGTGTAGCGCTTCTTGCCGGGATTGCATTCTTCCTATCGGCGGGTTGGGCTGTCCTTGATGACTCTAAGCTGAGGGGCGTGAAGCTTTGGGTTATCCCTGCCAGTGTAGCGGCAAGTGCGCTTGTAGCGCTATCCTTAATTCCTATCTCGGGGATGGCAACGAGCAGTGCCCCTCCGCCGGGATGGATTGCACGCACTCACGAGGTGAGGCTTAGCCAGCAGGCAGACGGCACATATGCTGTGGGTGAGCCTGCTAAGATGCGTCTAGATGGTACGGCGACTAAGGGTGATGAGCCTGATGCTGATTACTCTTGGTCTGAGATTGATGCAGGCAATGCGAAGCGGTATTACGACTCGTACTATTACAGGGGTGTTGAGAAGCAGGTTCGTGTTATGGATGACCTTGCGGCAGGTGAAGCTCCATATGTCGTCCATCACCATGTGTTCAGTGTGCTGGATGGGTATGCTGATGGTGAGGTATGCGCCGCCAGGTTCTCTCCTCTAACTGCCCCATGCTCTGACCGTAATGCGTGGAGTAAGCGAGATGAGGCTGTTATTCATGTCCCTAGGGGTGAGTATGAGCGCTGGGTAGTCGCTAAGCAGAGGCGATAGGCGGTTTCTTTCCGGGCGGCGGCTTAATGTTCCTGTAGGGGATAAAGGATAAGCGGCGGAACTTCATGTTTTCTTGAAGTTCCGCCGCTTATCCTTCGCATTATGAGGGAGATGACCTTCTACCGTTCCGTCGTTGCTCAGTCGGTGAAGGCGGCGCTACCAGCTTCCCAGATGTCGTTAGGTGCCAATGCCTGAATACTCTTGCGGGTCTTCTGGTAGCCCTTCCATAGGGAGCGCCAGGCGGGGAGCCCAGTATTGGCAATCAGGGTGTCTTTGTGTTCCTCAAGTGCCTGTTGTGCGCCTTCATAAAGCTCGGGTGTTGCGTTGCTTTGCGTCTGGAGAGCACGCAAATACTTTACAAGTTCAGGGATGTACGGAGCGCCCGTCCGAAGGTGTCGCTGGACAGCATCGCTAGGAGTTTCCCTAAGCTCGTCCATAACGCTTTCGAAACGGCGTTTCGTCTCAATGTATTGTTGCGCCTCTTCGGAGGTGCTACCAGGCATGTAGGTAACAGGGTCAAGGGTTACGTAGTCAAGCCCTTCATAGGTAATGTTGCCGTGACCGTCAGGGGTAATGCAGAGAGTTGCCGTGTCGCCGTCAGGGAAAGTGATGACGGCTTCCTGCTTGTCAGCATCAACAGCTGTAAGATGTGCCAGGAGGAAGCTTACCGGCTGGGTGGGGTACATGCCTTCACTGATGGGCTTGTATGCGTTGAATCGGGTGAGGATGTGGTCACCTTCGTGGAGAGTGCCGCCGCCGGGGATTGCTAGTCCTCCACTGCGTCCGCTAGGTGCTACAGGTGCCTGCTGGAACTTCTCCCATTCGTTGCGTGCGCCAAGGTACTGCTTGTACTTGTTGTAGGAGCGGTGAAGCTCTGCGAGTGCCGCTTCATGCTCTTCCTTGATTCGTCCAGTGGTTCTCTTAGTTGCGGTACGCATCTTACGGATGGTGTCCGTGTAGTCGAGAAAGAGGCTGAACGCGGTACCTTCGAAGGCGTAGCCGTCGTTGATGCCATCTACTACGGCGGGGAGCTTATGGTTGGCTTCCTGGACTAGGCTCTCCTGCGCTTCCCATGCGAGAATTACCTCGTTGATGAGGTTTTTCTCTTCTTGGGGGATGTGGTAGATGTGGCTCCGGTCTGCATTGTAGCGGTGGACGAGGATGTCTTTATCGTATTCATGTCCTTCTTCCAGGAAGGATAGCTTGTAGATTGGTTCACCGGCGGAGTAGGTTACATCATGGTAGAACTTGCCAGTGTACTGCTTGCCGGTGGGATGCAGGGCTACGGTGATGTAGCCCTCTGCGTCGATGGAGATGACTTTGAGGATGCTGTCGGCATTGACGAGAACGGGTCGGTGCTTAGCGCTTTCCCATGCTTTCCCGTTAAGGTCGATGTAGCGGGTGGGGTCGAATAGGTTTGCGGTGACGAGAATGTCGCCAGCGGAGACGTTGAGTTCGTTGAGCGTCTTTACGATTCCGCTCGTTGTGTTCCTCCACTTATCTGTACGGTAGCGGTGGGGGTAGACGCGGTTAATGGCGGGGTTGGTCATGGTTTGCTCCTTTTCTTTACGCACTTAGCGTCTTACAGGTCTGCTTGCCGCTCATTGCTGGGCGTGCTTGTTGATGAATTGTTGAGTGAGGCGAATTACTGCCTCTAGTCGGTAAAGGGTGAGGTCTGTGTCGTGAATTACTGCCCCTATGTGGTGGGCGAGGGCTTCACGAATCTTGTAGGGTGTGTATCCGTGCCCTGTGGTGATGCAGGTGAGAGCTTTGTGGCTGTAGGCGGTCGGGGTTCTACCTTCAAAGGTTGCCCTGTATAGTTTGGCTACTTTGATGCGGTATTGCTCTTGTGCCTTCATGCCGTCAATGTATGCTTGAACCTGCTTGAATGAGATGATGGGGACTGGGACTATCGCGTCGATAGGGTATTGCGCGTCACCTGTCACGACTGCGTTTCGGTAGGGGGTTTTCAGGTGTCCTTCCCTGCCGTCACTGAGTTTGATGCTGACATGCTCAGCTGTGATGTTGGTGACTTGGAAGTATGCGGTTGCGCGGTTGTAGCGGTAGGTGGCGTAGAACTTTCCCCGCTCCACCTCACGTGCGTAGTTCTTCTTAACACCTGGGATGATGAGGTTTGAGTATCTGCCGGTTGGCTCCTTGAGGGTTGCAAGCGCGGCGATATACTGCTCTACCTTATTGTTGAGCCACTTGGAGCCTTCTAAGAGCTCCCCCTCAATGGCTTCAAGGTGGCTCAGCAGGTTTGTTGCTGACTGCTTATCGTTCAGGGTTACCTTTGGGATGGCGCACAATGCTTCATAAAGGCGCGGGGTGATACCTGTTAGGTCTGCTCCTCTGATGTATTGTAGGTGCTTGTTTATGGCGCGTGCTTGGTGCTCCTGCCGGTGGTATGCGTCGAGGGTTTGCTTGCTGGGGTTTGGGATGATGACGGCGCGGGACTCTTGCAGGTTGATTTCCATGACCTTTAGGATTCCTCCTCGGTTACGGTAGGTGACATGCACGCTGTCGCTGTTCACTGGGGATGGGGTGACTTTTTCGGCTACTATCGCCTCATCTTCAAGGATAATGAGGTTGCCGGGTGTGAGCGTCTGCATTGCGTTTTCCTTTCGATTTAGGGATATACCCCCCCCTAGTCACGGTTGGCAACTAGGGGGCTGGCTTTACATCCTCTATGCGTTGAGGCTTTCGGGAGTGGGCATTGTTGCGGTGTGAGCACGCCGGGTAAGTTCCTTGGCGTGGCTGTAAAGGACTTCTTCGAGGTCTTCGGGGTGGTAGAGTCGGATTTCTCCAAAGCAGACCTCCTCAGCGCACAGGCGGTAGACCTTGTACCACCATTCGCGCTTGGTCTCCTCTGGGAGGGCATCTAGGGCATCCAGCAGGTCTGGGTGGATGATTGCATTGTAGAGCTGAGTAATGCGCTCCCAATAGATTTCACTGGGCGCGCTCTTGTCGGACATGATAATGCCGCTGGTACCCTAGACGTAGCCGCCTTCCTTGTCGTAACGCACTGACAGGGTGGTTGGCATCAGGCGCGGCATGAGCAGAAACTCTATTTCCTTGACAGGTACAAGCACGTCCAGCAGGGGTGTTACAGTTTCTTCGATAGTGCGGATTAGCGACATTTGGGTTCTCCTTCGTATGTTGCCATGTTGGTTAAATGTAGAACTCACTCTACGCGGTGGTAGGTCGAGCTGATTTTGCCATTCTTTTCTGCGTGCTCGGGGCGACCGTCGCACACCTGAACGTCGTGACTAATTTCCCTACGGTAGGGGTGTTCGTTGTCGGTTCCTGCGGGGTCTACACTTTCACGTACCCAGTCTTCAGTTCCGACGTAGCGCCATTCAAAGGTTGCAGGTTCGTAACGTTCCACCATTCGAGAGGTTCCTTCCCATTGCCCTTCTGAGTTAATATGGTAACCAGCTTCTTCTTCGAACCAACGCCTAGATGGTTCGAAGTTCTGAATCTCAATACTTGAGTCCACCTGCTTCTCGTTGATGATGCAGGTATTGGGTGTAGAGCGGATGCCTAGGATGACCGCTACGGCAATGGGGAGGATGGCTACGATGATTATAAGACCGCCCACAATATCGTCGCCAGTGAACTTCACGACCTGCGAGGTGTTCTCCTTAGGCATTGATGCCCCTTCTATAGATGATTTCCTTAATCGCCTATAGTGTAGCACATATTTCACCGCAAATGCAAGTCTTCAATCCTTTTTTGCGAGCCAGACTCCTTATAGGGCGAGTGCGTCATAGATTACCCTCTATCAACGTGCCTATTATTTAAAATATGTGCTACACTATTCCTGTAAACAAATCATGTATGGAGGTATGGATATGGGTTTCCTTGGATTTCTTCTAACCATCTGGTTCGGATAACCCGAATGAACCAATAGTAAAAGCCCCTCAGCTTGTCACTGAGGGGCTTTTACTATGCCTTATTGGGATTTCCTGCCTGATGATCAATAAGACGGGGAAATGACCAATGAGGGCTTTCACGCAGTAGAATTAGCTGGTTAGGAAGGCGACACTAGCAGGCTCCCATTCCTCACCAAGATTCATTGAGCTAATGGTGTAGCTATACCCGGTGAGGTCTTGGGTTAGCGGCATTTCTGCCGTGAGGCAGATAAGCGGCAATGGGACATTGCTTGATGCGCCAACCCTGGTAACTACCGCAGATTCCTTATTGATGAACGTTACCGTCACCGAACCCCGACGTTCTACTAGGTTGCCTAGGTATCTAGCGGGGTTAGTGTCCTTGAGGTGGTAGAAGCCTGAGTCCTCATAAAGGAAGCTCTTAAATGACCATCCATCACCTTTATTGAAGTCCACGTACATAGGGAGCCGCGTGTAGTTGAGAGCGGGCGCATCACTGTTATCCTTAGATGCGACGTACATCTCCAGGACTTTAGATGCATATTCGGCATCACTGCGACACTGGTTTCGCATAGGGGTGCGCGGTTCATTCCCTAGTACCTCGCCGTCAATTCGCCAGAATGCCTCTTGTAGCTTAGTTGCGCGAGACTGCTCCTTAGACTCTGCTACACCCTTCAAGAGGTGGTGGCGAATCTCCTTAGGGACAGACTTGTTATACATCATCTCTTTGTCAATGGTGTTCGTATAGACGGGGACAAAGATTCCGTATGTGACAGGTTTCTTGCCCTGCTTTTCCCATCCAAACACTCCATACATATTGCGGTAATCCCTACTACTGGCAGTGATACCACAATATTCCCACACATCAATCCCCGGCGATAGGATGCGTTCTCTATTAGTGCGTGGTCGATAGCTGTGACCGTCAGTAATCACTTCCATGCCTCGGCAAGGGTAGTCGTAAAAGTGAGTGGCTTTCCCGCCGCTCAGCAAATACTCTTTCAGCCAGAGGTTATACGCGGCTAGATAGTCAGGTTCCTCCACTTTCTCCGCCTTAACGGTCGCAAAATTGATTCCAACCCTCCCCTTCAGGCGGTGTGCCCGTGCATGGTTGATACGGGGCTCCGGCAAGAGGACAGTACTGGTCTTGCTTTGACTAGGCGCAGTTTGTGCAGTATTCACCTTAAGAAGGGCGATACTGTTCTTAGGGTCGCGCCATGCGGCACGGTAGGTGTTGCCGCGAGCGCCTGCGTATCGTGCAGTGAATTTCGAGAGCACGTCTTTCATCCTTTCAAGCTCCAGTTAGTATGTCGGGTTTCTTGATGTATAACTGCGCAACACATGGCAATAAGAACACCCCATCAGCGGCTTCACGTCTTACGGTAGGTACGAGTGAGAAATCTGTGCCTGAGCCAAAAACTCCGGCGAACAGGTCACCGTCACATTAGTAAGACCCTCAACCGTACCCCCGAAATTCCCCTCAGCACTAGCGGAAACCTCATACTCGATTACTGGCTGAGCATCTGCAACAGTGATAACACGCGCCGGGAACGGCATACGCACAAACTCGAACGTGCGCGAATGACGCGGAACAAAATACACCACCAACTCAACACCACCACGCGAACCACGCACGCTACGGTAATAGCGGTGCTCAATCACAAGATGGGTAATATCCCCATAAAACGTACTAGTCATAAGAAATTAAATCCTTTCCAAAAACAAAGGGTTGATAAGGGGTTGGGTGAAAATCCCGCGATACCCCCACCACCATATCGAATGAAGGCGGCGGGGGTATCAGTGTTCACTGCGTGGGCTTAGTGTTGCCAGTACAGGGCATCTACGGTGAATCGAAGCATATTCTCCTCCTCGGGGTGCTCTTCGATAATCGGGGCGATACCACATACGGAGTACTGAGAAGCGAAAACGAGGATACCGTCTTCCTTATCACCGTAGACAGTGGTGGCACCATTGAGCATGATGTTCGGACCCCCTACATTCAGAGTCAGGGGTTCATGTCCTTCGCCACAGGGAGTTAGATACAGCTCGCCAGTGTCCGTATCCTCGTCAATAGTGAAGTAGGTAGCATCTTCCTTCACCTTATTTAGAATCTCCTGCACGGTGACACCCTCAATCTCATACGGGGCGTACTCAATGACGATGCCCCGAGGGGGGAAGGACATTGCAAGCTTAGGGGTGGCACTCATGGAAGTCTCCTTTGTAAAGGTGGTAAATCTTAGGTTGGTAGTTCTTAGTGGAAGACTTTCTCCCTCACCAACAATTATATTGTACCACACTTTTAAACGCCTACACAACTCTTAGGTTGGTGGTTTTTGGGAAAATTTTCCAACACCCACCAGCACCCCACATGTGCAGGAAAGCAGAGAAGGGCATCACCATGAAGAGTATTGCCATATTGCCAGGTACTACCCAGTACCAGGATTGTCAATGCCTACGGTAGGCATTCTTACGAATCGCAATACTGTAGATTGCGGTAGCGACCATACTAGTGACCGCAAGCATGAGCCAGATGCCGTACCCAACCGCTACACCGCCGCCGGGGACAACTCCGTTCACTTCAAAGATGCCCTTCGACAGTAACAATGCGGGCATGTTGATGGCTACAAAGTACACCATGCAACCCAGGAATATGACAATCCCATCATCAAATAGCGCCACATCCTCAGAGGTGCCTTCTGGTAGGCTGTCGCTAGTGGTTCGCAAATTAGCTACCCACACAACGAACAGGAATAGCAGGTTGAACACGTGAGGTAGGGCAAAGAATGCCCATAGCGGCATGGTTCTAAAGAAGTTTGCGGGGTCTTGGAACAGGTTTAGAAAATCTACGAACATATCGCGACACTTTCTTTCGGTAAGGGGCGCGACAATGGCTTGCATACCACGAGCCGTTGCCGCGCCTTAATTGCAGGTTTCTGACATGAAATTAGCAGGGCTGGAAAGTGACCTTTGCGGGCTCCCATACGTCGCCGGGTTCCACGGATGCGATGGTGTAGCTATATCCAGTGAGATTCTGACCGGCAGGCTTGGTTGCCGTGAGGACAATGAGGGGAGTGTGGTCGCCCACGTCAGCACCAGTGATGACTGCCACTTTGTCAGTGATGAACATTGCGGTGGCATTCCTCATGTGGGATAGGTATTCTGCGGGGTCGATACCTTTAAAGTGGGAGAACTTTGAATCGTCATAAAGGAACGTTTCAAAAGCCCAGTTGTCACCTTTATTGAAGTCCACAAACATAGTCATGGTCGGCTGGCTGAGTGTGGGTGCGCCGCTGTTATCCTTAGAGTTGGCGTACCAGTTAATAGCGCGTCCTACTCGCTCAGCTTCATTGTCGCGGCTATTGCGGTAGTCCCTACGATTGGATGCATGGGCGGACTCTCCACTCTTCGCGTATTCGCACATAATGGAGCGAAAGTCGAGGCTCCATGCGCGGGATTGCTTCGCTTCTTCTGCTACGCCGTGTCGGATGTGAAGGCGGACACTTTCTGGCACAGACTCATCATGCATCATTTCCTTGTCAATGGTGTTCGTGTATGCCGGTACCCAATGACCGTCATAGGCGACAGCAGTTTTGCCGCCGTTAGTTCAACCGTACATGTTATTGTGACAGCGGTCACCCGTGAAGTAGTTCACATAGTGGTTGGCGGTAAACTCGCGGGACAGAATGTAGTTGCGAGAAGCAGAGCCACACATCCCATACGTAGACGATGGGCGCTGGTTACTGGGGTCGGTCACTACCTCAATGCTTGGGCAGGGGTAGTCGTAGAAGTGGGTAATCCTGTTACCCTGCAACAGGTAGTCCTTGAGCCAGCTGTTGTACATGGCTAGATAGTCAGTTTTCTCCACTTCTTCTACCTTGACGGTCGCGAAGTTAATTCCGACCCTCTCCCGCTGGCGGCGCACCCATGCAGGGTTGATACGGGACTCCGGCTGGAGAGGAGAGCCAGCTTCGGTTTTACTAGGTACAGCCTGTGCAGTATCCACCTTAAGGGGGATACTGTTGCCGGGGTCGCGCCAGGTGGCGTGAAAAACGGTGCCTTGCGCAGTGTCTTCCGTGCCAATAAGTCGGTTAATGAGGTTAGTGAACATTTTCGGGCACCCTTTCGAGGTGGTTGATAGTGGTTAGGTTTAGGTGTTGCTAAATGTAGTAGGAAACAACAGAGCGGTGGGAGCGAATCGAGCCGTTAATGTCGGCATACTCTGCGCGTCCATCGCAGACCTGCACGTCGTATTCTTTGACTCGACGGTAAGGGGCGGTGTTATCTCTGCCTTCCGGTTCGCGCGACTCATGCGCCCAGTTTTCAGTACCTACATAACGCCACTCAAAGCTTGCAGGCGAAGAGTACTCAACATCCTTCATGCATGATTCATACTTTGCCGTGGTGGGATTCAGGCAATAGCTGAACTCGCGGTCTGTCCATTTACGGGAAGGGGTGTAGTTGCGAGTCTCAATAGGCGTATCCACCACCGTTTCATTGATAACGCAGGTATTGGGGTAGGTGTAAGTTGAGCACGCCGTCAGTCCCACAATAGGAGCAAGACATAGGGTGATAGCTCCGGCGGCGCGAGTGATGCGCGGCTTAGCGGCAGGCTTATTGGCGCTCATGGGTATATTTCCTTTCAATGTGAGGGTTTGCCCCGCCTGACGCTAAATCTCAGGTGCCAGGCGGGGTCTAATTGGAAGCTTTACTACTTAGCTTCGGTGCGATTGGGGACATTGTACTTCACATCGTTCAGGACTGCTACACCTTCCTTACCCCATACAATTTCCTGAAATGCTTCCTGCGGGGAGGAGAGGTAGGTGAAGAGTGCGAAGTGGGCTTCCCAAGAGTGGTTAATGAGAGGCAGGCGGAACAGGGCTCCAGT
>ERZ773267.316-NODE-316-length-34696-cov-5.889322_pt1 | contig 34696 bp, 36 predicted proteins | sample MGYA00511959_ERZ773267 | MGnify/ENA primary metagenome ERZ773267 (study PRJEB29015, sample SAMEA2738165) | human oral metagenome | biome: human oral; feature: human-associated habitat; material: saliva | place: China | collected 2240 ...
TAAAAAATGGAGACTTATAATAATGAGTAATGTAATAGATAGTGTTATTTATGATTAATATAAAAAAATTTGCGGCTTAGGATTAAATCCTAACAATGGCGAAAGAATAATTGATGAATCAGTAGGATATATTGATGCAAATTTAGCATTTTGTTTTCCAAATGAAAATTTAAATATTAATTTTTCAACTTTTAAAACAAGAGAAGATAATTTTGTAAGAGAATAATGACAATAATATAAAAATTAAGGATATAGTTGGAATGAAAAAATTATATAATTGAAAAGGAGGTAATAATGGATAAATATGTATGTAAAGTAGCAACAGTTGATGAAATGAATAATAAGTGGGATTATGAAATAAATCATGCAACTAAAAATAAAGAGAATTGGATTATATGGAAGAAAGAAAATATTGAAAGATTTCAGAATGGCTTTATTATACCATATTATGGAATTTTGAATAAAAAAATAATCTGTGAGTGTACAGCTGCACTTAATTCATTAGTGGTACAAAATGCAGAAGGGTTAGTAGATAAAAGAACAGCATATTTAACAGGATTTAGAACAATTTCAGAATATCAAGGTAAGGGATATTTTTCAAAATTATTCAAATTTATGATTGAAGATTTGAAAAACCGAGGATATGAAAAAGTAACTATTGGAGTAGAACCAAACGAAACCAAAAATAAAGAAATATATTCTAAATATGGATTTAATGAACATATAAAAGATTCTAAAGAATTTTATCCTAATGGAACTGAAATTGATGTTGAGTACTATGAAAAAAAACTATAAATAGATTTTTCTCTGACCTAATATCTAAAAGTAAAAATCATACATAGGTAAATTTCAATATTAACATATAATAAAAATGGTAGATATTTAATATTTGTCCTTTTTATTATATAATATATGTGATAATAATGAAAAATGAAAGAAGAAATAAATAGCTATGTTTAATCAAATAAATTATAATAAGGAAAAACCACTAATATTATATAGAGGTGTTAAAATAAGGTATGAATTATTAAAAAATTATGAATTTATAGGTAAAGAGATGAAACCACCATATCCTCCACAATTTGATGAACAAGGAAGAAAAGTAGTAGGAGATGGAAATGAATATGGTGTTTATATGACAGATTATGATATTGTTGCTAGAAATGCTTATGCAGCAGTCAGTATTAATGATGGAACACCATTAAATAACACCGTTATGTTTGGATATGATAGAAGCAGAACGATGTTACCATCTGTGGGAATAGTATATAAAATTAATACTAATGGATTGGATGTACATATTCCAAGGATTACATCATATTTAAAGGGTCATTATAATAATGGAATGGGAGGAGATGAATGGATTGCAGAAAGTGTTCCAGCAGAAAATTATAGTATAGACACGATAGAATTAGGTGAAGATACATTACATAAATCAGAAATTTTAGATGTTACCAATATTGAATTAATGAAAATCCAATTGTTGAGAAAATTAGAACAAAGAAAAGAAAGATTAGAATTATTTGAAAAGAAAATCGAAGAAATGCCAAGCCATGAAAGATATATACTAGATTCTTCTAAAATTGAAACATTAAAATCTATATATAAATTAAATGGAATAATGGATGTTAATATCGATTCTTTTGAACCACAAACAACATCAGACTATTTAAAATATTTAATGGCTGTGACATACTCAAAAAATAAAGAAAATATTGATTTTAATACTCTAGGTTATATACAAACATTGAACAGCAAATTAAAAACAGAAACAAGTATATCGGATATTATTGAAATGATAAATAAGGATATAGAAAACAACGATGAAAAAAGAGAAAGTTTTATAAAAAGAAAAGAAGAAAGTGGTGAAAAATACACAACAGCTGGATTTGATAGAAAGAAGACAATGTATTCAGAATTACTTAAGCAATTAGATTTGAAGATCAATTTAAAAGGAAATCCAGGACAGATTAAAACTGTAAATACACAAAGATTAGGAAAAGAAACTCTAAATGAATTGCAAGATATAAATTTAATTGATGAAACTCAAAGATGTATGGAAGCACAGCAAAAAGAATTAGAGAAAACAAAAGAAAAAGAGGAGATTCAGGAGGATAAAGATGTTTAGAGAAGAATATGCTAATGCCTATACCGAAGTTTTGGCAATATTGAAACATATTTCTAAAGAGGATTATGATAAAATACCTGAAAATAAACTTGAATTGTTTAGAATAAATGCTAATAAAGAATATAACTTTGTATATAATCCTGAAAAAACATTGGATGAGCAAAATATTTGCAAAATAGCTAAAGCAATAATAGGAATATTATTTAGAGATTATTGGGCTACATCAGAACAAAAAGAAAAAATTATAAAAAAACAAAAAAATGATAGATTAATTTTGGAAGAACAAAAGAAATTGTTATATGATGTTGAAAATATTTTTAAGAAAAAAGTTATGCTAATGAAAAAGTAAATAAAATAATTGTACATAAAGAAAATATATTCGAAAAATGGATTAATAAGATAAAAAGCTTTTTTAAATTATATAAAGATTAATTTATTAAAAGGTTTTAACAACATGTAAATTAAATATTATTTACATGCAAACACGTGTAAAATATACAAATCTCGAATTTGACATATCAATATAAAAGTGTTAATATTTTATTGTAATAAATCAATTAGTTATTCGCGTTTTATTACCGTAGCACTAATATGTGGGGTTAATAATGATAAGAACCTAGGAATCTCATCATGAATGACAAAATTACCGCAGTAAACTTTGTGGTATATTTTTGCTGTTCATGAAAGGAGGTTCTTTTTTTATACCACAATAAATTAGAAAGGGGATATAATATGAATAAAGAAAATGAATTAAATTATTATGAAAAAATAAAAGAATGGAACTTTGATAAATTTCAAATTGAATCAAAAACTTTAACTAATTGGAATTTGTTTAAATTAATTAAAAAATATTCTACTAAAGATTCGAAAATATTAGATTTGGGAACTGGAGGAGGAGAAAAACTATTAAAATATTTTCCTAAAGTAACTGAAATTTTAGGAACTGATTTTTCAAAAGAGATGATAGAAACAGCTAATAAGAACTTGTTGAAAAGTCGTAGAAAAAACATATCATTTAGAATTATGGATAATTTAAAGATGGACGTTCCAGATGAATATTTTGATATAGTAGTGGCTAGAAATACTGTAACAAATCCAAAACAAATATTCAAATGTTTAAAAAAAGGTGGATATTTATTTATACATGGCGTAGATCAACATGATTGTCATTCTTTAAAATTATTATTTGGTAAGGGACAGGCTTTCAATGATTTAAAACCAATAAGTATTATTGATTATGAAAAAGTTTTAGAAGCTGGTTTTAAAGATGTTGAATTAGTTCCAATACATACTATAGAGTATTTTAAAAATAAATCATTATTTACAGAGTTTTTAATGAAAGTTCCAATAATTGATAATTTTAGTGAGGAAAGTGGTTTTGTAAAAAAATACTTTTCAAATGAAATAGAAAATGAAAAATTAGATAAATATATTGAAGAAAATTCTTATAATGGTAAAATAAAATTAACAAGAAGATATTATGGAATAATCGCTAAAAAATAAAATAATTAAATAATAGAGATGTTAGAAAAAATAAATTATTATAATATAGAAATTAAAGGTAATACGAATGTGAAAAATTATTTTAAAAATGATGAATATTGGAAAAAACGAATCAATGAAAAATTAGAAATTGATATGTGGATTGATGAATATATAGAATATTTCAATAATAAAGGAAAATGTCTAGAATTAGGGTGTGGTATTGGGCAATATTCTAAAAGATTAATGGAATATGGATATGAAGTAACATCAACAGATATATCAGAAACTGCTTTAAGAGAAGTGAAAAAGTTTAATAAAAATACAAAAATAGTAGATATGACTGAACGACTACCATTTGAATCAGAAACTTTTGATTTGGTATTTGCAAGCTTATCAATACATTATTTTGATGATAAAACAACCAAACAATTAGTGTCAGAAATAAAGAGAGTCTTAAAAAATAATGGAGTATTCATTGGTTCGGTAAATGGAAAAGAGGCACTAGAAGTTATCAAGGAAACAGCAGTTAAGTTAGAGGACAATTTTTATTTAAATAAAGATAGGTATATTAGACTATTTGATAAAGAAGAAATAAAAAAGTATTTATCCATATTTCAAGTCCAACTAATAGATAAGAGAGAAACAATAAGATTTAGCCATAAGAAAAATTATTATGTTTTCATAGCAAAAAAGCCAAAGAAAGAAGAATTATGATGATAAACTTATTTAATATATTAAAAAGAAATAAATCAGCTAAAATTAATGAAGAAAAATTATATAAAAAATTCGGAGATTGCAGAAAATTTCCCAATAGCATAAATTTATTAGTAATAACAGACACTCACGGACTTTTAGTACATAGCACTAGTTTAATAGATAAAATCAGAAATGCTAGAAACTATGATTTATGCTGTGTTTTAGGAGATGTAACATACAGTGATTATGACATTATTCTACAATATATTCCTAAGGAAAAACTAGTAGGAATCTTAGGAAATCATGATGAATTTGAAATTTTAAAACATTATGGAATAAATGATTTAAATGGAAAAATAGTGACAATAAATGGGATTAGAATAGGCGGAATACAAGGATGCTATAAGTATAAAAATGCAAATTTTCCATCATTTACACATGAAGAAAGTGTTCAATTTTTAAATCAAATGGAGCCAGTAGATATTCTTTTATCACATACAGGCCCATTAACAGCAGAAAGTTCAAACGATGTTGTACACAGTGGATTGCAAGGAATAACGGAGTATCTATATAAAAATAAAGTTCCATATAATATACATGGACATGATCATAGTACTTATAATTTTAAATTAAAAAATGGAACACAAGTATTAGGAACATATTTAATAGAAGAGATAACCATAGGTAAGAAAAATCAAAATGATATTTTATAGAAAATAGGAGTAAAAAAATGAAAGAATTAGAAGAAGAAATTGTTAACTTTGCAAAAGAAAGAGATTGGTTACAATTTAATACACATGAGAATTTAGCAAAGTCAATTTCAATAGAGGCAGGAGAATTATTAGAATGTTTTCAATGGAACAGCGATTATAATAAAGATGAATTAAAATATGAAATTGCCGACGTAATGAATTATTGTATATTATTGTGTCACCAAATAGAGGTTGATCCAAAAGAAATTATACTAGAAAAATTGGAAATATCATCAAAAAAGTATCCAATAGAAAAATCTAAAGGAATTAGTACAAAATATAATAAGTTGTAAAATCAACACAATGAAATTTTAAGGAATAATATAAATGCATGATATAGAAGAATTAAGAAATCAAATAAAGGATTATTACGGAACAGCAATCCAAAAATATTCAGCAGCAATGGAAGAATTTATTTTACTAGAACAAATGACAGACAACGAAATAATAAAAAAGCAAAAGAACTAAATATAATCTAATAAATCAAAACAGATACAATTAGCAGTTGTATCTGTTTTTGCAATCTTTACACAAAATTTATATAAATCAAGAGCAAATATGCTATAATATTAAAAGAATGAGAGGAAATATGAATAAAGAACAAATATTATCAGAATTACCATTTTGGGGATTTTTAAAAAAAAGTGAACAAGATGAATTGATTAAACACTCAGACATTAAAGAGTACAAAAAAGGTAGTTTAATATATAATAATTTAAATGAATGTTTAGGGATGATAAAAGTAATTTCAGGCAGAATCCGTGTATATATCATGTCAAATGAGGGGCGTGAAATAAATTTATTTGAAGTAAGAGAAAGCGAATGTTGTGTTATATCAGCAGCATGTATTATAAACAAAACTAATTTTAAAACAGACATTAGTGCAGAAGAGGATACGACAATACTGTTAATAAGAAATCAAAAATTAAAATCAATAATTGATAAAAATATTGAGGCTAAAAGTCATATATATGAATTATTAAATAATCAAATGGCACAAATACTTACATTAATGCAAAACATGCTATTTAATGATTTAAATACACGACTTTCTGACTTTTTAGTAGAAATATATGAAAAGAATAATTGTAAAGATGGAATACTTATTACACAAGAAGAAATATCCAAAAGCATAGGAGCATCAAGAGAAGGCGTATCAAGAATGCTAAAAAAGCTTGAAAAAGAAAATCTAATAATGATTTCAAGAAAGAAAATAATAATAAAGGACATAAATAAATTAAAAAAGTCAAAATAATGTGATTAAGTCACAGAAAAAACAAAACTTATTTGATATAATCCTAATTGTAAAACAATATGATATTTCTAAATTAAAATTAGAAATTCATTAAATATAAATAAATTTTTACAAAGGAGGTTTAATATGAAATATATTTGTAATGTATGCGGATATATATATGACGATGAAAAAGAAGAGGTAAAGTTTGAAGATTTACCAGAAGATTGGACATGCCCAGTATGTGGAGTTCCAAAATCAGAATTCACAAAAATGTAAAATACATAAGTTAAGGATGGATAAGAAATTGTCCATCCTTAATTTACAATAAAAGGAGTCATTAATGAAGAAAAATATAATAATAGCAATCATATTAATAGCAGTACTAATCTGCATAGGGTTTTTCATTTATAAAACTAATAACAAAAATAAAACTACAAAATCAAACAGCACTGCAACAACAAGTGCAGCTAAAACTAATGAAATAAGACATGTATCAATGGATGATATTGTAAAAATAATGAATGAAAATAAAAACTATGTAATTGTAGATGTAAGAACACCTGACGAATACAAAGAAGGACATATACCAAATGCTATCAACATTCCAAACGAAACAATCAATGAAACAGTATACAATAAATTAAAAGATAAAAATCAATTAATTTTGATATACTGCAGAAGTGGAAGCAGAAGCAGACAAGCAGCATACAAAATGCAAAAATTAGGATACACAAATCTAGTAGATTTTGGTGGAATAATTAACTGGAAAGGCAAAATAGAGAAATAATAATTAACAAGATGTATTACAAATAAAGTAATGCATCTTTTATTTTTTATCAAAATATTATATAAATAATAGTATATGGAGGAAATCTATGAAAAACAACTATATGGAAAGCATAAATAAAGATTTAAAAGAATATTTCAATATCCTAGAGCCAGATTTTCCAACCTGGTTAAATGACTATATAAATACTAAAGAAATGTTAAAACAACGATACATAAGCATAACATGTGGCACAATATATTCAGATTTGTTTGAAAGTGAATTCTTTTTTTCAAGCTTGGATCACGCTATAGCAGTCGCATTAATAATTTGGCATTTCACAAAAGATAAAAAGCAAACTCTATCAGGGTTGTTCCATGATATAGCAACGCCAGTATTTAAGCACTGCGTAGATTTTATGAATAAAGATTATATAACACAAGAATCAACTGAAGATTTAACAACACAAATAATAGAAAATTCTGAAGAAATAATGGACTTATTACAAAGAGTTAAAATCAAATTAAACGAAGTCGATAATTATCATTTATATCCAATAGCAGATAATGATACACCACAGTTATCATCGGATAGACTAGAATATTCTCTATCAAACGCATTATTCACATATAAGTTGTCAGATATAGAAACAATAAAAGAAATATATAATGACATAAAAATTGTAAAAAATGAGCAGAACATTGATGAAATGGCATTTAAAACTAAGAAAATTGCAAGAGAATTTGTAAAAATCACAAGCCGACTATCAGTAATATATAGAGAAGATAGAACAAGATATTCAATGCAACTCTTAGCCGATATAATGAAAAATCTAAATGAAGAAAATTTAGTTACATTAGAAGATTTATACAAATTAAAAGACAAAGACATAATTGAAATTATAAGAAATTCAAAATATCAAAATATTTATGAAATATGGGAAAAAGCTAAGAAAGTAAAAGTTTCATCAAGCAAGCCAAAAGACATTTATTCTGTACATCTTAGTGCAAAAGTAAGATACATAGATCCACTAGTAAACAATGAAAGAATTTCAAAAATATGCAAAATTGCTCAAAAGCAAATAGAAAAAAATTTATCATATAATATGGATAATTATGTTTTTTTAGATGGAATTAACGAAATAGATTTGTTGTAATTAAGATATTTATAATTGCGTTATATAATTCATTAATATATAATTATCTTAATAAAAGCAAGGAGGCAATATGTTTACCAGACAAGAAGCAATTAATGTAATTGAAAATCAGATCAAACAAAAAAATAATGCCAATGTTGAAAAATATCAAGAAATATTAAAGAAAATAAATTCAATGTCTGATGAAGAATTTGAAAATATCGCAAAACAAAGAATTGGAGAAAATGCTACAATAGAAATGCTATCAACTTGGTTAAAAGCAAAAATGGAAGAACATCCTAAAAATGAATTTATAAAATTAAATAATATGGTATCATATCATATTATTCATGAAACAATTGCATTGCATGTTGTTCCAAAGCAAATAAACTCTAAGCAAGCAAGAGAAGGCGGAGTATATTTAGCAGATGCTTTAGAAAAGATAAAATCAAAAATGAAAGAAGGGGAATTTAGTGACATTACTACAATTTTCGCAGTATCAGATTTATTAAAACTAAAGCTATTACAAAAAAATTTTAAAGACCTAGGATTTCAAATAGAAAAAGGTAATAAAAATTTTGAAAAAATGTTTAAAAATCCATACCAAGCGACACTTTCAAGGAAATTTTTACTAAGTGATGAATGGGGAGAATTAAAAGAGAAATTTGTAGAAGGCAAACTAACAATAGAAGAAATAGAAAGCAAAGACCAACTAGACAAATAAAATGGAGAAATAAATGAAATCAAAAGATAATAAAATTATAAAGGAATATTACACTGCAATACCACGTTTTTATACAAAGGACAACGAAATAATATGTGTTTGTACATTAACTGAAAATGTATTAACATCTTTGCCAAAGTCGCTTGATTATGAAACAGAAGATGGTAGACAAATTGAAGATTATAGACTAACATTAGTAAGCATAACAGAAAATAGAGTCATAGCAGAACTAGAATACAATAAAGCAATAACAAAGTTAATGGAATTAGCAGAAGCAACATCAAAAAATAATATTCTAGTAGAACTAAATTATAAAGAAATGAAAGAATTAATAGAAGCTTTAAGCTAAAATAAAAATATAAAGGAGTAAACATGCCACATTTTAAGAAATTAATAGGTGATAGAATTTATTTATCACCAAAGACAACTGATGAAGAGGATATCATAAAATACACAGAATGGATAAATGATTTTCAAGTAACTGATTATACTGGAGCTACTGCAAAATTGATAACATTGGATAGTGAACGTGAATGGATGAACAATATAGTCAAAAATACAGAAGATTATAATTTCGATATAGTTTATTTAATTAACGATAAATTAATTGGAACCATTAGTTTGGTGAAAATTAAATCAATAGAAAGAAGTGCAGAATTAGGAATATTTATTGGAGATGAAGCATATAGAAGCAATGGGTTGGGAGCAGAAGCAATTAAATTGATATTGGAATATGGATTTAAGTATTTAAACATACATAGCATCAAATTAGACTTGCTATCAGTAAATGAAAGAGCACATAAATGTTATTTAAAATGTGGATTTAAGGACACAGGAGTAGATAGAGATGCAATATACTTAAATGGAAAATATTATGACAAACTTCACATGGATATTCTAGAAAATGAATTTACAGGTGAATATATTAGAAATAAAAATGTAAAATAAGATTATATGGAGAGAATAAACAGTAATCAATAATAAAAAGAGTAAAGCTACAACCAGCTTTACTCTTTTTTCGTACAGCCATAGCAAATAAATAAAAGAAAACAGTATACATAATCAACTAAATCTGCTATAATATAGGCATATAAAAATAAGAGATAAATAAAAACACAAATGACAAATTTTAAAATAAAATCTAATAAGTGGAGAATAAAATGGAAGAAATATTAACATTAGATCAAATAGTAACAAAATTTGTCAAAGATGAAAGCAATAAAGACTATATTGAATTTTTAGAACAAAAGATAATGCCAATATGTGAAAAGATTTTATCAAAGCAACCTCAAGAACTTGAAAAAAGAAACTGGTCACGCAAAGTAGATATAAATGAATCAATCGAAAATGTATATCAATTTTTAAAACAGGAAATAAATCCGTATTTTGCAAATCAGTTTATGAATATAATAAGGCAAGAAAGATATGGAAATATCAAAGTAAACATCTTGCCAAGATCAGAATATAAGGATAAAAATTATTATTTTAATGAAGTAGATAAAAAAGGAAAAGTCCATATATATTTTAATGAAACACCATATGATATGTTTTCAATTATTCATGAAATGATACATAAAATGAATGAAACATATGAGATAATTGATAATGAAAAATATAAAACTGAATTAGCACAATATTTTGCTGAATCACCATCAATGATGGCAGAAAAATTATTAGGAAAGTGGTTAGTAAAGAATAAAAAAATAACTCATAATGATTTAAAAATAGTTGAAAATGAAAGATTGAAAGATAGTAAGTTTTTTGTAAAAGAAATATTGATAGAATATGAATTAATTAAGATGAAACAAGCAGGAGAAGAATTAACACCTGAAAATATTTTAAAGAGATTAACAGATAGAGCTAACCATTCACCAGAAACAATTGCTAAAATATTTAAGCACGAAATAAAAGAGCCAACTATAATTAATGGAATATTACTAAATCAAACCATGGGTTTTATAGCAAGTCAACAATATATAATGGGACAGCATTTATCAGATAATTTAAAAAATCGTGAAAATCCAAATTTTGAATTTATATACCTGCATTATAAGAACGGAAATAAAAATTCAAAAGTAGAAGATGTTATTGAAAGAATTGATGATTTTATAACAGATCCGAATAAGATAGATGAAAAAACTAGAATTATTGATAAAGTAGTATCAGAATATATAAAAGATCCAAGTAAAATTATTTATAGAAGTAATTTAGAGCAGATAAAAGAAATGTGTGAAGAAGTTTTAAGACAACCATATCCTAAAATTGAAACAGAAGAATGGTCTAGAGAAATTGATATAAATGAATCTATAGAATACAATTACAAATTTTTAAAAACAATAAGTTCAATGCTCGCAGAACAATTTATGAATTTATTAAATCAATATGATGAAAATGGTAAAGCGGTAAGTATATTACCATTTTCGGATGAGTATAAATGTATACAATATACAAATGAGGGAAAAGTGTTTGTTTATTATAAAAATACTCCTGAAGATATATTCACACTACTGCATGAAATGATACATGCCATGAATTATTCTTCAAAAACAACAGGTAGAACTGATGGACAATCATATATATCAGAGGTACCAACACATATTATAGAAAATTTATTAGGAAAATGGTTATTAAAAAATAATGTGATAACACAAAATGATTATAATATATACAAAAAATGGAGATTAGAACATAGTAAAAAAGTATCTTGTGGAGTGTTAATTGAAAAAGAACTTATAGATATGAAATTAAAAAAAGGATTGTATATAACGAGGCCAAGAGTAATAGGAGCTATTGAAAGAAAATGTCATATAAAGGATCCGAAAATTTTTTCAGAGGAAGAATCAGAATACTGTTATACAGAATTGGATGGAATTCTAAGTAATAAAGAATTAAAATTTGAGGTACATCAAAGATATGTAATTGGTCAATATATCGCAGACAAAGTTGACAAAGAAAAGAATCCAGAAAAATCATTTTTGAGATTCCATGATTTAGCAGGTAATGTAAATCTATCACCAGGTGAAGCTTTAAGAATAATAGAAGAATATCAAGAAGAAAAAGATAGATAATTTTAATCATTAATAAAAATATTATACTTAATATAAGTAAATTGACTATTATAATTTTATTCTATATTATATATATAAATAATATAGAACAGGAGCAAAATTATGGAAAATCTAAATAATAATGCTATAGGCTGGGACTCTATAACAGCGGAAGCGGAAAGAATATACCCAGGGCAAACAAATCCAATACACTATGCAACATTAATAAAATGGAAATTTGGAGGAGGAGATCCACTTGATGGAATAAGCGTTTATGATGGTGGAAACTATTGGCATTTTGTTACATATGGATTGTCAGAATTATATGAAAAAGAAAGTAAAAATAAAGAATATAGTGGATTTGGAATGGAATTCACTTTTAAACTAAAAAAAGACAAATCATTAAATGAAGAAAAAGAGATTCAATGTATTTGTAAAATATTACAACAAATTGCAAGAATAACATTTGAAAGTTGTGAAATATTTAAACCTTATGAATATGTATATACAGGACAAACAGTGGGAATTGATGTAAACCAAAAGTCAAATATAACAGGATTTTTAACTATACCAGATACAAACTTTAGAACATTAAATACTCCAAACGGAAAGGTAGAATTTGTAGAGTTTGTAGGAATAACTAATAATGAAATATTAGCAATAAAAAACAAAGAAACCGATGTAAAAACATTATATGAAAAATTAGGCAGTGATATAACAGATTATAATAGAAAATCAATAATATAATAAAAATTAAACTAAAAAGAGTAGCTTGAAACTACTCTTTTTATCATTATATAAAGGCCATATAGATTGAATGTTGTAAACGAATGTAATATAATGACTCAAAGAAAAGTCCACAGGAGAAATTATGAAATTTAAAGCATTTGAAAAATTTAAAAAAATTGTAAACGAATATGATCCAAAATCAGAAAAAAACATTTTAAAAGAAATTGATGTAGATGAAAAAAACTTTCAAAAATGGATAGATGTACTATTAGGAAAAAATAATCAAGTGTCAGAACTTGATATGGGAAAATTACCATATATCATAGACGAAATGTATCAATCAAACGAGCAAATAATATTTGTACTAGGATGTATGATATTAGAAGCAACATTTGAACAAATAGAATTTTTAACAAACCTTGAAAATTATCCAATGTTTAAAGAAAAATATTTAATGTTCAAACATACATTATTAACAATATATGATGGCTGTGATAATGGAATATTCTTTTGTATGGCACAAATATTATTAAAAAATGATCCAAAATTAGAATTATTTACCGATGAAGAAAAGGAATTTCTTATATCAAGCACAAAGCAAAAATTAAGAGGAATAATAGAATATTTTAATGCAAATCCAGACACAATAAATCCAATAATATATGATAATATTGAAATATTAGCAGATGTATGCTGTGAAATTGAAGATGAAGAAATAAAAGAACTAATACAAGAAATTGCAAAACAGCCATTATCAAACATTGCAGCAGTATTTGTAATCAAATACCAATTGCAAAAAAATCTTCCAGTAAGCGAAAAAATGGTAAAAGACATTTTAACAGATAAAGAATATGTTAAAGAACTTGTGAACGCATGTGAAAGTATAGATAAATTTGAAAAATTACCATTACATGAAGAAATATCGCAAGAACAAATAGCATACTCAAACATGTTAGGATGGTTAAAATATCCAACAGAATTAGGAAAGATTCCAGAAGAAATTAGCTTATTAGAAAGTTTTGAAATAGATGGTGAAGTATGCTATTCATACAAATTTAGAGCATCAGAATTTTGGAATCAAGAAGAAATGATTGGAGTTGCAGGAGGCTATCCAAAAAATGAAATAACTGCAAGAGATTGTGGCTGGACATTTAGTAAATTTGAAACATTGGACAAAGAATATCAAAAACAAGGCCGCGAATTAGTAAAATTCATTCAAGACTATTGGAAAAAAACAGCAGAAGAATAATACTTTAATTAATAAGAGGAAAAGATATGAAAGTTATAACATTTCAATCAAAAGAAGCGCTTAAATATTTAGAAAAAAACGGATATTTAATATGTGAAGATAAATATATTGATAAAGATAAAATGTCTCAAACTTATAATTGGGTAATTCAAAACATGAATGAAAGAGTGAAAAACAAAAGCAATGCAACTTATCCAATATGGTGTTGGGTTAAATGCAATAGATCAATTTGCCCACCAAAGCATAAAGGAAAACCAGTAGAAGGATTTGATGTAAAAATAACATTTAATGTAAAAGATGAAGAAGTTTTCATTACAGACTTTAGACGTTATTCATTTTTACTAAGTAATACATATATTCCAGAAACTAAAACAGAAAAAGAAGAATTTGAAAAAGAATTAAAGAGTAAAAATATTACACAAGAAGAATTAAAGGCATATATCAGAAGAGATAAATATAAAACACACAGATCTGACGATAAATTTTTAGAAATATGCAGAAAAATAGAAACGACATTTCAAAGATGTATAACAACTGAAAGTAATGTTTTACAAGGGTGCGTTTGGGAAATAAGAAAAGAACAAATTGAAAAGATAGAAATATTACCTAAAAACGGATACATTTATGGTTCATTAAATTATAAAAGAAAAGATGGAAGCAGAAGAGATTGGATTAAAGAATACTATAAAAAGTTAGAGGAATGATGAATAAGATATTGGATAAATTAAAAAAAACATAGGAGTATCATGAAAATAGAATATATTAATTTAAAAGAAATCAAATATGAAATACCTACCAAAGTATTTTTGCCAAATAGCAAAATTGAAAAAGTTATAATTGCATGCCATGGATTTGGTGGAGATAAAGAAAGTTCGACTATCACAGATTTAGCAGAAGAAATGATTTTGAAAAATATAGCCGTTATAACATTTGATTTTCCAGCACATGGAGAAAGTAAACTTGATGGAAAAGAATTAACAATAGAAAATTGCATAGATAATATAAATACTGTATATAGATATTCTAAGAAATTTAATGCTCCAATAAGTTTATTTGCAACAAGTTTTGGTGCATACGTTAATTTAATAAACATTGCAAGAAATAATAATGAATTTCAAAAAATAGTATTACGTTCACCAGCTATAGAAATGGCAAAGATTTTAAAAGAAGTATTATTAAAAGAAAGTTTTTCAAAATATAAAGAAAATGGACACACAATTCTAGGATTTGAAAGAAAAATGAAAATACCATATTCATTTTATGAAGAACTATTAAATATAACATCAATAAAATATATGATGATATAGAGATTCCCAAAATACACATTATACAAGGAAACAAAGACGAAATAGCAATGATTGAAGATACAATTAAATTTGTAGAAAATCATAAAAATCAAATTGAACTAAATATAATTGACAAGGGTGACCATAGAATGAAGTCGCCAGAATTAAGACAGAAAGTGATGAGTTATGCCAATGGAATTTATAAATAAATTAATAGACAAAATAGTTTCATACCATTTAACAGAACCAATAGTGTATAAACACGAAAGTGAATTACAATTGAAATATGATGCATTAATGAAACTAAAGAGTGAAATCAACGAAAATAAAGAATTAGAGCAAGAATTGTTAATGGTTAAAAAAGGATTAATTGGTGAAAATGAGATAGAATATCAATTAAAGAAAAGTGATATAGGAATGTATATTTTAAGAGATGTTAAAGTAAAATATAAAGACCTAACAGCTCAAATAGACTATATTGTAATAACGCCAATATACACATATTTTATTGAATGTAAAAATTTAATGGGCAATATTACAATAGATTCTAAAGGTAATTTTATTAGAGAATGGATAAATTCAAATAAACAAAAACAAAGAATCGGCATGCCATCACCATTGAATCAAGTGGAAAATCAACGAAATGTAATGAAAAAAATAAAATTAGAACAAGCTTCAAGTCTAGATAAACTCATGATTCAAAATTATTTTGAAAATTATAATAAAGTATTAGTTGTTGTAGCAAATCAATATACAATATTAAATATGACAAAAGCACCAAAATCAATCCAATCAAAGGTTGTTCGAGCAGATAGACTTAATGAAAGAATAAAATACGATTTGAAAAATGCTCCAAAAGATGAAACTAAAGATAGTAAAAGTAAAATGGAAGAAAGAGCAAAGAGGATCGTAGAAAAATTATGCATTAATGAAAACAAAGACTATTATTTAGAATATAAAGAAAGATTTACTCAAACAAAAAACACATTGAAAAGTGAACTTGAAAGATTCAGAGAACAAAGAGCAAAAGAAAAGGGCATAACAACAAACTATGTATTTACAGATACCGAATTAGAAGAATTACTAAAATACAAGCCTACAACAATTGAAACACTAATTAAATTAAAAATATTAACACCAATAAAAATTAAATGCCATGGACAAGAAATAATAGATGAAATCATAAAATATACAAAAAATACTTAATAAAAGGAAACAAAATGAATTCAAATACCAAATTAGAAATAGCAGTAGAAATAATAGCAAACAAAATTGCAAAAGTTGCCAGAGAAAATGATGAAAAAATAGACCAATATCTAAAAGAACGAGAAGAAATGTATAATGGAAATGACAAAATAATAAATAAAATCATAGAAGAATATGGAAATTAGAGGAGAAATAACTTGGCAAACGATAATAATCTTGAAGAACTAATTGAAGAGTATAAACTGACAGAAGAAGAACATAGCAATATCAGTCAAAATATAAGTGAAATATTTTTTAAAGGAAAAACAAAGCCAAAGATACCAACAGCAATATTCACAATAGGACCTCCAGGATCAGGAAAGACTGGATTAAATGGATTAGCACAAAAAGAGTTAAATGGAAATTTAGTAATAGTAAATAATGATGAATTAAGACTATTTCATCCAAAAGCAGAAGAAATCGCTAAAAAACATCCAAAAGAATACATAAAAATAACTAATGAAGAAAGTAAATATTGGACTGATGAACTTGTCGATAAAATAATAGAAGAAGGATATAATATTTTATACGAAGGAACTGGAAGAAAAATAGAAATCTTTAAAAGAATGATTCAGCAAATGCTTCAGCATGGATATAGAATTATTATAAAAGCAATGGCAGTAAACGAATTAAATTGCTTAATGTCCATAGTAGAAAGATATGCAGGACAAGTACAACATAAAGGCTGGGGAAGAATAGTATCAACAAAAACATTTTATAAATCATATGATGCAGAAATGATAGAAGCAATAGATACTCTTGAAAATGAAGGCGAAATAAGTGAAGTGGAAGTTTATATACGAAGTGATGAAACAACAAATCCAATCAAGATTTATAGTACAAGTCAAAAACAATATAAAGACGCAAAAACAGCAATAATAGAAGGCAGAAAGCTAGATAAAATTAATGCCATTAAATATTATGAGAAATACTTCAAAAGAAGTAAATTAAGAGATAAAGAAACAGAGGAAATATTAGAAAGAATGGAGGAAATTCATAAGCATCATAAAATTATTGATGATATGGATTATAATAGAAAGAAATTAAAATGACAATAGGAGAATTAACTAGATTAGTAGCAAAAATATCGACAGATTTTGAAGAAAATAACACAGACTTAAAGAAAGAATATTTATTAAAAAATATTTATTTATATAATCAACTAGCATGGAGTCTTCCAAATGTAGCAGGGACTTTTGGAACAGGATACCCATATTATGCATTAAGAGGAACTCTTGAAGGAGCACTGCCTATAATAGAAGAACAAATTAGATACAATAATGAATTAGTAGAATCAGGAAAAGAATCATCAGCAAAAGAATGGCCGTGCCAAGAATGCTTAGAGAAAAATTATGCATTCATGCCAGATTTAAAAATTATATGCAAACCATGCCAAAAGATTGATAACAGCATAAAACCAAGAAAAGTAATAAATCGTTTACCAGATTTAGATATGTGGACAATTGCTGAAGATGGCAAAACAAGTGAAGTATCAGCACAATTAGCTAGAGCGCTACAAGTAAGCGACATATATCCATCAGATATAAACCCTTATCAGACTATCTTAGAATTCGCAAATATATCAAAAGATATAACAGAAGGCAGGATGCCATCAAAATTTCTACCGATTGACACACACATTGTAGAAGCCAGTCAACTAAAAGAATTGATTGAAAAAGTACCAGAAACTATAAGAAATAGCAAAAGAACAAACACAAAACCATTTCTAAATATACATCCATTATCATATAGAAAAACATGGCAATATGATGACACCGGATATAATTTCATTTTTGATTTTTTATTTTCATTTAATATATTTACACAAAACAAAGAACTTTTAGATGCCATAAAAAAATCGAGAATAACTATAGCAAATGAAAACACGCCAGAAGAATTAATAAGCATAGTGCATTTAATTTCAAATCCATCAGTACAAAGGAGAATGAAAACAATAGAAATACAAGAAGCACTAAAAGAAAGATTTGCAAGCTGGCAAAGCAGAGAAAAAGTGTCACAAAAAGTTGATAAAGCTGATTATGAAGAATAAAGGAGAAAATATGAAACAAATCGATTTACATATGCATACAAATAAATCAGACGGAGCACTAACACCAAAGCAAATAATAGATGAAGCAGTAAAAGCAAATTTACAAGCAATATCAATAACAGACCATGACACAATCGATGCATACAAAGATGAAACGATAAAATATGCCAAAGAACAAGGAATTGAATTAATTGTAGGAGTTGAAATTTCAACCAAATCAGATAGATGTGGAATACATGTATTAGGATATAATTTTAACCTAAATAATGAAGAATTTAAACAAAAATTAGACAAGATTCGCAACGCTAGACATGATTACCTAAAAGCAGTAGCAAAAAAATTAGAAGCGCTAAATTATAAAATTAATGTCGAAGAACTGGATAAAATAAAATCAGTAACAAAAGCACATATATCTAAAGACATAATTGAAAATGAAGCAAATAAATCAGAATTATTAAAACAATTTGGGCATATTCCAAACAAAGGTGAATTTATAGAAACAATAATGAATGAAAACTGCCCAGCATATGTACAAAAAGTAACAGTAACACCAGAAGCGGCAGCAGAGATGATACGTAAGGCAGGAGGAAAAGTTGTTCTAGCACATCCAGTAGCATATGCAAATGAAGACAATATGACAGTAGAAGAAGTACAACAATTAATAAATAAAATGAAACCAGATGGAATAGAAGCATATTACATTTACACCAACAGAAATAATGAGTATATAAATGAAATAGACAAATGGCTAAAGCTAGCAAAAGATAATAATTTATTTTCAACAATCGGATCGGATTTTCATATAAAAGATGGACATCATGCAGAGATTGGGATGAGCAACGTAGGAGTGCAATTAGAAGAAGAAACAATCAAAGAAATATTATCGAAATTAAAATAACAAATTTTAAAAACATCATGGGTAATTATATGATAGCAGAAATTGAAAAGGAGGATGTCAATGTCTAGTAGAATTGAAGTAGAGGCAAAATATTTTATAAAGGAAAATAAAGAATTTTTAAAATTAATAGAAAGTAATAACTTTGAAAAAGGGAATAAAATATATGAAGAAGATATATATTTTACAGATATAGACAGTAATTATATTAAAAATAGAACATGTTTAAGAATTAGAAAAAATGACAAAAATCTAATAGAATTGACATTTAAGGGAAAGTCAATTGTAAACAAAGAAACTTATATAAAAAAAGAAAATAATATTTCAGTAAATGAAAAAGATATAGATGAACTAATTGGAATCTTAAACGATTTAGGATATTATATTTATGTTGTAGTAAAAAAAGATAGAATAACCTATACAAAAAAACAAAATAATCTAGTTTATAATATTATGATAGATAATATATCAAATGTAGGAAATTTTGTGGAATTTGAAATATTATGTGAAGATGAAACAAAATCGATAGACATTCTTAAAGAAGAATTAAATAATTTTGTGAATAAATTCAATAAAACTACAAATATGGAAATAGCAAAATTACCTTATAGAGATTTTGTTGCACTTGAATATAATAAAAAAATTCAAAACAATAATAAGAAGAAAAATTTATTATTAGATTTTGACGGTACATTAGTAAATAGTGAAAAAGAATTTTTTAAAGCTTTCAGAGACACTATTTTAGAAAAATATAATTATGAAATAACTTATAAAGAATATAAAGAAAACGAATTAGATCAAAATTCTAATTTAATCAAAATGCTTAAAGAAAAATATATTATAAATCCAGAAATAAAAGAAAAAGAAATTATGGATAATGTATATTTAAAATATGATAATTATTTTGATAATATATTAGAAGATAAAGATACAATTTTAAATATTGAGTTATTAAAAAAATTAAAAAATAAAGGATATGATATTTGCATTATCTCAACATCAAAAAAGAAGTATATAAATAAATTAATAGAAAAATTCAATTTAGAGGATTTATTTGAATATATTATTTCTAGAGAAGATGTTAAAGAACAAAAGCCAAGTAAAGAAGCGTATGAAAAAGTATTAAATGAACTAAAGATTGATTCAAAAACATGTCTAGCAGTTGAAGATTCAAATAGAGGAGTAAAAGCAGCTATTGATGCTGGAATAGATGTTGTAAAAGTTAATGGATTTTCAATGATTAAAGAAGAACATTCTGAAAAAATATTTAATATGAATAATTTTGCTGAATTAGCATTAATATTATTAAATCATTGATACTCATAATAATTAAAAGATATAAAGAAGAAACAATCAAAGAAATATTATCAAAATTAAAATAACAAAAGTGAACCTTACTTATAAATCATAAGTAAGGTTCACTTTATTAAATTACATCAATTGAAAAAAAAGCAAAATTAATATATATTTATGTCATAAAATTTACAGGAGAACAATATGAAGGAAAAAGCATTAAAAATCATAAAAAGTAAATATTTTATAGGAACAATCCTTACAATAATATTATACTTAATATATTTAGCAATAGCTAAAATAGCACCATTTGGAGAAAACTCAATACTAAAATCAGATTTATATAAACAATATGCAGAATTTCTAGCATATTATAAAGATGTATTAACAGGAAAAGGTAGCTTATTCATGTCTTGGAACATGGGAATGGGCAATAATTTTTACACGACATTTGCATATTATTTAGTAAGCCCACTCAATCTCTTGGTTGTATTTTTTAGTAAAGAAAATATAAATACATTTGTAATAATAACAACACTACTAAAACTAATATTGATATACAATTCAATGCTTTTATTTTTAGAATATAGATTCAAGAATAAAAGCAGATCAGCAATATTATTTGCACTAGCATATACATTTAGTACATATACAATACAATATTTATTCCATATCATGTGGCTTGATGCAATATATATGTTACCATTAATGTGTATTGGAATAGAAAAATACTTAAAAAACAACAAAATATCGACATTCATCATAATATCAGCACTAAACATGCTATTTAACTACTATTTAGGATTTATAACAATATTATTCTCAGGAATATATTTCATAGTACGATTATTAGAACAAGAAAATACAACATTAAAGTCAAAAATAATAAAGTTCACAGTATTTGTAATAGGATGCATAATAAGTTTTGGAATATCAATGATATTGTTCTTGCCATCATTCATGCAAGTTAAAGGAACAATGAAACTAAAAAACAGATTATTAGAAATACATAAAAATGAATTCTTAAATTACTTCAACATTATATTTAATAATCATAATCAAGAATTAGAACAACAATCAGGACTAATATTCAGTAGCACATTAACATTAATATTATTGCCATTATATTTTACAAACAAAAATATAAGTAAAAAATCGAAAATATTATCAGCATTATTAATAATATTTATGGCATTACCAGTAATATCACCAATATTAAATAAAATATGGCACGGAATGACAACACCAAATTGTTTCTACTACAGATATGCATTTTGCTTGATATTTTACTTCAATATGATTGCATACCAAGACTTTATAAATAGAGAAAAAATTAGTAAAAAGTCACTATTAATAGAGACAGCTGTATTTTTATTAATACTATTAGGAGAAATTATACTAATAAATCATGGGACATGGAAAAATAGAAATCTGCAAATAAACTCAGTAATAATATCATCAATCGTAGTAATATCAACAATAATATTACTATTTCTACAAAAATCTGATAAAATTCGCAATAATATATTAAAAAACATAATAAAAATTTTAATAACAGCAATATTCGCCATAGATATTGGAATATCAATGAACTCGTATAATACAAATAATCCAGATAATTATTTTACACTAAAATCAGTACATAATTACGATAATGTAGTAAACAGAATATTGCCACAAGAAACAGATAGACACCAAGAAAGAATAATATTTAATCCAGACGACAACAGTTTTAATTTAAGTATGAAATATGACTATAGTTCAATAGATTATTTTACAAGTTCAAGAAACAGAACAACGCTAAGAAACATGTATTCATTAGGATATAATGTACAAAGAGAAACAGCACTATGGATAACATCAGATAGTGGAGATTGGTTCAACTACTCATTGGCAGGAGTAAAATATATCATAACAAGAGAAAAGTTGGAAAATGACAGTAAAATATATGGTTATGAATATAAAGGAAAATATGGCGAATTTAATATATATGAAACACAAAACACATTACCTTTAGCATATATAACAAATTCAAATCAACAACCAGAAGAAATAGATGATCCATTTTATGAGCAAACAATAAATCCATTTGAAATGCAAAACAATATATTAAAATCAATTCAAAATTCAGATACTGATTATATAGAAAATATTGCAAATGAAAAATCGAACATAATAAAAACAGAGAAGAATATAATTAAAACAGATAAAGAATATGAAATAACATATAATGTTGAAGCTTTACAAAATATATCAATAGCGTTATTCAGTGACAAAAATTTAGAATTGTATAAAAATGATAAAAAGATATTTAAAGATTATTCAAATATCTGGGAAAGAGAAACTGGAATAAGACAAATAGTAAATCTAGAAAAAGGTCAACAATACACATTCAAAATAACACAAAAAATAGAAAAATATGATTCAAACAATAACAATATTAAAATATATGTACTAAACAATAATAAAATAGAAAAAGCAATTGAACATGCTAAAAAACTTCAAACACAAAAAGTAACTTTAGAAAAAGATACCGTAAAAGCAAATATCCAATCAGAAAAAGAAGAATATTTAACATTCCAGATACCATTTGATTCAGGTTGGAGAGCAACAATCAATGGAAAAAACACAGAAATTGTAAAAATGAATGGAGCATTCCTAGGGGTAAAATTGCAAAAAGGAAATAATGAAATAAAATTAACATACATTCCAAGATATTTTAAGATATCATCATTATTAAGTTTAATAAGTATAATGTTATTACTAATAATAATTTGTTTAGAAAAAAGAAAAAAATAATATTATATAAAATTTTTTTGTTTTCAGTTAACTAAAGAATAGTATGAAGCTTTGAGGTGTCAAAATGGCACCTCAAAATATTTTTGTTAATTTTTTTTCAAAGTAACTTACTAGTAACATATCAATAGTAAAATAAGAATGTGAAAGGAGAGAACACATGGAAATATTAAAAGTAGAAAATTTAACAAAAATATATGGAAAGGATATGGCAAAAGTTGTAGCACTTGATAATGTATCATTTTCAGTAAACAAAGGAGAATTTGTTGCAATAGTAGGAGCATCAGGAAGCGGAAAATCTACATTACTACATTTATTAGGAGGAGTAGATAGACCAAACTACGGAAAAGTATATATTGATGGAAATGACATATTTGACTTTAATGATGATAAACTAGCAATCTTTAGAAGAAGGCAGGTCGGATTAATATATCAATTTTATAATTTAATTCCAATACTAAATGTAGAAGAAAATATAATTTTACCATTATCACTAGATAATAGAAAAGTAGAAAAAGATAAGTTGGACGAATTATTAAAACTATTAGGATTGGAAAACAGAAGAAATCATTTACCAAATGAATTATCAGGAGGACAACAACAAAGGACAAGTATAGGAAGAGCTTTAATAACAAACCCTTCAATAATATTAGCAGACGAGCCAACAGGAAACTTAGATTCAAAATCAAGTGATGAAATAATAGCAATATTAAAAAAATCAAACAAAGAATATAAACAAACCATAATAATGATCACACACAATATGGAAATAGCAAAATTAGCAGACAGAATAATAAAAATTGAAGACGGCAAAATTGTTGAGGAGGTATAAGATGAACTTACTTAACAAATTAACGATTAAAAATTTAAAATTAAACAAAAGAAGAACCATTGTAACAATTATAGGAATAATGTTAGCAGTAGCATTAATAAATGCAGTAGCAACAATGTATTTCAGTGGAATGGCTTCAATAATAAGAGCAGAAAAATCAACAAGAGGAGATTATCATACAGTATTTTATAATGTACCATTAAATGATATAAAAACAATACAAAATAATAGAAATGTAGAGAATATTACTAAATTAAAATATTTAGGAACATCAAAAATTAAATCAAACAATCCACAATCACCTTATGTATCAGTAGTTGCTGCTGAAAAAAATAATATAAACAAATTAGGAATGTATCTAATAAAAGGTAGATTACCAGAAAATGAAAATGAAATAATAATAACCAAATATTTGAACAATATTATGAATACAAATTATTCAATTGGTGATAAATTAACAATGGATATTGGTGACAGATATTCAAAAGACAATATAAAACTAAAAAAATCAGAAAATTTACAAGATGGAGAAAAAATTCTAAATACACAAAAAAGAGAATTTACAATAGTTGGTATTGTAATGGAGATATCAGAAAGCGTTAATCAACCAGGCGAAGTAGCAGACACAGTAGTTACATGTTTAAGAAAAGAAGACATAAAAGATAACTTAGATTTATTTATTAGATTAAATAAAGAAGGATTAAAAAAGCCATATACAGCTATTGGTGATATGTTAGGGATAGACGGCAATTTATATAAAGAAGTTCAAGACGATTATGCAACAGGAAGAGATGCAACAAAATCGGGAGAACTACAAGAAAAATTTGCAAAAGAAAGAAAAAAAGCAAAATATCAATTTACATCAAGAAGATATTTAATATCATTGGAAACTGACAAAAGAGGTACATCATTTTTTGGATTAAAATATGTTGTAGCAATAGCAATAGGAATAATAATATTTACATCAGTATTCTGTATTAAAAACAGTTTTGATATTTCAATAACAGAAAAAAATAAACAATATGGAATGTTAAGAAGCATTGGAGCAACTAAAAAGCAAGTAAGAAAAAATGTATTATTTGAAGCCACAATACTTGCATTAATAGGAATACCACTTGGAATATTTTTAGGATATTTTGCATCATTCATATTAGTTAAAATAAGCAACATATTTTTAAAAGAATTAATAGTAACAGAAAACGAAATTAATTTTGAACTAGTATTTGATTTAAATTGGATGAGTGCAGCAATATCAGCACTATTAGGAATGGTAACAATTTATTTATCATCACTAAGAATTGCTAGAAAAGCAGCCAAAGTATCTCCTATAAATTCAATCAGAAACAGTGCAGATATAAAAATAAAAGCAAAAAAATTAAAAGTGCCAAAAATAATAAAAAGCATATTTAAAGTCGGTGGCGAAATATCATATAAAAATATGAAAAGAAACAAAAAGAGATATAGAGTCACAATAATATCAATAGTTTTATCAATTATGGTATATATATCATTAACAACATTTATGCAAATGATGCTAAAGCAAATTCAATTAGCAGTAGGAAAAGTAGATTATGATATAGCATGCGATATATACAAAGAAAATGATGAAGAAATAAAAATATTAAATAATATAGCCAAAACAACTGAAGGTGTAACAGATTATACTCTATTACAAACGAATTTAGGAAAATATGATAAAGAGTTTTTAAATAAAGAAATCAAACAAATTTCTGAAAGTTATCCAGAAAATGGAACAATATCAATTATCTCAGTTGGAGATATAGAATATAATAAATATATAAAATCACTTGGCTTAAATTATAATGACGTAAAAGATAAAGCAATATTAATAGATACTATATCTACAGCAACAATAGATGCAAGCAAAAAGCCTGTAAGAGAAATTAGAATGTTAAATTTAAAAGAAAATGATAAATTTGATGTAAAAGACGATAAGGGTGAAAAATTAACATTTGAAATTGGAAAAATAACAAAGAAAAGACCATTTGCAACAAATGAAGAGATGTCAATCCCATATAAAATATTAGTATTAAGTGATGAATATTATAATAAAACATTTAAAGATGAAAAAAGATATAGTGCATATTATAAAGTAAAAGATGCTAGCAAAATAAAAAATCAAATAGAAGAATCACTAAAAGATTATAAACAAAAGGGCATAACAAATGTTCAAGAAACATATAATGATGGAAAACATTTAATAACACTTGTAGGAATATTCTTATATGGATTCATAATCATAATAATATTAATAGGAGTCACAAACATAGTAAACACAATTACTACAAGTATGGAATTAAGAAAACAAGAATTTGCAATATTAAGATCAGTTGGAATGACAAATAAAGAATTTAATAGAATGATCAGACTAGAAACATTATTCATAGGAATTAAATCACTATTTTTCGGAATTCCTCTAGGAACAGCAATTTCATACGGTATTTATCAAGCAGGAAATATGCCATTTGAAATACCATTAAAACCAATACTATATTCAGCAATAGCAGTAATAGTTTTAATTGCAAGCATAATGCAATATTCATTAATAAAAATCAAAAAACAAAATACAATTGAAACAATTAGAAATGAAAATATATAAGTTTGAAAAGAGGGAATTTCCCTCTTTTTATTATGTAATTTAAAAGTATAAAATAGAAGTGAATTATAATGTTAATGCAACCAAATGTTATAGAATCATTAAATTGCAAAAAAAATGATATAATTTGATTGAATAGAAAGAGAAATAATAAATTAATACTTATCAAATAAGCTATAAAAGTTATAAGTAACCTTACATTAAAACCTAAATCTTTAGAAAGGAGATAAAATGAAGAATAAAAAAATAATTTATGGAATATTTACTATTGAAAAATCAACTTTAAATTTGAAAAATGTTTTAACAAACAAGACTTTTAAAATCAATGATTTATTAAACAAATAAAATAATTAATTAAATAGGGCTAGATTGCATTTAAAGATGTAATCTAGCTCTTTATATATTGCAATAAATAGCTGGAATATGTAGATTATTATACTTTTATGTCATATAATATAATAAATATCAAACAGATAAGGAGAATTTATGAATAAAGATTTTTTAAATTCCAAAACTAATGATGCAGAAAATATATCTTCAGAACAATTAGATTCAGAAGAAATAGAAATGAATAAAATAATAGACGAGTATATTCAACACCCAGATTGTAAATCATATATTGAAAATTTTAAAACAATAAAGCCGATATGTGAAGAGGTATTAAAACAAAGACATCCAGAAATTAAAGAAACAGAATGGTCAAAGAATATTAGTATAAATGATGCAATAAAATATGCTCATCAATTTTTAACAACAATAGATTCAACACTCGCAGACCAATTTATGAACTTAGTTTATCAAAACAATAATAATCAAAAAACATTAAATATACTACCAAATTATATAAAACCACATTGTGAAAAAGGAAAAGCATATATAAATTATCATGATAAAATAGAGAATATGATAACACTTATACATGAGATGGTACATGCAATGGAATATTCTGATGCAATAAATATAAATTCTGGATATAGATATTTAACTGAATCACCAACATTAATAATTGAAAACTTATTTAGCAAATGGCTAGTGAAAAATAAAGTAATAACACAAAATGACTATAATCTACTCAAAGAATGGAGATTAAGAGATAGTCAAGATGAAGCCAGTAAAACATTAATGGAAATAGCACTAATTGATATGAGAAAAAAAGGTCAATATATCACAAAAAAACGAGTATTGGAAATGATTGATGAAAAACAACATATTAATAACTTTGTAAAAAGAGAAGAGTGTATTAAATATTTAATGAAAGTATTAATTAACAGAGAATTGTACTTTAAAGGAAGTGAAAGATACGTCATAGGCCAATATATTTCAGATAAAGTAGATAAATCAAGAAATCCAGAAAGAGAATTTTTAGAAATTTATAATTTAACTAGTAATCCCAATATTACACCAGAAGAATCTTTAAAAATCATTAAAGAAAAATACCAAGAGCAAAATATTGATAGATAAATTTTAAAATACACTAAAATATAAATTCATATAACATAAAGGAGAAATACATGAATATAATGCTAATAGAAGACAACAAAGTAATGTCAAAAAGTCTGAAATATTCATTAGAAACAAATAATTACAAAGTAATAGCATTCGAAACAATAAAAGAAACTAAAGAATATTTAGCCACAAAACCACAAATAGATTTAGCAATACTTGACATAAACTTACCGGATGGAACTGGATATGAATTATATGAACATACTATTAAAAAGTCACAAATTCCAACAATATTTTTAACAGCAAGGGATGATGAGAATGATATTGTAAAAGGATTAATGATTGGTGCAGAAGATTATTTAACAAAGCCATTCTCGACAAAAGAATTATTAGCTAGAATAAACAAGATATTACTTAGAGCCAAGAAGAATACTGTGATTAAAGCTGGAGATATTAGCTTTGATATAGACAAAATGATAGTATTAAAAGGTGAAAATCAAATAAACTTAACAAGCTTGGAAATAAAATTATTAGCATTATTATTTAACAATATAAACAAAGTAGTAAATAGAAATACAATATTAGATAAGGTCTGGGAATGGACAGGAAATGATGTAGATGATCATACAATAACAGTATATTTTCAAAGAATAAGAAATAAATTAGAAAGTAATATAATAAAAACAGTAAAAGGAATAGGATATAGAATAGATGAGTAATAAAATAGAATTAAAAAAATCAATTATAATCTCACTAGTCATAACAATAATATTTTCAATATTTATGGCAATTATTAATATATATGAATATAAAGAATATACTAAAAACTTTAATAAAAATATTGCATCAATAATAGATGTAATACAAAGTAAATATCCAGAAATATCAACTGATGAAATAATTGGCATATTGAATTCAGAAAAAATACCACAAAACAATTCACTAAAAAAATACGGTATAGATCTAGAAAAAAATACAGTAATATTAGAAAATAATAAAATAAACAATAAATTTATAAAAATTGAAATAATTTTATTAATTACAACATCTGTATCATTGTTAATAGTATTTATATTATATGAAAGAAAACAAGACAAAGAAATAGATAAAATAACAAAATATTTAGAAGCAATAAATGACAAAAATTATACATTAAAAATAGATGAAAATTCGGAAGAAGAATTATCAATTTTAAAAAATGAACTATATAAAGTAACAGTAATGTTAAGAGAAAATGCAAGTAATACATTAAAAGATAAAATAAATCTAAAAAGAGCATTAGAAGACATATCACATCAATTAAAAACCCCATTAACATCAATTTTAATAATTCTAGATAATCTAATAGACAATCCAGAGATGGATTATCAAACAAGAGTAGAATTTTTGCATGATTTAAAAAGAGAAACTACAAGAATACAATCATTAATACAATCAATATTAAAACTTTCAAAATTTGACAGTAATACCGTACAATTTATAAAACAAGATATTTATTTAAAACAAATAATTGACGAAGCAATAAAAAATACAGGATCATTAGCAGACTTAAAGAATATAAAAATAAATGTTGAAGGTAATAAAAAAATAAAATTAAACTGTGATTTATTATGGCAAATAGAAGCAATAACAAATATCTTGAAAAACTGTATAGAGCACTCAAAAGAAAACACTCAAATAGATATTAAATATAATAATAATAGTGTGTATTCATACATAACAATAACAGATTATGGTGAAGGTATATCAAAAGAAGATTTACCACACATATTCGAAAGATTTTATAGAGGAAAAAACTCATCAAATGAAAGTATAGGAATAGGCCTATCACTATCAAAAACAATAATTGAGAGCAATAATGGAATTGTTTCAGTAGAATCAAATAGTGATAAAACAACTTTTATAATAAAATACTTCAAATTATAAAAAAACATTGACAAAATGAATATAAGGTGACATAGTATTTAAGACACTTATTAACGATGTGAATGTTATCACATCACCTTTTCAGCCTAAGGGCAGGAGGTAAGAAACGTGCATCAGTCAATAATCATAGAGACAACTGCACATGAAGTCGAGGACGCTACGAAAGCTCGACTGAAGAAATTCTATGGTGGATTTCAAACGGTGAATCGTGTAAAGATTCATACGCCGAATAAGGGAATTTCATTGAGGACAGAAGATATACAGTCCAAAGATGAATATCCACTTACAATTTATGGCTACAGTGAAAAAGATGGCGAAAGCTATCAAATTTTAGTGCCGATTGTAACAAGTGGCAACTATTCGGAAACCACGGAAACACTCAAGGAACTCCTTGAATACTGTGAGATTGAATGTGATGGAATTTACGAAAAAACATTCAATCAAAAAGTGGTTTACAGGAGGAGGTAACATGTGTAAAAGCAGATGCTTAAAAACATCTGCTTTTATCATTTAATATATTGAAAAAACATATGCGTAATGTTATATTAATTTAGACTAAACATACAAAGGAAATATAATGAACAAAACTTTAATAATAGGAAATACAGTAGCACTTATAGCATCATTATTTATGGTGTATTCAGGAATTTTAAAAAAGAAAAATCAAATATTAATAGCGCAGAATGTACAAATAATACTTTTAATAATAAGCAATATAATATTAGGAGGAATATCAGGCGCCATAAGTAATACAGCAGGATTAATAAGAAATCTCCTGTATCAAAAGAAATGGCTAAAGATGCCTATAAAAATAGCATTAACATTAATATCATCAATAATAGCAATTAAATTAAACACAGAGGGGATTATTGGATACCTACCATTATTAGCAAATGCAGTATATATTTTTTTAATGGATTTAAAAGATGTAAAAAAATTTAAACTATTATTAATAGCAACAATGACAATGTGGTTAATATATGATACATTAATAAAATCATATACATCTGCTACATTTGACTTTGCAACAATAGTAGCTAATATAGTAGTATTAATAAAAATGCAAACAAATAAAGATAAAATTATAAATGAAAAATAAATTATTTAGGATAGAGGAATTATGAATAAAAAAGTAAAAAACAAGAGAAAATTAAATACAAAAAAAATTGCTTTATTATTAATAATGATAGCAATAATTGTAGGTAGTATAATATTAGCAATAAGAAAATCTAAAACATCTGAAAAAGAGAGTTGGAATATTGCAACAGACAATTATGATATAAGTATTGATGTGCCTAAACTACCAACAGCAGAAATGGAAAATGAAATAGAAACATATTTAAAAGATATAAAACAAGGATTTCTAGAAGAAGTAAAAAATTATAAAGCAGCAGACAATAATAATATAAAATATGAATTAAGATCAACAAATCAAGAATATGAATTTGACGGTATAAAAGAAATAAGAACATCAACATATATCTTCAACGGTGGAAACCACTATGAAATGAAATTAAAGTCAATGTATTATAAAGAATCAGATAATTCAAGAGTATCTTTCAACGACTTGCTAGAAGATAAAGATAAGTTTGCACTAGTAGTATATCATTATACAAATAAAACACTAGAAGAATTAAAAACAGAAAAATCAATAACATATAGTGCAGATGACTTAAAACAAGAATTAAGTAATTATAATTTTGAACATTTTAGAATTGAAAATAATTTTTTAATAATAACATATACAAGAATGGAATTGATTAGCTGGTCAAATGGCGAAATAGAAACTAAAATTCCATTATCAGAATTAAAAGGAATATTAAAACCAGAATATTTAGTAGAAACAACTAACACTACTTCAAACGAAGAAGCTAAAATTCAACCAAAAACAAGAAATATAGAACAATTCAGAGGAAAAAAATTAATAGCATTAACATTTGATGATGGTCCAAGTACAGAAAATGACAAAAGAATTGTAAATGCACTAAAAGAATATAATGGACTAGCAACATTTTTTGTACTAGGAAGTAGAGCACATTCAAATCGTGAAGGATTAAAATATGCATATTCAGAAGGAAACCAAATTGGAAGTCATACATATAATCATTTAAACTTACCAAGATTAGATAAATATCAAATCGCAGAAGAAATCTATAAAACAGATGATGCAGTATATAAAGAAATTGGAATAAAGCCATCAACAATAAGACCACCTTATGGAAATAAGAACAAAACAGTTATTGAAATAGCTAATAGAGATATTATTTTATGGTCAATAGATACACTTGACTGGAAAACAAGAAATGCAGAATCTGTAAAAAATGAAATTTTAAAACACGCACAAGATGGAGCAATTGTATTAATGCATGACATATATAAAACATCAGTAGAAGGAGCAATTGCAGCAATGCCAGAATTAAGAAGCAGGGGCTTTGAATTTGTAACAATTAATGAAATGATGAAATTAAAAGGAATTAATGATACTGAACCAAAAACATATTATGACTTCACTGGAAAAAACAATTAATAATATAAAGGCGTAAGATGAAAAAAATAAAAATTATATTAACAACATTTGGCATTATTTTTATAGCGATATTATTATCGATAATGACATTAAATGTATATGTAATAAACATAACTAAAAAAAGAATATTAACACAATCTGAAATAAAAAAGAAATCTGAAAAAGAAAAATATGATTGTGCAATCGTTTTCGGAGCTGGAGTTTATGGTAAAACACCAAGTGATATGTTAAAAGACAGGCTTAATACATGTATCGAATTATATAATGCCAAAATCATTAATAAAATAATAATGAGTGGAGACCATGGAAAAAAATATTATGATGAAGTAACAGTAATGAAAAATTATGCAATTTCGAAAGGAATACCAGCAGAAGATATATTCATGGATCATGCAGGATTTTCAACTTATGAAACAATGTATAGAGCAAAGGAAGTATTTAATGTAAAAAAAGCAATTCTTGTAACACAAGAATATCACTTATATAGAGCTCTATACATAGGACAACAATTAGGAATTCAATCAGATGGTATATCAGCAACAAAGCATCATTATGTAGGTGACTTAAGCAGAGAGCTACGAGAAATCTTAGCAAGAAATAAAGATATATTCCAATGTATGTTTAAAATAAAAGCAAAATATTTAGGTGAGAAAATATCATTAGATCAAAACGGCAATATAACAAACGATAATCAAAAATAAGAAAACCTGCTGGACAATTGTCCAACAGGTTTTTGTTATTCTTCTTTTTTGCCTTTTTTTCCTTTATTGTCTTTCTTCCGTCTCTTTTCTTCTTGGCGCTTCTGAATGAAGTGCACAAAGAAGAAGTGTCGCAAGTAACTTATCTGAATCAAATCAAACAAGTTTAGCAGCCAAAATATTAATACAAGAGTAGTGAATTTACCTCCTGTAGATATCCAAACTGCCGCCTTATCTTTCATCATTATAGCGTTACTTATTGAAAACAGCGCCAATGATAGAAAGAAGAATGACATCACATTCTTTGGCAGACTGATGAAGGAAAAGTCAATTAATAACTTTCCAAATCCGATTGTCCCCAAAACAACATACATAATTAATGTTATTTCAGGGTCATGCAGATTCAAATCTGCCACCAAGAAAAGTAGAACTAATAACGAAAAACTATATTTACCGCTTTGTGTAGTCGTTGTTGTAGCCATATAAAAGATGGCAACTAACAAAATAAAAAGAAATAACATATTGTAAAGCATATACACCTCCAAAGTTAATCTTTGTTAACAAGCAATTTTAACTCATCAACAATGAACAGTAACACTATAGCAGGCCCTAGAACTTGTATGAGTCTTGAGGCATTGAGTCCGTAGTCATAATTGACCGGGCAAAATTTGCTCTCGAAGAGCTGCATTGCTCCAAGACATAAGCCTATAAGGACTAATATCAGAGCAAACCGATAGTTCCGACCATGTATCAAACTAGTCTTCAATATCACCCCAGAAATACAATATATGTATATGAAAAGTGACAATATAAAAAATAAGTAGTACATGGAAGGAATTTGCTTGTCCACGTAAAATATCATAATTATCGTAATGATATCAACGACTACAGCCAATCTGACGGCTTTATTAACCTTGAAAAAGTCTAAAACAAACATCAAGACTAGTAAAGCTGTGAATAACAATAAAATTTCCATACACACCTCCTTGGTGTAAAGAACAAGTGACTATATGCGTGATAGTCACAAACAAAAGTTACAAAGTCACTATAAATTATACATTAATTAACATAAAAAATCAATAAAATTTGTATATAAAAATAATTGTTTAAAATATAAAAATATATTAATATAAAGAA
>ERZ773267.317-NODE-317-length-34616-cov-11.020312_pt1 | contig 34616 bp, 34 predicted proteins | sample MGYA00511959_ERZ773267 | MGnify/ENA primary metagenome ERZ773267 (study PRJEB29015, sample SAMEA2738165) | human oral metagenome | biome: human oral; feature: human-associated habitat; material: saliva | place: China | collected 2240 ...
TGCATTGATATACTATAATATTTTTGCATCATTGAGTGAGACGATGTTAAGACTTGTTGTTACAATTGGAACTACAGTAGTTTTTGTATTAGTGTCTTTATTATTTTCAGATAGATTCGTAGCAATGTTAAAAAGAATCGAAGATCGTCTAACGAATACACCAATCCAAAAAATTGTATTTACTACAATTGGATTAATTCTTGGTCTGCTTCTAGCTAGTTTACTTTCGTCAGGGGTAGACGTTATAGCAGGTGCAGGAATAATGGGAAGGATTATTTCTGCTGTAGTATATATCGTCTTTGGATACTTAGGATTGGTATTAGGATATAGACGTGAAGGAGAATTTTTAAATATCTTTACGGCATTCAAATTTGGGAACAAACCTAAAGAAAAAGAACCAAAAGTTAATACAAAGAAGACTTTATCGAAAGTTGTGGATACGAGTGCATTAATTGATTCACGTATTCAAGATGTTGCGAAAACTGGGTTTTTAGAAGGTAAGATTATTGTTCCAGAATTCGTTCTAAAAGAATTACAGCTGATTTCGGATTCTGAAGATCCATTAAAACGTGCAAAAGGTCGTCTAGGCTTAGATTGTGTTGAGCATCTTCAAAAAATGAGAGAAATTGATCTTGAAATCGATAATAAGTATAAATATAATGAGCATAAGGGTGTGGATAATTTATTAATAGATTATGCTATAAAATATAAATGTGCTATTATTACAACTGATTATAATCTTAATAAACTTGCGACTTTACAAGCTATCAAAGTGCTTAATGTAAATGATTTAAGTAATGCTGTCAAACCGATGTTAACAACAGGGGAAAGGTTGAAAGTTCAGGTATTAAGAGAAGGTAAAGAGAGTAATCAAGGTGTAGCTTATACAGAGGATGGAACAATGATCGTTGTTGAAAATGGTAAACGTTCAGTTGGTAAAACTGTTGAAGTAGAAGTACAAAGTGTCTTACAAACATCTTCAGGAAGAATTATCTTCACCAAGATTGTTTAATAAATTTGCTTTTTTTGAAAAAATGTGTTAATATAAGTTATATTGTATTAACGAATGATTATTTTAGGAGGAGAGTATGCACACTTTTTTAATGACAATGGCAATAGTGAGCAGTATTCTGCTAATTGTAGTAGTTTTATTACAAGAAAGTAAATCTGGAGGTCTTTCTGGATTAACTGGTGGAGCAGAAGAACTGTTTGGAAAACAAAAAGTAAGAGGTGCTGAATTAGTTTTACAGAGAATTACAGTAGTACTAGGACTAATATTTTTTATATCACTAGTGTGTCTTACTTGGTTAAAATTATAGACTAAAGATAATGAACCTAAAATGTAATTTCATTTTAGGTTTATTTTTATAGAAATAATTATATGTTGTATAATCTAAATTAAGGAGGATTATATGTTAGAAAAAATTGAAAAAATATTTAAAGAAGAAAAAGTTTTAAGTATAGAAGATTTAAAAGAAAAGTTAAATATTGAATCAGCAAAGGATTTTGTTGAATTAGTAAAAAATGTCGGGAAGTTAGAACGAAAACTTGCAATTACTCAGTTACTAAATGAGAAGTTTCTTTATGTTAAAGAAGCATTAGAAATTGAAGGGGTTATTAGATTACATCAAAAAGGTTTTGCTTTTGTCTATTCAGCAGATTTAGGAATAGAGGTATATGTTCCTAAAGGATTCACACAAAGTGCCATGACGGGTGATGTTGTATTAGTAAAAGTAGATAGTGTGTATAAGGATGATCGTAATCTTGAAGGAATAGTCCAAAAAGTATTGGAAAGAAATACTAAATACATAGTAGGTACATTAACTAATGCTAAGTTTTTCTCTTTTGTAAAAAGTGATGATAAAAATATTGTAAAATATATAAAAATAACAAATGCTAAAAACTTTAATTTAGTTGATGGTAGTAAGGTTTTAATTGAAATTACAGATTATTCAAAGGTTAGTTTTGAAGATCATAAGGGAATTATCATAAAATCAATTGGTCATAAGGATGACCCCGGTGTTGATATTCTTTCAGTAATCTATAAACACAATATTCCAAATGAATTCCCTCAAGAAGTACTTGAGCAAACTGAGAAAATAAGCGATGAAATAAAACTTGAAGATAAGTATAGAGATTGTACTAATGAAATGGTGGTTACCATTGATGGGGATGATGCTAAAGATTTAGACGATGCTATTTCGGTAGTTAAAACTAAAAAAGGTTATCGTCTAAAAGTATTCATAGCTGATGTTAGTAGATATGTGACGGAAGATAGTCCATTAGATAAAGAGGCAGCCAATAGGGGATGTAGTGTTTATTTAGCTGACAGAGTAGTTCCAATGTTACCAAGAAAATTATCTAATAACATATGTTCATTAAATCCTCATGTATTACGTTATACAATTTGTTGTGATATCGATTTTAATACTAAAGGATATCCAGAAAGTTACGATATATATCCAGCCATAATAAAATCTAAAGGACGATTGACTTATAAAAAAGTTAATGAAGTCTATGCAGAAAATAAAGAAACGATAGATGAATACAAAGAATATGTGCCTATGCTGAAGACAGCATTAGAATTATCAACAAAAATTCGTGCAAATAGAGAAACAAGAGGCGCTATTGATTTTGATAAACCGGAATCAAAAGTAGTGGTTGATGAGAATGGAGAAGTTTTAGATATTGTTCTTCGTGAAAGAGGTATATCAGAAAGATTAATTGAGGATTTTATGTTAAGTGCTAATGAAGTAATTGGAGAGCATTTTTACTGGATGCAAGTTCCATTTATTTATCGTATTCACGAAGAGCCTAAAATGGAAAAATTAAGACAGTTCTTTGATATTGCTGCAAGTCTTGGTTATAGAACAAAAGGTAAAATTGAAGAGATTGAACCTTATATGTTAGCAAATATGCTTAGAAAATTTAAAGGGGAAGTTGTAGAAACTATGCTTTCAACAATTCTTCTTAGAACTATGAACCAAGCTAGATATTCAATAAATAATATAGGTCACTTTGCACTTGCTACGAAATATTATACGCATTTTACATCACCAATCAGACGTTATCCAGACTTATTGGTACATAGAATGATTAGAACTTACTTATTTAATGGTGATGTATCTGATCAAACTATAGATAATTTTATCACTAGATTACCGGATTTAGCTGAGAGTTCTTCAGAATATGAAAAAAGAGCGGTTGATTGCGAACGTGAAGTCGATAGAATGAAAAAATGTGAGTATATGTTAAAATATCAAGAACAGACATTTAGAGGTATTGTCTCAAGTGTTACGAACTTTGGTGTATTTATTACTCTTGAACGAAGTAATATTGAAGGATTAGTGCATATTAAGGCAATGAATGATGATTATTATACATATGATCAGAAAAATATGTTATTAATTGGTCGTAGAAAGAAAAAAGTTTATAGACTTGGAGACGAAGTAATTGTTAAAGTAGCAAATGTTGATTTAGAAAATCAAGAAATAGACTTTAAAATATTGAAACACAAATCATTAATTAGTAAAAAATAGAGGATTAGATTATGGATAAAGAAATAAAAGTTATTGCCCAAAATAAAAAAGCTAATCATGATTATTTTATAGAAGAAACTTTTGAAGCAGGATTAGTTTTAACAGGTACAGAAATTAAATCTATTCGTAGAGGAAGAATCAATTTAAAAGATTCATACTGTCAAACAAGGCGAGGAGAAATGTTTGTTTACAATATGCATATTTCTCATTTTGAAGAGGGAAATAGATTTAATCATGAACCATTAAGAGTAAGAAAATTATTATTAAAGAAAAAACAAATTGCTTCATTAACAAATGTGCAAAATGAAATAGGGATGAGTATTGTTCCGTTGAAACTTTATATTAAAAATGGCTATGCAAAGCTTTTAATCGGTGTTGCTAAAGGTAAGAAAAACTACGATAAACGCCATGTATTGAAGCAAAAAGAAGCAAATAAAGAAATTAATCGTGTTTTAAAAGATAAGCAGAGATATTAAAAAACTACATATTATTACATGTCAAACAAAGGAAACATATCGTATTAATATTAACTACGATATGTTTTTTTTATATATAGTGTACAAAAATAATAGTAACATATATTAAATTTTGAAAAAAACAAATTTGATAAAATGATTTATAGAACTGTTATAAAAAAAGTTAGGAAAATTTTTCAAAAAAAAGTATAGTTTTTCCATTGATAAATAAGGATTTTTTAAAAATGTTGTAAAAATAACTAAAAAAACGCTTTACATTTAAATGAAAGCGTGCTACAATATTAAATGTAATCAAGAAAATCATTAAATAAATACTATCGAATATGTGGTATAAATAATAAAAAATAAAACAGATAAAAAACTGTTATATATCTAATTTAGTAAAAAAGTAGGTTTTATTCTAAAATAAAATAAAGATGAATTATTACAATATTTGATTTTTAGTTAATATATAACTTTGTTATTTATAATAATAGATTTTCACAAACCAAACAAAATATATTTATACAAAGGAGAAGTGTATTCATGGAAAAATTCACTCAGTTATTACAGCCAGTGGCTGATAATCTATATATTTCTGCACTTGTTGCATTAATTCCGATTGTGTTTTATTTAGTAGCACTTGCAGGATTCAAGGTTAAAGGATGGTTAACAGGATTGCTAACTTTATTAGTAGCAATTGTAATTGCAATTTTATTCTTTAAAATGCCATTCCAATTCGCAGCATTCTCAACATTACATGGTATGGTATACGGTATAATGCCAATCGGTTGGATTATTTTAACATCAGTATTCTTATACAAAATGACAGTTAAAACAGGTCACTTCGATATCATTAGAGACAGTATTACTTCATTAACTGATGACCGTCGTATCCAAGCATTAATCATTGCTTTCTCATTCGGAGCTTTCTTAGAAGGAGCAGCAGGATTTGGTGCACCAGTAGCTATCACAGCTTCATTATTAGTAGGTTTAGGGTTTAGACCACTTTATGCAGCTGGTGTGTGTTTAATTGCTAATACTGCACCGGTAGCATTCGGAGCTGTAGGAGCACCAGTTACAGCAATGGACGGATTAACAACTTATGCTAATGGATCTCCAATCGCAGCAGCTGAAATCGCAGCAATGATTGGACGTCAATTACCTCTAGTGTCTATATTTATTCCATTCTACTTAGTATTAATCATGGCTGGATTCAAGAAAACATTAGAAGTATGGCCTGCATTATTAGTATCAGGTGGATCATTTGCGATAGCACAATTCATAAGTTCTAACTACATGGGAGAACAATTACCAGACATTCTTTCATCATTAGTATCATTAATTTCAATGGTTATTTTACTTCAATTCTGGAAACCAAAAACTACTTGGAGATTTGCTGATGAGAAAGAAGTTGATGCAAATACAGCACATCCAAAACATAGTTTAAAAGAAGTATTAGTAGCATGGTCACCATTCGTTGTATTAACATTCGTAATCTTCATTTGGACAATGAAATCTTCTAAAGCATTCTTCAAAACTATCGCTTTAAATCCGAAGGTACCATTTATTCACAATAATATTATTAGTTCAGTATCAGGAAAAGAAATTGCAGCAGTATTTAAACTTGACCTAGTAGGTTCAATTGGTACAGCAATTTTAGTAGCAGCATTAATCTCTAAATTTATTATTAAAATTAGCTGGAAAGATGCAGGAGCAACTTTTGTTCAAACATTCAGCGAAGTAAAAATCGCATTATTAACAATCTCATTCGTTGTAGGATTTGCATATGTTATGAACGCATCAGGTATGTCAAATACTCTAGGTTATGCTCTAGCAGCAACTGGAGCAGCGTTCAAAGTATTATCTCCAGCACTTGGATGGATTGGAGTATTCATCACTGGTTCTGATACGTCAGCTAACTTATTATTCGCTAAATTACAACAAGTTACAGCTAGCCAAGTAGGAATGGATCCACTATTAGCAGTAGCGGCTAACGCATCTGGAGGAGTAGTAGGTAAAATGATTTCTCCACAATCTATCGCAGTAGCAGCAGCTGCTGTAGGATTAGTAGGAAAAGAGCCAGACTTACTTAAATTTACAGTTAAACACAGTTTCATCCTGTTAATAATTGTGTGTGCTATTATCGCACTTCAATCTACAGGAGTACTTGGATGGATGATTCCAGTACACCCATAATAAAAGAATAGTATTAAGGAAGATCGAGTTATACTTGGTCTTCTTTTTTTTGATGAAAGTGTTAACGAAAAAAAATATCTTAAAATAAAGTGTTTTCGCTAGTATATTTGTTTACAACAAAGGAAAATAGTGGTATTATTGATAAGTTAGATTAAATAAAATATGAATTTTAAGATTACATATATTTTATAAAGTAAGAACAAGGAGATAAAAATGTCAGTACAATTAAGAGATGATGTTAGAAATATAGCGATTATAGCCCACGTTGACCACGGTAAAACTACACTAGTTGATGAGCTATTAAAACAATCAGGAATTTTCCGCTCAAACGAGCACGTAGAAGAAAGAGCTATGGACTCTAACGATTTAGAAAGAGAACGTGGAATTACAATCCTAGCAAAAAATACAGCTATTGATTATAAAGGTAAAAGAATTAATATTCTTGATACACCAGGACACGCAGACTTCGGTGGAGAAGTAGAGCGTATCATGAAAATGGTAGATGGTGTTCTTTTAGTAGTAGATGCTTATGAAGGAACAATGCCTCAAACACGTTTCGTTCTTAAAAAAGCTTTAGAACAAAATTTAAAACCAATCGTTGTTGTAAACAAAATTGATAAACCATCAGCCCGTCCAGAGGAAGTAGTAGATGAGGTTATTGATTTATTTATTGAATTAGGTGCAAATGATGAGCAACTTGAATTCCCAGTTGTTTATGCATCAGCAATTAACGGAACAGCTTCTTTAGAGAGTGATCCAAGTGCGCAAGAAGAAAACATGCAATGTTTATATGAAACAGTAATTGATTACGTTCCAGCACCAAAAGATAATAGAGACGAACCACTTCAATTCCAAGTTGCGTTATTAGACTATAATGACTATGTTGGACGTATTGGTATCGGACGTGTATTCCGTGGAAGTATGAAAGTAGGAGAATCGGTTTCTCTTATGAAACTTGACGGATCAGTTAAAAACTTCCGTGTAACTAAGATTTTTGGTTACTTTGGATTAAAACGTGAAGAAATTCAAGAAGCGCATGCAGGGGATATCGTTGCAGTAAGTGGTATGGATGATATTAACGTTGGGGAAACGGTTTGTCCAACAGATCACCAAGAAGCATTACCAGTACTTCACATCGATGAACCAACATTACAAATGACTTTCTTAGTTAATAACTCGCCATTTGCTGGTAAAGAAGGTAAATTCGTTACAGCACGTAAATTAGAAGATAGATTAATGCAACAATTAGAAACAGACGTTTCACTACGTGTTGAACCAAACACAAGCGATTCTTGGGTAGTTAGTGGACGTGGAGAACTTCACTTATCAATTCTTATCGAGAACTTACGTCGTGAAGGATATGAACTTCAAGTATCTAAACCAGAAGTAATCATTCGTAACATCGATGGTGTAGATTGCGAACCGGTTGAACGTGTTCAAGTTGATGTACCAGATGAAAGTGTTGGTGCTGTTATTGAATCATTAGGTCAACGTAAAGGGGATATGGTAGATATGCAAGCTGACGGAAATGGACAAACTCGTCTTATCTTTAACGTTCCTGCTCGTGGGCTTATTGGATACTCTACAGAATTCATGTCTATGACTAAAGGATATGGTATTATTAACCACACATTTGATTCTTACCAACCAATGCAAAAAGGGCGTGTTGGTGGACGTCGTAATGGTGTATTAGTAGCTCTAGAAAATGGTCAAGCTACAGCATACTCTATCTCAAGTTTAGAAGATCGTGGTACAGTATTTATTGAACCTGGTACTGATGTATATGGTGGTATGATTGTTGGAGAAAACAGCCGTGAAAATGACTTAACAGTTAACATCACAAAAGCTAAAGCTCAAACAAACGTACGTTCTTCAACTAAGGACCAAACAGTAACACTTAAAAAAGCTCGTATCATGACTTTAGAAGAAAGTCTTGAGTACTTAAGTGATGATGAATACCTAGAGGTAACTCCAGAGTCAATTCGTCTACGTAAAAAAGAATTAGATAAAGCAGCTCGTGAAAAAGCAGCTCGTAAAGCTAAATATTCAGAAGAATAGAAATAAAGAAACTTTCGAAGTAGGAAACTATTTCGAAAGTTTTTGTATTATATGGTCAATTTAAAAATGTCCAAGAGTATTCGTATACTCTTGGACAAGATTAACTATTATTGATTTTTAATTTCTAAGTTTCCGTTATCTAAAGAGATATTATCTCCTTCTTTAACTTTTTCATATTGTTCTTTTGTAACGGTAACGTGTTTTGTTTCACCATCTTTAGTTTTAATTTCAAGCATATAAACTGGAACTTTCGAATCTTTAACGTTATCCACTAATTCTTTTTGCTTATCGCTAGCTTGGACATGATTGTGTGAAGTTGCAGAATTAAATAGCGTATACCATAAAAGAGCGTTAGTTATCGTGCTACCTGAGAAGAAACCACTATTTCTATAGTTATTGTTTATATAATCTGTATATTGTCTTTTATATCCTTGATTATTGTAGCTATTATAATCTTTATTATATGAGCCACCTGAGTTCTTTGTGAAGTTTTTTGTAGTTCCTGTAGTTGGTTTACTGCTAGCAGTTGATGTAGTAGGTTTAGAACTCGACTTACTACTAGATGGTTTAGAAGAACTAGGTTTAGAACTTGATCTTGATGCGCTAGGTCTTGCTGATGTTCCTTTAGCTTCTACTATATTTATACTTGATGCACTTAATGTAGAAAGAATAAGTGTCGAAGTAAGAAATAAACTTGTTAGTTTTTTAAAAGTATTCTTTTTCATAGTATAATCCTTTCATAAAATTAATTGTTTTCTGTAGAACGTTTAGCTACTACAGTTCCCTCAATTTTTTCTTGTGAAGTTGATTCGTTTTTTACAATATTTTCTATATTTGTTTTATCGTCGACTTGATTATCATTTGAAGATGAAGAAGCGTTATTGAAGTAATAATATAATCCTATACCAATTGCGGTAATTGATAATAAAGTAAGAAATATTTTTAAAAATCTAGCCATATTAGAATCCTCCTAATACGTATCCTTTCATATCTAATGCACGTTTTAGTCTATCATATTCTGATGCTGGTACTTCAATTTCTTCGCCATTTACTTGAGAAATAGTAGCATATTCGTCGTTTAGACCTTTCCAAATATCAACGATGTTGTTTAAGTTAATTAATCCTCGATTTCCATCGATTAGAGTAATTTCAAACCAATTCATAAAATTACCTCCTATATTTATTATGCTGCTTAAATTATAACATAGTTTTTAAGAAAAAAATAGTATTGTAACTATCGTATGTTACTTAAAAGTTTTAAGTAATTATGTCGTTAAACTTATAAGTAAAATTAATGTATATTTTTTGAAAATTTGATATAATTAAATTAAGAATAATTTATAGTGAGGACAGAATGATGAAAATATCTGTGATAGGTTCGGGAAGTTGGGGAACTGCGTTAGCGCAAGCAGTTGTTGATAACGGTCATGAATTACGCATATATTCAAGAAGTGAGAAGTCGAGAGATGAAATTAATGAAAACCACACTAATAGTAGGTATTTAAAAAATGCTGTTTTACCAAAAGAAGTGATTGCTACTAGCGATTTAAAAGAAGCAGTAGAATTTGCAGATGTAATTGTTATAGCAGTCCCTACAAAAGTGATGAGAGAAGTAGCAAGAGATATTAATAAATATTTAGAACGACCTAAGTTTATTATCCATGTTTCTAAAGGTTTAGAGATGGAAACTAATAAGAGAATGTCAGAAGTTATATCTGATGAAATTGATAGTGATAAATTAAAAGGAGTAGGGGTATTAAGTGGTCCTTCTCATGCAGAAGAATTAATATTAAGAAATCCTACAGTAGTTGCTATTGCATCTAAAAATGACGAATTAAATAAAATAGCTCAAGAGATATTCCACAATAAATATTTTAGAATATATGTTAATAAAGATATAATAGGTGTTGAAGTTGGCGGAGCGCTTAAAAATATTATTGCTCTTGGATGTGGAATGATTGATGGAATGGAATATGGTGATAATGCCAAAGCAGCTCTATTAACACGTGGACTAATTGAAATAACACGATTAGGAAAAAAACTAGGGGCTGATGAAATGACATTCTTAGGCCTAGGAGGAATAGGTGATTTAGTAGTAACATGTACATCTAAGCACTCAAGAAACTATAATTGTGGTTATTTAATAGGACAAGGATATTCATTAGAAGAAGCAATTGAAAAATTAGACATGGTAGCTGAAGGGGTGCGAACTACAAAAGTTTGTTATTTCTTATCAAAAGAATACGATGTTTATATGCCGATAACTGAAAATATTTATAAGGTGCTTTATGAAGGATTAAGCATAAAAGACTGTGTTAATAACCTTATGAATAAAATGGCCGCAGAAGAATTAAACAAATTTGAGTAAAATCAGTCTATACATTATTGTATAAATAGAAAAAATCAAATGAATTGTTAAAAATATTGCAAAAATGCTTAAAAAACGCTAAAATTCAGTAATAAAACCTTGATTATTAGCGATTTATATGGTAATATTTAATAAGTGAAACGGAAGAACCGTTACTCAATAATGGAGGTAAAGAATTAATGAACAAATCAGAATTAATTTCAAAAGTTGCTGAGAAATCAGGACTACAAAAAAAACAAGCAACTGCAGCTATCGAAGCATTCGTAGAAACAGTTGAAGAAACTTTAGCTAAAGGTGAAAAAATCCAAATTATCGGATTTGGTAACTTTGAAGTAAGAGAAAGAGCTGCTCGTAAAGGACGCAACCCTCAAACTAACGAAGTTATTGAAATCGCTGCAAGCAAAGTTCCTGCTTTCAAAGCTGGTAAAGCTCTTAAAGACGCAGTTAAATAATAACAATTTAATTCAAAAAAGAGGAGTTACTACTTAGTAGCTCTTTTTTTTATAAAAAACGGAGGATAGTTTTGAAAAATAAAGAACAATCACAAGAACTTATAAAAACATTATTAGAAAATATTGGAGAAGATACATCAAGAGCTGGATTATTAGATACACCAAAAAGATGTGTAAAAATGTATGAAGAGTTATTATCTAAAACAAATGTTGATCCAAAAGAGGAAATCAATACATTCTTCGAATCAGATAATGATGAACCTATTTTAGTAAAGGATATTCAGTTTTATTCTCTGTGTGAACACCACATGTTACCTTTTTATGGAGTTTGTCACATAGCTTATGTACCAAATAATAAGAAAATTACTGGACTTAGTAAATTAGCTCGCCTTGTAGAAAGTGCAAGTCGTAGACTTCAAATTCAAGAAGATATGACATTGATGCTTGTAAATGCAATAGAAGAACAACTACAACCAAAAGGTGTGTATGTAATTATAGAAGCTGAGCATATGTGTATGGCTATGCGTGGAATTAAGAAAATTGGTTCTAAAACAGTGACTAGTAAGAAAACTGGTATTTTCTTAGAAGATACAGAATTAGTTAAGGATATTCAATATAAAATTAAGTTATAGTATTAATAGGAGTAGATTATGAAAGAAAGCAGCTATATTATTATTAGAGCTGAAGTCGATAATGTAAAAGTAATTACGAAAAAAACGAATAATGAAGAAGCTCTTGAAATATTAAATAAGGGAGAAGTTATAATTCTAAATATTTTTGATAATATCGTAAGCTTTAAAGTACAGGGAAGAGCAAGAATAGTATCAAATTTAGATCAAGTTATTTCAGAATAAAAAAGTTCGCAGAAAAATTTCTGCGAACTTTTTATCATTTTACTAGAATAGTAATTTGTCTGCTCCACCAAGTTTGTAGTCAAGAGCAGCCATAGCAAGTACGTTAATGAAGTGCCATGGACGGTCAAATTCTGGTTGGAAGAATATATCAGCAAGTGCTAATTGTTCTAATGTCCAGTCTGATGCGATAGCTATAGATAAAGCTGCGATAGCACTAGAAACGTCATATTTAGACATGAATTGAGCTCCTAGAACTCTGTGAGTATCTTCATCATAGTAAATTTTCATGTGAACTAAGTTGTTTTCTTTTCTCATGAAGTCAGGATAGATTCTTTCTTCTACATATTTAGAAGCTACTTTACCATCATATAGAGCTACAGCATTTTGAGATAATCCAGTACTTACAAAGTTGTAATCAAAGAATGATAATGCAGAAGTACCGTTTACTGCAGGCATTTTAGTTTTAGTACCCATAGCATTTAATGCAGCTACAACACCTTGACGGCGAGCTAAAGTAGCAAGAGCTATTGGCAATTGTCCACGAGTTGGAGCGTATGGAAGAAGAGTAGAGTCTCCACCAGCATATACATCTTTAGCAGATGTTTCTAGGTATTCGTTAGTAACAACAAAACCACGTTCTGTCATTTCTAATTCTCCATTTAACCAAGATGCATCTGGACGAACACCAACAGAAACGATTACTGTATCTGCTTCGTATTCACCTTTATCTGTTACTACAGCAGTAACTTTTCCATTTTCACCTTTGAATGAAAGAACTTTTTCTCCACCACGAACTTTAAGGTTGTGTTTAGCACCTTCTTCAGTAAGAATATCAGTAAGTTCTTGGTCTAGGTAAGTGTTTAAGATTCTTGGAGCGAAGTCAACAACAGTTACATCAATACCGTGTTTTGCATAAGATTCTGCTACTTCAAGACCGATGTATCCACCACCAACTACAACTGCTTTTTTACTGTTTTGCATACAATCGTACACAGCTTGAGTGTCTTCTGGTCCACGGAAAGTGTGGATGTTTTCTAATTCAATTCCTTCGAATGGAGGTTTGATTGCTGCTCCACCAGGACTTAGTAATAATTTATCGTAAGATTGTTTTTCTTCACCAGCTGCTGTTTTAACAACAACATATTTTTCTTTTGAATTTAATCCTACAACATCGCTGTTACAGTGGATGTTAATACCTTGTGAACGGTAAGATTCCTCTGTTGCAAAGTGTAGTTCAGATAACGCTTTAGATGTCCCATCTAAATAAGATTGGCTACCTCAACCCATAAATGAAGCACTATCGCCTCTTTCGTATAAGTGGATTTCAGCGTTAGGCTCATTTTTTAAAATAGTTTGAACAGCTTCGTAACCGAAGTGAGATGTTCCAACAACTACATATTTCATATATTTTCCTCCTGATTAATATTTTTTAATATTTAAAATTTTCCCGTATAATTACTATTATAATATTATACAAGTAGCATTATAACATATATTGCTATAATATAAAAATAATATGCATTATAAAAATTATAAATATCGCTTTGTTACCGCTTTATTATTTGTATTATTATACATGTAAGTATATTGATTTATGTTATATATTTAACATGTTGAATACTATTGTTCGTACAATTCACGAGCAAATAATTATTTTGATTTGACTTTTTTTGACTTTTGTTTTATTATATATTTCAGTAGATAAAGAAAAAATACAGAAAAAATTTTTAAGAGGTTATTAATATGATTAAACCATTATTTGATAATGTATTATTAAAAAAAGTAGAGGAAGAAAAAGCAACAACTAGTGGAATACTTTTAGCTTCAAAAGAAGATACTTCAAATATTGCGATTGTAGTTGCTTTAGGAGAAAGCTGTTTATTATCAAAAGATAATGACGGAGAACTTTCTGAAGGAAGTAAAGTAGTATTTTCAGATAATTATAAAAAAGTTAATTTTAAAAATGAAGAGTACTATTTAGTAAATGAAGAAGAAGTTCTAGCTGTTATTGAAGATTAGGAGGAAATATGGTTAAAGAATTGAAATTTTCAGAAGATGCTCGCCAATCGATGAAAGTTGGTGTAGACAAGTTAGCAAATGCTGTTAAAATTACATTAGGACCTAAAGGTAGAAACGTAGTTTTAGATAGGAAATTTGGTTCTCCTTTAATTACAAATGATGGAGTATCAATTGCTAAAGAAATAGAATTAGAAGACCCATATGAAAATATGGGAGCAAAATTAGTAGCGGAAGTTGCAAATAAAACAAATGAAATCGCAGGTGATGGAACTACGACTGCAACTATTCTAGCTCAAGCTATGATAACGGAAGGATTAAAAAACGTCACTAGTGGTGCTAATCCAATTGGTATCAGAAAAGGTATGGAAAGAGCAGTTAAAGTAGCTGTGGAACGTCTTCGTGAAATCAGCGTAACGGTAGATTCTAAAGATAAAATTGCTCAAGTAGGTGCTATTTCTGCAGCTGATGAAGAAATCGGAAAATTCATATCTGAAGCTATGGATAAAGTTGGTAATGATGGTGTTATAACAATTGAAGAATCACAAGCGCTTGATACAACTTTAGAAGTAGTAGAAGGAATGCAATTTGATAGAGGATATTTATCTCCATACATGGTAAGTGATACAGAAAAAATGGTTGCTGACTTGGATAATCCATATGTTCTTGTCACTGATAAAAAAATTAGTGCAGTTCAAGAAATCTTACCGGTATTAGAAGAAGTAGTGGCTGCAGCAAAACCATTGTTGATTATTGCAGATGATGTTGAACAGGAAGCTGTTGCGACACTTGTTGTAAATAAATTACGTGGTACATTTAATGTTGTTGCAGTAAAAGCTCCAGGATTTGGAGAAAGAAGAAAAGCAATCTTAGAAGATATCGCTATATTAACAGGTGGTACCTTGATTACTGATGATTTAGGTTTAGAATTAAAAGATGCTAATATAACAATGCTTGGAAAAGCTGCTAAAGTAAATGTTACTAAAGATAACACTGTTATTGTTGGTGGTAAAGGTGATAAAGAAAAGATTGAAAGCAGAACACAACAAATTAAAGCATTATATGCAGAATCAAGTTCTGAATTCGACCGTGAGAAATTACAAGAAAGATTAGCGAAGTTATCAGGTGGAGTAGCAGTAATTAAAGTTGGTGCTGCTACAGAGACTGAACTAAAAGAAAGAAAACTTAGAATTGAAGATGCTTTAAATTCTACTAGAGCTGCTGTAGAAGAAGGTATTGTTCCTGGTGGAGGAACAGCGCTAGTTCAAGTAATTTCTGAAGTTGAGAAATTAGAAGCAACAGGTGATGAACAAACTGGAATTAATATTATTAAAAAAGCTTTAGAAGCTCCTGTTCGTCAAATTGCAGAAAATGCTGGATTAGAAAGCAGTGTTATTGTAGCGAAGCTTAAAGAGGTTGAAGTAGGGTATGGATTTAATGCCGCTACTGAAGAGTGGGTTGACATGATAAAAGCTGGAATAGTTGATCCAACGAAAGTTACGCGTTCGGCATTACAAAATGCTGCGAGTGTATCAAGTTTATTCTTATCAACAGAAGCTGTTGTAGCCGATGTTTCAAAGGATGAACCAATGCAGCCACAAATGCCAATGATGTAAAAATAATAGCTAAAACAAATAATTTGAATAATTGGCTATGATATTATAAAATAAATTCATAAGTATTAAAGGAGACAGAAAAAATGAGAGAAATCACAGATAAAGAATTTTTTGAATTATCAAAAACTGATAGTGTAAAAGTATTTGACTTTTGGGCACCATGGTGTGGTCCATGTAAAATGTTAGCACCAGTATTAGAAGAAGTTGCTAGCGAATTTTCAAACATTGAATTCTACAAAGTTAATGTAGATGAAAATCAAGAAGCTGCTGGTGAATTTGGAATTATGTCAATTCCTACACTATTAATCATGAAAAATGGTGAAGTACTAGAAGAAAAAACTGGATACCAACCGAAAGAAGCATTATTAGAATTACTATCTAAATTCTAATAGAAAAAAGCTGCGGAATTAATATTCTGTAGCTTTTTTTTGTAAAAATAAAACAAGAAATAGCTCGATGTTAAGCTATTCCTTGTTTTATTTAATTAATAATTTTTTAAATATTGATCAATTTCCCAATCGGTAACTTGAGTTCTGAATGAATCCCATTCGATTGATTTTGCTTCTATAAAGTTATAGAAGATGTGATCTCCTAATGCATCTTTCATAATAGGTGAAGTTGATAATTCTTTTAGTGCTGTATATAGTGTTGAAGGTAATTCATCTATACCGTTTGCTATTCTTTCTTCACGAGTCATAACATAAATATTACTTCTAACTTCAGGCGCTGGAACTAGTTTATTTTCAATTCCATCTAAACCTGCCGCTAAGATAGTTGTCATTGCTAAGTATGGATTTGCAGCTGGATCTACTGATCTAACTTCTACACGTGTAGATTTTCCACGAGCAGCTGGAATACGAACTAGAGGTGAACGATTTGAAGTAGACCATGCAACATAACAAGGTGCTTCATAACCAGGTACTAAACGTTTATATGAATTAACTGTTGGATTACATACAGCTGTGAAACTACGAGCGTGTTTAAGAACTCCTGCGATGAAGTGTGATGCTACTTCACTTAATCCATTTTCGCTGTTTTCATCATAAAAACTGTTTTCCCCGTTACTAAACATAGAAACGTTACAGTGCATTCCAGATCCGTTAATACCAAAAATTGGTTTTGGCATAAATGTTGCGTGTAAACCGTGTTTTCTAGCAATAGTTTTTACAATTAATTTAAATGTTTGAATGTTATCGCAAGCTGAAATTACATCATCGTATTTAAAGTCAATTTCGTGTTGACCTGGAGCAACTTCGTGGTGACTTGCTTCAATATCAAATCCTAGGCGTTCAAGTTCAAGAACGATGTCACGGCGTACGTTTTCTCCTAAATCTACAGGAGCAAGATCGAAGTAACCACCGTTATCGTTTAATTCTAAACTTGGTTCACCATTTTCTTTAAGTCTGAATAAGAAAAATTCTGGTTCAGGTCCAAGGTTTAATGTATCGAATCCTAATTTTTTCATTCTTTCAAGTGTTCTTTTTAAATTACCACGAGGATCACCAGCAAAAGGTTTTCCATCTACAGTATAAACGTCACAGATGAAACGAGCTACTTTACCGTATTCGCTATCCCAAGAAAATACTAAGAATGTGTTTAAATCTGGGTAAAGATACATATCACTTTCTTCAATTCGTACAAAACCTTCAATTGATGAACCATCAAACATCATTTTATTGTCTAATACTTTTTCAATTTGACTAACTGGTACTTCTACATTTTTAATTGTTCCAGTAATGTCAGTAAATTGTAATCGAATATACTTAACGTTTTCATCTTTAATTCTTTTAATTATTTCTTCTCTAGTAATAGTTTTAGTCATGTTGTCTCCTTATTTTGTAGAAAATTATCGTAAAAAATCTAACACTAAAATTTATTCTTTTTGTTGTTATAAAATCTAGATAAATCACCACGTCCAATTGAGCGTTCTCTAGGTAAACCATTTGGTCCTGCGAATATGTCGTTATGGATAATTTGTCTAATTTGAGTTGTCTCAGCAGGAACTTCTTTTTCGTTAATAATTTCATCTATAGCTTTTAAACTAAAGCCCTTTGTTAGAAGGTCTTTAATTGTTAGTAGTTTATCGATGTCATTAAATGAAAATAGTCTAGTATTACCTTCAGTGCGTTTTGGTGTAAAAAGTTTTTTTTCTTCATAATATCTTATTTGTCTTGCAGTAAGTTGTGTAATTTTTGTTACTACACTTATTGAAAAAACGGGAAGATTTTTTTGTAGTTCTTTAAACCCCATAATAACACCTCTCTAATTAATTGTTGTGAAATAAAAATTTTATATCTATTAAGTATAATAACAAAAATAGATAACAAAATAAAGAGTATGTTATAAAATCTAACATAAAAAAATAATTTGGGATGGTATAAGTAATTTTTTTATAATTAAATCTTAAAGTGTGTTTAAAATTTTTCTAAATCATGATAAAATAAAGTTATATAAAAAAGAAAGGATGATAGTATGGCGATATTTTTATCTGTTGTAGTTTTTATTATAACATTTGTATTACTATTAGGTTCATATATAGTCTTAGTAGCAAATAAAAAAATAAAAAAAAGACGTATGGATAAAGTATTGAAATTGGTAGCTGCATACAGTCTAGTTGCTGCATTAGTGTACTGCTATCAGTATTTATACTTATAAAAAAATATATATTAACAATTAAATATTAGTTTGGATGTGAAAAATTTGAAAAAAGATTCCTTGTTTAAAGGGACTGCGATACTTAGTTTAAGTTTAATCTTAACAAAGATTTTAGGAGCGGTATATCTAATACCTTTTTATCAGATAATTGGTGGAGAGGAACAAATGGCTTTATTCAACTATGGATATAGTTATTATGCAACTATACTAGAGATTTCTGGTGCAGGAACACCACTAGCAATAGCGAAATTAGTAGCTAAATACAATGCATTAGGTGCGTATAGTGTTAGTAGAAGAATTTATAAGCTAGGATCTTGGTTATTGGTAGTAATGGGAATTGTAGGTTTTTGTATATTATTTTTTGGTTCTGGATATATATCAGATCAAATTTTAATAAGTAATCAACAAAAATTTACTCCTCAAGATGGGGCATTAGTTCTAAAAAGCTTGAGTTTTGGTATTCCGCTAGTTTTAGTATCAGCAGGTATTAGAGGTTTATTCCAAGGTCATGAAATTATGCTACCTTCGGCTTTAAGCCAATTTATTGAACAAGTGGCACGTATTGCTTTTATGCTAGGAGCAACATATTTCATTATGAGAGTTTTAGGATATGGAGTAGTTGAAGGAAATGTTAGTGCTACATTTGCAGCTGCAGTTGGAGCTGTTTTTTCTTTAATTACACTTTTCTTTTTTTATTCTAAAAATAGAAAAAAACTTGATTTTAATATAGAAGAAGATGAAGTACAATTGGATGTTTCAAATACTGCATTAGTAAAAGAATTCTTTTCAGTTTCAATTCCATTTATTTTCATTGTAGGATTATTCCCAATTCTAAATATTATAGACCAACATAATTTTATTCATGGAATGACGAAAATAGGTAAAGCAGATATTGTAGATGGAAGGTTCTCAGCATTACAACTTGTTAATAAAGTAGTTATGATTGCTGTGGCAATTGCCCCGGCATTTTCTAGTACATTTTTACCTTCAATTACTAGATTATTTGCACAAGGTGATAGAATTACTGTTAGTAGTCAAATTAATAAAGTTATTTTATCTTTAATGATGATCGTGCTACCAGCATTGGTAGGTATGTATGTATTAGCCGATCCAATATATTCTGCTTTTTACAGTAGAAGTTTAGAAAATGCAGATTTATTGAGGTTTTATTTACCACTGGCTGTACTTTATTCGATTTATAGTTTAACTAGTATAATAATGCAAGCTATTAATAAGCAATTGTTAAACCTAGTTGCCATTGTTGTAGGATTAATTGTTAAGTATTTAACGATTACCCCATTTGTAACGAATTTTGAGACAAATGGTGTAATTCTATCTTCAATTACAACTTATCTTGTGATGATACTAATTAATTTAGTTATTATTAATACAGAAGTTAGGCTTAGAATATTTGAATTTGTTTCTAGATTTTCAATAATATTAAGTAGTTGTTTCATTATGTTTATTACTGTTGCAGCAATATATGAGTCAATACTTACAAACTTTGTAATTGAATCAAAAATCTCAAGTATGATACTAATTATGATTTGTGCAATCTTTGGTATTGTTATCTATTTCTTCAGTATAACTATGATGAAATTCGATGAATATTTATTTGGAAGAAAGATTAAAATTTCATCTTTAAGAAGGTTAAGGAGATAAGCATAGTGAGGCTAGATAAATTTATTAGTACAACTACGACATTAAGTAGAGCAGAAGCGAAAAAAGTTATTAAAAAGGGAATATTAATTAACGATAAGTTAATAAAGACTCCTGATTATAAGATTGATGAATTTAAGGATAAGGTAATTGTAAATGGGAATAGGCTAGTGTATCAAAAATATGTTTATATAATGATGAATAAGCCTAAAGATACGGTTTCAGCAACGGAAGATGTGATTGAAAGAACTGTTGTGGATATATTAAGAGATGAAGACCGTATTTACAAAGTTTTTCCTGTCGGTAGACTTGATAAAGATACTGAAGGACTAATGTTACTTACAAACGATGGTGAGTTGGCTCATAAACTCATCTCCCCTAAGAAAGATGTAGAGAAAAAATACTATGTTGAGGTAAGTGGAGAACTAAAGAATGAACATCTCAAAATTATAAAAGAGGGTGTGATCTTAGAAGATGGGTATAGGTGTAGACCTGCGCGTTTAGAAATATTACATAGTAGTGAAGGAAATAGTAAAGCAAATATATTCATTACCGAGGGAAAATTTCATCAAGTTAAAAGAATGATGAAGTCTCTTGGAGCAACAGTAACATATTTAAAAAGATTGTCTATAGGGAGTTTGAAATTAGATGAGAATCTAAAATTAGGCGAGTATAGATATTTAACAGATGATGAATTAAGTAAATTAACTAAATAACGGAGGAAAATATTATGACTATTGATTTTAAACAAGAGGTTCTAAATCATAAAGAGGACCTAATTAAAGATTTATTTGAATTATTAAGTGTACGTTCAATTTTAGGAACAGATATAACTGAGGAAACTCCATTTGGAAGTGGACCAAGAGAAGCATTGGATTTAATTTTATCTTTTGGTAAGCGTGATGGTTACAAAACTAAATTAGTAGAAAATAAAGCAGGGCACATTGAAGTGGGGCAAGGAGAAGAATTATTTGGTATCCTTGGGCACGTCGATGTAGTACCGGTAGTAGAAGCTGACTGGACTAGTCATCCATTTAAACCAGAAATAAGAGATGGTAAAATATTTGCTCGTGGATCATTAGATGATAAAGGACCTACAATGGCAGCTTACTATGCTGTTAAACTTCTAGATAAACTAGGTGTAAAATGGAATAAACGAGTAAGGGTGATTGTTGGAAGCGATGAAGAAACTGGATTTAGATGTGTTGAAGCGTACTTTAAACACGAAGAACAGCCAGCTTCTGGATTTACGCCAGATGCAATGTTCCCATTAGTGTATGCTGAAAAAGCAAGAGCAACTTTTGATCATAAATTGAAATTCGTTGATGAAGATGGACAATATAATTATAAACTTGTTAAGTTTAACGGTGGACAAGTTCTTAATATGGTTGTAGCTAGTGCAAAAGCTGAATTAGAAGGTGAAGCATCAGATATCAAAGAAAAATTTGAAAACTTCTTAGCGCAAGAAAAACTTGAAGGTGAAGTTGAGGTAGGGAATACAATTAAACTTACACTTAAAGGGAAAGCTGCACACGGTTCAACACCGCAATATGGTATTAACGGTGCAACAAAATTAGCAGAATTTTTAAGTACATTAGGATTAGATAACAACGGAAAAAACTTTGTAGATTATATAGTAGAAAAACTTGCTAATGATCCATTTGGTGAAAAATTAGGAATTAATTACTCTGATGATGAAATGGGAGAAGCTACATATAACTATGGAATTTTAGAGTATGATTTAGAAAGAAAAATTGGGTTAGTTTCAACGGACTGTCGTCATCCTAAGAAATTTGATTTAGTTGATAGATTGAATGGGATTAAGGTAGATAATATAGATATTGAAGTAACAAGTACTAAAGAAGCTCACTATGTACCAAAAGATGATGAATTAGTTACAACATTAATGGATGTGTATAGAAAACATACAGGGGATACTAAAAATGATGCATTTGTATTAGGTGGAGGAACATATGCACGTTGCCTTAAAAAAGGTGTTGCATTTGGATTACTTTTCCCAGGTAAGGAAGATACTATGCACCAAGCAAATGAATATTTAGAAGTTGAAGATTTATTATTAGCTACTGCAATCTATGCAGAAGGAATTTATAAACTTTGTTGTGAACAATAAATTTTATAAAAATATTTATTTTATATAATGTTTATTTTGTAAAAAATAAGATAATAAGCAATCTCAAAGATATTAATTCAAATTTTTGTATATGTAAATTATAATATCTTTGAGATTTTTAATTTTAGTTAAAAAATAGCATCTTGAAAAAAATGATTAAAGAATGTAAAATATATAGTGCATTATAATTTTTAAAAAGAGATTGAAGAAAGGAGCAGTATAAAATATGTCTAAAGAATATTATCAGATGGGCTGGACTTTAGATGATACATATAACGATGATTATTTTTGTTCGAGAGATAATCAACGTTACTTTATTAAAAAAAATACTACTCCGATGATAGCAACTCTTTCTGCAGAAGGTATTGTACCTAGATTAAGATGGACTAAGCGTATTAGTAATGGAGATGTATTAATCGCGCAAGATTTTGAAAATGGTAGAACGTTAAATACGGAAGATATGACGGATAAACGTATACCTGAAATTTTGAAAAAAGTGCACGGATCATCAAAACTAAAAAAAATTATGAAGGCTCAAGGTTATGCTGAAGAAACAGCAGCTAGATCACTTTGTAATTTAAAATCGATTATTGCTGATGACCTTAGGAAAAATAGTAATATTGTCAATGCACTAAATTATTTAGAGAAGTGTTTGCCAGATGACGATGTAGAATATACACCTTGTCACACGGATTTACATAAAGATAACTGGTTACTTTCAGATCAAGGTAAGTTATTTTTAGTAGACTGGGAACACTCTATACTTTGTGATCCTGCTATTGATATTTCATTTGTATTATATCGATATATTCCGCAAAATGAATGGAATGAATGGCTAAAAATTTATGGACAAGAACCGACAATAAAATATAGAAATAGACTAAAATGGTATATAACTTTACAATCTGTCATAATGATAGTTTGGTATCATGAGAAGAAACAACTATCGGAAATGAACTCGTGGCTAGTCTTTTTAAATAGTATTTTTAATGATTATATATAAGCATTAAGTAGGAAAATCCTAATTAATGCTTTTATTTTTTTTATAATCGGTGTAAAATAGAAATAGTTGCGTAATTTATTCTTATAGAAGAAACTAATATTTGAATATATTATGATAAATGAAATTAATGGAGAGATAGAATGAGTATAAAACAATATAAATTATATCTAATAGACCTAGATGGTACTATTTATAATGGTGATAAAAAGATAAAATATGCAAAGGAGTTTGTTGATTATCTAAATACAAATAATATAGATTATTTATTTTTAACTAATAATTCAACTAGACAACCTAAAGATGTGGCAGAACACTTAAAGAAATTTGATATTGAGACATCAGAAGAACACGTATTTACATCAAGTGATGCTACTAAAATTTATCTTGAAGGTAAAGGATATAAAAATTTATATGTAATCGGTGAAGCAGGGCTTAAGAATACTTTAAATTCATTCACTCAAAGAGAAAATGAGGAAGATGTTGATGCAGTTGTAGTTGGTCTTGATAGACAACTTACTTATGATAAACTTGCAACTGCGGCTAAAGCTGTATTAAACGGTGCAGAACTGATTGGTACTAATCCAGACACTTTGTTACCAACAGCAAATGGCTTTGTACCAAGTAACGGGGGACAAGTAAAGTATCTAGAGTATGCAACTTCTAGACCAGCTACATTTATAGGTAAGCCTAGCAAAATTATCATGGAAAGTGCTATGAATCTATTTAGTTACAGCAAAGATGAAATTGTAATGGTTGGGGACAACTATGATACAGATATTATGTCTGGTATTAATGGTGGTATAGAGACAATTCATGTTCAAACAGGTGTTACAAGTTTAGAAGATCTAGAAACTAAAGAGCATAAACCGACTTATTCTATTAAAAATTTATTCGAACTAGTTAAATAAAAGGAGAAATCATGATTATTAAAACAGAAGAACAATTACAAAAAATGAAAGAAATAGGTTTCATCTGCGCTACTATTCGCGATGAAATGGTTAAAAAAGCAGTACCTGGTGTTTCAACAAAAGAACTAGATAATACAGCTAAAGAATTATTTGAAAAATATGGTGCAAAATCTGCACCAATTACTGAATACGATTTTCCAGGATATACATGTATTTCATTAAACTATCAAGCAGCGCACGGAATACCTTCTAGTACAAAAATACTAAAAGATGGTGATCTTCTTAATATTGATGTATCTGGTTGTAAGGATGGTTATTATGCTGATACAGGTATTTCTTTTGTTGTAGGTAAAGTAGATGATCCAATGAAAGAAAAAGTATGTGAAGTAGCTAAAGAAGCATTTTATGAAGGAATTAAACATGCTGTAGCAGGAAGAAAAATTAACCAAATTGGTAAACATGTTCATAAAAAAATAAAAGAACATAAATTAGAAGTAATCGAAAACTTAACGGGTCATGGAATCGGAACTTCATTACACCAAGAACCACAACATGTGTTTAATTATTTTGATCCATGGGATAATTTAATCTTAAAAGATGGTATGTGTTTAGCAGTAGAGCCTTTCGTATCTACTAAAGCAAAAACTGTAGGAAATTCAGATAGAGATGAGTGGGAATTAGTTGCAAATGATGGTTCTTATATTGCTCAATATGAACACACAATTGTAGTGAGAGAGAATGCTGAACCATTAATACTGACTAAAATTGATTAATTTTTTATTAAAAAAGTTGACAAGTAAATAAAAATGTTTTAAGATACTACTTATTATAAAATTATGGAGAGAAGAAAATGGCAGAAAATTTAGTAATAGTCGAATCTCCTTCTAAGGCAAAAACTATTGAAAAATATCTAGGGAAAAAATATAGAGTAATATCTTCAAAAGGTCATGTAAGAGACCTTCCTAAAAGTAGAATGGGAGTAGAAGTACTAGATAATGGAAATGTAGATGTTGATTATATTTCTATAAGAGGTAAGGGAGATGTAATTAAATCTTTAAAAAAAGAAGCAAAAGGAAAAAAAGTTTTCCTTGCATCCGACCCCGATAGAGAAGGAGAAGCAATAGCTTGGCATATTGCTCATATATTAGGATTAGATAATAATTCTGACAATAGAATTGTTTTTAATGAGATCACAAAAGATGCAGTCAAAGATGCGATAAAACATCCTAGAAAAATAAATACGGACTTAGTCCAATCTCAACAAGCTAGAAGAATTCTTGATCGTTTAGTTGGATATAATATTTCTCCTGTACTTTGGAAAAAAGTAAAACCGAAGTTATCAGCGGGAAGAGTTCAAAATGCTGCACTTAAATTAATTGTCGATAGAGAAGAAGAAATTAAAAAATTTGTTCCTCAAGAATATTGGTCTATGCCGATTGATTTTATAAAAAATAGAAAGATCCTAACGGCTAATTTCTATTCTTATAAAGGTGAAAAGCTTAAGCTTGAGAGTAAGAAGGATGTAGACAATATAAGAAAAGCAATAGTAGGTGATACATTTAAAGTTATTGATGTATCAAAAACTAATAAGAATAGAAATGCACCGAATGTTTATATTACTTCTACAATGCAACAAGATGCATCTAGAAAGATTAATTTCAAAACTCGTAAGACTATGAGTGTAGCTCAAGAGTTATATGAGGGTATAAATCTTAAAAAGTTAGGTGGAGTTACAGGTTTAATCACATACATGAGAACGGACTCTACAAGGGTTTCAGATGAAGCGATTAAGATGGTTAGTGATTATATACTTAACAATTTCGGTAAGGAATATCTTGCTTCTTCAGTAAAAGCTAGAAAATCAAGTAAAAATGTTCAAGATGCCCATGAAGGAATTAGACCAACAAATGTTAATTTCACACCTGACAGCATTAAAGAATACTTGTCTAATGATCAATATAAACTGTATAAACTTATCTGGGAAAGATTTATTGCAAGTAGAATGAGTGCTGCTGTTTATGAAACGAGTACAACTACATTTGAAAATAATAAGGTTATATATCGTGGAGCACATTCTAAATTATTATTCAATGGTTTCTTAGCGGTTTTAAAAGAAAAAGAAAAAGTGAAACTTGCACCAGAGTTTGAAGTTGGAGAAGATGCTAAAGTTAAAGAAATAAAAGAAGAACAGCATTTTACTCAACCACCTGCACGTTACTCAGAGGCGAAATTAATAGCTGAACTTGAGGAACTTGGAGTTGGTCGTCCATCGACATATGCTACAATTGTAGAAACTTTACAAAAAAGATACTATGCAAAACTGCAAAATAAAGTGTTCACGCCAACCGAATTGGGAACACTAGTAAGTAAGATAACTGAACAGTATTTCCCTGATATAATTAATACAAAGTTTACTGCTAATTTAGAAAGTCAACTTGACGACATAGCAGAAGGTAAAGTAGGTTGGGAAAAAACTATATATAATTTCTATAGCAATTTCAGAAAAGATGTTGAAAAAGCAGAAACTGAAATGGAAAAAGTAGAAATAAAACAAGAATTTACTGGAGAAAGATGTCCAGAATGTTCTTCACCACTTGTATTTAAGTTAGGTAAATTCGGTAAATTTATTGCTTGTTCTAATTTCCCTGACTGTAGATATACCAATACTATTCAAAAAAAGGTTGGAGTAACATGTCCAAAATGTAAGAAACATGAGATTTTAGAGAAAAAATCTAAAAAAGGTAAATTATTTTACGGTTGTGAAGGATTTCCAGAATGTGATTTTGTTTCATGGGATAAACCTATAAATAGAAATTGTCCGAAATGTACGAATATTCTATATGAAGGAAAAAAAGGTGTTCATTGTACACACTGTGATTATAAAGAAGAAATAAAAAAATAAATAAAAAAAGAATTTGATAATTATTCTCAATTATCAAATTCTTTTTTTATTTAATGCGATATATATATTATGGGAAATCAGATATTTGAAAATGATTGCATTATTGATTTCTTAGATATGTAAACGAGATACTAAGTATACAACTTTTTAGAATTGTCAGAAAATTTAAAACATTTATCCAACAAAAAAGGCGATATTTTTAAAAAATCTATTGACAAATGTTAATAAATATATTATTGTATATAACATACTTAAAAAAATAAAAAAAATTTGGAGGAGATGACATGTTGAAATTTTTAAAGAAAAATCCATACGTTTCAATCGGACTTATGTTATTTGCACTATTCTTTGGTGCTGGTAATTTAATTTTCCCAGCATTCTTAGGACAAAACGCTGGAACAAACTTATCTACAGCGATGATCGGATTTATTATTATGGGAGTGGGATTACCACTATTAGGAGTTATTGTAATGGGGTATTCAGGAGCTGAAGACCTATTAGATTTATCAAGTAGAGCAGGGAAAGTATTCGGTGTTGCTTTTACGACATTATTATACTTAACAATTGGACCTTTCTTTGCAATTCCTAGAACAGGGACTACTACTTATGAATTAGGATTATCAAGTTTCGTAGGCCCAGAAAATACTACAATTGCTCAAGCTATTTTCTTAGCATTTTTTATGGGATTAACTTTATGGTTAGCAATTAGCCCTAATAAATTAGTAGATAGAATCGGGACTGTAATTACACCAGTTTTACTACTTTCAATGGTTGTATTAATCATTGCATCATTAGTTAAACCTATGGGTGCGGCACAAGAACCTACAAAAACTTATCAAACTACTTCATTAGCATTTACAAATGGATTAATGGAAGGTTATAATACAATGGATGCATTAGCATCATTAGTATTTGGTATTATCGTAATTAACTCTGTTAAACTTTACGGAGCAAAAACAAAAAAAGAAGTATTTAACAATACAGCTAAATCAGCAATTATCGCTGCTGTGTTATTAGCTTTAGTATATGTATTCATCTCTAATATCGGAGCTACGTCTGTTTCTGTTTTAGGATTACAAAAAACTGGAGCTGGAGTATTAACTGGAGCAACAACATATTACTTTGGTAATGTTGGTAAATTATTACTATTTGTTATTGTATTTTTAGCTTGTTTAACAACAAGCGTAGGATTAGTAACTGCTTGTGCTTCATTCTTCGTAAGACTTTATGACAAGGTTAGTTACAAAACTTATGCAATCGCATTAACATTATTCTCATTTGCTGTTGGTAACTACGGATTAGCAGCAATCATCCAAGGAGCTGTTCCAGTACTTGTTTTATTATATCCATTAACAATGGTATTAATTTTACTAGGATTTTTAAACAATTTCTTTGGTGGTAAAAAAGTAGTTTATGTTTGTACAGTTCTATTCACTGGATTATTTAGTTTATATTCAACTGTAGCTTCAACATTTAAGCTTGCAGTACCTGCAGTTGATAATGTACTAGCTAAAGTAAACTTCCTTCCAGTACCAGCTGATTTTGCTTGGTTAAACTATGCATTAGTAGGATTTGTATTAGGAATTGTACTTTCATTCTTTGTAAAAGAAAATAAATAATAATATTAAGATGATAGAGGAAATTTCTTCTATCATCTTTTGTTTTTATTACTATTGTTTTTGACATTAAGTTAAAGCAATGGTATTATAATAAGATGTAATCTAATATTTAAAGAGATAAAATAAATATAATAACAGAAGATTATACTAATGTTATTTTTTATAGGAGAAATAATGGTTTTAGAATTTAAAGAATATACAAAAAAAATAAAAAGAGATACGATATTAGAACTTGATTTTAGAGTTGCAACAGGTGAAATATTAACCATTGTCAATAACAGTTCTTCAAGTTTAGAACTACTAAAAGATTCATTTAGACAGAGAACTAAGTTTAAAGGTGAGATTCTTTTTGATGGTGAGAATATAAATAATCAGAGACTTTTATTTGCTAAAGATTTTGGATTTTACAATGATTTGTCATTATTAAAAAATCTAAAAAAAGCATTATCTCTATTTAATATAAAAGCTATTGAAGAAGAATTAGTAGGAGATTTAGAATTTTTAAACTTAGATTCTAGTAGAAAATATAAAGAATTAGAATCAAATGAAGTAACAAAATTTCATATTCTATTTTCAATTTTTGTAGATCAAAATGTATTAATCGTTGATAACACTGAAGAAAGCTTAACTACTGAAGATAAAGAAGAGATAAGTGAATTAATTCTTGATAAATCAAACAATGCAAACGTGATTATTTTAGATACAATGCTTAATAGCTTTAATAGTATTGCTGATAAAGTTTTAGTTATTACTGATGGAATTAAATCATACTTCGGAAATTTAGAAGACTTGTTAATATTAAAACAACTTACGGCTATAAATGTTTCTAGTCAAGAAAATCTAGATCAAATTTTAGAAGGTTATCAATTTACTATTTATCACAATAATGAAATAGTAGTAAGGGAAGAGGTACTTGAAGAAGTAGTTTATGATTTATTGAAAAATAACATAGAAGTATTTCAAATTCGTAATTTAGGTGAAAAAATTAAATTATATGAGGGCGAGGCTGATCTATAATGTTATTTGCGATAGAATTCGGAAAGTTATTTAGACGTAAATTTAATTATTTATTTATAATTATTTTATTGTTAATTAACTTTGCATTTGTATATAAACTAGACACGTTGGCTACGTTTTATGATAAGTCGATATTAGATATTATATTTTCATTAATTCTTAAAGTGGATATGGTAATTGTAATTTTTATAATGGGATTAAATTATATATATTCATATAGAGAAGATTATATTTCAAAAGTCAATGTACTTTTAGAAATAAGAAAAAAGAAAACTGTGCGTGATATATTCTCTATTTTAGCAAATTTAATTTATTTTTTAGTTTACTATGTTATAGTAATTGCATGTTTCGTAGGAATAATTTTCTTACGAAAAAGAAATGTTTTTGAAGAGTTAAAAACATTAATGTTGAATGTTAATACAGCAGGATCATTCGCTACGATGCTAGTTTTATTATTCGTGTTTGCTAACTTTATTTTCCTATTAGCTTTAACACTATTTAATAACACAAACTTGGCAATTTCTTTCTCACTTCTATATTTTATAGGAGGAGAAGTTATAGCAAATATGATAAAATCTAGATTTTCTGTACCAGCAGAAAGAGTAGATAATAGTGTATTAACTATCTTTACTAAATCTTTTAATCTATTAAATCAGAATATTACTTTTAGTCTTGGTAACTTTTTACCGCTGGCATTAAACATGTTAGGATTAATCGTAGTTATAGTTATTGTTAGATTAATGAAAAAAATAATAGGATAGAAGGAGATTAGAATGGATACACAGGTACTTATTCAATATGTGATAGTATTATTGAGTTTAATACTTTTAGAGGGATTACTTTCAGCAGATAATGCTATTGTTCTTGCTGTTATGGTTAGACATCTGCCACCTAAAGAACAAAAGCATGCATTGATGTACGGTCTTGCAGGAGCACTAATATTTAGAATAATAGCGATTTTCTTAATTACAATTTTAGCGCAGTATTGGGAAATTCAAGTTTTAGGTGGTTTATACTTATTATATATGGCAGGTGCACATATTAAAGAATTTTTTGACAAACGAAAACAAGGGGATGGAACTGAAGAGATTGCTGAACCTAAAAAACAAAGTGGTTTTTGGGTGACTGTAATTAAAGTTGAGCTTACTGACATAGCTTTTGCGATTGATTCAATTTTAGCTGCTGTAGCTATCGCAATAACATTGCCTCATATTTCTGAAACATCTATTGGAGGAATTAACCTTGGTCAATTTACTGTAATGGTAATTGGAGGTTTTGTTGGTGTAGTTATCATGCGTTATGCAGCTAATATATTCATCAAAGTTTTAGAAACTAAACCAGGATTAGAAATTGCTGCCTTTCTAATTGTAGGATGGGTGGGTATTAAGTTATTTGTTATAGCTGCTGCTCATGAGAAATTAGGGCTTATTCCTCATGAATTTCCACATTCAACACTTTGGACTGTTATTTTCTGGGTAGTATTACTTGGATTATTAGTGTGGGGAGTATTAGTTTCAAAAAGATTTGAAAATAAATAGTATTTTAGAAGAGATGGTATGTATATATCGTCTCTTTTTTGTATTTGTATGTTTTTTATTTTCATATACACAAATTGATATCTATGCTATAATTTTTAATTATATATTAAAATACAAGGAGGATAAAAATGGCATTTGATGGTTTTTTTATGAGAAAAATGGTGAAAGAATTAGAAGAAAATATATTAAATGGTCGTATAAATAAAATAAATAATTTATCGACAGATGAATTTGTATTTTCTGTTAGAAAAGGAAAGAATTTAAAATTGTTTTTATCTGCAAGTTCAAGTGCATCTAGAATACAGTTAACAAATAATAGTTTTGAAAATCCTTCGACACCTTCGAATTTTTGTTCAGTACTGAGAAAGTATCTAACAGGTGGAATAATATTAGAGATTAATCAAGTTAATAATGACCGTATAGTTATTTTTAAAATTAAAAACTTTGATGATTTGGGATACGAAAAGTATTATTATCTAATTTCAGAATTAATGGGTAAACACTCAAATATAATATTAACTAATGAAGATAATATAATATTAGAATCTTTAAAAAATAGCTATAGTCTTGAGTATAAGAGATCGACTATATCTAATATGGAATACACTTTTCCTCCAACAGTTGAAAAAATTAATCCTTTTGATTTTAGTAGCTATAGTGACATTGAGTTTTCTAATGATGATAAAAAATTCTTAATGAAAAGTTTCTACGGCGTTTCAGTGCTACTGAATAATTATTTTCAAAAAAATTCGAAAGAAGATTTGAAAAACTCATTTATTAGTTTTTGCAAGGAATTCGATAATTACTTTAAACCCGTTTTACTTGAAGAGAACAATAAGAAGGATTTTTATTTCTTTGAAGTTAAAGAATATAGTAGAGATTTTGAATCATTATCACAATTACTAGATTACTATTACATGGATATAGCCAGAGAGTCAATAAATAAAAATACTGACAAAAAGCTTTTTAATTTTGTTAATTCTAAAATAAATAGATTAAATAAGAAAATTGATATATTAAAAAATGAACTGGAACAAGCTAATAATAGAGATGATTATAAATTAAAGGGACAACTTCTAATTTCAAATATTTATTTATTTAAAAAAGAAATACCAGAGATTGTAACACTGCAAAATTTTTATAGTGAAGATTTATCGGATATTGAGATTGAGTTAGATCCAAATCTAACTATTGAGAAGAATTCAGAGAAGTACTTTGATCTATATAAAAAGAACAAGAGAACGATTGAGAATTTAATCGAACAAATAGAGATTTCAAAACAGGATTTAGGATATTTTGAGACTATAAAATTCCAAATAGAAAATGCAGATAAAACTGATATAGCAGAAATTAAAGAAGAATTGATTGCTAATGGAATATTAAAAGAAAAGATTAAGGTTAATAAGAAAAAGAATAAGAGTAATTATTTTGTAATTAATCATAATGGTACTGCCATTTATGTTGGAAAAAATAATCTTCAAAATGATGCTATTACTAATAAATTAGCAAGACGAGATTATCTATGGTTTCATGCTAAAGATATTCCTGGTAGTCACGTCGTAATCTTTGATAATAATCCTAGTGAAGAAACAATAGAAGTTGCATCAATGTTAGCAGCTTATTATTCGAAGTTTAAAAATGAAGAGTATGTTAACGTTGATAGAACGTTAATTAAAAATGTAAAAAAAATATCTGGTGCTAAACCGGGCTTAGTAACTTATACCGGACAAAAAACGGTAAAACAAAAAATTGATAAAGATCTTATTGGAGAGCTTTTAATAAAATAAAACAATTAAATAGCAAGGGAAGGTGAGCATATGAATGATAAATTAGATGTAAAGACGGGTGTAAAAGATACGTTACCGACAGTTTTTGGATACATAGGCATAGGGTTAGCCTTTGGAATTATTGGGAGTTCGGTTGGCCTTAATCCTTTCTTTGTTGGAGCGATGTCGTTATTCATATACGCAGGTGGTGCTCAATTCATAACTGCAGGCATGCTTTCTAGTGGTTTTCCTGTACTCTCAATTGTCTTAGCAACATTTTTAATCAACTCAAGAATGATATTGATGAGCATGGCAACAGCTCCATTTTTCAAGCGATACAGTGTATTTAAAAATATTATAATTGGTACTTTTTTAACTGATGAGAGTTTCGCTTTAGGAATGAATAAACAAAACTATACTAATGGAAGGTTGACTTATGAATGGTTCAATACTGCAAACCTAGTATCTTATTTTACATGGGTTGCATCATCGGTACTAGGTGCATTACTAGGTGGAATAGTTAAGGATCCTAAGGTGCTAGGTTTAGATTTTGCTCTAGTAGCGATGTTTATAGGATTATTATACTTACAAGTTATTTCAGATTTTACTATAAAGAAAAAAGTACAATTTCTAGTAATTGTTGTTGTGTTCTTCTTAGTATATTTTGGAATGATTTTTATTCCAAGTAATTTATTAATTATAGTGGTTACTTTAATAGGATGTGCGATAGGAGTGGTACTGAAAAATGTTATCTACTAACTATATAATATTAACAATATTAGGCTGTGCAATTGTGACTTGGTTATCTAGGGTACTTCCATTCGTATTATTGAAGAAATTCGATTTACCTAAACCGGTTATAGAGTATCTTAGTTTTGTACCGATTGTAATAATGTCGGCTTTATGGTTTGATAGTCTATTTATTCAAAAGATTGGGGAGTTTCCTCGAATTAATTATGAAAATCTACTTGCTTCTCTACCTACGGTATTAAGTGCAATCATTTCAAAGAGCCTCTTGGTGATAGTTGTAGTAGGAATAGTTTCACTAGCAATTATTAGAATTGTATTTTAAAAATAAAAATTAAGAATTTTAAGAAAATATTATCGAATTAATTTATAACTTAAATATACATGTTTATAGTTTAAATTTTTTCCTATTTATGGTATCATAAAAAGATAATAAAACATAACAGAAGGATACGAAAAATGGAGAAAGGATTATTAATAGTTCTTTCAGGACCTTCAGGAGTAGGTAAAGGTACTGTTAGAAAAAGAATTTTTGAAAGTAATGATGTTGACTTCGAATATTCAATTTCAATGACGTCAAGAGGTATGAGACCTGGTGAAGTAGACGGGGTTGATTATTTCTTTAAAACAAAAGAAGAATTTGAATCTTTAATTCAACAAGGTGAGTTATTAGAGTATGCTCAGTATGTCGATAATTATTACGGAACTCCCGTTAAATATGTAAGGGAGACGATGGAAAAAGGAAAAGATATATTTTTAGAAATTGAAGTACAAGGTGCGGGACAAGTAAAAAGTAAAATTCCGGATGCTTTATTTATATTTTTAGCACCACCAAGTATTGGTGATCTTAAAGAAAGATTAAAAGGTCGCGGAACTGAGAGTGATGAAGTAATAGAGTCACGTATAGCAAAAGCTAAAAAAGAAATTAACATGATGCATTTATACGATTATGTAGTTGAGAATGACGAAGTGGATAAAGCTGTAGAACGAATTAGGGCTATCATACTGAGTGAGCACTTAAAACGTGAACGTATTGAGATGAAGTATAGAAGAGCATTGTTAGAATTAGAAGAAATGTAGGAGAAAAAAATGTTATATCCAAAATTAGACGTAT
>ERZ773267.318-NODE-318-length-34505-cov-14.307808_pt1 | contig 34505 bp, 17 predicted proteins | sample MGYA00511959_ERZ773267 | MGnify/ENA primary metagenome ERZ773267 (study PRJEB29015, sample SAMEA2738165) | human oral metagenome | biome: human oral; feature: human-associated habitat; material: saliva | place: China | collected 2240 ...
TCTCGATGTTTCCATTCAGTGGCTCATAGAATCCCAAAAGGAGTTTTACGAGCGTTGTCTTTCCGCTTCCACTCGCTCCCACGATTGCTGTTACCTTGCCGTTGGGAATAGAGAGATTGATGTCGGATAGAATATCTTTCGGACTGTAGATATCATATTTGAAGGATAGGTCTTTTATCGTGAGGGAATGTCCTTCGGTGGTCTTGTCCGTATAGGCGGTACGTGTCCGTTCGACATTTTCCTCGTTGGTCTCGGTGTGGATTTCGTTCATGCGATCAAGGCTGATGCTTACGTCTTGCCATGAGTAGATAAACTGAATAAGTTGTTCTACAGGGCTGTTGAGCTGTCCGATGATGTACTGTACCGCCAGCATCATACCGAGTGTCATATTTCCGTGTATTACGGCTGTGGCTGCAAGTACGGTAATGAGGATGTTCTTCACCTCATTGATGGTGATGCTTCCTGCCTGTTGCACTTGTTGCAGATTGAGCGATTGCAGATTGACCTTAAACAGGTCGGCTTGCACATCCTCCCACTCCCAACGTTTGCGCTGTTCACACCCCTGCAACTTGATTTCCTGCATACCTCCTATGAGCTGGTAGGTGACGTTGCGGTTGCGTCCTGCCTGCTCGAAATACTTATAGTCCAGCTGTCTGCGCTTTTTGAGGAAGAGAATTATCCAGCCTGCGTAAAGCGATGTCCCAAACAAGAAGACAAGGAAGATGCCGAGATTATAGACTGCAAGAACGACACCGAATACCAGAAATGTAAAGAAAGAGAAGAGTAGGCTCAGACTGCTTGAGGTAAGAAACTGCTCAACACGGCGATGGTCTTCAATGCGTTGCAAAAGGTCGCCCATCAGCTTGGTATCGAAGAACTTCATCGGTAGTTTCATCAGCTTGATGAAGAAGTCTGATATGAGCGAGATGTTGATACGGGTGGAGATGTGCAGGAGTATCTTTGAGCGGATAAAGTCAATGGCTGTTCGACTGAAGAGGAGCGTCATTTCAGCTAGCAGCACCAACCATACGAACCCGATATCCTTTCCTCCGATACCCGTATCAACGATGGCTTGGGTGAGGAAAGGAAAGACTAGTTGCAGAAGCGAGCCGAGCAACAGACCGAGAATGAGTTGCGTAAAGAAACGCTTGTATTTTCTGAGATACCCCCAAAGGAATTTCAAGCGGTTTTGAGTGGGAACGATTTTCGCATCCTTTTGAGCGTAGAATCGCTCAGTCGGTTCAAAGAGAAGTGCAATACCTTTCTCTTCACCACCAGTCTTGGTGCTTACCCAATGCTCGCAGAACTCCTCTTTCGTATAGGTTACAAATCCCTTGCCCGGGTCTGCGACATAGACAGTATATTTTCCCTTCTTGTGCTTTTTTATTTTATATACAACAACAAAGTGATTCTGATTCCAATGAACAATGCAGGGCAAAGGAACTTCAAATGCAAGTGTATCAAAACTTACTCGACCTCCAATAGTCTTGAAACCGATAGTTTCTGCTGCCTTACTGATACCAAGCAAAGAAACACCATCCTTGCCCAAAAAGCAAGAACGACGTAAGCCTTCACGTTCTGGTCGCAATCCGTAATACCTCGCTATCATAGCGAGGCATGACGGACCACAATCCATAGCATCGCGCTGTTTGATATTGAAAAAGAGTTTCTTCATTCTACTCCTGTATTTTGGTCATCACTCTTTAGTGTTCTGTCTCGCTTGATCTCTTTATGCGATCCTTTTTGCAGAGTGTAGGTAATATCTATGCCGAAGGCTCTTGCTCGCATAAAATTTGTTTGTGAACCAGAATATGAAGGCAATATGCTTTGCTCTCTGATTTTAGTAAACTTGCTAAATGGAGAGTTCATTATTACTCTTACATTTAAAGCATTCTTCAAGAAAGACTTGCTGACACTGCATGAATATATATTAAAGCTGTGTGTCTTACCCCAAATAGGGTGCATATTCAGATAGTTACCATATTGCAGACTTAATGTCCATTGATGCTTCAATGAAAAGTCGCACATAAAAGTGAGATTATACGATTTTCCGTTATCATAACCTCCAGTATAGTCCTTCATTCTATATAATCCAAAATCACCCGTCAAGGTTAAAGATAAAGGTATGATAGGTTTGTAATTACCATAGAAATTCACCCTATAATCATTCAATGAACTTATATTCATATATTGATTCATATACTGATGCAATTTTTCTGAATAGCTTGGATACAATACAATTGGTCGGTTCTGATGCTTGAATGTGAAACCACAAGAAAAGAACATCGTATTAGAATAAACCATATACGAAGCATCAATAGTATTGATGTAAGAACTTTCCAATTCAGGATTACCCATTTCCGCTTTGTACTGAGAAGAGTATGTTTTAAAAGGATTAAGTATAAGAATGTCTGGGCGCATCATTCCACCTTTATAAGAAAGTGATAAAGAGGAATTTCCCTTTTGATAAGACACACCGATATATGGAGTTATATTTCCAAAAGTTTTTGAGAAATCTGCTTCTGTCATCTTAGGAAACAACATTTTCATATGAGTATATTCCCACCGAAGCGATGTGTCAAAGGTAAAGTCCTTGACACTGATAGCGTATGAGGCAAAAGCCGATGAGACATCTTGGTGATAACGGATTTGGTCCTGTGCAGAACTTTCATCGGTTTCCGACAGCCATTCATTATTTTGATCAAGGGTAAGCAATTCCGTGTCTATTGCTCCCTTTCTAAATATCTGTTTTCCTCCTATCTGCAAATATTGTGTATCATTATCTATTAGAGTAACACTTGCCATAAGGCTGTGTTCATTTAAACCGCCATGCGTTTTGTTTCTGCTCTTTTGCTCAATGTTTGTATTGTCAACAGATGTTTGATTAAAATATCTAATATCAGGATTATAAGTATAGCGATAGCCTGCCATCCAATGCTCTTTACTTTTATCTTTTCGGAACATATTTCTATAAAGAACATTAGATTCAAATGTTCCGGCTGTATTATTGTGCTTAGAAAGAAAAGTTGTGTTAAGTGGCTTTGCCCAACTCTGATCTTTATACCACTGATTCCAATCTGTGCTCATATCGGTTTGCTTTATCAGTGCATGACCGTCAACATATAGACTGTTCAGACTGTCTATATTAAATACAACCATTGCTCTCAATGTATGCGTTTTCCATTTACCGTCAGATATACCACTTGCTGTATTTTCTTGATAAGCATTTGCAGTAGAATAGATGCCTGATGACTCTACGGGTTGGTTTCTTTGTCCGTCATAACCGTAATTATATCCTAACAAGTAATCAATCTTTTTCTGCGTGCCAATCAAGCTCATTCCTGCACCCGCTTTAGGAAGAGTATTAGAATTGCCATTCAATGTAAGTGACCAGTTATCAAAGTGATGTTTCGACGTGATAATGTTGATAATAGCATCTCCTGTATCACCGTCATATCGCCCATCTAAACGAGTAATAACCTCAATCTTTTCAATGGTAGATACGGGAAAAGACCTTAATACTGTTTGCGGATCATATTGTGCCATACGATAAGGCTTTCCGTTCAGATAAATTGAATAAGCCGAACTGCCTTTTACTGTTATATTTCCATTTGGAGTAACATTTACCAATGGTACATGATTAATTGCATCCAATAAATTTAATGCTCGGATATTAGTATCCTTAGAAATGTCATAAATAATACCTTTATCAGACATCTTTATCAACTTTTTTCGAGCAACCACAGTTGCCTCTTCTAATTCCATCGTCTTTACTGACAATAATATATCTAATGACTTACTTTCGGTGAGATTTATGTGTTTTTGTAGTTTGCTGTATCCCAATAAATTAAATCGAATATCGTATTCTCCATCCGGTAATTCTACTTGACATATACCTACTGTATCCGAAAAGCATACAAGAGAGTCATGAATACTTTGTATCTCAATTTGTACGTAAGCAAGAGGCTCACCACTATGAGAATCCTTGACGTGGATGATTAGGTTATTTCTTTCTTTTGCTTGTATAACATTGCCAAAAAGATGAAATAGAAGTACGAAAAATATCAATTTTATCTTCATTGCTTTATTGTTTTGGAATGGATTTTAACATGTTGATTGCTTTCTCTTTATAGTATGGACATAGTGTTTTGGGAAATTCAGTTGGTTTCCCTTCAATATTTAAAGTTGCCGCCCTACATCCCCCGCTACAAATGTATTTAACTTTGCAATCTTTACAGGTCGGTATATTATCTATAGAAAAGTTTTTTGCAATATCTTTATGTATTTGTGTGTGTATGATATCCTCTATACTATCTGCGAGTAAATTTCCCATCCTATACTCTTTATAATGGAAACTTTGGCATGGGTACACATTTCCTAATGGGTCTACACTTAAAACTCCAATTCCCGCCCCACAATAAAGACGTAGACTATCTAACGGCCGGGTATATGATGATAAGGTAGAGCAATATTCTTCCAATGTAGGCAAAAGTGATAGTTCGGATACTCCATTTGGTACAATGAGTACATTCCTAAAATTGACAGATTGACAGCTACAATACTCTTTAATATTATTGATTTCTGATAGATTACATTTTGAGAATACACTGGTTATGGTTATAGGCAATTCTTTATACTTCTTTTTCAGAAAATCAATATTCTTCCTAAATAGAGAAGGGTTGAAGTTAATACGTGTTTGCCCTACATCAGATAGATTATCACAACTAAAAATCGCCCGATCTATATTACTAAAGACTTCATCTGCATATTCATAAGCAGAGAAATCTGTCATACAATTGGATATCATCTCAATATGAATATCCTTTTTTTTGTTTTTTATTTGTGTAATGATATATGGTAACAAAGGTGTTAGAGATGGTTCACCTCCTGTTATTATGATGCTTTTTGCATATAAAAGAACCTTGTCAAGAATTATATCCCATTTTGTTTTAGGCATCTCAACAAATTCAGACCGTATACTTTTATTATAGCAATATGTGCAATTTAAATTACATTTATAAGTTAGATGTAGATAATAGGATAGAGGATACACTTTACCTATAGTGTCGCAAGTCATTACAGGAGTGTCGGATAGAACGTTATTGTCAATGACGGCTGAATAAACACTCTTAACATATTGATGGTATTTTGTATCCAACTGAGACAAAACAATCGATAGGTCTTTGTATTTGTAAAACAAATCAAATAGAACCAAATCTAACTCGCTTATTCTACAGGCATAATGTCTTATAGTATTATAAAAGATAAAATGTTCATTATCTTTTATAATTAAGAAATGAGGATTATCCAACAACATCATATTCACTATTTCTCTTAAATTTGGAAATTATCATATAGAAGTAACAAGGCATATGATGAGAAAGAATATTCCTTTTCATCATATGCCATAAATAATATTTATCGGCCAGCACCACTACCGTTTCCTGCTCCTCCTGCACAGCCGCATCCACAGCCACAAGCATGGGAGGTATTGTGGTGTACATTATTTGCTTGTACTGCCGCATATTCACCTTGGAATGTAAAAAGCCTTTCAGGAGTTGATGAAACATATCCGCCTAAGACTTTTTCAAGCATTTCATTTGCCAACTTGAAATCATCTATTTTTTTCATATTTGTAGTATTTTTAGTTTAATGCTACAACGTCAGCATTCATAACGCTCTTATTTCACACAGTTTACCGCCAATCATTACGGAAGAGAATTGCTGCGCTGTAATGAATTTTACAGCTTCCAAACGACTAAGTTTGTGTTTTAAATCTCTGATTGCGTTTTTTGATTTACTTACTAATACTTCTCATACAAAACCTTATTACGTCCTTGCAAGAGAGCAATAAGTTAGTTTCTACTTAGTCAGCAGTAAGCAATACCGTTCCATATGAGAACCTTCCACTCTCGGGTACAAGGAGAAGTATCTTGTCCCCTTGCTTTATTTCCTTTGTCCTTATGAGTTCTTCCAATCCGACATAAATGGCTGCTGAACCGATGTTGCCGACAGAAGTCAGATTTGTAAACCATTTCTCTTTTGTCAGAGTAATATTACGAGCAGCTATTTCATCATTTAATTTCTCATAGAAAAACATTGATGATACATGAGGTATGACATAGTCTATCTCTTCTGCTTTTACATGATGTTTGGCAAGTACGGTTTCGATATGGTCTACCCAATACTTAATAATGTGCTTCTTTAATTGCCGTATGTCCTGTTTGCCCACAAGTACGGCACGCTCCTTAATCTCATCAGGAGAGAACTCTTTCCAACTTTTGAGTCGTCCGTTTTCTTGCAACTCTGATGCCATAAACATACAGGTTGGTAGTTCGTTGGCATAGGAAGTCATATCAACCCATTCGATTTTGAGAGGACATATTCCTTCGGGATGATCTTGCACCAATACCGCTCCTGCACCATCAGAAAGCATAAATCGCATAAAATCCTTCTCAAAAGCCATATAAGGGTCTTTGTCAGGATTGTCATGTGTAGCTTCATACTCAGGGTCATAAAATTTGGATACCAATGCAGGTGAAGTTAATTCTGATGCCACGCATACAGCTTTTTGATGCAGTCCTGCAAGAATATTGCTATAGCATATTTTCAATGCCTGCAATGAGGTAAGGCATACACCTGCAGAGGAAAATATTTCCATAGGATAGTTGGCTAATTCTCCATGAACCATAGACGCATGGGAAGGAAGCAATTGATCGGGTGTGCTTGTCCCACAAGCCAAAAGGGTCAAGTCGTCAGGAATATTTCCATTTTCAAACAGCCCACATACGGCTTCTTTTGCCAATTCTGCATTCGAGTGTGTTAGGCTTTGATTTTTGTCCAACCCGTAATATCTCGTTTTGATGCCATTTTGTCTAAGGACAATGGAACGAACCCTTGACGGATTTCCACCAATTTTTCCGATATAGTCTTCCATATCCTCATTGGCGATGGGAGAATTAGGAAGATATGCCGATACGCTATTGATATATGCTGCTTTTTCCATAGGAATATTATTTGGTTATTAAATAGTATATTGTGTATATTTGCTCTTTCAATTCGGAAATAGAAAGTTGGCTGCTCAATGCACTTCTGTATGACAATCCAAGATATATATTTCTAATGGAAGATATAATCTTTTCTGTTTCCACAGTTTGAGTAATCTCTCCTTTCTGTTTGGCAAGCTCTATCACCTCTTTCCACTCAAGGCTCTTTCTTTTCTCGTATTCTTGAAACTTCTCTTTCCAATCCGGATAGTTGTCTTTCAGATACAAGATAAATGACATGAAATTGGCAGGAGTGACTGTGCCTTTTGTCATTATAAAAAATGATTTCATACGGCGACCGATGTTTTCTACACGATTATCAATAAAGTCCTTTAATGGTGTAGAGCTTGTAAGTTCAAGAAAGTCTGTAGCATCATTTGTCAAGAATTCAAATACAAACCTATCAACGGCATGATTGAATATATCCTCCTTATTCTTGAAGTGATGAAACATATTGCCACGAGAAATGCCGGTAGCTTCCACTAAATCCGAAAATGATACTGCTGCATAACCTTTTTTCAGAAACAGCCTGAACGATTCATTAAGGATAATGTCCCTTTTGCTTATGCCTTCTTTATCTATTTGTTTTTCCATTATTTCATACTTACTAGATTCAAAACAGAACGTTTGTTCTGTGTTTATAAGTGCAATATTATGCAAATTATTTCAATCCGCCAAATATTTCGGGGAATTTTTCTTCAAAAAGTTTCATTTCTCTCTTTTTTGTCATTTTGCAATAGAAAAATAGTTGTTTGTATTCATTTTTGCTGATTGGGCAATAAGGCTAAAAAATCCTGACAAATTACTTCCATTAAAATTAGTTGGTAATGATTTTAAGTGTTCCCACGATTTATTTCCGTAAAAACACACTGCTTTCATCAGGAAATATTATCTTTGCACTATCAAATTAAGTATTCTCCTATTACAAGCAACTTGTTCACCCGTCCACTCGTCCACCTGTCAACTTGCCACGTTATCTTGTCTCAGACATACCTTGTCTCTGTCTCTACCCTCTGTTACTCCTCGAACTTGTTCATCTGTTACCTTGTCTCCTATTACAAGCAACTTGTTCACCTGTCAACTCATCCACCTGTCAACTTGCCACGTTACCCTATCTCAAACATACCTTGTCCCTGTCTCAGCCCTCTGTTACTCCCCGAACTTGTTCATCTGTTACCTTGTCTTCTTTCACACACAACTTGTTAACCAGTCAACTCGTCAACCTTGTTAACTTACATCGTTACCCTGTCCCTCGTTAACTTAATCACAAAAAAAACGGAAGAGCGTCAGCTCCACCGTTATCTCCGAATTACCATCGTCTCACGACGCTGATTTTTCTCAATCTTTACCTAAAATATAACTAAAAACCTAAATCTATTACTAACCTAAACAAATCTTCTTTCTAACATGAATAATCCTGAGCAATCTTTAATACCTGTAAAAGACTAAACCTTGTAATCAGCTATGTCGCTCTTGAATTACAATGCAAAGGTAGGAATAATACACATATCATCAAAATTAAACAGCAAAAAATAACAATCTATCAGTTAATTCTTGATTTACATCAAAGGCGATGTGCAATTATAGTAGACTTTTTCTTGTTTTCTTATATTATATCCCCTCATTTCCTTATAATATACAAGGTGGAACAAATCGACCGTCGTTACCCCACAAGCAAAGCAGACAGAGCAAGGGCGAAGAGATTAGGAAACAAAAGAGGAAAAGACAACCTCGCAGCAACAAACCCCCTTGAAGTAGGACAGGCTACCATCGACAGGTGAAAAAACCAAAACCAACTTTCCTGTCATATCTGTCATGCTATAACCCTGTCTAACCCATTCACTCACAGTAGGGTTACACGAAATGTTAAAAGTGACAGCAACTTAATTATAAAAAAACTCGTATATAAGCTGTAATAATTCCTCCTTTTTCTTAGGCTTCATTACCCCTTCATAATCCGAAAGAGTCAAAGAGTAAAATCTTCCCCCACCCTTCATCGCTCATCACAACAATTCATCACCACCCAACACTCACCACCCATCACCCAACACTCACCACCCATCATCCAACACTCAACACCCAATAATTATCCTCCAAAATGTTTCTTTTTATAAGAAATATTGTACTTTTGCATGGTAAAAGATACAAAGGACGTTTATAAGACATTCTCTTATAGACAGCAAGAATTGCTTTCAGATAACAGACAAGACAATGAGCAAGCAAGTATTTCAGACAGACTCCCGTCAACGTTGGAGTTATTTTAAGTGGACCCTACGTGTAGTCCTTACGATTCTCTCACTCTTTGGAATCGTTTTCTTAGCAATGTTTGCCTTGGAGGGTAGCCCACAGATGCCTTTCCATCACGACTATCGAAATGCGGTGTCAGCCTCATCTCCTTATACCAAGGACAACAAGACGGCAACACTTTATAAGTCGTTTCGTGACTTCTTCAAGGAGAAGAAGATGCATAATAACTATGCGAAAGCTACCATCAAGAAGCAACGATTTGTGGGAAAGGCGGACAGTCTGACACAGAAATACTTTCGAGAGTGGGACGACCCACGGATTGGTGTGCGCTCGGCATGGTATGTAACCTGGGATAAGCACGCTTACATCTCTCTTAAGAACAATATACGACACCTGAACATGGTGCTGCCTGAGTGGTTCTTTATCAATCCTAAGACCGACAAGGTGGAATATAGGCTTGACAAGCAGGCGCTGCGCTTGATGCGTAAGGCTGGTATTCCTATCCTTCCAATGCTCACAAATAACTACAACTCCGACTTCCATCCAGAAGGTATCGGTCGTATCATGCGTGATAGGAAGAAGCGTACAGCACTCATCAATGAGTTGGTCAAGAAATGTAAACATTATGGTTTTGCAGGTATCAACCTTGACTTAGAGGAACTCGACATACAAGACAACGATCTCCTCGTTGAGTTAGTCAAAGACTTCGCACGTGTTTTCCATGCAAATGGACTCTATGTAACGCAAGCTGTTGCACCTTTCAACGAGGATTATAACATGCAGGAACTGGCTAAGTATAATGACTATCTCTTCCTCATGGCGTACGATGAACATAATATGGGGAGTCAGCCAGGAGCTGTCAGTTCGCAACGTTGGGTGGAGAAGGCTACCGACTGGGCGGCAAAGAACGTCCCAAACGACAAGATAGTACTCGGTATGGCAACTTACGGATATGACTGGCCTAATGGGGAGACGGCTTCGACGGTGTCATTCGACCAAACAATGGCTACCGCATTGGATGCAGATGCAAAGGTAAAGTTCGATGATGACACCTACAACGTTAACTTCTCGTATCAAAACACTGATGATGGAAAGATTCATCAGGTGTTCTTTACTGATGCAGCGACCACTTTTAATATCATGCGTTTTGGTGCTGAATATCATCTCGCAGGCTATGGTCTGTGGCGTTTGGGCACTGAAGACAAACGTATATGGCGTTTCTATGGTAAGGATATGTCGTGGGAGAATGTGGCAAGGATGTCTGTCAAGAAGCTGATGCAGCTTAACGGCACCGATGATGTTAATTTCGTTGGAGCAGGAGAAGTGTTGGAAGTAACAACGGAGCCGCACCCTGGAAATATATCAGTGACAATAGATAAGGATAACCGCCTTATCTCTGAGGAGTATTATCACTCCCTTCCGTCAACATATACCATCCAACGACTTGGTAAATGTAAGGATAAACAACTCGTAATCACCTTCGACGACGGACCAGACAGCCGCTGGACACCTACCGTGTTGAGTACGCTGAAGAAATATAATGTCCCTGCAGCGTTCTTCATGGTGGGGCTGCAGATGGAGAAGAACCTGCCTTTGGTGAAGCAAGTATATGATGCTGGGCACACTATCGGCAACCATACCTTCACCCACCATAACATGATTGAGAACTCTGACAATCGCTCTTATGCTGAGTTGAAGTTGACAAGAATGTTGATAGAGAGCGTCACAGGACATAGTACAATCCTGTTCCGTGCGCCTTACAATGCCGATGCCGACCCGACAGACCATGAGGAGATATGGCCAATGATAGTGGCAAGTCGACGTAACTACCTCTTTGTGGGTGAGTCTATCGACCCTAATGACTGGCAACAGAACGTAACGGCTGACCAGATTTACCAACGTGTCATTGACGGTGTGCACCATGAAGACGGACATATCATCTTGCTCCATGATGCGGGTGGTGATACACGTAAACCTACGATTGAAGCCCTCCCTCGTATCATTGAGACCCTACAACATGAAGGGTATCAGTTCATCTCTCTCGAACAATACTTAGGGATGAACAAGCAAACTCTTATGCCTGCTATCAACAAGGGAAAGGCTTACTATGCTATGCAAACCAACCTCTGGCTGGCTGAAATGATTTATCATGTATCCGACTTCCTCACGGCTCTCTTCCTCGTATTCCTTGTCTTGGGTATGATGCGCCTCGTATTCATGTATATATTGACGTTCAGAGAGAAGCGAGCAGAGAACCGACGCAACTATGCACCGATTGATGCTGCTACGGCTCCGGCCGTCTCTATCATCGTACCGGGTTATAATGAAGAGGTGAATATTGTGCGTACCATCACTACGCTCAAGCAACAAGACTACCCGAACCTACACATCTACTTCGTCGATGATGGTAGTAAAGACCATACCCTCGAACGTGTGCGTGAGGCTTTCGATACCGATGATAAGGTTACTGTACTTGCTAAGAAGAATGGCGGTAAGGCTTCGGCACTGAACTATGGTATCGCTGCTTGTCGCTCAGAGTATGTGGTTTGTATTGATGCCGACACTCAGCTGAAGCATGATGCAGTAAGTAGACTGATGAAGCACTTCATTGCTGACAAGGATAAACGCATTGGTGCAGTGGCAGGAAACGTGAAGGTGGGTAACCAAAGGAATATGCTCACCTACTGGCAAGCTATTGAATACACCAGCAGTCAGAACTTTGATCGCATGGCTTACTCTAACATCAATGCCATTACCGTTGTGCCTGGTGCTATCGGCGCATTCCGTAAAGAGGTGATTGAAGAGGTGGGAGGATTTACCACTGACACCTTAGCAGAAGACTGCGACCTAACGATGAGTATCAACGAACATGGTTACATCATTGAGAACGAGAACTATGCTGTGGCAATGACAGAAGCCCCTGAGACACTCCGCCAGTTTGTGAAGCAACGTATCCGTTGGTGCTTTGGAGTGATGCAAGCCTTTTGGAAACATCGCTCCTCACTCTTCTCTCCATCGAAGAAGGGCTTCGGATTGTGGGCAATGCCTAATATGCTTATCTTCCAGTATATCATCCCAACCTTCTCACCATTGGCAGATGTACTGATGCTCATAGGTCTCTTCTCTGGCAATGCCTTGCAGATATTCTTCTATTATCTCATCTTCCTTCTCATTGATGCAAGTGTGTCTATCATGGCTTATATCTTTGAAGGCGAGCGGTTATGGGTACTCCTATGGGTTATCCCGCAACGTTTCTTCTATCGTTGGATTATGTATTACGTCCTCTTCAAGAGTTATCTTAAAGCAATCAAGGGCGAGCTGCAGACATGGGGTGTCCTCAAACGCACCGGCCACGTTGGTGAGTAGCAGCCTTACCCTTGCTGCTAAGGGTGGTAATCCATGAGTGTCTCCATACAAACAGGGGGGAGGGCTTTGTATTAAGCTATCTACGACAAGTTACTTATTATCCATGGTTTTTAATCTGTCCTCCATCTCTTTAAGGAGCTGTTTTCGCTGTTTCATGTTCGTTATAGCCAGTTTACTACCATCTTCCAAGCTCGTTTGATGAATATGGACATTGTTCTTTTCATCGTGTTTCACGAAGAAGACGCCACGAAACCGTTGATACACATTGATTGGGAAGAACTCTTGTAAGACATGATAAGCACCCTTAAAGCGTGTCATTATCAGTCTGTTGAAAGCAGGAGTCATAGGGAGATAGACAGAAGCATCGGTCGAAGCGTTAAGGCAATACTCTAAACTATTAGCAGGTGCTTTGTTTATTGCAGAGTCCTTCATGCCGAATGTTATATCTGTCGCAATCGCATCGCCACCTTCTGTGACGAGGAGTAAGGGACAATAGTCGTCACCATAGGCCTTTCGCAGATAACTTCCCATAGGCAAGCAAGGTACGGCAGGATAAGTCGACACGGGGTTTACATGTGTGGCATGGGAATAGATAAACACCTTCTCACGCTTATCTTTGGCACACCTATCTATCAAGAACTTCGCACAGAGAGCCATCGTAGAGTCACGCTGGGCATACCTTTCAAAAGAAGGAGTCTGTTGATGCTGTACATTCAGCTTTAAGATAAAGTCAAAACAGGCCATTTCGTCATCTGAAAGTAGCTTAGCTATTTCCGCACGGTGCTTATCAAGATAACTGACAGCGTCAGCCAGTTTGTCTTTCATTATCATTACAGCAAGTCTGTCAGCCTCTGGGATGTGTTGTTCCTTATTAAGTGCAGCGATGAAATCAAACAGATGGAGGGTAGACGACATACTTATCGTCTTTTGATGTGTATAGTCAATACCAAACAACCGCACCTTGTCACTATCTGCTCTACCCCGATTATAAGTCCTAAGTACGTTTAAGAGTGCACTTACTGTTGGGTGAGGTATCAAGGAGGAGTCCATTGTGAAACTGTCATCTTGTATATAACGATTAAAGAAAAGTGATTTTCCTAAGGGGAACTCCATCAAGACCAATCTACAATCATGCCGTTTGACAGACGCTTCAATCAGTCTGGTAACAAAGCTTTTAACGTCAGAGTTACCATGTAAAGACTCTCCTAAGCCAATTATTCGCTTGTCTCTGAGTCCGTCTATCTGTGCCAGGTCGAAACAATGATTACTGTCCTCACGAATAAGGTTAAGACCACCCTCCACCCTCAAAGGAGCAAGTGTCCTAACGGGATAATCGTCGATAGGCTTATTATCAAGTGTCACCTCCAGTTTTGAGAAGGCGATATACGCATCTTTCCTCTCCTCGCCTAAGACGTTGATACCTATATTCAATGAAGACGCATTAGTCAGGTTAATATGTGTCGAATATGTTTTGAGGACAGAGTCAGGCTTACAGATGAATGATCCTGTTGCCACCACCTTCTCTTCTTCATCAATCGCTTGCAGCGTTAGGACCACACGCTTTAGTCCACTCCCCTTACATTCAAGGCCTACCACACCCTCTTTAAGATTGTCGTGGGGCAAGAGGATTCTATGAGAGAACTCCGTTCTTAATCTGTCTACAATTGGAATTTCCTTTATATACCGCCTTGTGTACAACGTTCGCATTGGTCCTTTAACACCCCAAGTTAGTGTGTAGAGCGCAAAGGCAGCGTTCTCTATCCAGCGATAGGGGCGCAAAGAGTCTGGTAACATCTTAAAGTCTAAGTCATACGCCCTTGTGTAGTTTTGCTTTCCCGACTGTGCTATACATGGTATTGCAGTGCTGATAAGGATTAATATCACTAAGAGCTTGTCTTTCAATGTAATATTTCTAATATTCATGTTATGATATTTATGTATAAACGAGTAGCATAGCAGACCTTACCCCCAGCCCCTCTCCGAATGTAGAGGAGAGTGATTACCGAGTCCTCCATGCGCTTGTCTACATCCTTCCTTATGTATCAGTTTATTCGCCGACAGGCCTCCCTGTGCGTTCAGGTCAGCATTGTCAGCTGCGGTTATCATTCTTTTATCCCACCAACAAGAGCACAGTGAGCGTGATTCAGCCCCATCAGTATTACCCGAGGAGTGCCCACTAATTAAACCATATCATTCCCTTCAGCTGAGCAAGATACTTGTTAAGGTCTTTTGCATTATCGTCCGTTAAGAAGAAATACATAAAGACAAATCTATAATCCTTACCTATCACAACACAACGAGCACGGGTGAACTTATCCCTACACTCCTGTTGTTTTGTGTCAATAGGATACATCAGCATATAATCAGCATTAAAGTACTGCTTAGCAAGAGAGGATGGATAGTCAGTGAGAAGCATCTTTATTTCGTCAACCTCACACGGTTCAGCAACTTTACACATCTTATCCATCTGCCATTTCAGGTCGCACTTAATATCGCTGTAGATGTCCATATTTATCTTTCCACCCGTAGGGAGCGGTGTGAGGTCAGCCCCACTGTCCACACTCCTGATCGATGTCTTCAAATAGAGCTCACAGTCTTTATCTTGATGAACGATACTGGCATCAGATTTAGCAATAATATGTCTAAATATACACCCCTTAGTGTCACAAGGCAGTTGACTGGGCACGTATCCCCTACTCCTTATCAGTTTGTAAGGTTGTTTGATGTTAAGTCTGATGTTCTGCTGTTCGCACTTGCCCTCTATCGTGGGTGGGAACGTTTTGAAAAGTTCTACGGTATCAAGGTCTTCCACTGTCACCTGTGCCCAAACAGTTGGTACACAAAGGAGTTGTAAAAGGATAATACAGACAGCTTTCATCCCTCTTGAGCCGAAGAATGACACAAGTCTTGTTCTGTGATCTTTCTTTATAACCATAATGTATTAAGTTAATAAGGCAATTGTCTTAATTATTCTCAATTACAGAAGACTACTTTCTCAAGTCAGGCTTCTTCGTAGTAGCATCTTCGATAACGAACGACTTGCCCTGTTCCTTCACCTTAATATATACCACCTTGCGCTTTGTTCCCACATCCTTATAAGGTGATCTCCACAGATAAGAGACGCAGAGCCAATCATTACTCAGCGGTACAACCGTCAGTGTTCGTATATTATCTTCAGCACAGTCCTGCGCATCGATAAGGACATCAGCGTCCATATCAACACTCTTCTTCATGACCGATGGACTAACAAACTTCTCTGCAATGACGCTACTAAGGTCGCCGACTTGAGTATAGAGAAGGCTGTTCATATAGGTTTTGTAGAAACCATAAGCAAACAGCTGTTTCTCCTTTTGGGTCATATTCAGCTTACATACCGTAGTCTTTGACTTGCCCTTCTGTGCATAGAGGGTCTGGGGTGCAACAGCCAAGCATAGCGCTAAGCTTATTGCAAGATACAGTTTTCTAATCATTGTGTATAGCATTAATATTGGTAAAAATTGTCTGTTTTCTTTCTCAAGTAGTATTACGACAGGCACGTAAAGGCTTAGCGACACGAATATAACTATCCGTCTTCTATCTCACTGACCACCGTCGAAATCATTAATTACCTTAGGTTTTTATCTTTCTGATTGTTTACTCGGGACAAAGATATAAAACTAATATAATTAAAACAAATTTAATAACAATTATTTTCGGGTGGGAGAGGGAATTAGAAGGGAACGGGGAGGAGGGCTGGGAGAACTGGGGAGGAAGGCAGGGACAGCTGAGGTCGAGGCCTACGAGGCACTGCCTCGTAGAACAGGGACCGCTGGGAACGGACAGGGGACCGTTGGAGACGGAGGGAAGGCTGGCTGGGGACGGAGACAGGGACAGGTGGGAACGAGGGAAAGGACCGCTGGCGACGGCCTGCGCCCACTATCAGCTATCCCCTAAAAGCTCACGACAAACGAGGAGCCTAACTCTAAGGAATGGAAGCAAGTATGCTTTCCTAAGGCACGATAAGGCAGGAGGTTATAATCTACCAAGAACCGAACACTGTAATGCTGGCGTGCTCTGAACATCAGTGACAGACCTGTTCCGAGACCCATGCCATGGCGCGAATCGATCAACTCGTCCGTCAACTGTATATTAGGATAGAACACTGACGAGGCTAAGAGTTTACTTCCAAGGAGCCAGCGGGACGTTAGGGGGTAAGAGAAATAGGCACCACCGCCTACCTTCCACGTATCGAAGACATTATCCTCAGCCTTGACACCATCGACGATAACCGATGTGCGGGTCACAGAGAACCGTCCACCAACACCGACATAGGGGTTGAAGAAATACGCACCCTCCACTGCTGACGTACAACCACGTGACACTTTGACATGCGATCCCTTCCCGTCAGGATACTTCCCCAGCGGTTCATTGATAAGAAAATTCAGTCCGATGAACGAGGGATGATACTTCTCTTCAAACGTCTCCTCCGTTGTTGGCTTGTTCAACCCACGTTGCTTAAAGATAAGATCAGTAAGATAATAACCCATCTCAGTGGCTACGATGCCCACGCCAGCCCCTGTCATCACATCACTCAACCAGTGTTTGTTATTCGCCATACGCATAAGACCGGTCGCAGCGGCTACGCTGTAGGCGCCAATACCTACCCATGGACTACGATAACCATACTCTTTATTGAGCATGGTGGCAGTCATGAAGGCGGTAGCGGTATGACCAGACGGGAACGAACGGAGGTCGGTTCCGTCGGGTCGCTCTACCTGTGCCGAGTATTTCAAGGCGTTGACAATTCCTGCCATCAACGCTACCGACATGGCATGAGAGGCAAGCATTCGCCCCCAACTGCTCCTTCCCTTCACCCCTCCTAACTTGAGTCCTAACATGACGGCAGCTGGGAGATACTGCGTGTAATTGTCTAATCGCCTGTCGAAGTGTGGTATATAGTCGTTCCGCAGACCACGAAAACGTTTGCTCTGGCTACGCATGAGAAGTCCGTTGAGGATGAGAGGTGCACAGGTGTAGACGACCCTGTCTATGCGTGTGTCATTCTTGTATCTTGCCTTCTCGCACGCCTGTCTGACCGTGGTCACCGTGTCTGCCACAACAGATGTGTCTGTCGTCACACCCACGCTGTCGCCCACTGCGATGGAGGGTATGTGCCGTAGGCTATCAGCCAAGGCAACAGAGGCCTTAGCGGTACGGCTAAGACATACGAACGTGAGGGTTACAAGGACTGTTCTCAGGACTTTTAACTTTGGGCATGGAGCACAGAACGCAAGTGACAAAATGTCGAACATGAGAGTTAGAGGTTTGAAAATTGAGGTTTTAACATATCTATCTGTGGAGGACATGATGCCCCCAGAGATACTAACGGATAGAGTAGTGGGATTATTGTGAGAGGATAGTAGGAAATGTGAAGGAGACAGGGGACAGGGTATGGGGAGACAGGGTATGTTTAAGACAGGGTAACAAGGCGAGTTAACAGGTGGACGAGTAGACAGGTGAACAAGTTGCTTGAAACAGGAGACAAAGTAACAGAGGAACAAGTTTAATGAGTAACAGAGGGGTGGAACATGGTAGGGGGCGGTTTACACAGGGTAACAAGTCGAGTTGACAGGTGGACGAGTAGACGGGTGAACAAGTTGCTTGAAACAGAAGACAGGGTAACAGAGGAACGGAGGAAAGTAACAGAGGGCGTTCTTTCTCTCACAGAACTACACAGAAGAACAGAACACACAAAGGCGCACAGAGACATTAAGTCAACCGATAACACAGAACGTTACAGCTATTGTTGGGTGTTAGGTGATGGTTGTTAGGTGTTGATGATTTGCCTTGATGGGTGTTGAGTGATGGTTGTTAGGTGTTGATGATTAGCCATAGGGGTATCTCGGTGATTACGCCCCTCCCTTTGGGGGAGGGGAAGGGGGAGGGGCCTGTTCTTCTCTGCGTGCTCCCCCTGTGAGCAGAAAGGCCTCTGTTCATCTGTGAAAATCTGTGAGAGATATAATTCCCAACGAAACTCTTGTATTCTTTTCTCACAGAACTACACAGATGAACAGATTTTACAAAGGTGCACAGAGACATTAAGTCAACCGATAACACAGAACGTTTCAGCTCACGATGGATGTAACATTCTGTAATATATAGCAGTAAATTCTGTGATATCTGTCGCCTGCCAGCAGGCGTTTGTGGGTTCCCCCTGTTAGCAGAAAGGCTTCTGTTCATCTGTGAAAATCTGTGAGAGAGAAAATTCCCAACGAGCTTCATGCGTTCTAAACAACGTGAGAGAGAAAAGAACCAACGAGCCGCTTAGGCTTATGAAAAAACTTAACAAGAACACACACGAAAGTCTCTACGCTGGGAGGAGGGCATGAAGCGAAACGGAACTTGCAACTGACACGAAACCAAGCACATACGGAGACGGGAGGAGAAGGGCGTCTTCTTGAACATTGAAGGGCGTGTTCTTGGGGCAAGAAGGGCGTTGTCTCAAACGTTGAGGAGCGTCTTCTCGAACGTTGAAGGGCATGTGTCGGATTTGAGAGGGACGAAAATACCTGACAAAAGGGGAGAGAGAACGAGGAGGGAAAAGAGCTGACTACGAGGTAGTGCCTCGTAGAACCAGACCAAAAGAAACAAGAAACGGAACGAAGGAAACAAAGGAGCAGGCCAAAGGAAACGGAGAAGCGGAACAAAGGGAACAGGAGAACGGACCCAAAGGAACAAGCAAGCGAAACGAAGGAAACAAAGGAGCAGGCCAAAGGGAGCGGGGAAACGAAACAAAGGGAACAGGAAAACGGACCAAAAGGAACAAACAAGCGAAACGAAGGAAACAGGAAGGCGGACCAAAGGAAACAGGATAGCAGACCGAAGGAAACGGGAGAGAAGATTGCTGGAAACAAAAAAGCGGACCGCTGTGGATTGGGAAGCGGACCGCTGAAAACGGGAGGGGGGACAGGTGGGCGGGGCGAGGGACAGCTGGTGGGGAATGATGATTGTCACCAGCTGTGGGTAGGTTTTGTGGTTCTACCCTACTCTACCTTTGTTACTCTACCCTATTCTCCCCTCTCATCTCGGCTTATTTACCAACAACAACCTTCTTGCCACCAACGATATAGATACCGTTAGGTAGGCCTTCGAGGGCTGTCTCTGGGTTCACCTTACTGCGAAGGAGGGCACCGTAGATGCTATAAACATCTACTTTACCGCCATTTGATGGTGCGGTGAAAGTCTTAATACCAGTTGGTTCTTTGCCTGGGTCGACCTCAGAACCGTCTGAACCACATACCTTAACTTGGATGTTATTGTTTGCAGCCTCCATCACCTTCTTAGGAATAGTGAATGTCTTGGTGTTCGCAAAGTACATGAGATTACCCTTACTATCGTAGATCTTGAAACCTACCACGTGGCTATTCTTAGCCTCCATAGTATAGGTGCGACGACCATTAACGGTCTTCTCTTCCTTAACAACAGCCCAGCCCGCTCCGAGACTATCCTTCTTAAACTGATCCCATGAGCCGAAGTCACCCATAGTACCAACACGTACGGCACCGTTGAAGTCCTGACGCATTGTGCCAGGGGCAGCATTAGGATAGATAGCTGGGGTAGGACGGATATGATCATCAATGAAGATCATATTGTTCGCAGGCCCCTTAGGGAACTTCTGCATGAACTTCTTCGCCTCATTCCACTGTGCTCTTGTGGTGTACATGGTTGTGTTACTGTAGTCACCGATGACAGATCCGTTCACATCATAGAAATGTCCCCATGCTTCAAAGAAGCTTGAGAGGTCTTGCTTGGCTGCTTCACAACACGCTTTAGCAAAGAGTAAGTAGTCGTTCTGGCCCTGACAGTTGGCTGTACCCTGTCCTTCAAGGCGGTTCTTACGGAGATAATCGAGGCACTTATGCCAGAACTGATCATCAAGACCAGTCGCATGGAACATCAAATAGAGCTTGTAGTACATCTGCGTTGTGCCCCATGTGCCATATTCAAACCACTTCTTCTTGTTAGCAAAGCGGTCAGCATAGGTTGAGACAGCACTCTCGCAAACACCATCATACTTCTTACCATCAACATCTATATAAGAACAGTTTTCAGAGCGGCTGGTTACGCGACCCGAAGTAAACATCACCATGTTAGAGTACATATTGACCGAAATCTCCGTCATACCTGCCGTGTTAAACAGCTGCTGGTGGTTATGACCGAACTCGTGAGCAGGACCCCAGAGTGTACCATTGCCCCACTTCATCTTATCATAGTTGAGAACATCACCCAAAGTGTTGTAGTTATAGTAGGTACCACCGGTCGTAGCATACATATAACCATGGTCGACAGCAGTCGCATTGAGCACGTTGTTGCACTTATCACGCTTAGCGGCACGGAAGCCCATGAGGTCGTCTTCACGCTGTACGATGCTGTTCCAGATCTCAACAAGTTCCTTCATGTTATTAGGAGTGTACTGCTTGCAATCAGCACCAGGCATGTTCATGACAATCAGTTCGCCCTTCATATTGAACGCCTTAGCCCATACAAGGCCATCAGACTGCATTGTCTTCCAGTCTTCATTGGTGTTACCCTTAGTGAGATCGAAGTAACCATTCACCTTACCACCCTCGATGTGGATGTTCATAGGCTTATAGTCTTTGAGAGACTTACCGTTGTTGAAGGTACGACCGATATAGTTAACAAACACGTTGTTCTCGCCCTGATTGAGGATAATGTTCAATCCCTTCTTCAAGTTATAGTACTTACCAGCACTGCGTGTACCCAATGGTACGAGCTCAATCTGCACTGTTGCATTCTGTGGAATATCATCGCCAAGGAAGACAAAGAGGTCCTCGCCATCACGAGCAGTAACACCTGTTGGGTTCGTCATACTACCATAATCGTAGCCGATACCCATTGTACGTGCCCAAGCACCATAGTTATTCTCGCTGTAAACCTTATAATCAGCGATGCGGAAGAGCTTCTCCCAGTTGCGACCACTTGGGTAAACAGTCCAGCTCTGGTTCTTTATCTTCAACACAACCTCCTGTAGTCCCTGTGGCACACCCTCGGTAGTCATCTGAGCCTTCAACGCCTCATCAGTCATCGCCTTAGTAGCGGCAGTAACCTCCGTAGCGGCACTGTTAGTGAAATACTTAGCCACCTTCTCAGCATAGACATCCACATTCTTGGTCAAGTCGACACGAGTCTTGTAAGCATCCTGCTGTTCCTTGAGCTTAGCAGGGTCGAGTGTAGCCTCCTTAAAGACCCACTTATTAGCCTCGTTGTGCGTGTACCAGCCAACAGGATGGTATCCCTGACTCTCCGCACAATGGATACCAACATTATTGGCATCGACCATCTCGAAAGCCAACACGTATGGATCGTCCGTGTTACGTTGGAGGTCAAAGCCTGTGCCCTTCCCCTCAGCTGTCGTATAAGAGCGACTTGTCTGCCCATTCTGAGGAACGATATACTTTCCTGTCACAGCATTCTGGAACACGTAGCGGCCGTTAGCCAACCTTTCTAACTTCCAATAATAAGAGTAATCACTGCTGTTAAAACCCGAGGTAGACAATTCGCCAACAATAAAGTCCTCACGCATCGCCCTACCATAAGTGTCAGAAACAATCTGATAATACTTTGTGAGGTCCTTTGTTGGGTCGACCACCTTGGTCAGTTGAGCCAGACGAGCAAGCACCTGCTCGTTTGTAAGCGTCTTCACAGGGTCGAAGCGGAACTCACTTGGGCCAACGGCTCTAATACCATTATCCATCAATGGTTTCCAACGAACGATATCCTTCTGAGCATCGAGGTGCCAGCACCAATCTTCAGCATTACTATTATAGATATTGAAGTAAGACTTACCCGTCCCACTTGACTCTGTCTGATACTCAATCCGGAACTTGTAAGCATCATCGGCCGTCTTATAGACCTCATTATTTTGACCCACACTCTGAACGTACTTAGCATTCTTCAGACTCTGAATGGTGTACCTGCCGTCCTTAGCATGTAGTAAGAAGAGGTCGGAGAAGTCGGTTGATGGACTGCTATATTGCTGCCCATGTAAGGTGCCTTTACCATCGACAAAGACATGAAGGTCAGTACCTTTTTGTCGCTTGTCATTAACAATGTAATAAACTCCCGGCTTGAGTTTTTGATTCTCTCCATCAGCAGTTGGCGCCGCAGAGAGCATCGAAGCTTTCGCAACACTTGGCACAGCAGCGGTCAGAGCCAGTGCTGCCATGAGTGTCTTCTTGCGTAAAAATCTTTCGAATAACATAGATGTATTTAATAAGTAGTTGTTTTTTAGGTTTCTCTTCGGTAAGTATCAAGTTTGCTTTCACCCCTTTTTAGGACAGTGCGGAGGCTCCGCACTTGTGGTGTTCACACCCCGCACCTTTCGTGCGAAGGTATAGCACATCACCTGAATAGTATATTAACGAAGACAACCCACTGGCATAGGGGGACTATGCCAGTAGGTTGGTAAATAGAGACTACAGACCTAACTGCTCCTTCTTCCAAGCCTCATCGTGATAAACATAGAGGTGGAGTTCAGCGAGATACCAGTAAGATGAGCCACCACCATTATTGATATTCGAACCGTTCTTACGCTGTGTAGGTTCGAAGCGGATATGGGTGATAGTAGCACCATTGGTCTTTGTGTAAGCGAGTGGTTCGCTCACAGCATTCGCAGAACGATAGTTTGTCTGTGTAGAAACAGGCGTAGCAGCAGTGATGACATCTGATGAAGCGTAGATATTAGCACGCTTAGGGTTGCGGTCGTTACTGCTAACTTTATACTCATCGAAGCCAAGGTAGAACGTACCATTGATACCTTCGTTCAGCGTAATATCAATGTAAGGACGTGGATCGCTCGTGTTTCCGTTGCTCTTCGTCTGGAAGTAAGTAGTCTTATTACCGTCGACAGCAGCGCCAACCTCGTGCCCTGGCTGCATAGAGTTAGCTGATACCATAGCCGCAGTGAGCGGTATCTCAACAGACTCAGACCACTCGTTAGCCTGAGCAGTAGCTGTTGCAGGCTCGTGGGTGTTCTTACCTCTGAGGCCCTGAGTCGTCACGGTGATGGTATAGTCGCCTGCAAACTTGAAGACATTATCGAGAACACAAGACGTCTCGTTCGCTGCTACCTCCTTTACAGACTCTGGTACACCCGGCATATTGCTCTTTGCTCTGACGATAACCTTCTCATAGTTGACCTCGTCAGGAGCCTTCCAAGTCACTGTGAACTGGCCCTTACCAGGCGTAACGTTCACATCGTTGACACCAGTAGGTACGATGTCTTGGAATGGCTGTTGGGTCACATGGATAGTGAAAGGCTGTGCGCTGCTATTAGAAGGCTTACAAACTACATCACAAGAACGTGCATTATCAGTACTGTTGAGCGTTGCAGTGAAGTCAACCTCCGCACCAGAGATATATTTCTTAGGTGATGAAAGCCAGCTCTTAGCCTCCTCAGGGATGATAATCTCATAGTTACCATCAGCCGTAGAACGCTGGAATGGCACACGATAAGTACGACCGAGGTCGACCATCTCAACGGCTGCCTCCTTCGTCTCCATAGGATAGATAGGACGCACCTTATAGCCCTTAGCTGACTGCTCGATGACATACTCGATAGAAGCATCCCAGTTGTCAGAACTCTTCAGACGAACTGTACAGTAGCGAGTCTCGGCAGTTGTGTTAGCATCCATGTCGAAGTGAAGCTTCACAATACCATTCTCTTTGACGGTCTTCGTTGTGTCCAAGCGAACAAACGATACTGTGTCAGGAACAATGATATGGTCGAGATGGAGGTTGGTCTCAACTGGTACGTCGATACTTGTCACCTTACTCTCAAGGAGAGAATAGAAGGTACCCTCACGATTGAAGAATGGGTTCTGCTCAGGAATACGGAGAACACTCTCGTAACCCATCTGTGACACCTTAATCTCATAGGATGCACGCTCGCCATGAGAGATAGTTACTTTCGCCTCACGAGCCTTGAAGCCATCGTAAGCCGGAGCCTTAACCGTAACGCCCTTACCGTCAGGATTCTTCGTGACAGTGAGCCACTCGGCATTACTCTCCGCCTTCCAGTCTTCCAAAGCTACGTTTGTCTCTACAACAATCTGCTGTTCACCGCCCTCTTTATTGAATGCTATCATTCGTTGGGAGGAATGAGGAACCTCAAGCTCCTTGCTTGTAAAGTCGGTGTCATAGTCAGCTGCGCAGGATGCGAGGCCTAATGTCCCCACAAACATCACTGACAGTATGAATAGGAAATTAATCTTCAGTTTCATTATTCGTCGTTATTTATACGGTTAAAGTTTGTCTGCTCTTGGGTTATACTGGTAGCGCATCTTTGCTAACACTTCCTTCCATGGGCCAACCTTCCATGTTCCATCGCTCTGCTTAACGTTCTTCATCACGCGATAACGATAGTGGAGGCGGAACTCCTTAAAGTAGGTTGGATTGGTTGAAGCACTACCACCTAACTCATTAAGCAAGAATGTGTTGTTATACTCACCAACTGGAGTAAGCATCTCTACCTCGAGTGAATCCTGCTTGAAAGGCTTCAGTGTAACGTTGTAAGCTGAAGGATTAGTAACAGTCTTCGAACCGATAGTAGCAACGATACTCTTCACATTAATGTCATGGAGCGCCTTTTCGTAGTTATCCCACTTCTCGTCACCAGCAAGGAAACGAACAGCATTAGCCGCTACAGGGAAGGCACGGACAGTATTGGTAGGTCGAGTGGTTGACTTTGTCTCAACGTTTGTCACTTGAGAAGATACTAACTGGTAGTTCCAATTCTCTGCCGTTGAGCCGTAATTGTTCTTCCATAGAATCTTAACCAGCACGTGATTCAACTGAACACCTAACTTATTATTGTCGGTTGCGATTGCACTTGCATCATGGCTGACAATCTTGTAGTCGAGGAAATAGACACTGTCAGGAGACAGAGTACCAAGGTTCTTCAACTTGATATCAAAGTAGCACTTGTTTGACCCAGCTGGGATAGTACCCGCCATCTGTGGGTCTTCATAGCAGTCGGCTGGGAGAAGATGCGCAAACTTAGTACTGTCGATATCGAAGTTTGATTTGTTATACGCATTGAAGAGTGAGTCGTCATGAGCGATAGACACGTGATAGTCACGGTCGGCAAGCTGTGAACCACTCAAGTTAGCCACTAACTTGACAGAAGCCGTCCCCTGCTCCACAGCAGAGAGTTCTACTGTGGTGCGGTCATAGATACGGTTGGAACCTGCCATCAAGCCTACCTTGTGAGGATAGAAATTCTGCTCAAAGTCATAATTGTTACATGATGACAATGCTACAGCAGCTAAGGCACATCCTAATATATACTTGTATTTTTTCATAAATAGTTACAATATTAACGTTATTAACGATCCCAACCAGGGTTCTGATCCATCTTTGGACTCTTAACCAACTCACGATGTATAAGTGGAAGGAATACCATACGTGGGAGAGCCTTACGGTCGCGGATATTCTGTTCGTTGATAGTTACGAGGTTGAAGAACGGACCATCGTTGTTACCTTTCTTCTCGCTGTAAACATCAAGACCACGCCAATTAGAGCTGTTAGCGTCTTCGGTGAAGTAAGTACCCCAACGACGTGTGTCGAAGTAACGATGACCTTCATTGAAGAGCTCAACCTGACGTTCGTTCTTGATAACCTCATCGAAAGCATTCTCAGTGCTGAGTGTTGCAGCCTCAACACCTGGCAAGCCCACACGATAGCGTATCATATTGAAGTAACGGGCCATAGCTGCCTCGTCACGGGTCACTGCTACGTCTACGAGTCGACCGTTTGCATCCCATGTCTTCACGTTCTCTGAACCTTGAACATGGTTGTCGGCCTCACAGAAACTCAACAGTATTTCTGCATAACGGATGATTGGGAATGGCTTAGGAATAACCGAAGCACCATCCTTACCATGCCAAGAGTCATCTGGGTGGATGTACTTGAATGGTACGTAACCACTGATACAGTAGTCGTTAGGGTTGTTACCTGCTGCGTTCTTACCAGCCTTAGAGTCATCAATAGAGTACCAGAAAGTCTGGTTGTTATAACTTCCATCGGTGGTAGAGTTCATCTTCCAGATACGACCTGGGAAGCCGATGCTTGCATAGAAGCGTGCTGAACGATTTACATAGGCTAATGGTGTCCCATTGGCCATGTCACAATCGCCGATAGACTTCTTCTGAGTGATGTGCTTGGTTAGGTCGGATTCATAGAGTGGAGACTCTGCTGGCTTCTTACCATCCTTCATCAAGAAGCAATCAATCACACGCTGTGGTACTGACATACCACCCCATCCACCATAGTTAACAGGGAATGAGTGACGAGAATAGGTCATTACAGGACCAGAGTACTCATCAGCCCAGATAAGCTCACGGTTTACCTTTGCTGTACCCTCGCCATTGAACATATCAGCAAAGGAATGATATGGGTCGATACCACCAGCACCATCAGGGAACTTAGCCGTTGGAACTGATGCGTCGAGTGGATATGGATTATCCTTATCAGCGTCGACTGTGTAGAGCGTATAGTAGTTTAGGTCGATGACTTGCTTAGCTGCGGCTGCAGCCACAGCCCAACGCTTTGCATCGTAAGTCTGGTTTACATAATACTTGCCGTCGCTCTTACGCTTCCACTCACCAAAGCAACGCTTAGCGTAAGTACCACCATTGAAGGTTGGAGAAGCCTGCAAGAGGCGAAGACGTGCGATAAGTGCTAAGGCAGTACCCTTTGTTGGACGACCGAAGTAGGCTGTTGACTGCTCACTTGGACGCTTCAAACCCGGTAGTGACTGTGCAAACTCATTACAGATATAGTCGATTGACTCATCCATTGTTGCACGCTCACGGTCGTAGTACTCGGCCTTCTCACTGGTTGAGATTACCTCATCATTAACAATAAGACAAGGTCCCCAGTTCTGCAACAATACGTAGTAAGCATAACCACGGATGAAGTGAACCATTGCCTTATAGTCTTCTTTATCATTGGTAGACATGTCAGCAATCTTGTCGACATTAGCCAACATACGGTTACAACGGTTGATAACCTTATACATCTGGTACCAATAACCCCAGTTAGGTACGTTCTCTGCATTGACGTTACCTACTGTGAACTTTGCTCCCCAGAACTCGTTGGTCTGCCAACGTACACAGATCTCGTCAGAGGCCGTCTCACCTGGATTCCAAGAGTTACCCCAGATGTTACCAGCTGATGGGAACATCGTTGGTGTAGCAAAGAGATAACCATTTGCATTCTGGGCTGAGTGGAAGACTGAGTCTTCCTTGAAGATAGCATTAAAGTTGTCGTCTTGGTCCAAGAAGTTACATGACGTGAAGGTCATCCCTGCGAACAAGGCTGCAACAGTGCCCAAAGCTAATATATGTTTTTTCATTATTACAATCTAATTAAAGAGGTGAAACCTTTAGAATCTAAAGTACATTTGCAATGAGTAGGTGGTTGGGATTGGATAAGCCGCACCATTGTACCAAGCCTGCTCTGGGTCGAAGTACTTCGCACTGTCGATAGTGAAGAGGTTATTAATTACAAAGTCACACTCTAATGAACTAAGTCCTGCTGCACGCAACCACTTACGATGGCGGAATATATAGCGGAAGTTCAACTCTTGGAAACGAAGGAATGAACCGTTCTTCTTCCAGAATGTGGAGAGTTGTGAGTTGTTTGTATTTGAGCCGTATGACAGGCGTGGGAACATGGCGTTAGGGTTCTCCGTTGAAGGATCGCCTGAGTACCATGCTGGTATCCAACGGTTCTTAGGATTGTTCACCATCTTCAACACATTACCCATCTCACCATTATAGAATGGAATCCAGCCTGCGTCGTGACCCATACCTACACGGTAGTAGTTTACACCGGTGTTACCTTTGAAGAGCATACTTACGGTAAAGTCCTTATAGTTGAACTCTCCACCAATACCGAACATGACACGAGGAACGTTATTACCGTAAGATAGTGGCACACGGTCGTCACTGTTGATGACACCATCACCATTCACGTCACGGTACTTGATATCACCAGGACGCACAACGCCGAAGGCTGCTGTCTGGTCTGGGCTCTGACGAATATCGTCTTCATTCTTGAAGAGACCCTCAGCAATGTAACCACGCAATACACTGTATGGCATACCTGTTACGCTCTGATAATCGTAAGCAAGCTTATTCTCCTCGAAGTAGTCTACAATATTCTGTGACCATGTATAGTTAGCACGAACGGTATAGTTCATGTCTTTGCTTATCTTGTGGAAATAAGAGATGTTACCATCTGAACCGAATGAGTGCATACGACCCACGTTAGACTTTGGATAGGTCACCATACCAGCATACTCTGGCAATGTAACACGGTTCTGGAAGATGTGGTCACGTGTATCACGGAAGAAGTCAACTGTCAACTTGATGGCATCGTTGAAGAAGTTAGCATCGATACCGACGTTCAATTTCTTAGCAACCTCCCACTTCAAGTTATCAGCACCTGTCTGCTTCTCAACGATACCTTGTCCGTTATAACCCCATGTAGTACCAGCGTGGTTATTAATAATGGTCAAGTATGGGAAACGAGAATCTTTATCTGCAATCTGGTCGTTACCTGCAAGACCGTATGAACCACGAATCTTGAAGAAGTTAACGAATGGGAGGTGTTGCTGTACCCACTTATAGGATGTTGGAGCCCAACCCACAGCTATTGATGGGAAGAAGCCGAAACGCTCACCCTTAGGGAAGATGTCTGAACCAGTGTAACCGAAGTTAGCATCTACGAAGTAAGTAGAGTTATAACCCCATGACAAACGGCCTGATACATTCTGACGACGCTTAGGGATAGCTGCGATACCGAGTGCATCACCATTGCCCCACTCTGACCCCTTTGTGTCTTCCATGTAATAGAAGAGGAGCGCACCGAGGTTATGAGCACCGATACTTGTGTTATAGTCTAACTTAGCCTCCATGTAGTACTTTCTCCAAGATTCATTGTCTGAAGAGTAAAACATATCCTGCTGCTTAGAACGTAAGGTCTTGATGAGGTCACCTGTTGATGTACGACCTGTTGCGCGATAGTAGTCTGGTCTAACGAAACGACGCTCACTGAAACCTGATGTGCGGTCGTTAACAGCCTGAACAGAACCCACGAGTCCCTTGAGGATACCACCAAAGCGGTGTGTGAACTTCAAGGTAATCATGTTACGGGTATTATCAGATGATCTGTAACCCTGATAGTTAAGGGCAGCAAATGGAGAGATAAGGTCGTTCTGACCATAAGTTGGCAATGTTCCGTCAGCGTATGTAACAGGGAACATCAATGGATTCAGCTGGAGTACATCCTCCCACACTTGGTTGGTATTCTTACCTCCCGGAGTTGTATAGTTTGATATGCTACCATCAACACCAAAGTAAAGCTCAGAACGCTTTGTAAGGTTCATGTTAATATTTGCACGATAAGTCAACTGATCGTAGGACAATGGCTGATGGAACTGGTTTTCCTTCTGACGATAGGCAGCACCCTCATGGCGATAACCTACTGATACGAAGTACTGTGCAACATCTCCACCACCACGTGCACTGGCATAGTAGTTTTCCTGCAAAGAGGTCTTCTTGATAATCTCGTCAATCCAGTTTACGTTTGGATAAAGCTCTGGATCGAGGTTGTTCTTGATGATATCCAACTGAATTGGCGTATAGATGTCGGCCTCTCCTGACATTGCACGTGCCTCATTGGCCAACCTTGCATAGTCGTAAGACGATAGATACTCAGGCAGACGCTTGATCTGTGACAACTTCACGGTCGCACGAGCTGTAACCTGTATCTTCTCCTTTGAACCGCGCTTGGTAGTTACCAATACAACACCGTTAGCACCACGCACACCATAAACGGCTGTTGCTGCAGCATCCTTCAATACTGAGATGCTCTCTACGTCGTCTACATCAATATCATTGAGGCTGCCTTCGATACCATCAATGAGGACCAAGGCGCTTGCACCAGCACCAAAGGTTGACACACCACGTACCCAGAAGTTGGATAGGTTCTGACCTGGCTCTCCTGAGAGCTGCATGGTGATCACACCTGGCATACGGCCTCCAATCATATTCACGAGTGAGGTTCCTGGCGTGCGCAACTCCTCCATATTAATAGTAGAGACAGCACCTACCACTGACACCTTCTTCTGAGACACAAGACCTGTCACGACTACTTCGTCGATAGCATTGGTCTTAGCTACCTTGAACTTCACCGATAGTGAAGGCTCGTCCTTAAGGATTGTTCGCTGCACGGTCTCCATACCTACGTACTCGAACTGAAGTGTAGCACCTGGCTTAACCTTAATAGCAAACTTACCATCCAGGTCGGTTATGGTTCCTATACCTGGCTCGTTCTTTACACGAACGGTAGCACCAATACATGGCTCACCCGTATCATCATAGACGACACCTGCTACCGAGAACTGCTTTGCAGTAGTATTATCTTGCGAATAGGCTTGGACTCCATAGGTTAATAGAGCCAACATGAGACACAAGACATATAATGTTCTTCTCATATATATCTATGTTTGTAGTATTTATTAGGCTTTTAGCTATTTGATTGATAACTCTCGTATCACTTGGTTCTTCGAGTCGGCGACATAGACCGTACTCCCGTCGGCACTCACGGCGACACCCGTCGGCCAATTAAACTTGGCTAACTCGACACCACCATCTTGGAAGCCTGCACTCTGTGGAACACCGATTGGGGTGGTTACACGTGCATTCTTACCTAACGTTGTGTCTATCATACGGATACAGTGGTTACCTGAGTCGGCAATATAGAGCTTGCCGTCCTTGGTGAAGGTCATCTGACGTGGATAACAGAACTTGGCATTCTTCAATGCTCCGTCTTCCCATCCCTTACCTTCTGTGACGTTTACTGTACCGAAAGATGCAATACCTGCGTATGGCTCACCTTGGTAAGTCAGAGAATCCTTGTCTGACAACTGGTCTACATCAACATACCATATCTGATGGGCATCGGTAAATGAGATGAACAAACGGTTAGGCTGTGTAGGGCTGAATGTACAGAAAGCATCTGAACCACCGCTTCCCTTAGGACCATCCTTACCAACTCGCTTCAACAGCAATTCTGCCTTACGTGTCTTAGGATTGATACGGATGAGCTGACCCTTAAACATCACAGAGTAAATCATCTGGTCGTTCTTATTGATCACGAAGCAATACTTCCAGTTGCTTTGATCAAGGTCTGAATAGCCGTTAGGATTAATGAACTGCTGCTTGTGAACTGCATAGCCCTGATCCTTCAACAGACTGTAATACTTACGTCCGTTATCGTCTGGTACGTATACACCCTCATAACCATCAAGTGTTGAGTAGGCTGGCGCATTAATTTTCTCGTCTTTTTTACTATTCACCTGAAGAATTGACAACTGATCTCTCTTCAAGTCAGCTTTTAACACCATACCACCTACATTCTCATTCTTCTCATCACGGCATTCGATAAAAGAATTACTTCCATTAGCATTAAAACTATCATCAAATCTATGCTGAACAACAAATATATTATTGTCGTTATCCACACAAAGGTAACCCGGAGCTGAAAGGTTTGATGTCAACAGTTTGTCAATCTTTGTAGCGTGCGCATCACTTGTCTGTGTTCCAACAATTGTCGTAACGGCAGTCTGTGTGATGTACTTAAAGTCACGAGTTCCTTCACCTTTAATAGTGTCGTTACCGTTCGCACGTGTCACTTCGAGCTTGATGTTACGCTTGTAAGTCAAACCTGCTGGCACATAACAATAGAGTTTCTCACCATTAGATGATACAAGACCACCACGGTGGCGACCTCCATCTTCATCAACATACCATAGTGAAAGGCCTGTGGTATCATTACCAAAGTTCTTTCCAGTGATAATCATTGGCGTAGCAATACCACCACTGTCGGGATAGAAGTCACTAATGACAATTGGTTGCGAAGGGTCAAAGGAGCCTCCAACACTACCCCCTACTTCCTTATCAGAACAGGAGGCCCATGCAAGTGAACCCAATAAGACCATCCACAAATAAGATTTGAAAAGTCTCTTCATAGAAACGGTTTAGTTTAATTGATTATTGTTTTTAATTATTTCATTGCTTCTTTTTAGGTAAGTTTCTGCCTTTAGGTAAATAGTCAGTACTTTATCTTTTTGAAGGTTGACAAATTTAGAAAATAATTTTAAGATATGTATTCAGTACAACTATTAATTAACTATTTTTAATCAAATAACCCACTTTTCCGTGCATATCCACCCTATATATCGTATGCTTATACCAAAAAAACCTAAATTAAAGGGTGTGGAAAGGACCCGAGGACAAGGTGGCCTCACCCCCAGCCCCTCTCCGAATGGAGAGGGGAGTGATATGTGAGGTTACCCCTATTAGCCTGCTAATAGAAGGAGGAGGAACGCTAAACAGTTGGAGGACATGTAGGGGTATCTCGGTGATTACTCCCCTCTCCATTCGGAGAGGGGTTGGGGGTGAGGCTCCAGAACGCCTTCGGCATACAGATTTCACAGAGGCCTTTCAACTAACATTAGCTGTAAGGTTCTGTGAAATCGGTTGACTTAATGTCTCTGTGAAGCTTTGTGTGTTCTGTTCTTCTGTGTTTTTCTGTGAGAAAAAGAACATTTATGAGACTCGTTGGGGAGTTTTTTCTCTCACAGAACTCACAGACTTAACAGAACTTTTTGCGCACTGTTTCGAACCCACAGAACGCCTCCGGCATACAGATTTCACAGAACGTTACTGCTAAAGGTGGGTGTAAGGTTCTGTGTTATCGGTTGACTTAATGTCTCTGTGGGCCTTTATGTGTTCTGTTCTTCTGTGTTCTTCTGTGAGAAAAAGAACATTGTAGGTGTGTGTGTGGATAGGTTTTTCTCTCACAGAGCACACAGAGCGAACAGAGCCTTTTGGCGCACAGTTTCGAGCCCACAGAAGGCCTTCGGCATACAGAGGTCACAGAGGCCTTTCAACTAAGATTAGCTGTAACGCTCTGTGTTATCGGTTGACTTAATGTCTCTGTGGGCCTTTGTGTGTTCTGTTCTTCTGTGTTCTTCTGTGAGAAAGAGAACGCACCCTCTCGATGAGATTAGGCCTATGAGGCTTGCTGGGTAATTTTTTCTCTCACAGAACTCACAGATTTAACAGACCCTTATAGCGCACTGTTTCGAACTCACAGAAGGCCTCCGGCATACAGAATTCACAGAACGTTACAGCTAAAGAAGGGTGTTGGGTGATGGTTGTTAGGTGTTGATGATTAGCTAACGTTGGCTGTAAGGTTCTGTGAAATCGGTTGACTTAATGTCTCTGTGAAGCGTTGTGTGTTCTGTTCTTCTGTGTTCTCTGTGAGAGAAAGAATTGTCCTCCTTGAAGGAAGAACCGCAAAGTAATCAAATAGAGATTGTCAGGATATTTCGCTAATCATTCTCTTCTACAATCGAGAAGGGGCTGAGCTTGAAGCAAGAAGAGGCCCTTCTACGTTCGAGAACATGCCCCTCTTGCACATTGAAAACGCCCTTCTTGGAGCAAGAAGGGCATGTTCTTAAATACTACTCGTAACTTATTGATTCTAAAAATGTTACATAACCAATTACAGAAAGCGTCACACCACAATTTAGAGAGCATTTAGCTTTATCTAATGTAATGATTTTTCTTCATCATATTAACATCCCTCTCTCATATACATCACCCCCAATAATAGCTATAACGCTCTGTGTTCTCTGTACGCCGAAGGCGTTCTGTGGGTCAGAGGCCCCTCCCCCTTCCCCTCCCCCGAAGGGAAGGGGAGTGATCACCG
>ERZ773267.319-NODE-319-length-34504-cov-14.673198_pt1 | contig 34504 bp, 34 predicted proteins | sample MGYA00511959_ERZ773267 | MGnify/ENA primary metagenome ERZ773267 (study PRJEB29015, sample SAMEA2738165) | human oral metagenome | biome: human oral; feature: human-associated habitat; material: saliva | place: China | collected 2240 ...
GTCAGTTGGGCTAATTCTTCTGCGCTGCCTTCTTCTAGCATAAGTTGGCAGTCTTCAAGGGAGAGGAAGAGAAATTTCTCCTCGGGACGCTCGTATTCGACAGAGAAGCCTAGCAAGTCGCAGTAGAAGTGACGCGACTGTTTGAGGTCAGATACTACAAATTCGGGAATGACAGGCTGATAGTCCATCGGATTCCTCCTTAAAGTTCAATTTCCATGACAATTGGCGTATGGTCTTGACGTGCACCAGAGTCGATCATATCAGACTTGGTTACCTTGTCAGCTACGCGGTTGCTGGTCAGCCAGTAGTCGATTCTCCAGCCGGTGTTGTTGATTTTAGAAGTTTTGCTGCGCTGTGCCCACCAAGTGTATTGGTTAGGTATATCACCGTGCAAGTGGCGGAAGGTATCGGTAAAGCCTTTAGCCAGTAGGTTGGTGAAACCGGCGCGCTCTTCATCGGTAAAGCCTGGTGAACGGCGGTTGCTGGCTGGATTTGCAAGGTCGATTTCCTTGTGGGCTACATTATAATCGCCGGTTGCGAGGACTGGTTTTTGTTTATCTAGTGTTGCTAAGTATTCAGCGTATTTGACATCCCAGACCTGACGTTCTTCCAAGCGTTTGAGTCCATCGCCAGCATTAGGCGTATAGACCTGAGTGACGAAGAAGTCGTCAAACTCCAGTGTAATGATGCGGCCTTCAGCATCCATTGTTGAAGGAGCGCCGATTTCTGGTAAGGTCACGATGGGTGTCAGTTCTTTTTTGTAAAGGAACATGGTTCCAGCATAGCCCTTGCGAGCTGGCTCTTGAGAGGAGCGCCAAGTGTTTTCATAGCCTGGGAAGAGTTCTTCTAAAATTTCAAGATGTTTTTTAGTCGGGCCTTTAGCAGATAGCTTTGTTTCCTGAATAGCGATGATATCCGCATTTTCTGCTTGCAAGGTCTGAAGGACAGCCTGAGAGAGCTGAGCGCGGGCAGAATCACTGGTCAAGGCAGCGTTTAGAGAGTCAATGTTCCAAGAAATGAGTTTCATAAAATGTCCTTTTCTAGTAGAAATTTCCTGAGTTTATTATACCAAAAGATAGAGTTGATTTATAGCAAAGTGATTGTAAGAGGCTTGAAAAGCATGAAAGCTTTTCGAAAATAGTTGGTGTATAAAATTTTAAATACTCGATCATCATAGATGGCATTGCCCAAATTAATGTCTTGGAAGTTATTGACAAGACTGACGAATGTCTTCGTCTTATAATGGTCTTTTGTTTGGCATGCCGGCTTTGCGGGGGTATTTATTTGGTGTTTCTTTCTTCTTTTCCACCACTGTGATAAAGCGGGGGTCGCCGTTTGGTAGGGCATAGCTGAGATTGTCTTGGACCTTGCTAAATAGTAGGTTCAAGGCATTTTTGGCTTCGTCCAGTTCTTCTGGAGCATTTGAAGCCTTGAGCGCTAGGAGCTTGCCACCTACTTTTAGATAGGGGATGGTCAGTTCAGATAAAACTTGCATGCGAGCAACCGCACGGGCGGTGACTAAGTCAAATTGAGCCCTAAAAGTCTTGTCCTGAGCGAAGTCTTCTGCGCGGCCGTGGTAGAAGTGAACCTTGTCTAGCTCGAGCTCCTCTGCCAGCAGTTTGAGGAAGTTGATCCGTTTGTTGAGGGAGTCAATGATAGTTACATCCAGCTGAGGGCAGATGATTTTCATGGGGAGGCTGGGAAAGCCTGCACCTGCTCCGATATCCAGTAGCTTAAGCTCTTGATTATCAATCAGGCCTTGCAAAACGGGCGCAATTGAATCATAGAAATGCTTGAGATAGACTTCGTTTTTCTCCGTGATAGCTGTCAGATTGATTTTTTCATTCCATTCGACCAAAAGCTCAAAATAACGCTCAAACTGGTCTTTCTGGGGGTCAGTCAGCTCAATTCCCTGCTGGGCCAAGAGCCGGTAAAATTCTTGCGGTGTCATAGTTTTATCCTTGTTTGTCAGTATTCATTCTATTATATCATAAAACGTGGCAAGGTGTTTCTGACGATTGGATTCTTGTGTCTCCAAGGATTAGATACTGACTTGCCTTGATTTCTATATTTTATTTTCTAGGCAGGTGAAGAAGCTTGCTCTAGTTCTTTGACAGATTTCTGGCGGGACAGCAGATAAGCACCGACGCTGATAGAGATACCGGATAGGATAAAGAGCAGACCGTAGCCTCGGCCGCTACCAGTTCCAAGTATTTTTCCTAGGCTTGTTGCCAGACTCCCTGTTGGAGTGAGCAAGGGCTTGAAAATATGATCTGCAATCCAGCCCATAGAGGCATAGGAGATGACATAGCCCAATTGGGAGATAATTCCAATGGTTCCCCTTTACTGACCATGATGGTTTCTTTTTTGTCAAAATCTATTCGACCGACAGTCGGTCTATTTCCAAGTAAAGAATATTCCTTTTAGGATGAATTGTCAAGAAAGACAGGTCGAGCTTTTTTTGTTATAATAAATGGGATCAAATCATAAGGAGTATCTTTATTATGTCCATGTTTTTTATTATTCTTGCGGTTGTGGCAGTTGTAGCTATTTTCGTGATTTCTGTTTACAATGGTCTTGTTAAAAGCCGTATGCAAACTCAAGAGGCTTGGAGTCAGATTGATGTCCAGCTCAAGCGCCGAAATGACCTGATTCCCAACCTTTTGGAGACGGTTAAAGGTTATGGAAAATATGAGAAATCAACCTTGGAAAATGTTACTCGATTGCGTAACCAAGTAGCTGCTGCCTCATCACCTGCCCAAGCTATGGAGGCTAGTGATGCCCTGACTCGTTCAATTTCTGGTATCTTTGCGGTTGCTGAAAATTACCCAGACCTTAAGGCAAATACAAACTACTTGAAACTTCAGGAAGAGTTGACAAATACAGAAAATAAGATTGCTTATTCTCGTCAGCTTTACAATTCAGTAACCAGCAACTACAATGTCAAAATGGAAACTTTCCCAAGTAATGTCATTGCAGGTATGTTTGGCTTTAAAGCAGCAGATTTCTTGGAGACACCAGAGGAAGAAAAGGCTGTTCCTAAAGTGGATTTTAGCGATTTGGGGTAGGTGGCCACTATGTTGTTTGACCAAATTGCCAGCAATAAAAGGCGTACTTGGGTTCTCCTCGTCGCCTTCTTTGCTCTTTTAGCTTTGATTGGAGCAGCTGTCGGCTATCTTTGGCTCGATTCTCCCTTTGGTGGGATGGCCATTGCCTTTATTATCGGTGGCATTTATGCTGTCAGTATGATTTTTCAGTCCACAGAGATTGTCATGTCGATGAATGGTGCGAGGGAAGTGTCCGAGCAGGAAGCGCCTGAACTCTATCACGTTGTGCAGGATATGGCCATGGTGGCACAGATTCCTATGCCTCGGGTCTACATAGTAGAAGATGCCTCGCCCAATGCCTTTGCGACTGGCTCAAAGCCTGAGAATGCGGCCGTGGCTGCGACAACTGGATTACTTGCTCTCATGAATCGAGAGGAGCTTGAAAGTGTAATGGGGCATGAAGTCAGTCACATTCGCAATTATGATATTCGCATTTCGACAATCGCCGTGGCACTTACAAGTGCTGTCACGATGCTATCTAGCATGGCTGGGCGCATGATGTGGTATGGCGGTGGTGGCCGTCGAAGAAACGATCGGGACAATGACAATGGCTTAGGAATTATTTTGATGATTGTCTCTCTGCTGGCTCTTCTCTTGGCGCCGCTTGCTGCAACATTGGTGCAATTGGCCATTTCCCGTCAACGTGAGTATTTGGCAGACGCTTCAAGTGTTGAGTTGACCCGAAATCCTAAGGGCATGATCAATGCCCTGCTGAAGCTAGACAATAGCCAGCCTATGGAGCACCATGTAGATGATGCTAGTGCAGCGCTCTACATCAATGACCCGAAGAAAAAGGGTGGCTTACAAAAGCTCTTTTATACTCACCCACCAATTTCTGATCGGATAGAAAGATTGAAAAATATGTAAGAGAGAGTGGGACAGAAATCGGTAATTCGTTAGAATTCGATTTCGTCGTCTCACCTCCGCACAGTTGAGTAGGGCTGTAAAAGCTGATGAAATCAGCCTAGTAGAGCCTACTCAACCACTGCGTCTTGCTTGACAATCCAAAGCCAATTGAGAGGCTAGGACAAAAGTCCCAGCCTCTTTTTTGTATGGAATTGTGACGGTTTTTACTCTAGTTGTTTTTGAAGCTGAGCAGAAGGCAGACACCAGCAAGCAGAGAGAAGACCAACCAAGCGCTTCCCATATTCCACAGACCGAGGCTGGTAAAAATCATGCTTCCCAGTGGAATGGAAAAGGTAAAGAGCATGGTAAGAAAGTTGGAGGTTTGGGCCAATACTTCCGCGGGAAGTTTACTCAGCAGCATGCTGTTGATTTTAGGATTGATTTTTCCAGAGATATACATGAGAAAGGTAAGAAAGAAAATTCCTAAGAGAGCAGGAGCTTGGAGTAAATTGCTGAGTCCTAGGAGGAGCAGAGCTAGCGAGCACCAAACGACGAGTCGCATCAGAGAGAGCTTGGAAAAATAATCATTTGAGAAGGCACTGGCGGAGATAATCCCAATCACTGTGCAGGACTCGATAATGAGCAGAGACTGGCTCAGGTTTAGTCCCCAAAATGGGTGATCCAATAAGTAGAGATTGTAGAGTCCCATGATGGAGCCGGCCAATGCGTTTAAGAGGAGGACTTGAAGCAACACTAGCAGGAAGTTTCCGATTTTTTCTTGTTCAAAAATCATTTGGACATTCTGGTAAAGGTCTTTCATTTGTTTTTTGAAAGGAAGCTTTTGCTCTGCAATAGCTGGGGCGTCATGAGTGAGTTTTTGGCGAATCAGATAGAGGGTACTTGAGGAGAGTAGGAAGCAGAGGGCGTTGATGAGGGCGACCATAGCGAAATTCTGCTGGCTGATACTAAGTAGCCAGACACCCAAGGCTTGCCCAGCAAAATTTCCTAAAAAAGTAAGAAGTTGAGTAAAGGAGTAAGCTTCCATCAAATCTTTCTCTTCTATATTTTTCTGTAAGATAGGCATCTGTAGGCCACTGCGATAGTCGCTGATAATATCAGAAAAGATATTGAGAAAGCAGACGGTAGCAAAGGCGAGGTAGGAGGCAGACTTGGTCAGGAGGGCGACTAGGATGAAGAGGAAGGCTTGCAGGTAACCTAGATGAATAAGCCAGCGAGCCTTTTGATGGGTTTTATCAGCTTGCATCCCGACAAAGACTGTGAAAAAGGTAGGGATAAGAACGATAAAGTTGGCAATACCGACTGCAAACTTGGGCTGGGGCATGCTAGAAGCAAATACGATAAAAACGATATTATAGATAGAAGAGCCTAAGATATTAAATATCCGTGACAGACTGATAAAGGCAAATAGTCTATTTCTTAAAGCAAGTTTCATAATAAATCTCCTTTGGGATGTATCAATTTCGGAATGTGAAGGCATTCCAACTCGCAATGCATTGGTAGTTATGATTATAGCAAAATGTGGCATGCTCGCAAGGGCTTTTCGCTGACTGGTAGAAGCTCGTAGGCCAAGTGGTAAATATCTGAAAGTGACTTGCAAAAGCTATAAGTCAACCTATCAAAAACTGACATATTCTTTTAAATTTTTTTTTATACATGAATGTGATATAATAGATAGGATATGACAAAAGAATTTCATCACATTACCGTACTTCTTCATGAAACGATTGACCAGCTTGATGTTCAGCCAGATGGCATCTATGTTGATGCAACCTTGGGCGGAGCTGGTCACAGCGAGTATCTTTTGAGAAAGCTGGGAGACAAGGGGCATTTGTATGCTTTTGACCAGGATCAGACTGCGATTGATAATGCCAAAAAACGTCTGGCTCCCTATATTGAGCGAGGCATGGTGACCTTTATCAAGGATAATTTCCGCAATCTCAAGACTCGTTTGAATGAAGTAGGGGTCGAGAAGATTGATGGAATTTGTTACGACTTGGGCGTATCTAGTCCGCAGCTAGATGAGCGGGAGCGTGGTTTTTCTTATAAGCAGGACGCTCCTTTAGATATGCGGATGAATCAAGAAGCTGCCTTGACAGCTTACCAAGTTGTGAATCAATATCCTTACAAGGACCTAGTCCGTATTTTTTTCAAATATGGAGAAGATAAGTTTTCCAAGCAGATTGCCCGTAAGATCGAGCAGGCAAGAGAAATCAAGCCTATCGAAACGACGACAGAGCTGGCTGAGATTATTAAATCGGCCAAACCTGCTAAGGAACTGAAGAAAAAAGGTCATCCAGCTAAGCAGATTTTTCAGGCTATTCGGATTGAAGTCAATGACGAGTTGGGAGCGGCCGACGAATCCATTCAGCAGGCCATTGACTTGTTGGCTGTAGGTGGTCGTATTTCAGTGATTACCTTTCATTCGTTGGAGGATCGTCTGACTAAGCAACTGTTTAAAGAAGCTTCAACCGTAGATGTTCCCAAAGGTCTGCCTTTCATTCCAGATGATTTGCAGCCCAAGCTGGAGTTAGTTTCACGCAAACCCATTTTACCAAGCAAAGAAGAATTAGAAGCCAATAATCGCGCCCATTCTGCGAAATTGCGCGTGGCTAGGAAGGTGCATGAGTAAGTTTCATGGCAGAAAGAGAACAACACCCTATTCAAAAACGGATTCGAAAATTTTCCCGAGTTGAAAAAGCCTTCTATGGCTCTATCATTTTAACAGCGATCATCCTTGCAGTCAGTATTGTGTTTATGCAGACCAAGCTGCTGCAGGTCAACCATGATTTGACTGAAATCAACGCTCAGATTGAGTCGGAGCAGGCTGAACTGGATGATATCAAGCAAGAAGTAAATGAATTGACACGTTATGAAAGGCTGTCCCAGTTGGCCAGCTCTCAGGATATGAAACTCCAAAAGGGAAATCGTAAGACAGTGAGTACAACCAATGAGTAAAAGATTTTTAAAAAACATTCAGCGATATGCTTTAAAAAACAGACAGACACCCGAATACAATCGAAGAAGAGTGGGAAAAAGCATGAGTGCCTTGGCCGTCTTTCTTTTTTTCATTTTCTTGATTAATTTTGCGACCATTATTGGGACAGATCAGAAATTTGGTGTTAATTTGTCAAAAGGCGCTAAGCAAGTGCACCAAAAGACGGTCGTCGTTGCTGCCAAGCGAGGAACCATCTATGACCGCAACGGTGTCCCGATCGCTGAAGATGCAACGACCTATAACATTTATGCTGTTATTGATAAAAAATACAAATCCGCTGCTGGCAAGGTCCTCTATGTGGAGGAGTCTCAGTATGAAAAGGTTGCTGAGATTCTTAATCAACATCTAGAAATAGATAAGGATTATGTCAAGCAACAACTTTCGCAAAAGGATCTAAAACAGGTATCTTTTGGTTCTCAAGGAAACGGGATTACTTACAGCACCATGAGTTCCATCCGTCAGGCCATGGAGGAAGCGAAGATAGAGGGAATTGGCTTTACAACCAGCCCCAACCGCAGCTACAATAACGGAATCTTTGCTTCGCAATTCATCGGACAGGCTCAGATGCAAGAGGATAAGGACGGTAATAAAACTCTTGTAGGGAAATCTGGTATGGAGCAGTCGCTAGACCGTATCTTGGGTGGTCAGAATGGTATTGTTACTTACGAAAAAGACCGCAATGGGAACATCATACCAGGCTCAGAGGAAGTGTCTGTCAAGACAGAGGATGGAAAAGATGTTTATACAACTCTTTCTGCCCAGCTGCAGACCTACTTGGAAACGCGAATGGATGCCTTCCAAGAAAAAGCTAAGGGTAAATTTGTCAGTGCGACTTTGGTCAGTGCTAAGACAGGTGAAATTTTAGCAACGACCCAGCGTCCGACTTATAATGCGGATACCAAAGATGGATTGAATGCTGAGCATTTGAAAACTTGGAATACCCTCCTCTATCAGACACAGTATGAGCCTGGTTCAACGATGAAAGTTATGACCTTGGCTTCAGCGATTGATAATGGAAGCTTTAACCCAAATGGAACATTCGATAGCTCAGAATATAAGATTGCAGATGCTACCATCCGCGACTGGGATGTGAACATGGGGTTAGCAACAGGACAAGTCCTGACCTATGCTCAAGGCTTTATTTTCTCAAGTAACGTTGGTATGACACGCATTGAGCAGGATATGGGCAATGCCAAGTGGATCGATTACCTATCGAAGTTCAAATTTGGCTTACCGACTCGTTTTGGGATGGGCTATGAAGAATATGGTGCCCTGCCGGCAGATAATGCTGTAACCATTGCCATGAGTTCCTTCGGACAAGGGATTGGGGTAACCCAAGTACAGATGCTACGTGCCTTTTCAGCTGTGTCAAATGATGGTGTCATGTTAGAGCCGAAATTTATCTCTGCCATCTATGACTCAAAAACGGGTAGCGCTCGTAAATCTCAGCCAGAAATTGTCGGTCATCCAGTTTCAGAAAAAGCAGCGAAAACGACTCGAAATTATATGATTCAGGTCGGAACCGTTCCTTACTATGGAACCCTGAATATCGGTGGTGAGCCGGTTATCCAAGTTGCTGGGCAAGATGTGGCCGTAAAATCCGGAACAGCCCAAATTGCGACAGATAAGGGCTATTTGGAAGGGGAGAATAATAACATTTACTCCGTAGTAGCCATGACGCCGGCAGAAAGTCCAGATTTCATTATGTATGTCACTGTTCAGCAGCCCGAAGAGAAATTCTCCCCTCTTTTCTGGCAGGAAGTTGTCAATCCAGTCTTGGAAGAAGCTGTGGCGCTTAAAGACAGTTTAAATCTGACTGGAGATAGTCCTGCTTTGGAATTGGTTGAAAAAGAAACAACCTATAAAATGCCATCTATCGATGGTTTGACCAAGCAACTGAAGCTGAAAAATCAAATCAGCCCAGGAGGCTTGGCTGACGAGCTTCGCCGCAATCTGGTACAGCCAGTCATCTTAGGAACAGGCAGTGAAATCAAGAAGGTTTCTGTAAAAGAAGGACAAGAACTGAAAGCCAATCAACAGATTTTGATTTTAAGTGATAACTTTGAAGATTTGCCAGATATGTATGGCTGGACCAAGGAAAATGTAGAGCAATTTGCTGAATGGCAAGGGCTGGAAGTCAATTTTAAAGGCAAAGGCTCAAAAGTTGTCAAGCAGAAGGAGAAGGTCAATACAGACCTGAAAAAATTGAAAAAAATAACCGTTACATTGGGAGACTAGCATGTTAACAGCAATTATTGCAGGAATTCTGACCTTTATCCTAACGATTGTTGGGATTCCTGCCTTTATCCGTTTTTATCACAAGGCTCATATATCAGGTCAGCAGATGCATGAGGATGTCAAGCAGCATCAGGCCAAGGCTGGAACGCCGACGATGGGGGGAACCGTCTTTCTGGTTGCTTCTGTTTTGGCTAGTTTCGTGACAGCCTTGCTTTCCCAACAACTGTCCAACGGCTTGATTATGATTCTCTTTATCTTGGTTCTTTACGGCATTGTTGGCTTTTTGGATGATTTCCTCAAGGTCTTCCGTAAGATAAACGAAGGCCTGAATCCTAAACAGAAACTAGCTCTGCAGCTGGTAGGGGGAGTTATCTTTTACTTCTTCTACAATCAGCACGGGGCAGGAGACTCTCTCAATGTCTTTACGATTCCAGTGCAGCTGGGCTTCCTCTATATCTTCTTCGTCCTCTTTTGGCTGGTTGGTTTCTCCAACGCTGTCAATCTGACCGATGGAATTGATGGCTTGGCTAGTATCTCCGTTGTGATCAGCTTGGTGGCTTACGGAGTCATTGCTCTGGAGCAGAAGCGCTTTGACCTTCTGATTGTCATTATTAGCATGATTGGTGGTTTGCTAGGCTTCTTTGTCTTTAACCATAAGCCAGCTAAAATCTTTATGGGGGACGTGGGGAGTCTTGCCTTGGGCGGTATGCTCGCAGCCCTCTCCATTGCCTTGCACCAAGAGTGGACCTTGCTCCTCATCGGAATCGTCTATGTCTTTGAAACGACTTCTGTTATGATGCAGGTAACTTACTTCAAGCTGACGGGTGGCAAGCGGATTTTCCGTATGACGCCAGTCCATCACCACTTTGAACTGGGTGGCTTTTCTGGGCATGGTCAGCCTTGGAGCGAATGGAAGGTTGATTTCTTCTTCTGGGGCGTAGGCCTCTTAGCCAGCTTGCTGACTTTTGCCATTCTATATTTGTGATATGAAGGTGGGTGTAAGCCCGCCTTTTCTTGTCCTGAGCCGAGCAGAAAAGATATTTTTCTGGTATAATAGATAAGATTAAGAGTAAACAGAGGAAAAAATGAAATTTACAGAATTTAACTTTAAAGATTATATTCAGGAAGCCCTCAAGGATCTGAACTTTGTGGAGGCGACAGAGGTTCAAGAAAAGCTGATTCCAGTGGTGTTGTCTGGCCGAGACTTGGTCGGTGAATCTAAGACAGGATCAGGCAAGACGCATACCTTCTTGCTGCCCATCTTCCAAGAGCTGGACGAAGAGGCTGACAGTGTCCAAGCAGTGATTACAGCACCTAGCCGAGAATTAGCAACCCAGATCTATCAGGCAGCGCGTCAGCTAGCTAGCTTTTCAGAGCAAGAGATTCGGGTGGCTAATTATGTCGGCGGAACTGACAAGGCTCGTCAGATTGGCAAGCTAGAGTCTAGCCAGCCCCATATCGTCATTGGAACGCCGGGGCGGATTTATGACTTGGTTGAGTCAGGTGATTTGGCTATCCACAAGGCTCATACCTTTGTCGTGGACGAGGCTGATATGACGCTTGATATGGGCTTTTTGGAGACGGTAGACCGGATTGCGGCTCGCTTGCCTAAAGACTTGCAGTTTTTAGTCTTCTCGGCTACCATTCCGCAAAAGCTGCAGCCTTTCTTGAAAAAATACCTGTCTAATCCAGTCATGGAGCAGATTAAGACCAAGACAGTGATTGCTGATACCATTGATAATTGGCTCCTGTCAACTAAGGGGCGGGATAAGAATGCCCAGATTTATGAGATTAGTCAGCTCCTCCAGCCTTATCTGGCGATGATTTTTGTCAATACCAAGACTCGGGCGGATGAATTGCAGGCCTATCTGACTGCGCAAGGGCTAAAAGTAGCTAAGATTCACGGTGACATCCCGCCGCGGGAGCGCAAGCGTATCATGAATCAGGTCAAGAATCTGGATTTTGAATACATCGTAGCGACGGACTTGGCGGCTCGGGGGATTGACATCGAGGGTGTCAGCCATGTCATCAATGATGCCATTCCACAGGATTTGTCTTTCTTTGTCCACCGGGTTGGTCGGACTGGACGAAATGGCCTTCCCGGCACAGCCATTACCCTCTATCAACCAAGTGACGACTCCGATATTCGTGAGTTGGAAAAGCTTGGCATCAAGTTTACTCCTAAGATGATCAAAAACGGCGAATTTCAAGATACCTACGACCGAGATCGCCGTGCTAATCGGGAGAAGACCAAGGAGAAGCTGGACACAGAAATGATCGGTCTGGTCAAGAAGAAAAAGAAAAAAATCAAACCAGGCTATAAGAAGAAAATCCAATGGGCGGTTAATGAAAAGCGCCGCAAGACCAAGCGAGCTGAGAACCGTGCACGTGGTCGGGCAGAACGCAAGGCTAAGCGCCAGACTTTTTAGCCATAAATTCTTTCTATGGACGGTATAGAAAAATTATATTTTAAAGACCAGTGAAACTATGATAGACTAGGATTACTGGTCTATTTTATTGTCATTTACCAGCTACCAACCAGAGGTTCAGAGATTGGCTATTCTTGATGCCAAATAGTTTTCATCTGGGCCAAATTATGATAGAATAATGCATTATCGAGAAAGAGAAGTAATTGAAATGTTTACAACTTATATCCTAGCTGCAAACTGGTATGAAGAGCTCTTGAAGCTCCTTCCAGATGGCAAACTGTTTAGTCTACGGGCTGTTTTTGATGCCATTCCAGCGATTCTGAAAACCTTGCCTGTCACACTTTTGTTGACGCTAGGTGGAGCATTTTTCGGCATCATCTTGGCCATGATTTTCGCAGTGGTCAAGATTAACCGCACGAGAATTCTGTATCCTATTCAGTCTCTCTTTGTGAGCTTCCTTCGTGGGACACCCCTTTTGGTTCAGCTCATGCTGACTTATTTTGGGATTCCGCTCTTGTTGAAAGCCATCAATCAAAAATATGGGACGGCTTTTAATATCAATGCCATTCCTGCCTCAGTCTTTGCAATTATTGCCTTTGCCTTTAATGAAGCGGCCTATGCCAGCGAGACGATTCGAGCGGCCATTCTTTCAGTAGATGCGGGTGAGATTGAAGCAGCTCGCAGTCTGGGAATGACCAATCGCCAAGTCTATCTGCGGGTCATCATTCCTAATGCAGCAGTTGTGGCAACACCGACTCTGATCAACTCCCTCATCGGCTTGACCAAGGGGACTTCTCTGGCCTTTAGTGCAGGTGTGGTAGAAGTCTTTGCCAAGGCTCAGGCTATCGGTGGTTCGGATTATCGTTATTTTGAGCGCTTCATTTCCGTTTCGATTATTTACTGGATTGTCAATATCGTGATTGAGCAAATCGGTCGTGCGATTGAAAAGGCTATGGATATCAAGGCGCCAGCCAATCTGGACAAAATGGAGCAAGCGCAAGGAGGTAGGATTTGATGATTAAAATTTCCCAGTTAAGTAAGGAATTTTCTGGACAAAAGGTCTTGGATAATCTGAGTTTGGAAATTCAAAAAGGCGAAGTCATTGCTCTAATAGGCTCCTCAGGTGCTGGTAAATCAACCTTCCTGCGCAGCCTTAACTATCTGGAGCAGCCAGACAGCGGAAGGATTGAAATTGATAACTTTAAGGTGGATTTTTCAACTATTTCACCAGATGAAATTTTGACTCTGCGTCGAAAATTGGCCATGGTTTTCCAACAGTTCAATTTATTTTCCCGTCGGACGGCTCTGGAAAATGTCAAGGAAGGTCTGCTGGTAGTCAAGAACTTGTCTGACCAAGAAGCAACTAAAATTGCCAAGGAAGAGTTGGCAAAGGTGGGTCTGTCTGATCGTGAGAATCATTATCCCAAGCATTTATCAGGCGGTCAAAAACAGCGGGTTGCTTTAGCGCGGGCCTTGGCCATGAAGCCAGATGTTCTCTTACTAGATGAGCCGACCTCAGCCCTTGACCCAGAACTAGTCGGTGAGGTAGAGAAATCCATTGCTGACGCTGCCCAAGCAGGACAAACCATGATTCTGGTCAGCCATGATATATCTTTTGTTTCCCAAGTGGCAGATCGGGTGCTTTTCTTGGATAAGGGGCATATTATCGAGTCAGGCAGTCCAGAGGAGATCATCAATCATCCCAAAGAATCTAGAACCAAAGAATTCTTTGCTAGTTACAAACGGACTTATATTTGATATAATAGAAAAAGTGAAAGCTCAGTTGGCTAGACCAGCTGGGTTTGTTTTCGACCAAAACCTTTTTAAGGCAACTGATTATTGAGGAGCTGACATGTTAATTAAGATTTTTTCTCTCTATATCCAAAGTCTCATCTATACGACGATTCTGGTAGGACTTGCCGATGGCTTGTGGCTTTTATTGCAGAGACTTGGTCGCAAGAATCGACCTCTTACGGTAGGTCAAAGCCAAATTTACGATCTTCTTTTGATTACAATTATGACGATTCCAATCTTGTCTTTTGCGATTTTTGGCTTACTGGTTGTTCTTAAAGCTTAAATACTTGTAAAAGATTAGTTAGTTTGTTAGAATAACAGTAGTTACAACAAAGAGGAAGGAAAAAGATGATGTACGATACAATGATTATTGGAGCTGGTCCTGCGGGAATGACAGCAGCCCTCTATGCAGCTAGAAGTAATCTTAAAGTGGCCCTGCTTGAACGCGGTATTTACGGCGGCCAAATGAATAATACTGCGGAGATTGAAAATTATCCCGGGTATGCCCGTATCAGCGGACCAGAGCTGGCTGAGAAAATGTTTGAACCCCTAGAAAATCTAGGTGTAGAGCATCTATTTGGTCATGTTGAAAAGATTGAAGACCATGGTGACTATAAGAAAATCATTACTGAGGATGAAGTCTTTGAGACCAAGACAGTGGTTTTGGCTTCTGGTGCCAACCATCGTCATCTAGGAGTTCCTGGCGAGGAAGAATACAATAGCCGCGGAGTTTCTTACTGTGCGGTCTGCGACGGTGCCTTTTTCCGTGATGAGGATCTTTTAGTGGTCGGAGGCGGTGATTCTGCCGTTGAGGAAGCGATTTTCCTCACGCGCTTTGCAAAGTCTGTGACGATTGTTCATCGTCGGGACCAACTACGGGCGCAAAAGCTCTTGCAGGAGCGGGCCTTTGCCAATGAAAAAATCAGCTTTATCTGGGATTCCGTCGTCAAAGAAATCAAAGGAGACGACCGCAGGGTAACCAGTGTGGTTTTTGAAAATGTAAAAACGGGGCAAAGCAGCGAGTCAGACTTTGGTGGCGTCTTTGTTTATGTCGGCCTAGACCCTGTTAGCGATTTTGTCAAAGACTTAGGGATTTGCGATGAAGCTGGCTGGATTGTGACGGATCAACAGATGAAAACAGCTATTGACGGCATTTATGCTATTGGTGATGTCCGTCAGAAAGATCTGCGCCAAATCACCACAGCAGTTGGAGACGGAGCAGTCGTAGGCCAAGAAGTTTATAAATACATCACAGAGCATTAAACAGGAAGAGGTTGGGATAAGATCAAAAAATAAATCATTTTTTGGTCTTTCCCAGCTCTTTTTTATTTTTGTTTACGAATTACATAATAGAAAGAATAGGTTTCAAATCAGTTTCGGATTAAACGATACAAATTTGTTGCCAATTTGTAATAATTGTCCTATTATGCTACAATAAAGGTGTGCAACTCTAAAAAGGATGGGGAAAGCGTATGAAAACAAAAGGATTAGTTTATTTAGCTAGTACAGCTATTTTATTAGCAGCCAGTGCTAATAGCGTTTTTGCTGACGAGATAAATCAAGCAGTAAATGATAGGCAGCAGACGGAGCCCTCAGTTGCTGTGACTAATCGAGATGCTGGCAAACAGGCGGATCTAGCTAGCAAGCCTTCAGAAGTAGATTCTGAGACAAAGAAAGATAGCAGTACACAGGAGATTTCTTTAGGTAAAGATAAAACAGTCGCTTCAACTTCCTCTGAAAAGGATGGTAACTCGTCGCTTGAACAGCCTAAGAATGATTTAGCATCACTTTCTTCTGAAAATATTTCTTTAGGGAGAGCTTCATTTAGATCTGTGACAGCTTCTTCTGATAAGCTACAAGAGGCAGAAACAAAGCCAGAATCTGAGCCAAAAGTGAGAGTTTCTCGTGCAGTTGATGACAAGCCTCAAGGCACTATCAATATTACAAATGTTGATCCAAATGCTGGTACCTTCGATGTTCATGTAACCAATATTTCATCCCCTAAGCCCATCAAAAAAGTCGCCCTACCAACTTGGTCCAGTGTGAATGGTCAGGATGATATTATCTGGTACGATGCTAAACGACAAGTGGATGGCACCTATAAAATTAGCGTTACAGCTCGTGACCATAAGATGTCCACAGGTGAGTACAATATCCACCTCTATTATCTATTGGAAGATAATCAGTTGGTCGGTGTAGGCGGTACAAAAACAACTGTTACCATCGGCAAACCACAAGGAAAAATTGATATTGTAAATAATAATCCAGACACAGGCAGTTTCGATGTTGTTGTCTCAGGAGTTTCTAATCCTTATGGTGTGAAAAAAGTTGTTGTTCCTGTTTGGTCTAGTGTCAATGGTCAAGACGATCTAGTCTGGTACGAGGCGCAGCGCCAGACCAATGGCAACTACACTGTCACAGTCAAAGCTTCTCACCACAAGAACTCTCTAGGTGAGTACAATATCCATCTCTATTATGTTCAGGATAATGGCCAGTTGGTCGGTGTAGGTGGTACAACGACCACAGTTTCTAAGGCTCAGCCTAAAGGAACGCTGAAAATTGAAAACAATAATCCAGATACAGGTAGTTTCGATGTTGTTGTTTCTGGTGTTTCCAGTCCTTATGGCGTCAAGGAAGTCAAGTTACCAACTTGGTCCAGCGACAAAGGTGGTGATGACCTGATCTGGTACACAGCAGTCAAACAGGCGGATGGTACTTATCGAGCAACTGTCAAAGCAGTAAATCATAAGAAATCAATAGGCGAATACAATGTCCATCTCTACTATATTCAAGATGACGGTCAGCTGGTTGGTGTAGGTGGCACTCGAACAACAGTTAGTGTATCTCAACCTAAAGGAAGCTTGAAAATTGAAAACAATGATCCAGCTACTGGTAGCTTTGATGTCGTTGTCTCTAACGTTTCCAATCCTTATGGTGTTAAGGAAGTCAAACTACCGACTTGGTCTAACGATAAAGGTCAAGATGATCTAGTCTGGCATACAGCAATCAAACAGTCTGATGGCACCTATAGGGCTCGTATCCAGGCTCGCGATCACAAATATTCTTTGGGAGACTATACTGTTCATCTTTACTATATCCAAGATGACGGTCAATTAGTCGGTGTAGCAGGCACCCAGTTCAGCCTAGCAGCCAAGCCTAAAGGAACCTTGAAAATTGAGAACAACAACCCAGATACGGGCAGCTTCGATGTTGTTGTCTCCGATGTTGTCAGTCCTTTTGGTGTCAAGAGCGTGCATCTTCCGATTTGGTCTAGTGATAAAGGCCAAGATGATATTGTTTGGTATACAGCGACTAAGCAGTCCGATGGCACCTACAGGGCTAGCATTCAAGCCCGCAACCATAAGATGTCCACAGGTGAGTATCATATCCACCTCTACTATCTTCAAGATAATGGCCAGATGATTGGGGTTAGTGGCACAACAACCACTGTTTCTGTCGCTAAACCAAAAGGAACTCTCACGATTGCCAATAATAATCCAACAACAGGTAGTTTTGATGTTGTTGTGAGCGGAGTGAGCAGTCCAGAGGGAGTTCGTGAAGTGCTTCTGCCGACATGGTCTAGCACTAATGATCAAGATGATATTATCTGGTATCGAGCTGTCAAGCAAGCTGATGGTACCTACAAGATGAATATTAAGGCGAGCGACCATAAATATTCTACAGGTGAGTACAATGTCCATCTCTATTATGTAGGGAATAATGGCCAGTTGGTTGGAGTTGGAGGAACCAAGACGACCGTATCTCTAGGAACCCCGAAAGGTAAGCTGACCATCCAGAACAACAATCAGCAGACAGGTACCTTTGAAGTGGTGGTTTCTGAAGTTGAGAATGCTTATGGTGTCAAGGAAGTCAAATTGCCAACTTGGTCAAGTGCTAACGGCCAGGACGACATTATTTGGTACACAGCAGTCAAGCAAGCTGATGGTACCTATAAGGCACAGGTCAATCTACGTGACCACAAGTATTCTACAGGCGAATACAATATCCACCTCTACTATGTTCAAAATGATGACCGTATGGTTGGGGTCGGAGGCACGAAGACAACAGCGAATGTAGCTTCAGAACACATTAAGCCAACGGGACAAATCACCATTAAAAATAATAATCCTCGATTAGGCACGTTCGAAGTTGTAGTAACGAATGTTTATAGTCCAAAAGGAGTCAAGGAAGTCAGTCTGCCGACTTGGTCAAGTGTCAATGGTCAGGATGACATTGTTTGGTATCGCGCTCAAAGGCAAGCTGATGGTAGTTATAAGGCCTTGGTACGCACCTCTAGCCATAAATATTCTACGGGAGAATACAATATTCACCTCTATTATGTTCAAAATGATGGTAGTTTGGTAGGCGTTGGTGGAACGACTACAACAGTCAACAGAGGAGTTTATGACACACCATATTATTCACAACGTGATCCTAGATGGGCTGGTTTATATTATGGGAAATATAATTTAGCAGCTTCTGGCTGTGTTCCTACTACATTAGCAATGACTATTTCTGGTATTACAGGTCAAACTGTTTTACCAACAACCGTAGCGGACTTCCTTTATCATCATACAGACTCCTTTAACAAAAATGGTCTATTTGGAACATCAAGTAAGGGTATTGTCCAAGGGGCGCAGAACTGGGGACTGACAACAGACGTCTTGCATTCATCAGCAGCGCTTAAAGAAGCTTTGGCAGCAGGTCATCATGTCATGGCGGCCGTTGGTAGCAGTGTCTTTGCCAGCCATTTTGTTACCCATGAGATAGTCTTGAAGGGCTATCAAAATGGTCAAACACAGGTCTATGATCCTTATAATGCTAATAATAACGGTTGGTACTCAGTGGATTATATCTTTGGTTCAAAGAGCGGAGCACCTGAAGATAATACAGAAGGTTCACCGTTTATCTCTGTGAGAGCTTAGATTGCAGCTGGTCACAAAGCATTTTATATAGGACTTTAGCACATTTTAGTGAGCTAACAGTACCTACATTCAGGAGGTTGGAACAAAAGAGTCCTAGCCTCTTTTTTATGGCTATCTTGTAAATATCATGCAAGAAAAAACTCATAGAACCTCAACTAGTGTAAGCTGTAAGTCACTAGACCACCAGATCCACTAGGAGATTCTATGAGTTTTTATCGTCTTATCATATTGGAAGATGATTTGCGTCTTCATCTTGAATGCTTTCAAAAGTGCCAGTTGCAACTTATGCCCTAACGACACTTCCCCAATAATATTTCCATCTTGTTTTTTCAAGGTATTTTTTGAATGCGATCAATTCATCGGACTTATTCTTGAGCACCTCGTCACATACAAAAGGGTACAACTTAAATGCCAAATAACTAATTTGGTCCCCCTTCTGTAGTCCTTTGGCACTATTTAGGAGCTCTTCCCGTAACTTTGAGCTAATGATGATACTATCGTTATTATAGATCCTATCAATCTGTTGGTAGTATTCATCTCTCTTCTTGCGATTTTTAGTAAAAAGCATAACCCAGATCTCCTCACAATTTTAAATATATAATTGGCCAGATAAAAATAATAAAACTAGAAAGCGGAGCTCACAATCCTTGGATTGCATCATCCCAAAGTGGATCACCTAATAATAGTATTGTCCTAGTAGCTTTATAGAGTTTTCTGCACTTCATAAGGTAGGAGCGAACATTCATCCTTAGGTCATTATAGCAAATATTTTTTTGAATATCAATTTTAAGTGTATAATCGCTGCCAAAATTTTGACAATAGGAGCGATAGACCTATAGTGTTTAAGGAGAACAATTTGCTGGTCATTCGCTGCTATCAAAAGCAATATAAACGAACGAAAAAATCATTTTTAAACTCGCAAAAAGGCGTTAAAAAATTGATCTGGATGGAGTAGATTGCGGATTAGGACAGTGCTTCGATCAATGGCTTGAAGTTTGTTTACTAAGCGCTAGTTTCTGCTTCTGCAATTTGCATTTTAAAAAATTCTCTTTTAGTGGTATAATAAGGGTAATATCTTAGAGAAAAGAGTTCATTTATGTCAAATTATGCCGTTATTTTGGCTGCGGGTAAGGGTACTCGCATGAAATCAGATTTACCAAAGGTCTTGCACAAGGTGGCAGGAATTTCCATGCTAGAGCACGTTTTCCGCAGTGTCAGTGCGATTGAGCCTGAGAAGACTGTTACTGTTATTGGGCATAAGGCGGGGCTGGTCGAGCAAGTCTTGGCTGGTCAGACCGAGTTTGTCCGTCAGACCGAGCAGCTGGGAACGGGGCACGCGGTTATGATGGCAGAGCCTGTTTTGGAAAATCTAACTGGTCAAACCTTGGTCATTGCTGGCGACACCCCACTGATTACGGGAGAAAGTCTGAAAAATCTGATTGACTTTCATATCAATCACAAGAATGTTGCGACAATCCTGACAGCAGAAGCAGATAATCCTTTTGGCTATGGCCGGATCGTGCGCAATCAGCATGGAGAAGTCATCAAAATTGTTGAACAAAAAGATGCTTCAGATTTTGAGCAGCAAATCAAGGAAATCAATACGGGGACTTATGTCTTTGACAATGCCCGTCTCTTTGAGGCACTCAAAAATATCAATACCAACAATGCTCAGGGGGAATACTATATCACAGATGTGATTGGCATTTTCCGTGAAAATGGAGAAAAAGTCGGTGCTTATACGCTGAAAGATTTTGACGAAAGTCTCGGTGTCAACGACCGCGTGGCTTTGGCGACAGCTGAAAGCATTATGCGTCGCCGGATTAACCAGCAGCACATGATTAACGGTGTCAGCTTTGTCAATCCAGATGCGACTTATATAGATATTGATGTAGAAATCGCGCCTGAAGTTCAAATCGAAGCCAATGTGACTCTGAAGGGTCAAACCAAGATTGGGGCGGAGACTATTCTGACCAATGGGACTTATATTGTAGACTCAGAAATTGGTCAGCGAGCGGTCATTACAAACTCGATGATTGAAGAGTCTAGCTTGGCAGATGGCGTGACGGTCGGGCCATATGCTCATATCCGTCCAGGTTCTAGTCTGGCCAAGGATGTCCATGTCGGTAATTTCGTTGAAGTCAAGGCGTCTTCGCTAGGTGAAAACACTAAAGCTGGCCATTTAGCTTATCTTGGCAACGCTGAGCTGGGAGCCAATGTCAATATTGGGGCTGGTACAATTACGGCCAATTACGATGGTCAGAATAAGTATAAGACGCTGATTGGGAATAATGTTTTTGTCGGCTCTAACTCAACTATCGTTGCTCCAGTAGAGTTGGGTGACAATTCCTTGGTTGGTGCAGGCTCGACTATTACCAAGAGTGTTCCAGCAGATGCTATCGCTCTAGGACGTGGTCGCCAGACCAACATGGCAGAATACGCCAAGCGTCTCCCTCATCACCCTCAAAATAAGTAGGTGTAGTCATGGAATTTGAAGAAAAAACCGTCCAACGGACGGAGATTTATCAAGGACCGATTTTCAAAGTGGTTCAGGATCAGGTGGAACTGCCAGATGGTAAGGGTCAAGCTCAACGAGATTTGATTTTCCATAATGGTGCGGTGGCTGTGATTGCCATCACTCCGGAAAACAAAATGATTTTGGTTAAGCAGTACCGCAAGGCCATTGAAGCGACTTCTTATGAGATTCCAGCTGGTAAGCTAGAGGTAGGAGAGAATGCAGATCCTCAAGCGGCTGCCCTGCGCGAATTGGAAGAAGAGACGGGCTATACTGGCCAGTTGGAGCTGGTTTATGATTTTTACTCTGCTATCGGTTTTTGCAATGAGAAAATCAAACTCTACAGCGCTAGCCATTTGACAAAGGTCGAAAACCCTCGTCCCAAAGACGAGGATGAAACATTAGAACTTTTTGAAGTCAGTCTGGAGGAGGCACATCAGTTGCTGCAAAACGGTGACATCTGTGATGCCAAGACCATCATGGCTCTTCAGTACTGGCAACAAAAAAATCTGAATAAATAGGAACGTAGATCAATGGGAAAAGCTTTATTAACAGATGAAATCATTGAGCGGGCCAATCGTGGAGAACATATTGATGGTCCCTTGCTGATGGACGATGAAGAAACTAAGGTCATTTCTATTGCTAGAAAAGGAACTTTCGGCTATGCTGCTCCACGGCAAGCTGTCACTCAGGACACTCTGCAGATTGAAGTTGAACCGACAGTTATCAAAAGTCGTCGAATCGAAAATCAAAAACGAAGTATTTTTCAGGCTAAATTAAACAAAATCCTATTCTGGATTGTGCTTCTCTTGATTGGACTAATTGCGGCCATTATCTGGCTATGATAAAGAGGGGAGTAAGGGAAACGAGAAGATGAAACTCTGCTTCCTCTCCCTCTTTTTAATGTAAAAAGGAAAGAATAAATCATGAAAATCGGAATTATCGCGGCTATGCCTGAGGAGTTGAAGCTGCTGGTAGAGCATCTGGAAATGGCTGAAAAACACCAGCGCCTAGGGCATGTTTACTATACTGGTCGTATCAAGCATCATGAGGTTGTACTGGTAGAAAGTGGAATCGGCAAAGTTATGTCGGCCATGAGTGTGGCTGTCCTAGTCAATGACTTTAAGATAACAGCGGTCATCAATACAGGTTCTGCTGGCGCAGTGGCCTCGGGCTTAGAAATCGGAGATGTAGTGGTGGCAGATCGCTTGGTCTACCATGATGTGGATGTGACAGCTTTTGGCTATGATTACGGTCAAATGGCACGGCAGCCCCTCTACTATGAAGCCAGTCGCTACTTGGTTGAGGAGATGAAAGCAGTGTTGGAAAAGACCCAGCAGACGAGCCGAGTTGGCTTGATTGCGACGGGAGATAGTTTTATCGCTGGACAGGACAAGATTGACCAAATTAAGGCTCATTTTCCTGATGTTTTGGCAGTAGAGATGGAGGGAGCAGCCATTGCTCAAGCCGCGCATTCTCTTGGCTTGCCTTTTATGGTCATTCGCGCGATGAGCGATACAGCCAGCCATGATGCCAATATCACTTTTGATGAATTTATCCTAGAAGTAGGTAAGCGCTCAGCTGAAACCCTCATTCAATTATTGAATAACTTAGACTAAAAAAGAGAGTGGGACAGAAATCGCTAATTCGTTAGAATTCGATTTCGTCGTCCCACCTCCGCACAGTTGAGTAGGGTTGTAAAAGCTGATGAAATCAGCCTAGTAGAGCCCACTCAACTACTGCGTCTTGCTCGACAATCCAAAGACAATTGAGGAAGCTGGGACAAAAAGATTTTGATTTTAGGAATTCTTTATTATAAATTTTTAAAATCGATAGATTAGACAAAAAAGCGAACAAGACAGAATTCTGAGTGTCAGATAACTCCGTTTTGTTCGCTTTTTATATTTGAGGTCAGACTTCTGTCCCAGCCTCTTTTTGTGTATGATAACTCTATTTGACGATAGGTTGTTTATTAGAGTCTAGAGTAAAGCCTTCTCCCAAGATTTCATGGGCTTCTGTAATAGTTGTAAAGGCAAATGGATCGATGCTATTGATGAGCTTCTTCATTTGCTGCATTTCGTTCCGAGAAACGACGCAATAAACGATTTGCAAATCTTTCTGGCTATAATAGCCCTGCCCTTGCAAATAAGTAACCCCTCGTCCCAGCTTCTCATTGATAGCTTGAGCCAGTTCTATTGGTTTGCTGGTGACAATCAAGAAGCCTTTGCCCGCAAAGCCACCCTCAGCAATCAAGTCAATAACACGAGAGGTGATAAAGACAAATATGAGTGTATAAGAAACCATGCGCAGATCTTTGAAGACTAAAAGAACCAGAGAGATCACGATAAAGTCCACTGTCAGCATGAGGCGGCCCATGGAGATGCTGGTATATTTATTGAAAATACGAGCTACAATATCGGTACCACCAGTCGTCCCTCCGGCATTGAAAATGATGCCTAGGCCAACTCCAAGAATAATTCCCGTTCCAAGGCAGGCCAGTAAGACGTCGCCATCTAAGGCAGAAAAGAAATAGTCTTGCAAATGTTTGGAAGCAGGTAGCAACTCGAATACTTTAAGCCAGGCTGATACAGAGAAGGTGCCTAAAATGCTGAGATAAAGGGTGCGATTTCCCAGTAATTTCCAAGCGAGAATAAAGAGTGGAATATTGATGACCAAGTTGGTGGTTGATACAGGAATCTTGAAGAGGTAGTAGACAATCAAGGTTATCCCTGTTGCTCCGCCCTCATACAAGTGAAAAGGGATCACCAAATAATGAATCCCAAAAGAAAAAATTCCAGCCCCCAGAATGATGGCCAGTATATTTTTAAATTTAAACATCAGACTCTCCTAAGAATTTTCTGACTCTATTTTATCAAAAGTTTTCATTTTTGAAAATAATATGAAATAGTTTTCGAGAAATTCTTCTATGGGCTTTTGGGATAATTTTTGGTACAATAAAGCATAGACTAAAATAGGAATTTCTGCAGCCATTGGCAGAATGAATGTAAAAGGAAAACGATGAAAAAAGGTGTTTTTATATCGCTAGAAGGCCCAGAAGGTGCTGGGAAAACCAGTGTTTTAGAGGCTTTGCTTCCTCAGCTGAAAGAGATGGGCTATGAGTTGCTGAAGACTAGAGAGCCTGGCGGTGTTGCTATTTCTGAAAAAATCCGCGAGGTGATTTTGGATAAGGGGCACACAGCCATGGATGCTAAGACGGAGCTGCTGCTTTATATTGCCAGCCGACGTCAACATTTGGCGGAGAAGGTTCTGCCTGCCTTGGAGCAAGGGATATGGGTTCTGCAAGATCGGTTTATTGATAGCTCAGTGGCTTATCAAGGCTATGGACGGGGCTTGGCAGTTGACGATGTGGAATGGCTCAACCAGTTTGCGACTGATGGACTCAAGCCAGATTTGACCCTCTATTTCGATATTGATGTCAAGGAAGGTCTGGCTCGCATTGCTCGAAATAAGGAGCGCGAAGTGAATCGTTTGGACCTGGAAGGTCTCGACTTGCACGAGCGCGTGCGCCAAGGCTATCTGACTATTTTAGAAAAGGAACCAGAACGTGTCGTCAAGATAGATGCTAGTCAGCCACTGGAGCAAGTAGTGGCCGACAGTTTGGCAGTTATCAAAGAGCGTTTCATCAAAGAAAAATGACAGTAGAAGAATTACGTCAGGCCCAGCCTCAGCTTACAGAAACTTTTCAGCAAATCTTAGAAGCAGGGCGGCTTCATCATACTTATTTATTTTCGGGGAATTTTTCTAGTTTTACCATGGCTTTGACCTTGTCCCAGAGTCTCTTTTGTGAGAATCGTCAGGGAGTTTGGCCCTGTGGTACTTGTCGGGCTTGTCGCTTGATTGAGAGTGAGGACTTTTCGGATGTGACGGTTGTCCGACCGGTGAATGGCATTATCAAAACGGAGCGCATTCGTGAGCTGGCGAGAAGTTTTTCCCAGAGCGGTATGGAGGGCAACAAACAGGTCTTTATCATCTGTGATGCAGATAAGATGCATGTCAATGCCGCTAATTCCCTCCTCAAGGTCATCGAAGAGCCCCAGAGTGAGATTTACATCTTTCTTTTGACAGCCGATGAGCATCTGATTTTGCCAACCATCAAGAGCCGAACGCAGATTTTTCACTTTCGGAAGAATCAGGCCGCTCTCCAGCACCAGATGGAAGAGACTGGCTTAATCAAAAGTCAGGCTGAGTTACTGGCTGCTTATAGCCAGACCCAGGAAGAAGCCGATCAGTTGGCTTCCAACAAGTCTTTCTTTGAGCTGGTCAGTGAGAGTCAGCGCTTTGTCAAGGCTGCTCTGACCAATGAGAATCAGGCTTATCTTCAAGTGGCCAAGCTAGCTAAACTGACTGAGGACAAGGATAAACAGGAGCAGGCCTTTAAAATCTTAGAGGTCTTACTGGCCAAGGAACTTGGAAGCGAGGCAGGTCGCAAGAAACTGGAAGGTCTCTTAGAAGCAAAGAAGATGTGGCGCGCCAATGTGTCTTTTCAAAATGCTCTGGAATACATGATTTTAAAAGCCAGTGCCCAAGCGAGATAGGAGCAGATAATGAATAAAAAAGAACTATTTGATGCCTTAGATGATTTTTCTCAGACGCTTCTAGTGACCCTTGCCGAGGTAGAAGCCATCAAGAAAAATCTTAAGAGTGTCGTGGAGGAAAATATCGTCCTCCAGCTCGAAAATGATAAGCTGAGAGAGCGACTAGGTGAGGTAGAGCAAGCAGCACCGGTTAAAATCAATAAGAATCGGGACAATCTCCGCAAATTGTACTACGATGGCTTTCATGTGTGCACGGATTTCTATGGTCAACGCCGAGAAAACGATGCGGAGTGCATGTTCTGCGACGAGTTGTTATTCAGGGAGTAGAGATGCAGATTCAAAAGAGTTTTAAGGGACAGTCGCCCTACGGCAAGCTGTATTTGGTGGCGACTCCCATTGGAAATATGGATGACATAAGCATTCGCATGGTCAATACCCTCAAGGAAGTGGATGTCATTGCGGCCGAAGATACCAGAAATACAGGACTTTTACTCAAGCACTTTGGGATTGAGACTCGGCAGATCAGCTTTCATGAGCACAATGCTCAGGAAAAGATACCGGTCTTGCTGGACTTGCTTAAGTCAGGACAAAATCTGGCTCAGGTGTCGGATGCTGGCTTGCCAAGCATTTCGGATCCGGGGCATGATTTGGTCAAAGCGGCTATTGCTGAGGGCATTGCTGTGGTGACGGTTCCGGGTCCCAGCGCTGGGATTTCCGCTCTGATTGCCAGTGGTTTAGCGCCTCAGCCTCATATTTTTTATGGTTTCTTGCCTCGTAAGTCAGGGCAGCAGAAGGAATTTTTTGAGAGTAAAAAATCCTATCCAGAGACACAGATCTTTTACGAATCTCCTCACAGGGTCAGGGTTACGCTCGAAAATATGCTGGAAGTCTATGGCGACCGCTCGGTGGTCTTGGTTCGGGAGCTCACCAAAATCTACGAAGAATACCAAAGAGGAAGGATTTCTGAGTTGATAGACTATCTGTCAGAGAATGCACTCAAGGGCGAGTGCCTCCTGATTGTGGCTGGTGCAAGTCTGGAGAAGGAAGACAAAGCGGATGCGGATCTTTTGGCTGAAATTGACAGCTTGGTCCAATCCGGTAGTAAGAAAAATCAGGCGATCAAAGAAGTAGCCAAAAAATACGGGCGCAATAAGAGTCAGCTCTATGCCCTTTATCATGATGAAGGCAGAAACTAGTCCTATCGGGCTAGTTTTTTTGCTAAAATCCTCCTTTTGTTCGGGAATTTCCCAAAAAGAAAAATATCTTTGAAAGAATTATAGAAATTTTCTGAACATTGTGATATGATAGACAAAATACATTTTTGGAGGTAGGATATGACCATTTACAATTTTTCTGCTGGACCGGCAGTATTGCCCAAGGAAGTCTTGAAAAAAGCTCAGGCTGAGTTTTTAGACTATGCCCAAAGTGGCATGAGTGTGATGGAGCTATCCCACCGATCCAAGGAGTTTGACGATATTATCAAAGAAGCGGAGAGTTTGCTGCGTGAGCTCATGGCTATTCCGGACAATTACCGCGTACTCTTCCTGCAGGGAGGGGCATCTACTCAGTTTTCTATGATTCCGCTCAATCTCGCTAAGGGCGGCAAGGCCTACTATCTAGTAGCTGGTTCTTGGGGCAAGAAGGCCTACACAGAAGCAGTCAAGCTAGCTAAGACCGTGCCTTTTGAGCCTATTCTTTTGGCTTCGTCAGAGGATTTAAATTACACAGAAATTCCTTCTTTTGATGAAAAGGAGATTGATCCGCAGGCGGCTTATGTGCATCTGACCACCAATAATACTATCGAAGGAACTGCTATTTATGATCTGCCAGCAACCAATGGCGTGCCGATTGTGGCGGACATGTCTTCTAATATCCTGGCTGCTCAGTACCGAGTAGAGGATTTTGGTTTGATTTATGCTGGGGCTCAGAAGAATATCGGACCTGCCGGGGTGACAGTTGTCATCATCCGAGAAGACTTGCTGGATGATGAGCCAGTTCTATCTAGTATGTTGGATTACCGCATTCAGGCAGACAATGGCTCTCTCTACAATACGCCACCGACTTTTGCCATCTATATGGCCAAGCTGGTCTTTGAGTGGGTCAAGGAGCTGGGTGGCGTAGCAGAAATGGAAAAGCTCAACCGTGAAAAATCAGGCCTTTTGTACGACTTCATTGAGCAGTCTGACTTTTACCGCAGTCCAGTCCGTTATAAGGAGCAGCGCTCTGTGGCCAATATTCCCTTTGTGTCTCCTAGTCCAGAGCTGGATGCCAAGTTTAACAAAGAGGCTGCTGCGGCAGGCTTCAAGAATATCAAGGGGCACCGCAGCGTAGGCGGCATGAGAGCTAGTCTCTACAATGCCTTTCCGCTCCAAGGTGTCAAGGATTTGATCGCCTTTATGCAGAAATTTGAAGAAGAAAATTCTTAAGAGAGGGAAGCTATGGTCTTTAGTGTCAAAACCTTTAACAATATCAATCAAATTGGACTCAAGGAGCTGGGCAATGCTTTTCAGATTGACGGAGACAAGTCTGACAATCCAGATGCCTATATCCTGCGCAGTCAAAACCTGCATGGACAGGATTTTCCAAGTAATTTAAAAGCTATTGCGCGAGCAGGCGCAGGAACCAATAATATTCCTGTTGACCAAGCAACAGCTCAGGGAATCGTGGTCTTCAATACGCCTGGAGCCAATGCCAACGCGGTGAAAGAAGCTGTCTTGGCTTCCATTCTTCTGTCTGCGCGTGACTATATCGCAGCTAACAGTTGGGCTAATGGTCTTTCTGGTGATGATGTTCCCAAGCAAGTGGAAGCTGGCAAAAAGCAGTTTGCGGGTACAGAAATTGCCAATAAAACCTTGGGTGTCATCGGTCTGGGAGCTATTGGTGGACGCATTGCTAATGATGCCTACCGTCTGGGAATGAATGTCCTTGGCTATGACCCGTATGTATCCATTGAGACGGCTTGGAATATCTCTAGTCATGTCAAACGGGTAGCAGACATCAAGGAAATTTTTGAAAAAAGCGACTACATCACTATCCATGTACCTCTAACTGAGGATACTCGTGAGACCTTTAATCAAGCGGCTTTTGAAGCCATGCAAAAAGGTACCACAATTATCAATTTCGCCCGGGGTGAGCTGGTGGACAATGCAGCCCTCTTTGAGGCCTTAGAAGCTGGTGTTGTTAAACGCTATATCACAGACTTCGGCGTGGAGGAATTGCTCAACCATCCTCAGATTACCGTCTTTCCGCATCTGGGTGGCTCAACCGAAGAAGCTGAGCTCAACTGTGCTATCATGGCCGGCAAGACTATTCGTCGCTTCATGGAAACGGGCGAGATTATCAACTCAGTCAATTTCCCTAATGTCCGTCAGGCGCTCTCAGCTCCTTATCGGATTACTCTGATTAACAAAAATGTGCCCAATATTGTGGCTCGGATTTCAACAGCGGTCAGTGATTTAAATATCAATATTGATAATATCATCAACCGTTCTAAAGGCGACTATGCCTATACTTTGCTGGATCTGGATGAGTCGGACGAAAGCAAGATTCAGGAGTTGGTGGATAAGTTTGAAAATAGCGACAATATCGTGCGCGTGCGTTTGATTAAGAAATGACCTATTATAAGAAAATTTACAAAAGTCCCTTGGGGGACCTTTCCTTAGTTGCCGATGAGTCTGGACTTGTCGGTACTTGGTTTTTAGGACAGAAGTATTTTGAGCGAGGCTTGACAGAAGTTCCTATTTTAGGCAATCATCCTTTTCTGGACTTGGCCAGCGACTTTTTGGATGCCTATTTTTCCAGTCAGCAGCCCGATCCAGCAGCCCTCCCCTTGTCTGCCCAAGGAACGGACTTTCAGCAGCGAGTTTGGGCCTATCTCCAGACCATCCCCTATGGACAAACGGTGACCTATGGTCGGCTTGCTCAGGAATTGAAGGTCAACTCAGCCCAAGCTGTGGGCGGGGCTGTAGGGCGCAATCCCCTGTCTATCCTAGTTCCCTGCCACCGAGTTTTGGGGAGTCAGGGGCAATTGACAGGTTATGCGGGTGGTCTCGATAAGAAAATTTGGCTTTTGGAACATGAAGGTGTCCAGCTTGACAGAAGCGCAAAAGTCCTCTAAGCTAGAAGAAGCAAAAAGAAGAGGAGTAAGCTATGTTGCAATTTATCGAATATCCTAAGTGTTCTACTTGCCGTAAGGCCAAGGCTGAGCTGATTCAATTGGGGTTGGACTTTGAAGCGGTGGACATTGTCAAGGAAACGCCCAGCCAAGAGGAGCTTCTGCAGTGGATGACTAATTCTGATTTGGAAATCAAGTCTTTCTTTAATACCAGTGGTATCAAGTACCGAGAATTGGGACTCAAGGACAAGGTGCCTAATTTTTCTGCTGAGGAGGCAGCTGCGCTTTTGGCAACAGACGGTATGCTCATCAAGCGGCCACTGCTAGTCCAAGATGGTCGAATTGTGCAAGTCGGCTACCGAACCGAATACAAAGAACTAAATCTTTAGTCAAAGATGGGAAATTTCCCGTCTTTTTATTTTTTAATGGAGCAGAAAAAAATGTAGTTGTTGATTTTGCTTTGTTTAAGTCAGGATGTGTATGATGAAGCTAAGTCTGCCAAAGAGAACCACTAGCACCGATGGAGAATAGGGTAGAAGTAGGGAAACTACAGACAGATATGTTATAATAAAAAAGGGAAAATGAGGAGAGAACCATGCACGAGCAAGCTATTTATGGCAAATACGGTGACTATTTGCCCAAAATACTAGAAGATATCAGTCAGCGTATCAAAGCTGAAAATAAAAAAATAAAGCAGGAAACGGGACATAAGCTGTTTGAGCATTTTAATGCTCGTGTCAAGGATGAGGCCAGCATGCTGGAAAAATGTACTCGTAAAAATCTGCCCCAGACACCTGAGTCTTCCCTTAAGAAAATCCGTGATGCAATAGGGATTCGGATTGTTTGTGGCTTTATTGACGATATTTACCAGACGATTGATGTTATTCGGGGGCTGGAGGGCTGCAAGATTATCCTTGAGAAGGACTACATCCTGTCGGCCAAGCCAAATGGCTACCGCTCCTATCATTTGATTTTAGAAGTGGAAACGCCCTACGAAGACTGTTTGGGCAATCAGCCTGGCTCTTATTTTGTGGAAGTCCAGCTGCGGACCATTGCCATGGATTCTTGGGCTAGTCTGGAGCATCAGATGAAATACAAGCATGAAATCAAAGATACCAAGCGGATTGTCCGAGAGCTGAAACGCTGTGCGGATGAGCTGGCTTCCTGTGATGTGACTATGCAGACCATCCGTAATCTGATCCGAGAAAGTGAGTAGAAAAGATGAAAATTTTGTTAGCAGAAGATGAGGAGCAGCTCTCCCGTGTTTTACAAACAGCCATGATCCACGAAGGTTACGAGGTGGATGCGGTTTTTGATGGACAAAAGGCTGTTGACTTAGCTTTGGAAAATGCCTATGACTTGATGATTTTAGATATTATGATGCCGAAGAAAACGGGTCTAGAAGCTCTAAGAGAAATCCGTCAGTCAGGAAATACGAGTCAGGTCATCATGCTGACGGCTATGTCAGAAATTGACGACAAGGTCACAGGCCTAGATGCGGGTGCGGACGATTATCTGACCAAGCCTTTCTCCCTCAAGGAACTTTTAGCCCGTCTGCGCTCCATGTCCCGTCGCTTGGAGGCTTTCACTCCCAATCTGTTGCAGGTTGGTCGGACCAGTCTGGACGTCGGTGAGCACGAATTAGCCAGCTCCAATTCCATCCGCCTGGCTAGTAAGGAATCCAAAATGATGGAATTTTTGATGCTAAATAGTGGCAAAAAGCTGACAACAAAAGAAATTTTTCAGCATGTTTGGAAGGGAGAGCAAAGCGAGGACTTGGATGAAGGCTTTGTCTGGATCTATATCTCCTATCTCCGCCAGAAGCTCAAGGCCATCAATGCAGACCTGGCTATTTTAGGTGAGGAAAATGGCAGCTTTTGCCTAGTGTCAGTAGAAGGAGACAAGTATGTTTCGGAAACTTAGAATTCGCTTTATCCTCATCGCATCAGTAGCTGTCACAGGCATTCTATTTTTTCTAGTTGGGGCGCTCAACTCAGTCCGTTTTCTTCAAACGACTGGAGAAATTCAAGCTGTATTGAATATCCTGTCAGACAATCGGGGGGAATTTCCCAGCGTTCAGGCCACGGCTCAGGCTTTAGATAATGACCATATCTCGATTGATACTATTTATCAATACCGCTATTATAGCGCTGTATTTAATGAAGATGGGACGGTCTACTCATCCAATCTGAACAATATTTCTAACCTGTCTAAAGAGCAAGCCTTAAAATCGGCCAAATCAGTCATCAAGCAGCAACGCAAGAATGGGATTTTTACTATCGGCAGCCAGTATTACTCCTATCAGGTAACGCGGGATGCAAAGACCAAGCGTTACTTGGTTGTCGTGCTGGATTCGACCAAATACCTTGAGGATCACAATGACTTTTTGTGGGTTTCCATTCGTTCGGCTCTTTATAGCGTCATTTTCTTTATTGTCATCATTTCCATCGTGTCTAGCTGGGCCATTCGCCCCTATGTCAGGAATTATGAGAAGCAGAAGCGCTTCATCACCAATGCCGGTCATGAATTGAAAACGCCTCTGGCAATCATTTCGGCCAATACGGAATTGCAAGAACTGATGACGGGAGAAAATGAGTGGACGGAAAGTACCAAGGATCAAGTCAATCGCCTCAGCAATCTCATCAATCAAATGGTCAGTCTGGCTCGGTTGGAGGAGCAACCAGATATTGCCTTGGTAGATGTGGATTTTTCCAGTCTAGTCCAAAAGGCAGCCCAAGATTTTAAATCTGTAGCTGAGCAAGCTGGGAAGGGTTATCAGATTAAGGTTCAGGAAGGCATCCATGTCAAGGCCAGTCAGGATGAACTCTATGAATTGGTTAGTATTTTGATTGACAATGCTTGCAAATACTGCGATGAGGACGGTCAGATTTTTGTGACCCTGACCAAGGCCAAACGTAGAAAACGGGCACGCTTGATTGTTTCCAATAGCTATGCTAATGGGGAAAATGTCGACTATAGCCGCTTCTTTGACCGCTTTTACCGCGAAGATGAGTCCCATAACCACAAGCGGGCAGGCTACGGAATCGGCCTCTCTATGGCCGAAAGTCTGGTCAATCTTTTTAAAGGGAAAATCGCAGTCAGTTATAAAAAAGGCTTGATTGCATTCACCGTTCTCATTTAGTCAGACCGAGCTTTAAAAATCGAGAGTTTCCAAAAGAGAAGCTTTCGATTTTTATCTTTTTGAAAGCATTGATTTTGTCTAGGATGGGAAGAACAGGATTTCGTATGATTTCTAAGAAAGTACCAATCAAAATCCTATAAAAGTTTCCCTTTTTATGAGAAAATAGAGGAAAAGATTGGAGGGATGTTTATGGCAGAAATTTATCTAGCAGGCGGTTGTTTCTGGGGCTTGGAGGAATATTTTTCTCGAATTGCAGGCGTTGAGAAAACGACAGTAGGCTATGCCAATGGGCAAGTAGAGTCCACCAACTACCAGCTCATTCACCAGACCGACCACGCGGAGACGGTGCACTTGATTTATGACGAAGAAAAAATCAGCCTGCGGGAAATTTTGCTCTACTATTTCCGAGTCATTGACCCCTTATCTATCAACAAACAGGGTAATGATATAGGCCGTCAGTATCGGACAGGTGTTTACTATGTCCGTGAGGAAGATCGCGCCACTATCGAGCAGGTTTTTGCTGAACAGGAGGAGCAATTAGGACAAAAGTTGGCTGTAGAGCTAGAGCCCTTGCGCCATTATATCTTGGCCGAGGATTATCATCAGGACTATCTCAAGAAAAATCCGACGGGTTATTGCCATATCAATGTCAAGGATGCTGAGCAGCCCTTGGTCGATGCGGGTCATTATCCCAAGCCGAACCAGCAGCAGCTTAAGGCTGTGTTGACTGAGGAGCAATATCAGGTGACCCAGCAGAGCGCAACGGAGCGCCCTTTCCATAATGCTTATAATAGCACTTTTGAGGCAGGGATTTATGTTGATGTGACGACTGGGGAGCCACTCTTTTTTGCGGCTGACAAGTTTGAATCTGGCTGTGGCTGGCCTAGCTTTGCTCGTCCTATCGCTCGCGAGGTGATCAAGTATTATCAAGATTTGAGCCATGGCATGGAGCGAATCGAAGTGCGGAGTCGCTCAGGAAATGCCCATCTGGGTCATGTTTTTACCGACGGACCTCAAGAATTAGGCGGCCTGCGCTACTGCATCAACTCAGCAGCTCTGCGATTTATCCCGAGAGAGCAAATGGAAGAGGAAGGCTACGGCTACCTGCTATCCTATATGGACTAATACTCACTTTTGTCGCTTGTCAACCTTTTCAAAATCTAGCTAAACTAGACAGAAATAATCAGCCAATTTCCTCTTTTTTAACGCTCCAAGCATTTATATATGTAAATACCATAGAAAAGTGTATAATGGTTAGGAAAAGATAAATGTTATGGAAGGAATGCAAAATGGAGAAATTGGATATTACTACAATGTCTGATTATAAAAAGGTAGAAGCTGTTATTCAATTACTAATCGATGGAGTTTTGACCAGCTATCGTGTGGCGACAGATGCCAACATCAGCAAAATGAGCATCTTGACACTTGTCAAAGGTAGCAGCAAAATTAAAAATATTACTTATCAAACGGCTATTGCTCTGATTAATTGGTACGAAGAAAATCATGAAAAATACGGCATTACTATTCAATAAGTAGCCGATTTTACAGGGAAATATATAACTAGAATTCTACGAGTGCTTGCTTGTGGGATTCTTTTACTGAAGGAAAGAATGACCTTTCCATTATTGCAGGAAAGGCAAAAATTTCATATAATGGAAATAAGAAAAATGAGCGTCGGAATGTCTGCTAGTTGTAGCAGCCCGCTAAATTTTTTATAAGGAGAATTCAATGTCACAATTATCTGTTAATGCCATTCGCTTTTTAGGAATTGACGCGATTGAAAAGTCTAAGTCAGGTCACCCTGGCGTAGTCATGGGCGCTG